>ENA-OQDA01000776-OQDA01000776.1-human-gut-metagenome-genome-assembly--contig:-NODE-776-length-12335-cov-1.978539_pt1 | contig 12335 bp, 11 predicted proteins | sample MGYA00242771_ERZ504603 | MGnify/ENA primary metagenome ERZ504603 (study PRJEB26092, sample SAMD00036328) | human gut metagenome | host: Homo sapiens | study: EMG produced TPA metagenomics assembly of...
GTTATGATAATTATGCTGAATATGCCCATGAGACAATATACGGGCGGGATTATACCCTTAAGGATACGCGGCAGCTTTGCCAGAATGTGAAGGATAACATCGTGGTCCTCAGCGATAATATCTGGTACCTGTGGTCAGAGGCGGTGGACAATGCTTCCTACGACAGCCTGGACCTGCTGGAGGACAGCACAACAGAGGAGATTCTTGATACGGTAGGGGACGGCATGGACCAGATGGTGCCAAAACTGGGGGAAGTATTCCGCTATATGAGGGATAACCATCTGTATGATATCCAGGCAGGGGAGGACAGCGTGGAGCGTACCGATGGGAGCTACACAGTGGGACTGCCCAGTTACAGGGATGCGTTTATCTTTATAAACCGTGACAATACCTTCCGGGATTACCAGTCCCTGATTCATGAATTCGGGCATTTCAGCTCCTATTATTATAATTCGGTGCCTGAACTGTTCCAGGGTTACAGTGTGGATGTGTGCGAGGTCCAGTCACAGGGGTTGGAGATGCTGGCCAACCAGTATGCGGAGGATATGTTTGGCGAAGGGGCAGAGGCCTTTGAGTTTGAGACTGTTACGGATATGCTGTATGTGATCATTATGTCCTGCATGCTGCAGGAATTTGAGGAAGCTGTTTACATGGATCCGGACATGAGTCTGGAGGACATGAACCGCACATTCAAAGAGATACAGGATTCCTATCATGGATGGTATTTTGATGTCTACGACGAGGGCGTGTGCTATGACTGGGTGGATGTGTCGCATCTGTTTTACAGCCCCCTGTACTATATGGGATATGGAACCTCGGCTCTGTCGGCCCTTGATCTCTGGACCATGTCCAGGAGGGACTGGGACGGCGCTGTGGATACGTATATGGGACTTTTGAATGAAGGTCTGGATGCGCCCTACCGCGACACCATGTACCGCTGCGGGCTGAGGGATGTGTTTGACAGCAGTGAGCTGGAAGCCCTGGCAGGGGATGTGCGCAGGATCCAGGGACTGGATCAGGATGGTGAGGGAGCTGAGGTTCCGTCACAGGAGGACCCGTCACAGGATATCCCGCCACAGGAGGACCTGGACCAGGCAGGAGCCAACTCTGAGGGAAATTCTGGCAGCGGATTAAGGGTTGCGGGCTTTCTGGTGCTGGCAGGCATCTGCGTCATCCTTGTATTTCAGGTTATGATTTTATGTACCGGGTTTGTAATTATCTGGCTGCTTGTCAGGAAAAAGAGAGAAGAGTAATCATGGCAATACAGATACAGAGTCCGGGAGGCAGATGCTTCCCGGACTCTGACATTTTATATATATAGATATTTCTACCAGATATGGGGTCTGTCCTCCGGCCTGCGGTACATCCCGTCGCCTTCCCTGACCCCAAAGGCAGTATAAAAGTCATCGGTGGCAGACAGTACGGCATTTACTCTGGTGATGCCAGGGGAGTGTGTGTCATTGGTCATGATGTAGGAAAGGTATTCATCCCTGTATTTTGTGGCCCATATGACGCCATAGGCATGGTACAGCTCCTTCAGGTCATATCCCTTTTCCCTGGCTATTTCTGTTATACAGGAAACGCCTCCCAGGTCAGCGATATTCTCCGTAACGCTCAGCGTACCGTTTACCTGGATGCCGTTTACTTCCATGGTATCATAGTAGTCAATGACCTTTTGGGCCAATTCCCTGAAATGCTGTTTATCCTGGGCAGTCCACCAATCCCTCAGGTTTCCCTTTTCATCATACTGGGATCCGCTTGTGTCAAACGCATGGGTGATTTCGTGGCCGATGACAGCTCCGATGCCACCCAGGTTGGCCACAGGCTCAGCCTGCGGGTCATAAAACGGGGCCTGGAGGATTCCGGCCGGAAACACGATTTCATTGTTTCCGGGGTTATAATAGGCATTGACTGTCTGGGGCGTCATGCCCCATTCATTCCGGTCCACCGGGTCGTGTCTGGTCTTAAAGGAGTAGTCCTGGGACGCCTTCAGGATTTCCATGATATTGTCGATGTAGACACCGCCCTGGTCCGGGGATTTCAGTACCAGGCTCAATTTGTCCTGGGGCCATTCATCGGGATAACCAACCTTGACAGTAATGGCTTTCAGCTTTTTCCTTGCCTCCTGACGGGTGGATTCTGTCATCCACTCCATATGGGCAAGGCGGTTGTCGTATACATCTATGATTTGCCGGATGATGGAAGCCACATCCTGTTTGGCATCCTCGTTAAAATAGGTTTCACAGAATACACGGCCGCACTGGAAACCAAGTTTTTCCTGGACTGTTTCAGATACGGTCCGCTCAAAATCCTTTTTCTTTTCCATACCGCCTGCTGCTGTCTGGTACTCCTGGGCAGCGTCCAGGGAAGCAGTGTCTGTCATCATGGACAGATCCGAATAGAGACATGTTTTGACATATTCTTTCAGGAGGGGAAGGTTTTCTTCCTTCAGATAGCTTCCAAGCTTCCTGCAGGCATCCGGCTGGGAGACAACTGTCTTTTCTCCTTCCTGTATGCCGAAAATGCTGTTTAGAAGGCGGAAGGGCAGAGCCGCGGAATACAGGTTTGCCGCCTCGCCGGCCGTACAGACATTGTATGTTTTTCCGGGTCATAGACCTCCTCTATCTTAAGGGTGGAGGACGCCAGATCCTTCATCATATCAGTTACCCGGTCAACGGTCTCCCCTGCTTCCTCCGGGCTGAGGCCGTTATTTTCGTGTAGCTTTGTGAGGTATTTTTTGTATTCCTCCACCCGCTTCTGGTTGGATGCATCTTCGGAGAACCAGACTTCCCTCCTGAGACCGGAATCCGGCTGTGAGAGATAGAGGACCTTAACGGAGGAATCCCCGCTGTCCCCTTCATAATACCAGCCCATAAGGCTGAACAGTCCGGTATCCCTCTGGAACTGAAGGCATGTCTTTAAAAGCTCAGAGACAGAATCAGCTGAATCTAAATCCTTTAAAAATGCTCCGGCTGTGCGGCCGTATCCTTCCCTGTCCCTGGTCTCCCGGTCCAGGCCGGTCAGATTCAGGGCGCGTATGTTATACAGGTCGCTTCCCTCTTCCTGCTCTGCCTGTCCTGCTTCAGATGAAGCCTGGCGAATCAGGTCATTTACCTTGGAATAATTGTCCTCCCGCGCCTTCCTGAACCAGCTCATATCGGCCTGTTCAGCCGGAATCTCCCAGCTTTCCAGCGTGTCATGGTTTACCGCGTCATAGAAATCATCCACATAGGCTGCCGGGCCTTGGAGGGTTTGGCCTCCATGGGCTGCTCCGGGCTTTCCGGCTGGTTAACTGCAGGTCCGGCCGTGATTTCAGCCTGGCTTTCCGGTTCTGTTTCTGTCCGGCCTGTACCGGAGCATCCGGTGGCAGTAATGGCGGCTGCCAGTACCGCGGCTGCCAGGGCCAGGGCTTTCCGTGGTGAGACTGCCCGGGCTGCGGTGATTTGCTCCGCCGGGCTTTTACTTTTTTCATTCTTCTTTATTCCTCCTTGATTGCTTGATTACAGAGCATGTATGAAAACTGCTTAAGTTCTGCCCTGTATAAATTACAGCGGGCAGAGTACCCTGCATCTGTCACAATCATTAATATACCCTGGTATATGCAATGATATAAAAGTTCCGCGTTGATGAAAGCACGATGGAATTCCGGGATGATTACGGGATTGACATTTTGCCGGGTTACGATTATAGTATAATACAGAATACGAAGGAAGCAAATCCTTCATGAGCAAAGGAGTGGTTGTTATGTTGGCAGGTCGTAATGATAAAGCAGAGGTGAAAACAGTATAACGAAACAGTAGGACAGGAAGCGGCATACTATGTTTTTTTTGATGCGCACGGCTTGTTGTTCGTGTTTTTTTTGTACCCTTTTTTAGGGAAAATGACAGAAGTATGGGCTGAGCTGTCGGCTTATGAAGGAGAATTTGATTTGGAGAAAGAAAATTGCATATTAATCAGCAGCGGTAAGAATTGGATGGAACAGGCGGCAAAGGACCAGCTTTTGGCAGTGAGCAGGCTTCCTGGCGTTGTGAAGGCAGTGGGGCTTCCGGACCTGCATCCCGGGCGGATTCCTGTGGGAACCGCTGTCCTCAGCAGGGGAGTATTATATCCCCATTTACTGGGGAATGATATCGGCTGCGGTATGAGCCTCTTTGACACAGGGGTAAAGAAAAAGAAGTTTAAACAGGAGAAATGGGTATCAAGGCTGGAGGCCGTCCGGGAGCTGGAGGATATACCGTTTTCCAACCCATATGAGGAGGAGTGCCCTATACGGGACTTGGGAACCCTGGGAGGAGGGAACCATTTTGCGGAGTTCCAATGTGTGGAGCGGATTTATGACCAGGAGGCAGCCGGGAGCCTGGGGCTTTGTGCGGACCGTATTCTGCTTTTGGTCCACTGCGGATCCAGGGGATACGGCCAGGAGATCCTGTCACGGTTTTGGGTGCCGGAGGGGCTTGCGGATGGTTCTGAACAGGCAGAGGCATATATGGCTGAGCATGACAGAGCTTTAAGGTGGGCAGTGAGAAACCGGAGAGCAGCGGCGCAGAAGCTGCTTGCGTGGCTGGGAGGCGCCTCTGAGCCGGAGCTTCTCATGGACAGCTGCCATAATTATCTGGAACGGACAAAGGACGGCCTTCTGCACAGAAAGGGCAGCGTATCAGCCTCTAAGGGAGCAGTGGTGATTCCGGGGTCAAGGGGAAGCCTGACCTATGTGTGCATCCCAAGGGAGGATACGGCGGTGTCACTTAATTCTCTCTCTCATGGCGCAGGAAGAAAATGGGCCAGGAGTATCTGCAAAAGCCGCATAGACCAAAAATATGACCGGGATTCTATCCGGTGCACAGGCCTTAAGAGCCGTGTGGTCTGCCACGATACCAACCTGCTGTTCGCAGAGGCGCCGGAGGCATATAAAAATGTGGAGCAGGTCATGGGGGTATTGCAGGAGTACGGACTGATTGACATAGCAGCCACCCTGCGTCCCCTGATCACCTTTAAAGGATAGGAGGGAGTCTATGAGAGTACAGATTAGTTCCGGTCAGGGACCGGCAGAATGCGAGCTGGCAGTGGCTATGCTCTATGAGGAACTGAGAAGGGAAGCCGGGGATGTGCGCCTGGTAGGCTGTACCCCCGGAAAGAAGCCTGGCTGCATGTCATCTGTGGTCTTTGAGACGGACCGGGATTTACGGGAGCTGGAGGGCAGTGTGCAGTGGATTTGCAAAAGTCCCTACCGTCCCGGCCACAGGAGGAAGAACTGGTATGTGGATGTCAGCATACTGGACCAGGTCCCAAGGATATCAGAGGAAAGAATGGTGCGTTTTGAAACCTTCCGCAGCGGAGGAAAGGGAGGACAGCATGTGAATAAGGTGGAGACCGGTGTACGGGCCATCCATATTCCCACGGGTACAGCCGTGGTGTCAACCCAGGCCAGGAGCCAGCACATGAATAAGCAGATTGCCATGGACCGGCTGTGCAGCATACTGGCAGAAATGAATGCCATAAATCAGCAAAAGGAAAAAAGCCTTGCGTGGATGGAACACGCAAGGCTGGAGCGGGGAAATCCGGTCCGTATTTATGAAGGTATGAAGTTTGAACGGAGCCGGAAACATTAATTCTCCGGAATTCCCCCGGTGAGTATACCCATTTCGTCCCGGATTTGTACCAGCCCGGCCAGCGCTTCTCCGGATAGATACGGGACATCACGGCCGGTGATATGGGCCAGAATAAGGGTGCGAAACAGGATACCCGCCTGGTGTTCCAGGGCTTCCATGCGGTAAAGGGAGGATTTAACCTAATCCTCCCTTAATTGATCCTTATAATATGCCAGCATCAAATCCACCATCCGTCCATAGCTTCTGACGCCGTCCTCCTGGCTGTGGGCTTTGAGATACCTGTCATTCATCTGGGTGGAGGCTTCTGCCACAGGTCCTTCAAAGCGCTCCCAGAACTGGTTGTTCCAGGCCAGGTCCTGGGCTGCCTGAGGGGACAGCTTTGTATAAAGGTCATAATAACTTTCGGGATCCACCCTGGCCAGGGCATTGCCGGCGTAGACCCAGCCGGTCAGATAGCCGCTGTAGCGAAAGTCCGGGGAATCGGATCCGATACATGCCAGGTATCCGATGAAGTTGGCTTCATCTTCCCGCATAAATCCCTTCAGATGAGACAATTCATGGCAGATGGTATGGGGGATGTTATAGTAAGGCATTTCCCTGTTGTAGTTCGCCTCTATGGTGAAGGGGGAATAAATGCCGCAGAGCTGCTGCACGGACAGCAGTCTGGAGTTGATGAGAGGCTTTGGATAGGGATAATAACCCTCCAGCTGGGGATAGGACTGGCCCAGCCGGACCATGGCTGCCCTGCCGTCCCTTCCAAGCTTTGAAAGCTCCCGGGCTGATGGCGCGGGGGTTGCCTCGGTCTGTCCCGGGTAGAGGCCGTCCAGGATTTCTCCGGAGTGGTCTATTTCTGTCAGAGAGCTGTTGATTTGGTTTGTAAGATAACGGCACAGCGCCAGCAGCTCCTCGGTGGAGGTTTTTTCTGCGGCAATGCCTGCCTCATAGGAAAAGGGGTTCCGGTAATAGTTGATGCCGCAGTTTATGGTGAACACGAATAACAGGACACAGCAAAGAAAAAAGGCACGGGAGAACACCACAACAGGCTGCCTGATATGCAGAATCATGTAGCATATGCACAACAGGCAGAGGGAATACAGCCCGATTTCGGAAAGGGAAAATGGAAACAGGCTGCACAATCTTCCCAATGTACCGGCCAGGAGCGGGTACACGGTGACGGAGTAAAACTGGGCGAACCCGGGCACTGTCCGGGCACAGAGTCCCAGCAGGCCGGAGACAGCGGCCAGAACCAGGCCGGCTGCAAAAATCTAAAGAACGGATTTTCTTTTCTGTCCTTTCAGGCACCTTGTTCTGGGGGGCGGTGGATTTTGATGCTGGCTTTAGAGAAAATGACCGGCGCAATCTTGGCTGTAACGTTATGGAAGAACTTCATATACAACACCTGCCTTTGGGGTATGGTTGTGTTCTTGCCTGGTGGGATGCTGCAGGTTAAACCTGGTTCTGGGCGGGGAGGTTATTTCCGCTGTGCAGTTCGGCCAGTACGGTGGCGGCTATGGGGAACAGGAATATACCGGTCAGGCCCAGAAGCTTGCCGCCTGCAAAGATGCACAGGAGGGTGGCTATGGGAGACAGGCCCATCTGATGGCCGATGATTTTGGGCTCCAGGGTCTGGCGAACCACAGCTATGAGCAGATACAGGCACACAAGACCCATGGCCAGGCTTCCGGAGCCGGTCGTCCAGGCTATGAATGCCCAGGGAAGAAGCACGGTGCCTGTGCCAAGGACCGGCAGAATATCCACCAGCGAGGTGATGCAGGCAAGCGTGAATCCGGCCGGAATGCCAAGGACCAGGAATCCGATATAAAGTTCCGTAAATGTCAAAAGCAGCAAAAGCGCATAAGCCCTCAGAAGCCGGCAGGCAACATCCCTTACATGGAGAAATATCTGCAGGAGCATCTGCCGTCTGTCGCCGGGAATCTGGCACAGCAGGAAATCCAGCGTCTCCCTGTAGCTGCCTGTCAGGAAAAATGAGGCTATCACGGCTATGATGAAATCAAGGAACAGGGAGGGAATCCCGCTTATGGCAGAGGCGCCCCAGCCAAGCAGTGCGGAGGAGATGCCCATGGAGACATTCTTCATGAAATGCTCCAGGCTTTGTCCCAGGGCAGATATGTGGATGCTGTGGCCGGGAAAACTGTTCTCCAGTAAGGAAAAGAAATGGGACAGACCTGGCTCAATGGTCTGGCTGTAGATGCCGGGCAGTTTTTTTGCCTGCTCCTGGATGGAGGACAGAACGTGGCTGCCGGACACGCACATGATTGTCAGAATGGAACCATAAAAGACCAGCAGCACAACCGCGGCGGCCACACCTTTCCACCCTTCATATGTCTGTCCAGCAAGGACACCGCCGGTTCCAGCAAGGCTGCAATAGCCATGGCTGCCATGAAGGGAATCAGTATGGGCAGGAGCTTCTTTAATCCTATATAGCAAAGCACGCCTATGATTCCAAAGTAAATAAAGCTGATGATGAACGTCCTGCGTTTTTGAATGTCCATATATGTATCCTGTTGTTTACTTAGTTCCATTATAGGCTCAGGAGACCCGGCAGTCAAGAAAGAATCCCCAGAAAATGGGGAACATGCTCTGGAAAATATTTCCAGAGCGGGACCATGTTCAGGGGAATGTTTTTATGTGAGGGAAAGGTATTGCTGAATCATGATGGGAACGATGGTGTCAACCGGATACTTTGCCTGTCAGAGCGACGAGAAAGCACAGGATGATGCCGAGAATGAACACCAGCAGCCGTCCTGAAAGGAAGTACAGGGAGCGGCCGGGCTTTCTGCGCAGCTTCAGGCAGGCAGTAAGGCTTGGAAAGCGGGTCAGGGCCATGAGACAGGTGCACAGGGCTGTGCGCCAGGTCCATCCGTGATTTGCCATCAGCTGTCCTAGGATGAAGGGGGATGAAGGGGAAGGGATGCCTCCTGTTTTCAGATATATCATCATCATGGACGGGAAGCGCCATTCCATGAGAAAAAATACCCAGGATAAAAGCAGTCAGTATGGTGCCGTCAAGACAAATGAGACGGGCCGGATGATCAAAAAAACGTATGATGGCTTCCAGCAGGCTCCCGCCGTCCATGCCTGGGGACAGGAAGGCGGAAGAATCTGTTGCCGGTCCCACATATGCCATGCTGCCAAGGAACCATATGAGAATGCCGGTGGGGACAGCCGCCGCCGCTGCCCGGTCAAGGATGGGAATGGTGTGGTCCGCGGTACAGGAGAATAGGGTGGAAAATATGCCGTATGACTTGTAGCGTCTGACGGTATTACAGGGTTTTTCAATAAAAAACTCCGTTATCAGGTCTGACAGGTATACGGCCCAGAGAAAACAGCCGCTTCTTCCCAACAATCCCAACAGAGGGAACAGCAGAAAAAGCGGCGGAAGCATCACGAGTAGGGTGCATGACACGGCGCAAAATGCGCCATGGATAATGGGCGCACTCAGCCAGGCAGGCAATCCAAGCCATTCTGCCCAGGCCCACAGGACGGTTTCCGTTTCAAAAAATAACGGCCAGAGACAGTCCATGAGTCTGACAGACAGACTGGCGGTAAGTCCAAATAAGAGCAATAGCAGCAGCACTTCACATATTCTTCGGATCCATCCTGCTTCCGGGCTTATATTCCGCTTTTTTTCCTGAGAAGGGCTTATTTCGGGCATCATGCATTCATGAGCCAGGCGGCAGGGAGAAAAGTCCAGACAGTCGTAGAGAAAATCGTGCTTGTGATGAGGCTGGAGAGCATAGTGGAGGGCTGCTTTTAAGTCGTCCATCTGTTCCCTGCCGTATCCGTTGAGGGGACGACCGGAATCTGGAGTACATCGTGGAGAAGTGAAAAATCAATGCATATGCCCTGCCGTCTGGCTTCTTCGCAGCGGCTGACACACAGGACAACGGGAATGGAGGAGTCCCTGACCGGTCCAAGACTCAGGATTTCTTTTAAAAGTCCCCAGAAGGATTTCAGATGAACGCGTGGCCTATCACCAGAATGGCGTCCGGTGTCCGGAGCAGAGATAGGATGCCGTGCAGCTGGCTTCCTCTGACGGGGAGCTGAGGGACAGGACTCCGGGAAGGTTCACTGCCTTATAGCGGCGGCTGTCATATGAAAAATCACCATGGGGGCAGGACATGTCCCGCATGCAGGAAGGCTTAACAGAGCCCTTTTGGGCGGTGAGCTTTTTAAACAAGACCTCCTTGCCGGTCTGTTCATTACCGGTAAAAGCGATGATAAAATGTGGGTGTTCCATCCAGTCACTCCTGAAATATAAAATCTGCCGATAGTCGGGCAGATTGAGTCTTAGGATAGCGTATGTGCCGCAAAACCTTTGGTGCATGGCAGTCAGGTCCCTATCTGCCATTGGTTCATCATTGTGGCTACAGACTGCTTGACGGAGGAAGGGTTATCAACTATACTAAGTTTAAATGTGCAAAAAACGAATCCACTAAATTCAGGAGATGAAATGACATGGGATATCAGGACGATTATGTTATGAGGACAATCAGCGATCTGGTGAGGGCGATTGCCAGGCTGGTTCTTGGAAAGAGCGATATTGATTATGACCTTCCCGAGGATGAGGACAAGTATACGGACCTTGACCGGGTATATAAGCGGCTTAAGGATCTGGTGGATGAGGGAAACATCAATGACGCGGAGAACCTTCTTACCGACGAGCTGGACACGGACAGCCTGGACTGTCTGGAGATGGCCCTCACGTTTTATATGTACCTCAACCAGCTGAAGGATGAGGAACTCTACACCGCCAATTACTCACGGGAGGAAATCGTGGATGGAATCAACAGCGTGTGTGCAGAATATGGTATATCGGGGTTTGAACATTTTGTAGATACAACCATGGTATAATGTGCTGCCAGATGGATATGGAAACATATGCGTCTGGCTGCTTTTTACGAATATTTTGGAAGAAAGAGGAAATCCATGGAGATAAAGAAGGAGTGCGAGCAGTATCTGGCGGAATATTACCAGGGCCTGTTCTTTGGGAATGTGAACAAACGCTACCGGGCCATGACAGGTGCCGAACTCAGGAAACGCATGAGCCGGTTGACTGAGGCCAACCTGAAGCCGCTGGTGAAGTCCAACGAACTCAGCGATGTCCACGCCATGCTGTCAAAGGTGTGCGCCTATCTCATGCGCAGGGAAGGACACCTGACAGGGCCTGCCCTGGAGCAGTGGGAGTCCGGCTGCCGTCAGATGAATGAATTCTGTGAAGCTCTTGCCAGAAAGGATCTGGAATATGTAAACGGCCTCTCCCTTGAGGATTTGGAACAGGTGCTGAAGATGCAGGGCATCCGCCGTTATCTCCTCACTAATTCTCTGGAGAGGGCATACCAGCTGTTCTACATTCCGAAAACCATCAAGAAGGGGATCCTGGAGTCTGTGAAACAGAAGCCGGAGCAGGAATACCCAGGGGCCAGGGAGATGAAGCGCAGGTTCATCCTTCATGTGGGCCCTACCAACAGCGGCAAGACCCATGACGCGCTGGAGCGTCTTAAGGAGTGCAGGCATGGAGCTTACTTCGGGCCGTTAAGACTGCTGGCCCTGGAGGTCTATGACAAGCTTAACACAGAGGGCCTGTCCTGTTCCATGGTCACAGGCGAGGAGACGCTGGAGGTGCCTGGAGCGGTCTGCCAGTCCTGTACCGTAGAGATGTTAAACGACCATGAATATTTCGATATCGTGGTGGTGGACGAGTGCCAGATGATAGCCGACCCCTACCGCGGACATAACTGGACCAGGGCAGTGCTGGGGCTTCGGGCAGAGGAAATCCACCTGTGCATGGCTCCCGAGGCAGAGGATATTGTGGTGCAGATGATTAAGCGGTGCGGCGACCAGTACAGGGTGGTGCGCCATAAGCGGAACACCCGGCTGACCATGGAGAAAAAGCCCTATAATCTGAAGCAGGATTTAAAAAAGGGCGATGCCCTCATTGTGTTTTCCAAAAAATCAGTGCTGGCCCTGGCAGCCCACCTGGAGAACGAGGGAATCCACTGCAGCGTTATTTACGGAAGCCTGCCTCCCGCCACCAGGCGTGAACAGGTGCGCAGGTTCCTGGCCAGGGAGACAGAGGTGGTGGTCAGCACTGACGCCATCGGCATGGGGCTAAACCTGCCCATACGCAGAATCGTGTTTGTGGAAACACGCAAATTTGACGGGGTAAATAAGCGTACCCTGAATCCGGAGGAGATAAAACAGATTGCCGGACGGGCCGGAAGATACGGTCTTTACGACGAGGGATTTGTGGCTGCCATCGACGAGCCGGAGGTCATCGAGGACGGTCTTTCCAGAATGCCCATGCCTATTATGAAGGCATATGTGGGATTCCCCGAGCAGCTTCTCAACCTTCCTGCTGAGATTGATACGCTGGTTAAGATATGGGCCGGCATGGACACACCTTCCATTTATGAGAAGATGGAGGTGGACGAGCTGCTGGCGCTGTATATGAGTTTTGTAGCATGTACACCGGGATGATATGGGGGAATACTCCCGGGCAGGAAAATTTTATAAGCTCATCACCTGTTCCATTGACATAGACAATAAGATGGTCATGGACCTGTGGAAGGATTACTGCAGGGAATACCGTGACGTGACGGAACTGGAGTTTCCTTACAGCCCGGGAGAGGACCTGTATGATTTGGAGAGCTACTATAAGATGCTGGACCTATATTTCCAGTTCTCCAGGAAGGTGGGGCTTCC
>ENA-OQDA01000777-OQDA01000777.1-human-gut-metagenome-genome-assembly--contig:-NODE-777-length-12328-cov-2.416441_pt1 | contig 12328 bp, 10 predicted proteins | sample MGYA00242771_ERZ504603 | MGnify/ENA primary metagenome ERZ504603 (study PRJEB26092, sample SAMD00036328) | human gut metagenome | host: Homo sapiens | study: EMG produced TPA metagenomics assembly of...
GGAACTGCCATCGAGACCGACAGGCGGCCGCCAATGCGAACGCTACCATTTAGAACGCTTCATTTTATTTCACTCCCCTTCCTGTGGAATACAGGCCATGCGGCCTATCACAAGCAGGACTGGCTGTCTCACGACAGTCGTACAGGCCTCCTGCCACATTCTGTGCCCCTGACAGGCCGCCCGCGCATGGGAAAACGGGCAATTTGGAATGGCTGTGGGCACGGTGCCGCAATCAGCCTTCCGCCAGGAGCATATAGGACATTTTGCGGCTATTTCAAGTATATGCACACCGTCTACATTTTATTGGCACCCAATGCGTACATCCCAACGCCTGTCCATTCGTTTTGCAGTCGTTGTTATATCTACTTTATGCAAGCCGGAAAAATTCTATTGGCAAAAAGGAAAGAGGCCCGCTGCTGCAGGCCTCCTTGTCATGGAGAATGATAACACTGAATCGTAGCCAGAAAGCTCCCGAACTTTAGTTCGGTGAGAGAATCAGAGGGAGAAAGTGTCCATAGGCCCAGAATCTACATCTTCCAGGCTGACAGCGAACACATACCGCTCCTTGTCATTGAAGGGTTCAACGCGGTGCTTGGCGACCACCTGGTCGCCGGCGGATACATTGATGATCGTGCCGCGCAGCTTCTTAGCCAGACCTCCGGACATAGAGCACTTGAAGTGTCGGGCAGAGGGGGCCCGCAGGACATCCAGCGTGATCGCCGGAGCCTTGGGATTAACTCTGACCTTCTGCATTAGGGTATACTCGCCAGAGTTGTCATCCTGGGACTCGATCACAATCTTGCGGCTGTAGAAGATGCCACGCTTGATACCGGTCAGGATGGCAAATACGATGCCTGTGACCACCCCGCCGAGCAGAACCAGAAGCAGCAGCACAATACCGACATTACTGAAGAAACTTCCGAAATCGAAGCCAGTCTTCACGAGCTGACCATCCACGACCTCGTAACCCTTGGGAACTGTAATCAGCTCACCGTCCACGATTGCCTGGCCATCCTGGATCTCATCGCCCTTGTAAGTCAGCGTGTACTGGAAATGAGTAAGCTCATCGTAGGTAGCAACCCCGGAATAGGTGGCCGTCATCTTCCAGGCTGTGTCGACCTTGTAGTAGGACTTCTTGGCGTAGGTTGCGGTTGCGGTATAACCGGAGGGGATTGAAGAACCATCGATATAACCGCTTGGCTGGATGTCATAGCTGGTCCGAGACATCCCATTATATGTGGCAGGGATGGCAGTCGGATCGTTGAACTCCCCCAGGTCAAAGGTCTTGGTAGTGGAACTGGTCTTGGATCTGGTCGCTGTATCTGTCACCTGGATATTGACAGAGCCGAGAACCGGATACAGAGTGCCTGTCCAGTTGCCCTCATCGTAGCTGAGTGTTTCAGGGAGCATGCCGATATTATCGGCCAACTCTCCGCTGTTGACAGCTACCGAGTATTCCTTAGTCACATCCTTTGTCTGAGCATCATCAAAGTCCTCCTTGATGATTGAGTTCAGTTCAAAGAAGTAACCGCGGAGTTCGAACGGATCCTTGATGAGCTCATTGGGATCCATGGAGGTAGGCACTTTATAGGTCTCAACCAGTACCATCTCTCCATTGACGATTGCCTGGGTGCTCTCCGTGGGGATCAAATACGATGCCGCGGAGATGTTGGGCTTGACCTGATCCGCAGCGAAGGCCGTGACCGGCCCCACCGCGGTCAAGAGCATCAGTGCCGCCAACGGCAGTGCTGCTACCCGGCCTTTAATGTTTCCCATGCTTGTTTCACTCCTTGCTTGTTTTAGTTTGATGCCTACAGCCCATTCGCCGGGTTGGCCGGGTGTGCAGACATGCGGGGTTTGGGGATGAGCAAATATTATGCAGGTACTGCAAAATTTATTGTCCAGTTCAGCTTCTGGCGTCATGCGGGTTTGCCCATGCCCCGGTCGTCATCAATATAATATGCAGATGTTTTTAATTCTATTGCCATTTTATCCGGAGTGGTTTCAGCTATATCCCGGACATGTTCTGTATAGCATCTTTCTTAAATTTTGATGTTCTGCAGTATTGGGAATTTTCATTTTTCCAGCGAAGCTGGAGGATGGACGAATCTTTTTTAACGAAGGAAAGAGTCGGGGAGAACTATCTTCTGATTTTTGGACATGGACTCGCTGCATCTGGTCCGTGAGGGTTTCCCCCACCTGGCGGCGTCCGGGAGCGGTCGACAGGCATAGTCATGAGTTTGCTGTTTTGCGCAACAGCAGACTCACCCGCCCAGGTGGACAGCAGGTCTCACGGACCACACATGGGCTCCGATAGGAGCCGGTGCGGCAATAGCCCTGGCAAAGGAGGAATCTCAGTGTTACATTTCTTCGTTAAGAAAGACTCCCCCCCCCCTCGCCTCTAAAGACAAGAAGAGCCGCCCAACATTGGGCAGCTCCTCTCTTGTAGTAATATGCGATCAGGTTTCTACCTTGACAAAGTGGCTCTGCAGGAAGTCCATTGCCGCAGGGGTCAGCTTAATGCACCGGGCAGTCCGGTACAGTTTCCCCGCAGCCATAATCTGAACGACCACAGTCCCAGGGTTTTCGCGAGCGAACATCATCAACTCATCCTGCTCACCCTTATTCCGAATGGTTACAGTCACTGTTGGCAGCTCGGTGCTCGAAGTTCCGTTGGCGTCCAGCACACTCTGCACGATGATCTGGGGTCCACGCTGTTCATCGACGACATACTCGCCGACAATTTTGACCAGAGATCCATTCATTAGCCGGTGCTTGTTGGCAGCAACATTTCTGGGGAACAGGACGCACCCAATCTCATTGAACCGGTCTTCAGCCGCGAACAGAAACATTTCCTCGTTCTTGGCCTTAGTGTACACGGTCCGCAGACCGCGAATCAGGCCGACAGTACAGACCTGCATCGAACTGTAGCGGTCAGGCTCTTCAGCGATCAGCTCAGTGATCGGCATGCAGCCTTCGCCCTTGCCACTGGCAAAGAACTCATCGACTGGGTGCCGGGTCAGATAGAAGCCGATGGCCTCCTTCTCTTTCTCCATGAGGAACTGATCACTGTACTCCGCCGCCTCAGGGGGCTTAACCTTCATCTCCTCCGGAGAGAAGAGGGTGATCTGGCCCAGCTGGCGGACAGGAATGCTCTGCTTGTAGTCCTTCTCCAGCATCGGGATCATCTCCACCAGCTGGTGGTGGTTCAGCCCAAAGCTGGACATGGCCCCGGAGAATATCAGGGACTCCAGAACATTCTTGCTGGGTTTCTTACCGAGGTCGGTCATCCGCTCATAGAAATCCTGGAAATCCTCGAACTGGCCCTTGTCGGTCTTCTCCTTGGCAATCAGATGGCTGAACTTATCCAGATAGGCCAGGTTATGGAACCCCAGCCGGATGCAGCCATCCTCAACCATGCAGCGGTCAGAAGACTTGTTGATGTCCGGGGGTAGAATCTTGATACCGCGGCGGACTGCCAGGGCCATGTAGCCTTTTACCTTGTCGCCCACATCCTCGAAGGCGTTCATCATCGCACAATAGAACTCAGCTGTCCAGTGGCAGGACATGTAGGCCGTGATGCTGGCCAGCCAGGCATAGCAAGCTGCATGGGATCTGTTGAAAGCATAACTGGCGAATTTATCCATTTGCGCCCAGATCTCCTCAGCAATCGCTTCAGGGATACCGTTGGCAACACAGCCAGGCGCATAGTTTTTGTCTTTGCCGGATTCATAGGCTTCTTTGTTACCATGGATAAACACGAGCTTTTCAGCATCCAGAATATTACGCTTTTTCTTTGCCATGCCCTTGCGGACCACATCGGCTCTTCCGAGCGAGTAACCAGCCAGCTTCTGCACAATCTGCATAACCTGTTCCTGATATACAATGACTCCATAGGTGGGTCGCAAAATGGCTTCCAATTCTGGCACAAGATAGTGGATAGAAGTCGTATCCCGCATCCCCTCCAGGTAGTTCGGGATATAGTCCATGGGCCCGGGCCGGTAGAGTGCCACAGCAGCGATAAGTCGCTCGAAACACTCGTGCAGCCGAGACTCAGGCAGGCTGTCGATATCATCAAACATAGGGATGATAACATTGTTGGTCATGCCGCCGCCTTCCAACTGGAACACGCCACCAGTGATTCCCTTGGAAAGCATCTTGTAGGTTTCTCGGTCATCCAGCGGCAAGTCCTCATAAGTAGTGTCGATGCTGCGAGTCCTCTTAACAGTATCGATGACCTCATGAATGGCTGTCAGGTTTTTCAGTCCCAGCAGGTCCATCTTGATAAGCGACAGGTCTTCCACCTCAGTCATGGTGACCTGGGCGGTTAGACTCCGCTCGCCGGTTTCCTTATCCTTTTCCAGAGAGGTTGGGAGGTAGTCTGTGATCTTACCTGGGCTGATGACCAAACCGCAAGCATGCTGAGATGCATGCCTCTTGTTTCCTTCCAGCTTGATTGCAACTTCCATTACCCTTGCCACATCTGGGTCATTTTTGGCCCTCGCGGCCAATTCCGGGTTCTTGTCCAGAGCCTTGACCAGCGTCATTTTGGGGTCATCCGGTACCAGCTTGGCCAAAGAGTTAGCCCAACCGGTCGGGTAGCCCAGAACACGGGCCACATCCTTGAGCACCATCTTTGCAGCCATAGTCCCGAAAGTCACGATACGGCAGACACTCTCGGCGCCATACTTCTTCGTGATGTAGTCGATAACCTTGGCACGGCCAGAATGCTCTATATCTGTGTCAATATCTGGCCAGGAAACTCGCTCAGGGTTCAGAAACCGCTCGAAGAGCAGGTTGAACCGGATTGGATCCATGTCGGTGATGCCGATGCAGTACGCCAGCAAGCTGCCGGCGGCAGAGCCACGGCCGGGCCCGACATAGATATTGTTTTTGCGTGCGAAGTTGATGAAGTCCCAAACAATGATGAAGTAGGAGGCAAAGCCCATCTGCTCAATCATCGCCATTTCATAGTCGAATCTCTCCTTGTACACAGGGTCGGTCAGTTGAGGTTTTCCTGCGAAACGATTCTGAAAGCCTTCCTCACACAGGTGCCGGAAGTAGTCCATTGGCGTGGAGAACCCTGCAGGGATCTCGTAGTATGGCAGATTCACATCCCCAACTTGAGCTCCACATCACATTTGTCAGCCAATTTCAGGGTATTATCCAGTACCTCTGGAATGTCAGAGAACAGTTCTTCCATCTCCTCAGAGGTGTGCAGATGATAGCCGGTTCCCTCAAAGGCGAAATGTGGCTCGGCCATCGTCTTCTTGGTCTGGGCACACAGTTCGATCTCGTGGGCAGCCTTGTCCTCTTTAGTGGGATAGTGGCGTCGGTGGTGGCAATCACTGGGATGCCATACTTCGCGCCCAGGGCAATGAGTTTCTGGTTAACCAGAGACTCGCCCCTGATGCCGTGACGCTGAATCTCCAGGTAGAAATCCTCCCCGAAAATCTTGAGCAGCTGCTTGAGCGCATACTCAGCAGTGTCGTCCTGCCCCTCCTCCAGTGCATGGGGGATGATGCCGCCCAGACACGCAGAGGTTGCGATGACGCCCTCATGGTACTTCTCCAGCATTGCCCATGTCACATGGGGCTTACGGTAGAAGTGGTCGAACGCCTCGGAAGTCAACTTCAGCAGATTTTGATACCCCCTGAAGTTCTTGGCCAGCAGGATTAGGTGTGCCCCATCCAGATCGCCGGTCAGGCTCTCCTGATAGGCCTCAAAGCCGAGGATCGGCTTTTTACCGGCCTTCTTCATGGCCTTGTAGTGCTCCAGAAACCCGTACATATTGCCATGGTCGGTCAGAGCGCCAGCATACTCAGTATGCTTGACCATCTCAGGTACAGTGGTCATGCCGTCCATCAGAGAGTAGTCGCTGTGCCGGTGGAGGTCCGCAAAGCGGATCACCATGGCTGAACGCCCATCCTCCTGGACGATGACACGGTACTTATCGAGGCCAAGGCCACGGTCATTGAATACAACCTGTTCGATGGTTCCGCCCGCACTCTGCAGGGTCCAGTTGGTGCCGTTCCTGCAGATGTGCAGGTGGGTCCCCGGTTCCTGCTGAGTCTTGAATTTGACTCGCATATGTTTCCTTCCTTTTACTAAATTGCATGTACTTCTGATTTGTTTATCTCCGCAATTGGGGTCTAAGAACATAGTATGCAAATCAGAAGTAACCCATTCTATGCGGGTACGCCGCCACCAATCACCGAAACCAGACTTCGCCAACAATCGGAAAGGTTTGCCGAAAATTGCCAGCTCCAGTTGCCGCCAGTCCCAGGCTTTGGTATAATATAAATAGAAGAATTCCAAACAGGAGGCGTTGTCATGACACTCGAAAATTTGCTAAAGGATGTCCACAGGGCAGCAGAGCAAAAGGCGCGGATCGATACCTGCGTTGAACTGTACCTGGAGGGGAGCCTCCCCCTTCTCATCGCGGCATCCAAGAGCCGTCTCAGTACGGCTGATTTCCTGGCCACGGTGGCCACATTCGAAAAGGTCGAGGCTTAACAGCCAGTTGGGAAAGCCCTGGGTTCGCCCCAGGGCTTGTGTTTTATTTTTCTTACAAATATGTTCGTTTCAATCTGCATATAATATAAATAGTTCAGTAATCCATCTTCGACAAGGAGGAATTCTAGTGAAAGCTCTAACCAGAACCCTGGCTGCCGGTCTCATATCCATTGTGACTCTCCTGAGCTGCTCGACTCCGGCCTTGGCGGCCACCACCCCCTATTTGACGATGTCCCAGAGACCCACTGGGCACACAGCTACATCTCTCAGGCTGCGTCCAATGGCTGGATCGCCGGCTATGGCGGCGGTCTGTTTGGCCCTACCGACAATGTCACCTACGCTGCCCTGTCCCAGATGCTCACCCGGGCCTTCTTTGCTGAGAAGCTGGAGGCGGTGGAGACTGCTGAAGGCGACCCTGGTTCAAGGCTGCCTGCACGGTCGCTAATGATCTGGGCCTGTATGTGGGCGTCGACATCCGCACGCAGCATAACAGCCAGGAGGTTGTGAGTCAGCCGGTATCCCGCTATGAGATGGCACAGATCTTGGCCAATGCCATGAGGGCAACCGGTGCCAACATCTGCCCCCAACCTGAGCGCCGCCGCCAGCAGTACGGCTGACTGGGAGTCAATCCCTCGGCGGTACCAGGGCGCCGTTGCGGCCGCTAAGGTTGCCGGGCTGCTCGTCGGCACTGATGAGCTAGGCACCTTTGCCGGCGACATGCTGATGAACCGCGCTCAGGCCGCCACCATCATGGTCCGGCTCAACGACCTCGTCCAGAAGGGATTCCCGGAACTGGGTGGCCCCCGTGGATACGATCGAGCCGCTCCCTCCCCTGCCGCAGATCGTTACTCCGCCCGCTGAGACCCTGACGCCGGACGATGGCGCCATCGTAGCCACCGGCGAAGCAGGTCTCACGGACCCGACATAGGCCCCGGAACGGAGGCCGGCCCGTGTTACATCCTCTGGCAGGAGAAAGGATCTCTGCCTCTTTCCGTTAGAAAGACTCGGACTACCAGTCCCAAAACGGCAAAAGAAGAACCCCACCTCCCGGAGTATATCCATCGGAGGTGGGTCAATTTTTCGTTCAAGCCCTGCGGAGCCGCTCCTGAAGCCAGGTGTTCCGCTTGGCCGAATGAGTATTGTCGATAGCATATTGGATAGAGCCCTGTGTTCCATACAACACGGTCGAGTCCTGCGCACGGGTGTAGAGTGTGTACAGGATCTGCCGGTTGAGCATCGTGCGGTTGCAGGACATGATAGGCGCAATGACGATGGGCCACTGGCTGCCCTGCGCCCTGTGGATGGTCATAGCATAGGCCAGCGTCAGATCGTCCCAGTTATCCTCATACATCACAAACTGGCCGCTGGATACCTGCACATAGACTCGCTGCCTTACTGTCTTTCCGTCCTTTACCTTCATGATCTTAGCCACCCGGCCCATCTCCCCGTTCACGATGCCCTTGCGGCTGAAGTCTTCGGAAAAGCCAACTCCCTTCTGCCAGGTAAAGAACTTCATCTCATAGTTGTTGGCGGTGTTGACAACCTTGTCACCCTCCCGGAGCATCAGGCTCACTGTCTTCAGCTCGCCATTCTCATCGTGAATGGTCACCCGTTGGCTGAAGACTTCAACCTTGCTTTCAGCTGGCGGGTTGAACGCGGCCTGCAGGGCATAGTTCAGAGCATATACACCTACATCAGTCTGCTTCTGTGGGCATAGAACCTGGATGTCCTGCAGGCGGTACCCGCGTTTACCCATGGCAGCTACCATCGAGACGACGGCATTCCGGGCGGCCGTCGGATCATCGCTCTTGAAAATATAAGCATTATCCTTGACGCCCTTATCATTGACCTTCATAGATTTGATGGGGTTGCCATCCAGGATTGCGTTGGCGTTATAAAGGACGCCGGAGCCAGCTCCTTGACGCTTGACCACATTCAGGGTGACCACTGGGATGGTCCCCGACTCAATGATGTCCTTGAGTACATTGCCAGGGTCAATACTGGGCAGCTGGTGGAAGTCGCCCATAATAATCGTCTTGGTGCCGCCGGCAATAGAAGAGAGTAAAATGGATGCCAAATTGATACCGACCATGGAGAACTCGTCGATAACCACACAGTCACAGGTGATCAGCGTGTCAGTCTCCATGTTTTTGTCAACAACGATATGCAGGGCTCGGTGGATGGTACTGGTAGGCAACCCTGTGGCCTTGTGGGCCACCTGTGCAGCCTGTCCGGTAGGAGCCATGACCTGAGCCTCAAAAGACAGTCCTTGCCGCTTGTAAAGCTCACGCAGGACTTTTATAATGATATTCAAGGCAAATGTTTTACCACAGCCGGCGCGGCCATTCAGCACCCAGAACTTCCACCCCCGGTGGGCGCAGGCCCGGAGAACAGCTTCCCGCTGTTTTTCCTCCAGAATGATGCCGTCCGCTACGCAAACCTGATTCAGAACCTCCTCCGCATCCGGGAAATTCCCATATTCAGATGCGGCCATCGTTCGCAGGCCAACGGGCTGTCATTGACTCGGCCTGGTGGAGATATCCCAAGTAGACCCCGATCCTCATCCACAATGATACGGCTGGAACTACGCAGGGCGCCTAGGGCCATCTTCAGGGCGCTGCTGGGGATTTTGGACACTGGAAACCGGAACCCGTGTCCCGCGTGGACTCGCCTGGAAGCCAAGGCATTGGCGAGCGCCTGCTTGTCAACGCCAGGCGGTGGCTCTGCTTCACCTCGGACAATTGCCATAGCCGATTTATAGTCCAGTTCAATATCGACCAACCGGCTCACCTGCTCAGAGAACAGCTTGCTTTGCATATAGCAGTTGCCATATCTCCAGCAGTCTTGCTGCAAGACATAGAGCATCGCCTGCTCCAACCGCTCCAAGCCATCGGGCGGGTAACCATTCTCCAGGGCAATCTTATCACACTTGAGGAAGCCAAATCCATTGATCTCATCAGCCAAGAAGTAGGGGCTCGTCTTCAGCCGCTGGATGATATCCGGGTATTTCTCCAACAACCGGCTGGCGTCGGAGGCAGGGATCTGGTATTCCTGAAGCGTCTTCAGCACCACATCGTCCTCCCGGAAACCTTTCAGCGCCTGCTGCCAGCGGATGGCCGTACTTACGCCGACTCCCGGGATCTTCTTGGCGACTATCTCGGGCGAGTCCATGATTAGTCCAAGAGCTTGAGGTCCAATGCTCGGTAGATATCCGGCGCCCGGGTATCCAGGCCAGGGAGAGTGCGCAGGACCGTGATGACCGAATCTTGATCCTCCGGCAACGCACTCTTGTAGTCATCCACCTGCAGGGTGCGGCCATATTTGCCTTTCTTGATGATCCCACGGACCCTGTAGTACCCATCTAGGCGCAGGGGCGTTGGGAAATAGCCGCTGAGCTTCAGCAGCCGGTAGCTAGTATCCTCTGCATCGTAGATACTGTAACCATTCTCGTTGTTCCGGTAAATGTTGCGGACAACACGGACTTCCGAGCTCAAGGAAGCCCCAATGGCATATTGGGCAAGTAAGGATGTATCTTCTGCATCCAAGCTGAATTTGAGGTCACTCAATCCAAACGCCTCCTTTCTTATCTCTATTCTATGCAAATCGTCTGCATATTATATGCATGGCCGATTCCTACGGATTGTGCTGTTGTTTTGGGCCGATTTGTTCGGTTCCATGATGGCATCTTTCTTACCGGAGAAAAATGCATGAAGAGTTGCTTTTACAGGTGGCCTCTTCCGCGGGCTGGCTCCTATCGGAGCCGATGTTTGGTCCGTGAGTCCTCCGGAAATATTAAAACGGAGAAGTGCATATAATAATAGTGAAAGACAAGAAATTATCTGTGCCGTCAAGATACGGTTCGTTCGTAAAGGAGGCTTAACCATGGAGATCGGCGTATTGGGTTTCATTTGCTGGGTATTCTTTGCCGGCTGCAATGTCTTCGGAGCAATGGAAGATGGGAAGATGCTCATCTCCCTGTTGTTCCAGTCAGAACACATGCACCTTTCCATTCTTTCGATGGCATCGTGATGGCCATCTTGTTTGCCATGCATTGTATGTATGGCTTTGTTCCTATGCTTATCATGGCCCTTTTGGCTATTTATGCAGATGAGCTTCACTGTAGTTGCTTTGCGGCCCAAGGCAAAGGGCCCATCTTAACAGGAGGTATAAAACCATGGAGCTTACTTTTGGCATGTTGGCTGTTTGGCTCTTCATTTTCTATGTTGAGCGTTCTATCGTCAAGGCAGATGGCGTGCCCTTTTTGGCGATCATCTTCGAGGCTTTTGGCGCCGACCTGCGTCCCCGGGCGGAGGCCTGGTTTCTTGCAGCCATTTTCCTGACCCATATCTTCTTCGGCATCCATGCGATGCTGATTGTTTTTGCTGCAATGAGCCTGCAGTTTATTATTGCGTCCCGCGCAATGCGTTCTCTTCTTTTACAGCTTCGCTGATTGTTCTTGACAACATTGGAAGGAGGACGGTCGTACAAAACGGCCAAATTTTCATGAAAGGAAAAAGAGTCCAAAGGACGAAACCTACAGGAGGGAAAAGATTGGCTATGAAAAAGAATGTTGATATAAATGAGTTTGTCGTTGTCAAACAAGGCAATGATGTTATTGAAAACAAGTACACCTGGGCTGATCTGGACAAAGCACAGACCAAGCTATGGTATGCCATGATGGCAGCGACTGCCCTGCTGCTTGTTGTCATCTTCGGTATTTTGCGGCCCAACTTCAAGTTTGCCTATACGGCGTCTTCGTCAATGGTTCCCACTCTGTCTGTCGGAGACTTAGCCCTCTACGGTCCTGTCGTGTCCGACATTGAGCGAGGCGACATTGTGCTGTTTAACCCTGAGAATCCAACCGAGCAGGCGTCTATTTTGACGGGCGGCAAAGTCTACTATGAGAAGCGAGTCATTGGTCTGCCCGGCGATACCGTATCTTTGGCCGATGGAGTTGTTTATGTCAACGATGAGGCTTTGGATGAGCCCTATGTTGTGTTCAACACTGACCCTGCCAATACTATGTACCGGGATATGCCTGAGATTATTGTTCCAGAGGGTGAGTATTTTGTTATGGGCGACAACCGGGATAACTCCTACGACTCCCGCGGTTTCGGCACTATTACGCGGGAGAGTATCTTGAGCCGACTCATGTTTTCCATCCCTTCTTTTGCAGGATTTTTCTCTGGCACCAGCAACGATCAGAATTTTCTGTATTGAGCCAACTTTTAAGAAGTCTGTTGTTGTGAATAACCAGGTCATAGTCGGATTAGGAAATGGCATAAGCTGGGTGTCCGGATATAGCCTCTCCTTTCCTGCTGTGTGGTCCTAGCTTGCGGCAGGAACTGGAATTTGGCACAAACTAGGTTTGTGCATCTTCGGTGTTGTATGATTCTGGTTTGTGATATGATAGCAGTTAAGCCCAAGATATAGTGCTGATGGGACATCTGGGTGTCATTGCTACAAGCGTTGGTGTTCAAAAAATATTTTGCTCCGTCGTTCGCAGCAACAAGTATGTTTTTGGGAGGTGTCTGGAGGAGATGTTGTTCTCCTCTTGGAATACGATGGTTATCGAAATGTCTCTGTTGGATTTCCTGGCGTACAAAACTGGCTGCCAAGTCGGGGAACTCCCTACTGTGGCAAAGGAAGATCCGATCTGGATTTCGCATTCGGTGATGTGGATGAAGCCGGATACCGAATCGCTGAGTGGATGGAACGACGCACTGGACTACCTGTTCCATTTGCCGCCAGCCGAATCCTGTGAGGAAGCGCAGAATCAGCTGCTCATGGCTCTTCATCGTGACCAAGGTCG
>ENA-OQDA01000779-OQDA01000779.1-human-gut-metagenome-genome-assembly--contig:-NODE-779-length-12315-cov-2.604201_pt1 | contig 12315 bp, 10 predicted proteins | sample MGYA00242771_ERZ504603 | MGnify/ENA primary metagenome ERZ504603 (study PRJEB26092, sample SAMD00036328) | human gut metagenome | host: Homo sapiens | study: EMG produced TPA metagenomics assembly of...
TGCCCAGCAGCTCGGGGTGCTTGGACCAGCTCTTGGCCTGGGAGTAGGCGATCAGGGAGGCCGCGGAGCCGCCCACACCGGGCAGGATGCCCATGAAGGTGCCCAGCAGGGCGGAGCGGAACACATTGATGATCTGCCCCTTGAAGTCGTGGAGAAGGCTGAACTTGACGTTGTTCTTGACCTCCAGCGTATCATCCTTGCTGTAGGAGGCGTGCATGCCAGTCTCACACTGCTGGAGCATCTCGGAGACGGCGAACAGGCCGATGAGCACGGGGAAGAGCTGGAAGCCGCTCTGCATCTGGCTCTCCAGGAACTCAGGGACCATGCGGTATTCATTGTTGACGGAGAACTGGTTCATCATGGCTACCAGCACGCCCAGCATACCGATCCACAGGCCGCGGAGCATCTGGCCCCGGGACAGGGCGGCGATGACGGTGAGGGCGAAGAGGATGATGAGGAACTTCTCCACGGCGGAGAACTTGATGGCCCAGCCGGCCAGGATGGGAGTGAAGAGGGCCAGCACCACCAGGGAGATCATGCCGCCCATGAAGGAGGAGGTGACGCCGATTTTCAGGGCGCGTTCTCCCTCGCCCCGCAAGGCCATTGGGTGTCCGTCGAAGGTCGTACACACCGACGACGGGGTGCCGGGAATGTTGATGAGGATGGCGGGGACCAAGCCGCCGGAGATGCCGCCCACATAGAGGCCCAGCAGCAGATAGAGGGCCATCTCCATGGAGTAGGCGTAGGTCAAGGGGAGGAACACGGCCACGGCCATGGTGGCCGTCATGCCGGGGATGGCGCCGAAGATGATGCCGATGACGACGCCGAACAGGGCCACGGCGATGTACTCCGGGCCGATCACGAAGGGCAGTTCAAATCCCATGAATCACACCAGCCTTTCTTTAGTAGAGAATGAAGCCCAGGGACGGAATCTCAATGGTGAGGAGACCGGAGGGCAGGGTGATGGCGAACGCGGTGCCGAACACAACGCTGATGATCAGGCAGGCCACCACGGAGATGATCAGGCTGGTGATGTGGTACCTGGGGTTTTTCAGCTGCGCCTTGTTGGCAAACAGGGTGTTGAACAGGAACAGGCAGATGATGGACCAGAAGGTGAAGCCCAGCTTGTCCAGCAGGAAGAAGTAGACCACCATCAGGGCGATCGTACCCCAGAATTTGAACTTGTCGTAGTGTTCCACGAAGAAGCGGCCGGGCTTGACAAAAAAGCCCTTGCCCGCCTTGATCCGGGCCCGCCCCTCCAGGGCGATCAGCAGGACGCCCAGAATCACCAGAATTCCAATGGTGATGATGGGGAAAATCCAGTGCTGGGTTGAATACTCCACATTGATACGCATCTTATTACCTCTCTTTCGCAGGGTGGTATCACAGAATATCACCCCGCTGAAGCGCCAACCGCCGGCTGGGCTTCAACGGGGTGACACTCCAACAGATATTAGGTCAGCTCGTCCAGGCCGGGGGCCACGTCGATGATCTCCTGGCCGATGTCCCGCTTGTCGCTGATGAACTGGCGGGAGGCCTCCAGATCCGCCTCCTCGGCGGTGACGGCGCTGTAGAGCAGGCCGGCCATCTCAGCCTGGAAATCGGGGTTCTCACAGACCTTCTGCATGGCGGCGGCGATCTCATTCAGAATGCCCTCGTCCATGTCCTTGGGGAAGAGCATGAAGAAGTCCTTGTTGAAGTCGAAGGGCTCGCCGTTGAAGGTGATGCCGTCGTCGGCCATGGAGATAACGCCGCTGCCCTCCAGGTTGCCGCAGGTGTCAAAGAGCTTCATGGCCAGCTGGGCGTCCACGCCCTCCTTGGTGAACTCCACGCAGGAGGAATAGTCGGCGTAGATGATGTCGGTGTTGCCGTCCCAGAGGCGCTGCTTCTTTTCGTCGGTGGTGCCGCCCACCAGGGCCTTGATGCGGCTGGCCACCTCGTCGCCGTACTGCTCCTGAACCCACATATACCACACCACAAAGTCCAGGTGGGAGGCGGAGCCGGACTCAATGTTCACCCGCAGCTCCTCGCCGGGGTTATCGGCCAGCCACTGGGCGGCCTCATTCAGGTTGTTGTAGGGTGCGTCGGCCTTGGCCACAAAGCAGCCGCCGGGGTTGACGCCGATGCGGGGGCCGACGGTCAGGTTCTCCAGGGCGTAGTCCTCACTGACCGCGCCGAAGAGTACGCTCAGGAACGCCATGTCGTGGAACATCATGATGGTGGTGCCGTCGCCCTTGGCCTTGGAGATGGTGTCCAGCGCCTGGGCGTTGCCGATGGCGTCCACCTTGCCGTTGAAGCCCATCTCCTCGCCCAGATAGCGAGTGACCATGTCGGCGATCATGTAGGAGTCGCCGCCGGTGGAGGTGGAGCCGATGACCACGCGGACGCGCTTGCCCTTCAGGCTGCTCTCGCCGGAGGCGGCGCTGCCGGTCGCCTCAGTGCCGGGATCGCCGGTGGAGGGAGTGCCGGTTTCCGTGTTAGAGGGGGTGCCGCCGCAGCCGGCCAGCAGGCCGACTGCCATGGAGGCGGAAAGAAGCAGAGCGGTCAGTTTCTTGAACTTCATTGTTCGATTCCTTCCTTTCATTCAGTTCATACACTGGGGATGTTCCGTGCGTGCTTGCGGGGGATGGGGGCGCTTCACTACCGTGGCACTATGATAGCAGGCCGCAGCATGGGTTTTCCATTCGCAAAAGGCAATGAAATGGGAGAGTAAATTTGTAAACTCTGTGTGGGTTTCAGAAAAATGAATTTAAGATTTCAAAAATACCCGTTCTGCGTTTCAAATATGGAATATTTGTTTCGCTTAAAACTGTAAATTTATAGAAATTATCGGTTGATTTTTATAGTTTGTCAGAAAAAACAAGTAAAATTTGTGCAAAACAGATAAGGACGGGCGCGGTTCGCCCTCCGCCTGCTGCTCCTTGTGCGGAACAAAAATCTCTGTTACACTGAACATGAATACAAAGTTTTTGTACCGTTCTGGTCAAAAGGAGTGTCACACCATGAAATCAGAATCTGCGGAGCTGGTAAGCGGCCTCATCCGCCAATACCGCCGCCTGCGCCTGCTCTACCTGGGTTATCTGGCGGCGGCCGTCCTGGCGCTGGTCTTCTTCTTTGTGGACAAGCGCGTTACCCTGGCGCTGGTGGCGGCCAGCCTGGTCTACCACCTGGTGGTGGTACGGAGGGCGGGGAAGGCCTACCAGCGGGCCTTTGTCCACGCCTGCGGCCAGTGTACCCTGGCCCGGCGCCTTCAGGACGCCCGCCATACCGAAGCGCCCACCCTGGAGGAGGGGGAGCTGCGCCGCGCCCGCCTGGTCGCCGCCAACGACGCCAAGGGCTCCGTCCTGGTGCGGGAGGGCGGCTCCGGTACCTACCACGGCCGCCGTGTGCGCCTGGGTGACGCCGGGTTTACCCATTCCTTCTCCATGGAGGGGAAAACCCACCACGAGTTCGTGGTGGGCACCTGGGTGACGGTGGAGCTGGGGAAGGACACCGGGCTGGACTGGCGGCTCATCCACGAGCGGGTGATGATGAAGCCGTCCCGGGACGCCATGCTGCGCCGGGAGAGCGGGCTGCGGCGGGTGGTGGCTTCGGCCCCGCTGGATGGAGGACGCACTGGCTTTGCCCTCCGGCCGGAGGGCAAACCCGACGTGCCCGGTGACGCCTTCCTCGCCGCCCTGCGCCGGCTGTCCGCCGCCACCGACAAGCCCCTGGCCGTCTGCGTCCAGGGAGACCGCCTCCATGTCTTTGTCACCAACCGTATCCTGGGCCAGAAGGTATCCAGCCGCGTCCCGCCGAGCGCCGCCGTGGCCGAGGTGGATTTTCTCCCCGAGCTGGACGGAATTCTCAAGGCCTCGGACGCCCTGGTATAAAACTTCATGCGCCAAGAGCGCACCACGAAAACGGGCAAAGGCTTGTGGCGCATGGAGTTTATGCGCATATGGGCCGTCTCGGCCCATGCGCTTTGATTTCATGGCCGTGCCGCTGAAAGCGGCACATGGCCAATTTTGCTATGCTTTTGCATAGCAAACAGCAGACAGGGTGCGCCCCCCGGTATCGCCGGGGCGCACCCTGTCTGCTGTTGGGTCAGCCCTCGAATCGGTCGCGGATGCCATACTGCTTCATCCGCCGCCAGAGGGTGGTTTTGCTGATGCCAAGCTCGGCGGCGGCCGCGGCCCGGCTGCCGCCATTGCGGGAGAGCACCTCCGCCAGCCGGGCGGCCTCGGGGGAGACGGCGGCGGGGAGGGCCTGCCCCTGGGCGCGGACCACCGGGAGGGGATAGAGCTCCTCCAGCAGGGAGCGCACATAGCCGTCGTTTACCGTGCGGGCGGGGGCGGTGAGCACCATGCGCTCCAGAAAGGCGCGGAGCTGGATGTAGTTGCCCGGCCAGGGGTAGTCCATGAGCAGCCGCCGGGCCTCCCTGGTGAGCACCACATAGCGGTTGAACTTCACCACGCAGTCGTCCAGGCACATGTCGATGGCCTGGTTCAGATCGTCCGGGCGGGTGCGCAGGGGCGGCAGGCTCAGCCGCAGGGGGGTGAGCAGATAGTAGAGCTCGGGCTGAAAGACGCCGGCCTCCAGCTTGGGGGCCAGGTCCCCGGTCAGGGAACCGATGACCCGCGCCGCCACCGGGGTGGGGGTGTTCTCGCCCTGCACATGCACCACGCCCTCGCGGAGCAGACGGCAGAGCACCCGCTGCCCGCCGGGCGTGAGCTGGTCCAGGTTGTCCAGATAGAGCGTTCCGGTGTCCGCCGCCTTGCCCGCCCGGGACAGGGCGGCTTCCTGCTCAGGGGAGTGGGCCGCGCAGTCGAAGGTCACGAAGGGGCCCTTGGAGCAGGGGCTGGCGTTGTGGATGCTCTGGGCAAAGAGGGACTTGCCGCTGCCCACCTCGCCGTAGACCAGGATGGGCTGCCCGGTTTCGGCAAAGGTGCGGGCCAGCTTTACCAGGCGGGACATCTCCCGGCTGGTGTGGTTCACGTCTTCAAACCGGCCGTGAGCCAGATAGCGCTGAAGCCGGTAGCGTTCCCGCAGAGCCCGCTCTCCCTGGCGCTCCATCTTCTGCATCTCATAGAAGGAAAATACCATGCCCTCCCCGGCGTCCCAGTCCGCCACGGGGGCGGCATTGGCCACCACGTGCACCCCCGCCACGTTGAGCACGGAGAAGTAGAGCTCCCGCCGCTGGGCCAGCGCGTCGGCCCAGAACTCGGCGTCCTCCCGGGGCATCAGCGTGGAAAGAGGGAGTCCCACCAGCTTCTCCCGCTCCTGCTCCAGGATCTTACAGGCCACGTCGTTGCTCTGGACGATGATTCCCCGGCGTCCAGCTCCAGAATCCCGTTGAAGGAGTAGTCCAGCAGAACTTGCAGGCTGGCGTGTGCGCGCTCGCGTCGGCGACCTGCCCCACGTTGCGGGCGTGGAGCAGGCTGGTGCGCAGGGAGTCCTCCGTCCCGTCGAAAAAGAGGGTGCGCTTGCCCAGCCGGCGGCAGTAGGCATTGACAAAGTCGCCGCCCAGAATGACATCCATCCCGTCGGCCACCGCCTGCTCCGCCCGCGCTCCATCTCCGACAGGCCGGAGATAAAATAGGTGTGCAGCTCTATGTCGAAAATCTCCTCAAAGCCCTGAATATTGCCCACCATGTTGGGGATGGTCACCACACGACTCGTCGGCGCTCATGGAGGAGCACGAGGCTGCGGCCCGGTGGAGCAGCCGGGCGATCTCCAGGCCGGTGAGCTGGATCTCCACCACCGGGAAGTCGGTGTGCTCCTTGAGAATGGACGCCTGGCGGCCTCGGGCCACCAGGATGTCGGCGCCTGCGCGCCGACAATCCTCCATGAGGTCTAGAATCCGCTCGGTGGGGACGGACTGGTTGAGCACCACATCCATCTCCAGCTCCCGGGCGATCCGCCCGGCGGGCTCCACCATCTCCTCACGGGGGAGCAGGAGCGCAAATCTCGCCATGTCGATTCCTCCTTCTGCTTCGTTCTCATCTTACCCCAAGGAAAGGCCGGTTGTAAAGATTGTAAAGCGGGAGATGGCGCGGCTGAAAAATCTCATGCCAGAGGGTTCAGAGAGAAGGAGCGTGTGAAGGGAGCTGCCAGGGTTCCCTTTGGCATGAAATCAAACGGCGCGGCCGGGACAGAGAAAATCCGTCCCGGCCGCGCCGTGTCTCTGAAACGATATGTGGAATCGCAGGGAAACCGGAAATCAGCGGACCAGGCAGGGGCGCTTGGGATCGAAGGTCCAGCCGGGGATCAGGTACTGCATGCCAACGGCGTCGTCCCGGCCGCCCAGACAGTTGTCCAGGTAGAGCTGGTGGGCCTTCTGGAGCTGCTCCCGGTCCAGCTCCACGCCCAGGCCGGGCCGCTCCGGCAGATTGATGCAGCCGTCCACGATCTGCAGCGGTGCCCTGGTCAGGCGCTCCAGCCCCTCCTGCCAGATCCAGTGGGTGTCGATGCCGTTGAGCTTGCCGGGCACCGCCGCGGCGCACTGGGTCATCATGGCCAGGGAGATATCGAAGTGGTTGTTGGAGTGGCAGCCCCACATCAGGCCGAAATCATTGCACATCTGGCCCACCCGGACGGAGCCCGCCATGGTCCAGAAGTGAGGGTCGGCCAGGGGGATATCCACACTGCGCAGGGCGATGCAGTGGCGCATCTCCCGCCAGTCGGTGTCAATCATGTTGGTGGCGGTGGGCATGCCGCTCTCCTGGCGGAACTCCGCCATAATTTCGCGGCCGGAGAAGCGGCCTTCGGCGCCGCAGGGATCCTCACAGTAGGCCAGAACCTTCTTCAGCTCAGGGGCAAGGGCCAGCGCGTCCTTCAGCAGCCAGCCGCCGTTGGGGTCCAGGGTGATGCGGGCCTTGGGGAAGGCCTCCTTCAGAGCCTGGACGGCCTTCAGCTCCTCCCTGCCCTCCAGCACGCCGCCCTTGAGCTTGAAGTCCTCGAAACCGTACTTCTCATAGGTGGCCCTGGCCAGCGCCACGATGGCGTCGGGGGTCAGCGCCTCCTCATGGCGCAGGCGGTACCAGTCGCAGTCGGAGTCGGGCTCGGAGTGATAGGGCAGATCGGTCTTTTTGCGGTCGCCCACGTAGAACAGATAGCTCAGAAAGCGGACCCTGTCCCTCTGGATGCGTCGCCCAGCAGGGCGGCCATGGGTACCTCCAGATACTGGCCCAGCAGGTCCAGCAGGGGAGTCTCCACCGCGGTGACCACGTGCACGCCGGTGCGCAGGTCAAAGGTCTGCTGGCCCCGCACGTCGTCCTTAATATTGGCCGTGAGCCACTCGTTGAGCCTCCGCAGGGTCATCTTGTAGTCGGCCACGCTGGTGCCCTCCACCAGGTGCTTCACGTTCTCCAGGGCGCGGGTGATTTTCTGGCCGCCGGGGACCTCGCCAATGCCGGTATTGCCCCGGTCGTCAGTGAGCACCACAATGTTGCGGGTGAAGTAGGGGGCGTGGGCGCCGGAGAGGTTGAGCTCCATACAGTCCTTGCCGGCCACAGGATAGACCTCCATGGCGGCCACTTTGGGGGTATTGGCCATTACAATGCACTCCTTTGTTCCAATTCAGGTGAGTTGGCGGATACGCCTCGGTAGTGAGCGGCCCGGCCCTCCCTTCAGGACAGAATACATTCCTGACACTGTGGCTGCATTTTATCACGGCCCTCCCAAGAAGGCAAACGGATTAAACTGATCGCTCAATTAGGAAAACTAATTTATTTTGATATTTTGCCATAGTGTTTCTAATCCTGCTGTCCCTGCGGCATCAAACCCCACCACAGGCGCGCTTATCCGCTTTTTCTGTTAAAGTGATTAAAAAAACAAATTTGAGTGCCGGATAGTTTGGTGGTAAGATCCAAATATGCTGCTGGTGTTTCCGCTGTTTTAGCTTCACGACCGAACGCCATCCACAAGAAAAAAGGAGGAATCTCTGTATGAAGCACCGCATTCAAATGAGAGCCGCCGCCTCGGCGCTGGCCGCATGCATATGCCTGTCGGCTCTGCCCGGCGCGCTGGCCGCAGAACCCGGACGGGTCAAGGCCCCCGGCAGGACGGAGATGGAGCACGGGCCAGTGAGCACCGAGTTTGCCAGTACTCGCCTTGCTTTTGCGGTCTCCGACCCGGTCAGGAACAACGACGGTACCATTACGCTGGACGTGGCCTACGCCGACAGCGAGGGCGTCCGGCGCGAGAGGGTCACCCCCACCGGCATGACCGAGACCGACGTGGCGCTCATTACGGTGGCGGACAATCCGGTGGCTGCCGGCTCCACCATTGAACTGTGCTACAACGAACAGGGTGAGCTGATCAACATCAAAAATATCTACTCGGCGTACATGTCCGACCTGGGCACCGTCTATTTCGATACCATGAAGTACGGCGCCGAGCTCTCCCCGGTGAACGGCGAACCCGGCGCCATGCTGGCCACCGGCTGGCTCACCGCCAAGTCGGGCAATCAGATCACCGTGGGCGACCTGGATCTCTTTGACGAGACCTACACCCTGGCCCCGGACGTGAAGGTCTACGAGTTCAACACCGACACCAGCACCCTCACGGCTAGGCGGCTCAGCGACGTACCCGTCACTCAGAAAACCGACGGCGAATTCTACAAGACCGCCAACCGTCAGCAGGTTATGGTGGTCTTTGACCAGAACTACCGCAACGCTGACCAGGCCGAGGTGGTGGAACTGTACTACATCACCCCCCAGCCCACCATTGACGAGAAGTACCTGTACCCCGCTGACCACATGCCCATCGACAGCTTTATGACCGAGAACGACGGCAAAACTGTGGCCAAGCCCACGGCGGCCGCATGGCTCACCGCCACGGAGTCCTTCGCCATCATCCCTGACCGGCTGTACTACGTGGGCGACAACGAGGTGGCCATCTATCTGACCCAGGCCGACGACGGTACCCTCATCCTCCTGGACGCGGGCTGGCCCGCCAGTGGGTACCAGTACTGGCGGAACATAGAGGCCATGGGCTTCGACCCCAGAGACATTGACTATATCCTCCTGACTCACGGCCACGGCGATCAGTACGGCACCGGCGCCGAGCTGGACACCATGATCAAAAACGCCGGCGGAGACCCCGTGGTTTACGAGTGCTACGAGGACACCTACGGTTACGATATCTACGGCTTCCCTGAGATCACCGGTATCATTAAGGATACCCCGGTACTCAACGCCGTGGACAAGTTCTACATCAATGATACGTGGATGGAGTTTGACGGCAGCGTGCGCATCAAACCCGTTCTTACCGCCGGCCACACCAACGGTACTGACTCATTTATCTTCGAGCTGACCGACCCTGCCACCAACGAGACGCTCACTATCTCCTACCTGGGCGGCTACGGGGTTAACGGCAATACCAAGTACGATCCCGACAACGACCCCACCGGCCGGGGCTACCTGCGCCTGGCCTTCCAGTACGGCCTGCGCTACCTGCAGCAGACCGTGGAGCCGGACTACATGCTGCCCCAGCACACCAACCAGTACCCCATGCTGGAGATCAACAAGGCCGCCGAGGAGAAGGGAATTCCCTTCCTGGAGGCCGTGAACAGCGGCAGCTATGAGTGGGTAAACTTCCTGGAAAAGCGCCAGGCGGTTATCACCTACGAGGATTACTACCAGAACTGGAAGGCAGATCCCAAGGACGAGTTTGGCACGGAAATTACCGTCACCGACGCAGAGCTCCAGACCGTTGAGGCTGCAGGCCCCTACCGCCGCGAGGGAGGCACCTACCAGATTACCCTCACCGACGGCGGCAAGATCATCCAGGGTTTCAACCGCTACATGAACCAGACCGACAAGCTCTCCGGCGTGGAAAATGCCCAGGGCCAGGACGTGGGCGACGGCATCTTCATCCTGAAGGATTCCTTCACCCACGATCCCGACGCCTGGTATGTCCAGGTGGGTGCCCGCGTCAGCGACGGCTATGATGGAAGCTGCGCCGGAGGCCCCATTGAGAGCGTCCATGACAATTGGTTTGAGATCCTCCGTACCGAGCGCCTGGACAGCCGGGAGGAGGCCGAGGCTCTGCTGGCCCAGCTTCAGTCCGGAGCCACCTACACCGTGACCCTGGACCAGTCCAGTGAGATTCAACTGGCTGACAATCTGACCGATACCTTCCAGCCTGCCGCCGGCGGAACCTTCACCGATGTGCCCGCCACCCACTGGGCGGCCGGGGCCGTGGCGTTCGTCTCCAGCCAGGGGCTGCTGCAGGGCACCGGCACCTCCACCTTCGCCCCCGGGCAGCCCATGACCCGCGCCATGCTGGTCACCGCCCTGTGGCGGGAGGCGGGCTCCCCCGTGGTGAACTATGCCATGGACTTTGACGACGTGGACGAGGGCCAGTGGTACACCGAGGCGGTGCGCTGGGCGGCCTCCGAGGGCATCGTCACCGGCACCGGCAAGGGCTTCTCTCCCGACGCCGCCCTCACCCGCGAATCTCTGGCCGCCATTCTCTTCCGCTACGCCGGCGGACAGGCGGACGCGGACCAGTTGGGCAGCTATGCCGACGGAGCCGGCGTCAGCGCCTGGGCCAGAGAGGCCATGAACTGGGCGGTGGCACAGGGCCTGATCACCGGTAAATCGGGCGGCCGGCTGGATCCCGGCGGCACGGCCAGCCGCGCTGAGGTGTCCGCCATCCTCATGCGCTACGTGCAGAGCGCCCAGGCCTAACGCCTTTTTCGGGGATTCTCCCCAGCTGCGTGCCGGGGTGAATTCCTGACATGGGAGGATGTTCAGGCCATTGACTTAGCCCTTTCTGCCGAGCGGTTCAATTTTATGAAGCTGCGGGACGCGGCGAGGGATGGTCCTATGATGTGTAAGTATCCGCCGCTGCGTCTTGCGCGGTGAAAAACGCCTCTGAGGGAGGAGAAGGTTCATGGAATCCATCATTTTAAATCTGCTTAACCTGACCGGGGAGGAGCGGGCGGCCTTTGCCGTCCTGGCCCCCCAGCGGTTCCACCCCGACGGGGACGGACTGACGGTGGAGGACTGGCAGTCCGCCCAGGTAATTCTGGGCAACCCGCCGCCGGAGTGCCTGCGGGGGAGCACCGCCCTGCGCTGGCTCCACACCCGCAGTGCCGGGGTGGACCCCTATACCGCCCCCGGCGTCCTGCCCTCGGAGGCGGCGCTGACCTGCTCCACCGGGGCTTATGGCCATTCGGTGTCAGAACACCTGTTCGCACTGCTGCTGGCGCTGATGAAGCGCCTGCCCAGTTACCGGGACCAGCAGAACAGGGCGCTTTGGAGGGACCTGGGCCCTGTCAAGACTCTGCTGGGCGCTCAGGTGCTGGTGGTGGGCACCGGCGACCTGGGCAGCTCCTTCGCCCGGTTGTGCCAGACCCTGGGGGCCAGCACCAGCGGAGTGCGGCGGGACCCGGCCAAGCCTGCCGCGGGCATCGAGCGCATGTACGGCTTCGAGGCGCTGGACACGCTGCTCCCCGCGGCGGACGTGGTGGCCCTCACGCTGCCTCAAACCCCCGGCACCGTCCGCCTCTTTGACAAGGCGCGGCTGCTGCGCATGAAGGGGGACGCCATCCTCCTCAACGGCGGCCGGGGGAGCTGCGTGGACGGCCAGGCCCTGGCGGAGGTGCTGGCGGATGGCCGCCTGTGGGGCGCGGGCCTGGATGTCACCGACCCGGAGCCCCTTCCGCCGGAGCATCCGCTGTGGCGGCAGCCCAAGGCGCTCATCACACCCCACACCGCTGGAGGAAACCACCTGGCGGACACCGAGCGCCGCATCGCCCGCATCGCGCTGGACAACCTGCGCCGCTATCTGGCGGGGGAGGCGCTGCGCAACCGCGTTCGCTGAAACGCCCCCTACAGAAGCTGTCGGCGCAGCTCCTCCGGCGACAGGGGAGAGAGGGCAGCCGGGGGAATGTCAAACACGGTTTTACAGCCCGCCTGTCCCGCCCGGCCCAGGCGAAAGGCGGCTCGGGCAAAGGCGGTCAGGACACAGGCGGTGAACTCCGGGTTGGAGTCCAGCGTCAGTTTGAATTCCACCAGGGCCCGGTTCTGTTCCTGCCGGCCCGTGCGGCCGCCGCGGAAGACAAAGCCGCCGTGGGGCAGGCCGCCGTGGTCCCGGAGCAGCTCCTCCTCAGAGAGAAAGTGCACCGTGGTGTCGTAGTCGGCAAAGTAGTGGGGCATGGTGATGATCGCCTGCTCGATGCGGGCCCGGTCGGCCCCCTCCTCCGCCACCACAAAGCACTCCCGCATGTGCTTCTGCCGGGTGGTCAGCGCCGGATTGGCGCCGCTGCGCACCGCATCCAGGGCGGTGGGGACCGGGATGGTGTACTGCCGCGCGTCCCGGACG
>ENA-OQDA01000780-OQDA01000780.1-human-gut-metagenome-genome-assembly--contig:-NODE-780-length-12306-cov-4.680926_pt1 | contig 12306 bp, 12 predicted proteins | sample MGYA00242771_ERZ504603 | MGnify/ENA primary metagenome ERZ504603 (study PRJEB26092, sample SAMD00036328) | human gut metagenome | host: Homo sapiens | study: EMG produced TPA metagenomics assembly of...
AGGCCATTCTAAATGGTCAAGATGGTCAGGCCCACAGATTTTCCGGGTACTGGCCCTCTGCCGTTTTGCGGGCGATGGCTTCCACCACCAGCGGCTTGTCCTCACGGTAGGTAACGCCGTACCATTTATCCGTGCTGCGCAGCACCTGAATTTTTGCCTTGCCCTCTTCGATCAGCTCCGTGACCACCAGCGGCAGGAAATACTCACACTTGAGCGGGTTTTTGGGCAGATTTTCGGTCAGCCAGCCCGCAAAGCGCTGCTCGGCCTCATCCAGAAAGCTTTTGCCGAAGCCCCACAGGTTCATGCTCACCGGGGTATCGCCGGGCAGGTCGGTCCAGCTTGCGCCGCCGTCCTCGGTGAAGTGTACGCCGTTTTCGTACGTTTCAATGCGGGTGCGTTCGGTCACGCTGTGCAGAGTGCCGTCGGGGTCGGTCACGCATACGCCGCGGGCCACGCTGCCGTTCTCGGATGACAGTGTTCCGGATGCCAGGATAGCTTATCCATGCCAGTAGTCGTAATAGCTGCCGTCCTCGTGGGTGGACAGGTAATCATACATCACCCGGAAGGCTCCGGCCGGCTCAGGACTAACTAATTCGATCGGCATTGATGACCGCAAACGGGCCGTCGATGAGGTCCTTTGCAGCCAGAACGGCGTGGCAGGTGCCCAGGCGTTGACACGGCCCTCCGGCACGGCAAAGCCTGCGGGCAGCTCATCCAGCTGCTGGAAGGCATATTTCACGTTCATGGCCTTGGATACACGCTCGCCGATGGCTGCCTTGAAAGCATCCTCGATCTCATGCTTGATAACAAAGATCACCGTCTCAAAGCCTGCGCGGCGGGCATCGTAAAGGGAATAATCCACGATCACCTGACCGTTCGGCCCCACCGGGTCGATCTGCTTCATGCCGCCGTAGCGGCTGCCCATGCCAGCCGCCATGACCACCAGTACCGGTTTGTTCATATAAGGTTCCTCCCATATCTGAGCCGCAGCCGCGGCAGAAATTCTTGCGTTTATTATACTACTCTTGGCAGGCGTGAGCAAGGGTGTTGATGTTGGCATTGGCACCACTCACTCCGTCCCCCTCCGAGGCATTCTGCAAGCTAAAATTTCCAAAATATGCAATTTATTCTTGCGAAAGTATTGTTTTTGCCATGTGAATATTGTATAATGGCGGCATCAATGCAGGTTTTACCTGTCAAAAAGTGTCCTTTAGTGAAAGCAAAGCTTTCCAACACGATCAAGAAAGAGGTATTTTATCATGAATGAAGCCGTTACCAAGCGCTTTCTGCTGTATTTCCGCCTGATGCTGCTGGTGTGGATCCTGATTGCCAATGCCATCATCCATGTGACCGGCCTGGAGTACAGCTGGCTGATCTTTCTGAGCAATATCATGATGTTCACGTTGGAAGGCGATGTGAAGGATCGCTTCGTCACCGTTGAGCTGGGTGGTCTTGTGGGCCTGATCCTCACTGTGATCGCTCTGCTTTCCATCACGGCCCTGACCCCGGTGCTGGGCGGCTTCTTCGGCTTCCTCATCCCGCTGGCCGTGGTGCTGTTCATCCTCATCATCCTGCACCCCTACGCACCCAAGGTGCTGAACAACGTGGGCTTTGCCTACCTGACTGTGGCCTGCATCGACACCACCGCTCTGGCCACCCACCTGCCCCAGTTCTTCATTACCTTCATCGTGGGTTCCGTTCTCTTCAACGGCGTGTGCGTGCTGCTGATGAAGCCCGCCAAGGCTCTGGCCGTCAAGAGCGTCCAGAAGGAAAATGCCTGATTTCCTTTTTATAAAAGCATCCAACGCCAAAGGCCGCTGTTTCCATTCGAGCAGCGACCTTTGGCGTTTCGCTGCAGCAAAAAAAGCGCCGCTCTCCCTGCCGGGAAAGCGGCGCTTTGTGTTTTGCAGTGTCTGCTTACAGGCTGCGGTTGCGGATCTCGGCAGTCACCTTTGCGATGAATGCATCCAGCTCCATCGTGGTGGTCTCGCCCTTGCGGTCACGCACCGAGATGTTGCCTGCCTCGGCTTCCTTGGCACCCAGAACCAGCATATAAGGCACACGGTCCACCTGCTGTGCCTCGCGGATCTTGTAGCCGATCTTCTGGTTGTCGTCGTCCAGCACAACACGGACACCGGCTTCCACCAGCTTTTCGGTCACGCCCTCGGCGTAATCCAGCGTCTTTTCGGAGACGGGCAGCACCTTGACCTGCGTGGGAGCCAGCCAGGTGGGGAACTTGCCCTTGGTCTCTTCGATCAGGTAAGCCATGAAGCGGTCCAGAGAGCCCAGGATGGCGCGGTGCAGCACCACGGGGGTCTTTTCGGTGCCGTCCTTGTCCACGTAGGTCAGGTGGAACTTTGCGGGCAGGCAGAAGTCCAGCTGGCAGGTGGACAGGGTGTACTCGGCACCCACGGCGGGCTTGACGTTCACGTCCAGCTTGGGGCCGTAGAAGGCAGCCTCGCCGATCTCCTCGGTGAAGTGGATGCCCAGCTCGGTCAGCACTTCGCGCAGGGCCTGCTCTGCATGGTTCCACATGGCATCATCGTCGTGGTACTTCTTCTTATCGGCAGGATCACGCAGGCTCAGCACGCAGCGGTAATCGGTAATGTTGAAGTCCTTGTACACCTCAAAGATCAGGTCGCACACGTTTGCGACCTCGCTCTTGATCTGCTCCGGGGTGCAGAACAGGTGAGCATCGTTCTGGCAGAAGTGACGGCCGCGCTCGATGCCCTTCAGGGTGCCGGAGGACTCGTAACGGAAATCGTGGGCGATCTCACCGATGCGCATGGGCAGGTCACGGTAAGAATGGGGACGATTTGCGTAGATCATCATGTGGTGGGGGCAGTTCATCGGGCGCAGAACATAGCTCTCACCCTCCATCTCCATGGCGGGGAACATGTTCTCACGGTAGTGATCCCAGTGACCGGAGGTCTTATACAGGTTCACAGTGCCGATGCAGGGAGTCATAACGTGCAGGTAGCCGCGTGCACGCTCCTTCTCCTTGATATAGTTCTCCAGCTCCTGCCAGACGGTGTAGCCTGCGGGCAGGAACATGGGCAGGCCGCGGCCAACCAGATCGTCGGTCATGAACAGGCCCATTTCCTTGCCGATCTTGCGGTGATCGCGCTCACGGGCCTCCTGCTGCTCCTTCTCCCAAGCATCCAGCTCTTCCTGATTGCGGAAGGCCACGCCATTGATGCGGGTGAGCATCTTGTTTTCCTTGTCGTTCTTCCAGTATGCGCCGGACTGCTGGGTGATCTTGAAGGCCTTCAGCGCCTTGGTGTAGGTCAGGTGGGGTCCGATGCACATATCCACGTACTCGCCCTGCTGGAAGAAGCTGAACTCGGTCTCCTCGGCCAGATCCGCCATGTGCTCGATCTTGTAGTTCTCCTTGCGCTCTTCCATCAGCTTCACGGCCTCGGCGCGGGGCAGGATGAAGGGCTTGATGGGCAAATTCTCCTTGACGATCTTGCGCATCTCTTTCTCGATGTTTGCCAGATCCTCGTCGCTGAGCTTCTGGTCGCCCAGATCGACGTCGTAGTAGAAGCCGTTCTCGGTAGCGGGGCCGAAGGCGAAATCAGCCTGCGGATACAGGCGCTTGATGGCCTGCGCCATGATGTGGGCTGCGGTGTGGCGGATAACGTGCAGTTCCTGATCCTGCGGGCACTCGTCCACATGACCGTCCTTATAGATGATCTTCATAATGTTTGCTCCTTTGACAGATAAAGTAAAACAAAAAAGCGCTTCATCCCGCACACTTACTCACGGGATGAAGCGCCTGAAAAAATCAGAAACGTTCCACGGTTCCACCCGAATTGCACGCCTCTGCGTGCCACTCGCTGTGCTGTAACGGGCGCACCCGGCAGAGGTTCTCCTCTGCGCTCTGCGGTGGTAGAGCTCCGGCACATGGCAGGCTGCTTGCAGCACCCTTGCGGGGCAGCCCTCTCTGGGTCATGGAGAAACGGGAACTCAGTTTGTCCGCATCATCGCTTTTACAGGATGAAACTACGCTGATTGTAGCACGTCCCGCCGAAAAAATCAAGAGACGCAGCCATGAAATTTTTTCTTCATTTTTCTTCCTTCGGCTGCAGGAATTCCGAAAAAAGCTTGCTGGTGCGGAATCCCTGACTGGAATACAGGCTGTGATAGCCGGAGAACATATAGCTCAGGCCGCAGGCCAGAGCCATCAGCTCAAACCCGGCCCCGCTGAACAGCTCAGCCGCCAGTACAATGGAAGCCACCAGCGTATTGGTCGCCCCGCAGAACACGCACACCAGACCCACTGCAGCAGAAAAGCCCGCCGGGAGCCCCAGCAGCGGCCCCACCACGCAGCCAAACGTTGCCCCGATGTAAAAGCTCGGCACCACTTCGCCGCCCTTGAAGCCCACGCTCAGGGTCAGCACCGTAAGCACCATTTTGCACACAAAGTCCCACGGCAGAGCCTGCTCCAGCTCAACGGCATCCATAATGACATCCATGCCGGCACCGTTATAGCGGCCCACCCCCATCAGGTAGGACAGCGCCACCACAGCCGCACCGCCTGCAGCAGCCCGCACCCACGGATTCGGCAGCAGTTTGGGGATCTCATGCTCAAAAAAGTGCAGCATCTGGCAGAAAATCACCGCCACCACCGCGCAGCACATGGCCAGCACGGCGGTGCGCACCACCGTCCGGGCATCCAGCGGCGGCGCTTCCATCACAAACCGTGTGGGCGCAATGCCGGCCTTCAGCGAGATGCTGTATGCAATGAGCGCCGCCAGAAAGCCCGGCACGAAGGCCACGGTCAGCATCAGACCCACATCCACCACCATCATCGCAAACAGGGTCGCGGTCAGCGGTGTACCGAACAGCGCCGAAAAAAATGCCGCCATGCCGCACACGGTAGCCGTGCGGCAGTCATGATTGTTGAAGTGCAGCACCCGGCCAATATTCCAGCCGATGCTGCCGCCCATCTGCAGCGCTGCGCCCTCGCGGCCGGCCGAGCCGCCGCACAGATGGGTGAGCACAGTGCCCAGAAAGATGGCCGGGACCAGCCACGGCGTCACCGAGCTGCCGTCCTGCACGGCCCGCAGCACATCGTTGGTGCCCTTGCCGACACAGCCCGTCGCCTTATACAGAGCCGTGATGGCGATGCCTGCCGCAGGCAGAAGCCATAGCAGCCAGACATGCTCCGTGCGCTGCTCGGTCACCCATTCCACTGCCAGATGGAACAGCGTTCCGATGCCGCCGCACAGCACGCCGGTGCACACAGCCAGAAGCGTCCAGCGGAACAGCGCCAGAAGCGAGACCCGGATCGCTTCCTTATAATGCAGGAACCATTCCTTTATTTTCCACATGTTTCTTCCCCGCACCTCTCTTATTTTCGATCTGATTTTGTCTATATGCGCCAAAGCATAACATGTTTTTCTATCAATGTCAACCAAAGAACGGCAAAGGATATTATACAACTTTTACATACCCGGTAAAACAAATGCCAAAAGCCCCGCTTCTTTGTGCGCAGAAGCGGGGCTTTTGATTTGGTTGCCATTAGAGATTTTGGAGTTTTACTCCACATCCTGCAGGGCGGCAAAGTCCTCTTCGCCGGTGCGGATCTTGACCACGCGGGTCACGTTGTAAACAAAGATCTTGCCGTCGCCGATGTGTCCGGTGTACAGTGCCTTCTTGGCAGCCTCCACCACAGCGTCCACGCTGATCTTGGAGACGATCACCTCCACCTTGATCTTGGGCAGCAGGGTGGTATCCACAGGCACGCCGCGGTACTTCTCGGAAGTGCCCTTCTGGATGCCGCAGCCCATCACCTGCGTGACGGTCATGCCGGTAACGCCCAGATCGTTGAGGGCAGTCTTGAGCTGATCGAACTTGGAAAGCTTTGCAATGATGGACACCTTGTGCATACCGGTGTCGTACACGCCATCGTGGATCACGGGCGAAGGCTCGCGCACCACAGGAACGGCAGCGCTGATCTGCTTGTCGGTGGCCTTTGTCACATCGTCCTCGCCGAGGTCGGTGTTCTCGTTGGGCACCATGGCAGCAGAGTTTGCATCGGAGATGGAGAAGCCGGCGTAAGCGGATGCCAGACCATGCTCGTGGATATCCAGACCGTCGATCTCCACCTCTGCGGGAACGCGCAGGCCGATGAACTTATCGATGAGCTTGAAGATAATGAACATCACAACGACAACGTAGATGTCAACGGTAACGAGGCCCAGCAGCTGGGTGCCCAGCTGTGCCAGACCGCCGCCGTAGAAGAGACCTGCGTGCTCAGTGTTGGCACCGGTGGAGAACAGGCCCACCGCAATGGTGCCCCACACGCCGTTTGCAAAGTGGACGGAAACTGCACCAACAGGATCATCCACCTTGGCGATGTTATCGAAGAACTCAACGCTCAGAACAACGAGCAGGCCGGCCACAAAGCCGATGAAGAATGCGCCGAAGGGAGAAACGGTATCGCAGCCTGCAGTGATCGCCACCAGACCGGCCAGAGAACCGTTCAGGGTCATGGAGACATCGGGCTTTCCGTAGCGCAGCCAGGTGAAGATCATAGTCACACAGGTGGCAACGGCTGCGGCAAGGTTGGTGTTGAAGCAGACCAGACCGGTCATGGTCATGGCCTCGTCGGTGGCAAGGCTCAGAGAAGAACCGCCGTTGAAGCCGAACCAGCAGAACCACAGGATGAACACGCCCAGAGCACCGGCGGTCAGGTTGTGGCCGGGAATGGCGTGAGGCTTGCCGTTCTTGTCGTACTTGCCGATGCGGGGACCCAGCATCCATGCGCCCAGCAGAGCGATGACGCCGCCCACATTGTGGACTGCTGCAGAGCCTGCAAAGTCATGAAAGCCCATGCTCTGCAGCCAGCCGCCGCCCCACATCCAGTGGCCGCAGATGGGGTAGACCACCAGCGAGATCGCAGCAGAATAAACGCAGTAAGCCTTGAAGTTGGTGCGCTCGGCCATGGAGCCGGAAACGATGGTGGCGGCCGTTGCGCAGAACACGGTCTGGAACACGATGTAGACCCACAGCGGGATATCCAGACCCAGATGGCTGTAATCGCCCTGAATGAACGGGTCGAAGCCGCCGATCAGTGCGCCGGTGCCGCCGAACATCAGGCCAAAGCCGATGATCCAGTAGCACGGAGTGCCGATGCAGAAGTCCATCATATTCTTCATCAGAATATTACCGGTGTTCTTGGCACGGGTGAAACCGGCTTCGCACAAGGCGAAGCCCGCCTGCATGAAGTAGACAAGGAACGCTCCCACGAGCGTCCAACAGGTGTTGACGGAGCTGAACATAACTTTTCATACCTCCCACGAATGTGATGCCGCAAGGCCACCAGAACCTTTTGGCGTGTGCGGTGTTCCCCGTGCCGATCGCACGCAGGAACGCTTCATTTGCACTCAGGAGACCCTCTATCTTCCCCCGAGCGGCAATATCCCCGAAAACACAAAAGGCGCTGGCGGAATCAATTCCGTCAGCGCCTTTGCTTTCGATGGCAAGAGTATAGTCCCTTTGTGCAAAAGTGTCAAGGGCTCATGTTAAGGTTTTACGTTTTTCACAACGCAAAGAAAGTTATCACGGCAAAAGTTTGGCAAAACTTTGTTTTCAGCTGCGCACTAGTCATTCTTTTCCGTTTCTGTGTCGTTTTCTGCTTTTTTGCGGCCGGAGCGGTGTCCGCCCTGCATTTCCCAGTGCAGCATCAGGCTCATCATGGCGCGCAGCGCAAAGGTGGCAGCCAGCGGCACCACCGACTCCAGATTCTGCAAAAGGAAGGTCTTTGCGATCTCCGCCGACATCAGGAATTCCAGCGCCGTGGTCAGGCCGCTGCTCATCTCGTGGTGGAAATCATGGTGGTCATGGAAGAAGGTCGCCCGCACATAGTGGTAGGTGGCCTTGATAAGACTGGTGACGATGATGAACAGACCGATCACTTCGGCAAGGCCCGCGATCATGGGCACTGCGGTCTCCAGAAAGCCTTCCAGTCCATGGGTAATGCCTGCGTTCAGATGATAAAGCCAGCCCATAGCAGCATCCTCTTACAGCAGCGTCTTGACGTATGCTGCCAGCTCCTCGTCCTTGCAGGAGGCGAAGAACAGCTCGCTGAACTTTGCACCAGCCACAGCGCCCTTCAGCAGGTCCTGATCGATGCTCTTCAGGCACTCGATCAGCGGCTTGAAGGTAGCGGCACGCACGCCGTCCAGAATTTTCTTGTTGCGCTGCTCAGGCTCCACGCGCTCCTTGGGGTAGCCCTGACCGTGGCCGAAGCCGAACAGTTTCTCGAAGCAGTACTCAAGGTTCAGCTCACCGCCCCAGCCGAAGCCCTTGGCAAACGGCATGGCAACGGCGTTGCCGTCGTTCACGTGGGCAAAGGTGTAGGCATCCACAGGGTCCTCCACATGGCCGCAGATCACGCCGGGGAAGCTGTTCAGGGCCAGCATGGCACCCTCGCCGGTGCCGCAGCCGGTGATGACATAATCGGCCGCGCCGCTGTTCAGCAGGATGGCAGCCAGAATGCCGCACTGCACATAGGTCAGCTGGGCAGCATCGTCGGCAGCGTACATGCCGTAGTTGACCACCTCGTGGCCCATGGGCTCCACCACCTTTTTCAGGGCAGCTTCAATGATGCCATTCTTGGCGGCCTGACTGTTCTCGTTGATGAGTGCGATCTTCATAGTAGTTTCTTCTCCTTTTATGATCTTCTCCTGCAGGTGCAGGTGTTATACAAAGTCCTCGCGCATGGGGGTAAAGAAGTCCAGCATCACGCCGCCTTCCAGACACACACAGCCGTGCATCACGCCGTCCTGCTTGAGCAGGGTGTCGCCGGGGCCCACCTCGCGGGTCTCGTCGCCGATGGTAAAGCGGTAGCGGCCGGAGACGATGTAGGTGACCTGCGTGTGCGGGTGGCAGTGCATGGCACCCACACCGCCGGTCTCAAAGGTATTTTCCACGCACATAGCATCCTTGCTGTAGGCCAGAATGCGGCGCTTTACGCCCTTGCCGCACACCTCCGGCTCGATCTCGGCATGGGGCACCCATACTGCGTCTTTATGCTGTTTTTCCATTATAACACAACATCCTTTCCCATACAAACACAAAAAGCGGCAGCCAGCAGGCAAAGCCTGCCCGGCTGCCGCCGTGCTCAGTCCTTTGGGATATCCTCAGCCATTACTGAGGCTGCTTGCCGATGTAAGCCAGAATGCCGCCATCGACGTACAGGATCAGGCCATTGACAAAGTCAGAAGCCTCGGATGCCAGGAAGACAGCAGGTCCGCCCAGATCCTCTGCCTCGCCCCAGCGGCCTGCGGGGGTCTTGGCAACGATGAACTGGTCGAAGGGATGACGGCTGCCGTCGGGCTGGATCTCGCGCAGAGGTGCGGTCTGCGGAGTAGCGATGTAGCCGGGTCCAATGCCGTTGCACTGGATGTTGTATGCGCCGTACTCAGAAGCGATGTTCTTGGTGAGCATCTTCAGGCCGCCCTTGGCTGCAGCGTAGGCGGAGACGGTCTCACGGCCCAGCTCACTCATCATGGAGCAGATGTTGATGATCTTGCCGCCGCCCTGTGCGATCATGTCGGGGATGATGGCCTTTGCCACGATGAAGGGAGCGTTCAGGTCAACATCGATGACCTGACGGAACTGAGCAGCGCTCATCTCGGTCATGGGGATGCGCTTGATGATACCGGCGTTGTTGACCAGAATGTTGATGTGGCCAACTTCCTCGGTGATCTTTGCCACCATAGCGTTGACGGCATCCTCATCGGTCACGTCGCAGACGTAGCCGTGAGCCTTGATGCCTGCTTCTGTGTAAGCAGCGATGCCCTTATCCACCAGCTCCTGCTTGATGTCGTTGAACACGATGGTTGCACCGTTGGCTGCCATTGCCTTTGCAATAGCCATGCCGATGCCATAAGATGCGCCGGTGATCAGCGCGACCTTGCCGGTCAGATCAAAAGATTTGGGAGTGCACTGTGCCATAATAGAGTCCTCCAATCAAATTGTTCCTTTGCGGGGAAGCCCCGTTTTTGCTCTGCAGGACGCTCAGAAAGCCGAACTCTCGATTTCAGCATCCTTCTTGTATACAGGGTAACATTCTTTTTGGGCTCTGTCAAGGCATTTTCTTCTGCATTTTTGCTGTATTTTTAATTTTCCGGGAAATTTTTTCGTGAAAAGTCGTGCAAAGCTGCAAAAACCCGGGTTTTTCTTGTATACACGGTTTCAGTCATTAGCGGTGCGCACAATTTCGGCAGAAAAATTTGGGCTTGTTGACAAGAGCCATATTGAGCCATCCAGAATATCATCCCAGCTTCTTTTTCTGCTGCCGTGCCACAATGGGCATCAGCAGGGAGGCGGGCAGCAGCTTCTGTGCCGTGGTGCATGCCCGCATAAAGGCCGAGGGCACAATGATGATCCTGCGGTGCATCATGCCGTGCATGGCTTCCTGTACGCAGAACTCCGGCGTGATGCCCTTGAGGGCAAACACCACCCCGCCCGGTCCGTTGAACTTCGGATATCCAGCCGGCCCCGGCCGCAGGAGCGCACACACATAGACCGGGCTGTGCAGCTCCTGCAGCTCCCGGGCAACGCCCCGGGTCAGGCTGACCACATAGGCCTTGCTGGCATAGTAGCCCGCCATATAGGGCCCGCCGGGCAGCAGCCCCGCCGAGGACGCTACATTCAGGATGGTGCCGCCGCCTGCCGCGTGCATCCTGCGCACCGCAAAGCGGAACAGCCGCGCCATGGCTTCCACATTCACCCGGATCATTTCCTCTTCCCGGGCGTCGTCGGTCTCCAGATAGCTGCCGCACACGCCAAAGCCCGCGTTGTTGATAAAGATATCAATGGTCTCCCCCTCCAGCTCCTTGAAAAGGCGCTGGCAGTCCTCTTCCTTTGCAAGATCGGCAGGCAGGATGCGGCAGGGCGTGCCCAGTTTTGCGGCCAGCGCTTCCAGCCGGTCGGTGCGGCGGGCGGTCAGGATGAGCCGGCAGCCCAGCTTTGCATAGCGGCGTGCAAACTCCTGCCCGATGCCGGAGCTTGCGCCAGTGATCCAGATGGTCTTTTGCATGGTGATTTTCCTTTTTCCTCTCGCCCCCAGAGCGGGGGCTTTCTGTACTTATTGCCCCTATTTTAACACAGTTTGACCGCATTTTCTATGCAATTTTCGTAAACTATAAAAAGAGTGTCCGGAACACCTGCGGCATCCCGGACACTCTCATAGATTTTATTTCAACAGGTTGTCGTTGTCGAAGTAATCGATGCGCATGGACTTGCGCACCTCGGCCAGCGTAGCAGCGGCAGTCTTTTCGGCATAAGCGCTGCCCTCCTTCAGGATCTCCACCACCTCGGGCAGGCGCTGCTCCCACTCCTTGCGGCGGGTGCGGATGGGCTCCAGCTCGGCCTGCATGACGTTGTTCAGGAACTTTTTCACCTTCACGTCGCCCAAACCGCCGCGCTGGTAGTGCGCCTTTACCTCGTCGAGGTTCTGGTATTCCGGCCAGAACTCGGCAAAGTGCTCCGGGCGGCAGAAGGCATCCAGATAGATGAACACCGGGTTGCCCTCCACCTTGCCGGGGTCCTGCACCCGCAGGTGGTTGGGGTCGGTGTACATGGACATGACCTTCTTTTTGATGTCCTCCGGTTCCTCGGACAGGTAGATGCAGTTGCCAAGGCTCTTGCTCATCTTGGCCTTGCCGTCGGTGCCGGGCAGGCGCAGGCAGGCGGCGTTCTGGGGCAGCACGATCTCCGGCTCGGTCAGGGTATCGCCGTAAACAGCGTTGAATTTGCGCACGATCTCGCAGCACTGCTCGATCATGGGCTTCTGGTCCTCACCGGCAGGCACGGTGGTGGCGTGGAAGGCGGTGATGTCCGCAGCCTGACTGATGGGGTAGCAGAAGAAGCCCACCGGGATGCTGGTCTCAAAGTTGCGCATATGGATCTCGCTCTTGACGGTGGGGTTGCGCTGCAGGCGGCTCACGGTGACGAGGTTCATATAATAGAAGCTCAGCTCAGTCAATTCCGGCACCATGGACTGGATGAAAATATGGGTCTTGGCGGGGTCGATGCCGCAGGCCAGATAGTCCAGCGCCACCTGCAGGATGTTCTGGCGCACCTTTTCCGGGTTGTCGGCGTTATCGGTCAGGGCCTGTGCATCGGCGATCATAACGTAGATCTCATCGTACTCGCCGGAGTTCTGCAGGCGCACCCGCTCCTTCAGGGAACCGACATAGTGGCCCACATGCAGGCGGCCGGTGGGACGGTCGCCGGTCAGAATGATTTTTTTCATGATGTTCTCCTTTATTTTGCCGGAAGGCGGCT
>ENA-OQDA01000781-OQDA01000781.1-human-gut-metagenome-genome-assembly--contig:-NODE-781-length-12300-cov-2.700567_pt1 | contig 12300 bp, 10 predicted proteins | sample MGYA00242771_ERZ504603 | MGnify/ENA primary metagenome ERZ504603 (study PRJEB26092, sample SAMD00036328) | human gut metagenome | host: Homo sapiens | study: EMG produced TPA metagenomics assembly of...
GATACATCTCCCGGCGCAGATTGCGGGAGAAGCCGGTGGCCGCCCGGGCGGCATAACGGCCGGACAGGGCGCCCAGCAGCAGAGCCGCCAGGGCCATGAGGACCACAATGCCGCCGTAGTAGAAAATTTCCTCAATATTGTGGACGCCGGGCTTGTTCCACACGCCGGTCATCAGCATCATGGCGCCGATCATGGCGGGCACGCCGGTGGTGTAGGAAATGGCCTGGCTGCCGACTTCGGCGTAGCAGGCTTCGTGATCGCAGATGTTGTAGATGTAGGCGGACTTTTCCTTGCCGTCCTTCACACCCTTCATCACGCAGCCGATGCAGGTCTTGCCCTTGGTCAGCGGGCCGAGGGAGGCCGGATCGGGCAGGAGCTTGCCGAGGAACTGGATGGGCACGATCTGCTGGCCCTGGAACTCCACAGGCTCGATGCCGGTCATGCCGACGTTGCCGAGCACTTTGAGGTGGTTCAGATAGTTCTCGGAGAAAGTCATCCAGAAACGGGCGCGGCGGATGCCCTTGAGGTTCTGGACAAGGGACTCAAGCTCCTCGTGATACATGAGGAAACACTTCTTGGGCCCGATGCCGCCCGGAAAATCGTAGGTCATGGACCACGAAAGCGGATCGGTTTCCACCCACTCGCCGCGTTCCCAGTAGCGGCCCTTGGCGGTCACTTCGCGGATGTTGATTTCCGGGTTGAAGTTCGTGGCGAAAGGCTGCCCGTGGTCGCCCGCGTTGCAGTCGATGATGTCGAGGACGTGGATCTCGTCGAACAGGTGCTTCTGGGCATAGGCCGCGAACACGTTGGTCACGCCGGGGTCAAAGCCGCTGCCGAGCAGGGCCATCAGGCCGGCGTCCTTGAACTTCTGCTGATAGGCCCACTGCCATTTGTATTCAAATTTCGCCACATCCAGCGGCTCGTAGTTGGCGGTGTCCATGTAGTGGACGCCCGCTTCAAGGCAGGCATCCATGATGGTGAGATCCTGATACGGCAGGGCCACGTTGATCACCATGACGGGCTTGTAACGCTTGATCAGCGCCACCAGTTCGGGCACGTCGTCGGCGTTCACGCGCGCCGTCTCGATGATGCGGCCCGTGCGCTCCTTGATGCTCGCGGCAATGGCGTCGCACTTGGAAACCGTACGGCTCGCCAGCATGATCTCGGTGAAAACTTCGGGATTCTGCGCGCACTTGTGCGCCACAACGCTGCCGACGCGCCCGCGCCGATGATAAGAACTCGTGCCATTCTTTTCTCCTTTTCCGGGGGCTCTGCCCCGGCCCCTGCAAGGGACTCAATCCCTTGGCCCGGCTTGATGGTCAATCACCATCTCCCGTTTTCGGGAAACAGCATCAATCATATGCTCCGAACACCCCGGCACGGCATACGGCGGCATTGCCGCCGCCCATCCATGACCGAGGGGGTCCGGGGGGAATCATTCCCCCGACGAGGGGGTCAAGGGGGGCGGTAGCCCCCTTGCCGCCGGAGGCATTCTACCGCTCGAAGTAGGTATAGCCGCGCAAACCGTCTTCAAAGGTTTGCAGGATCTTGTAACGCTCCGAGGGAGTGATGCGCTTTTCGCGCACGGCCCGCTCGGCGGCTTCACGGAGATCCTCAAGGATGCGCCGGGGATCGTATTCCACATAGTCGAGGATGTCGGCTACGGAATCGCCCCGGATCTCGCGGACGAACTGGTAAGAGCCGTCCTCACTGATGCGGATGGACACGACGTTGGTGTCACCGAGCAGGTTGTGCAGGTCGCCGAGGGTTTCCTGATACGCCCCCACAAGGAACACGCCGAGATAATATTCATCGCCGTCCACAAGGGGATGCAGATCGAGGGAGGCGCGCATCCCCTGCGGGTCGATGAACTTGTCGATGCGCCCGTCGCTGTCGCAGGTGATGTCCGAGATGACCGCCTTGCGGGACGGGAATTCCGTCAGGCGGTGCACCGGCATGACCGGGAAGAGCTGATCGATGGCCCATGCGTCGGGAAGCGACTGGAACACGCTGAAATTGCCGTAATAGATGTCGGCAAGCGTGCTGTCGATGTCCGCGAGTTCCTTGGGCGTATGCTTGAGCTTTTCCTTTTCCTCGGAGATGCGGTTGATGATCGCCCAGAAGAACTTGTCCGCAAGCGTCCGCTGACGGAGCGTCACGCGCCCGGTGATGAACAGCTGGCGCATTTCGTCCCGGTAGTAGACGGCGTCGTTGTAGCACTCTTGAAGGTTGCGCACGGAAAGGCCCTGCAGGACTTCACGGAGGTTGACCACCGGTTCCGGCACGTCTTCGGGCAGGACATCGGGGATGCTCTCGCCCGTTTCGGCGATGCTCACGTCGAGGATGTTGAACAGAAGGATGGAATAGTAGGCCACGGTTGCGCGGCCCGATTCCGTAACGATGTGCGGGTGTTCGATGCCCTGCTGGTCGAGGATGGTCATGACCGCTTCCACAACGTCGGTACAGTATTCATCCATCGAATAGTTGCGGCTGCTCACATAGTTGGTGTGCGAGCCGTCGTAGTCCACGGCGAGGCCGCCGCCGAGGTCGAGATACCCCATTTTCGCGCCTTCCTGCACGAGGCCCGCATAGACGCGGGTGCTCTCCATGACGGCGGTGCGGATGTCGCGGATGTTGGGGACCTGCGAACCGAGGTGGTAGTGCAGGAGCTGGAGGCAGTCGAGCATGTCGTGCTGCTTCAGAGTGTCCACGATGTCCACCACCTGCGCCGTGGTCAGGCCGAAGGCGGAGCGTTCGCCGCAGGAACCGGCCCAGTGGCCGCTGCCCTTGGTGATGAGCTTGACGCGCACGCCGAGGAGCGGGCGCACGCCGAGCGCGGCGGAGCGTTCGAGGATAAGCTCCAGCTCGCCGGGCATTTCCATGACGAAAATGCACTTGAACCCCATGCGCACGGCGGAGAGGCCGAGGTCAATGAACTCCTCGTCCTTGTAGCCGTTGCAGATGAGGCAGGCTTCCGGGTCTTTGAGCTGGGAAATGGCGGAAATGAGTTCGGCCTTGGAGCCGACTTCGAGGCCGTGGTGAAAGCGCGAGCCGAACTGGGCGATCTTCTCGACCGTGTGCTGCTGCTGGTTCACCTTAATGGGGAAGACGCCGCGGTATTCGCCCTTGTAGCCGAGCGAGCCGATGGCCTTGCGGAACGACTCGTGCAGCAGGGTGATCTGCGAATCAAGAATGTTTTCAATGCGCAACAGAACCGGCATGTCGTAGCCGCGCTCGCGCATGCCCCGAATGACCTCAGGGACGCTGACGGCCACGCCCTTGCTGTCGCCGGAAGGATAAATCACGACATCGCCCTCGGGCGAAACGCCGAAGTAGCCGGCCCCCCAGTTGCGGATGCCGTACAGTTCGGTGGAATCTTCCACACTCCATTGCTGGAGAGTGCGCTTTATCGCCACGTAACGGAACCTCTCAAGGTAATCGGTTGAACAGGCGCGGGATCCCTGCCCCGTGACACAGCCATCGCAGCGCAATCCGAACCTACGCCCCCCATGTGGCCGCGGGGTGACATTTCCGCGCCGTTTGGCGGACAATGCGCTTCGGAAGGAAAACGCCCCGTTCCTCGGGAGAAAATCCGGGGGAACCGGGGCGTTTTGCGCGTACGAAAAACAGTCCAAATACGGGTTGGAATATACCTTCAAAAAGACAATATTGTCAACAAGCCAGAGCGCCGCCCCCCCATGCGGGGAGGCGCGCTTATGACTTGCCTTTCCAAATCGTTGGGCACAAAGCCGTCCCCATGCGGGGGGAGCGTTCCCGCATGGGGTTCCGCCCCACGCCGGGGCGGGGCGTCCGGGCGCGGCATGATTGCGCGGCAAAAATATCTGTGCTAGGGGAAAGGTTTGGAATCAGCCGGACTTCCGCTTCGGCCGCTTCCGGAAGCGTCTTGTGTTTTCCTGTCCGGTTTTAGGTGCAGGTTTGACCACGCCCAACCTTCAGTGAGGAAAAAATGAAACGGATTGCTCTTCGTTGGCTCGGAGCCCTGCTGCTCTCCATCCCCCTTGCCGCCCCCGCCATGGCCGCCGGCAAGCACCTCATCAACGGCATCGACGCCAACTATCCTCCGTTCGCCTACGTGGACGAAACCGGCAAGCCCGCCGGGTTCGACGTCGATTCCATGAACTGGATCGCCAAGAAGATGGGCTTTACCGTGGAACACAAGCCGATGGACTGGGACGGCATCATCCCCGCCCTGCTCGCCAAAAAGATCGACATGGTCTGTTCCGGCATGAGCATCAGCCCCGAACGCAAGGCTCAGGCCGACTTCTCCGAGCCTTACTGGACCATCCGCAAGATTTTCATCGCCAAGAAGGGCTCCAAGATTACCGAAGACCAGATCTACAACGGCAAGATCAAGCTCGGCGTCCAGCGCGGCACCAACGAACACGACATGCTCCAGAAGGCGCAGGCCGAAAAGAAGTACAACTACCAGCTGCGCTTCTATGACTCCGGCCCCATGGCCATCGAAGACCTGCTGAACGGCCGCATCGACGCCATCGGCCTCGACGCCGCCCCCGCCGAAGACGCCATGCGCAAGGGCAAGCCCGTGCAGGAAGTGGCCGTGTTCGGTTCCGACGAGTTCGGCGTAGCCATCCGTAAGGGCGATGCCGAAACCATGAAGCTCGTCAACGAAGGCTACAAGCTCCTCAAGGCCGATCCCTACTGGAAGGAACTCCAGGCCAAGTACCTCGGCAACAAGTAATGACGCTCACGCCGGGGGCCATGCGGCCCCCGGCGTTTTCGACGCGCTTACGCAAGACCGGCGACGCGGCCTCCCTCCGCCGTCGCCGCCTTGTTGTCAGGGCTTCCCTCTTCGGGAAGACTGGCGTATGCTGGAACGCTTTTCGCGGAGCGGGCGCGGCCTTCGGCATCCGCCCAGGCCCTCCGGTTCCGGGCGCGCAGGCGCTCCGCCGCCCGCCCAGGGAGCCTTTCCTTGAAAAAAGGCTCCGCGCACCAAAGCCGTTCAGCCGGAAAACGCCGTTTTCGGCGGAATCCAGGCCGCATTGCGGCGCGCCGGGCACAGGCTCGGCGTTCGGGCATTCCCATTTGGGAACGCTTTGACCCTCAACCCCCATTCCGTGAGTCGAGATGCTGGAAATAGTGGACAAAATCCCGGTTATTCTCAACGCATTGCCCTACATCCTTCAGGGCGGCGTCGTAACCCTCATCACCGTCATCGGATCTCTGGCGCTTGGGTTCTGCATCGGCCTTCCCCTCGCCGTGCTGCAAGTGTACGGCCCTTCGTTCATCCGCCGCATCATCGGGGTCTACGTGTGGTTCTTCCGGGGGATGCCCATCCTGCTCCTGCTGTTCCTGTTCTATTTCGGGCTGTTCGAGGTCATCGGCCTGAACCTGTCCACCATCACGGCATCCTGCCTCGTCCTCGGCATGGCGAGCGCGGCCTACCAGTCCCAGATTTTCCGCGGCTCCATCGAGACGCTCCCGGTGGGCCAGTTCCGCGCGGCCCGCGCCCTCGGCATGAACGACGGGCAGGCCATCCGGCATATCGTCCTTCCGCAGGCCCTGCGCCTGTCCATCCCCGGCTGGTCCAACGAATTTTCCATCCTGCTCAAGGACTCGGCCCTGTGCTTCGTCCTAGGAACCCCGGAAATCATGGCCCGCACCCACTTCGTGGCCTCGCGGACTTATGAGCACCTGCCGCTCTACATCACGGCAGGCCTGTTGTACTTCGGCATCACCCTTGTGGGCGTGCACCTCCTCCGCGTGCTGGAACGCAAGGTCCATATTCCCGGTTACGCCGTCAGCGGCTCCATGTGAGGCACGTCACCATGAACACTACCCCTATCCTGCGCGCCACCAACATCGTCAAGAAGCTCGGCGGCAAAACGATCCTCAACGGCGTGTCCCTTGACGTGCACAAAGGCGACGTGAAAGTGGTCATCGGCCCTTCCGGCGCCGGCAAAAGCACGTTCCTCCAGTGCCTCAACTACCTCCTGCCCCCGGATTCCGGCGACATCTGGCTTGAGGGGAAGAGGGTCAACGCCCGCGACACAAGGGAACTGTGCGCCCTGAGGCAGCAGGTCGGCATGATCTTTCAGGATTTCAACCTGTTTGATCACCTTACCGCCGAAGAGAACGTCTCCATCGCCCTGCGCAAGGTCATGGGCTTCAGCAAGGCGGAAGCCCGCAGCCGCGCCCTGACCGAACTCAGCCGCGTGGGGCTCGCCAAGCGCGCCGCGCTCTACCCCGCCCAGCTCTCCGGCGGGCAGAAGCAGCGCGTCGCCATCGCCCGCGCCCTCGCCATGGACCCCAAGGTCATGCTCCTCGACGAGCCGACCTCAGCCCTCGACCCTGAACTTGTCGGTGAAGTGCTCTCGGTCATCCGCGATCTTGCGGACGGCGGCATGACCATGATCATGGCCACGCACCAGATGATTCGCCCGCGCCCTCGCCACGGACATCCTGTTCATGGAACAGGGCAAGATCATCGAGCAGGGCGCGCCCGACGTGCTGCTGGCCCCCGGATCCGGCACGCGCACCAGCGATTTCTGCGGCAAGCTGTTCGACCTGCGCGGCGCCGAAAAAACCGGCGGGCCCACGGTCAGCGAACTCCTCACCGGCGACCTGTCCCACGACATCACCGACGACGGCAGCGAATCGTCCATGATCCCCGACGCACCGAAAAAGGACTAGACGATGCAGTGGCTTGATCCCGACTTCATCTTCCAGACAGTCCTCCCCGCGCTCAACCGGGGGCTCGTCATGTCCATCGCCCTGATCGTGCCCTCCGCGACCATCGGGTTCGTGCTCGGCGTCCTCACCGGCGTGGCCCGCGTCTTCGGCCCCAAGTGGCTCCGCAGCCTTGGGAACGGCTTCACCACCATCTTCCGCGGCGTACCGCTCGTGGTGCAGCTCATGATCCTCTATTTCGGCCTGCCCAACCTCGGCATTTACCTCGAACCCTACCCGGCCTCCGTGCTCGGCTTCATCCTCTGCACGGGCGCGTACCAGTCGGAATACGTCCGCGGCGCGCTACTCTCCATCCGGCAGGGGCAGATCAAGGCGGCCTATGCCCTTGGGTTCACCAAATTGCAGACCATCCTCTGGGTGGTCATCCCGCAGGCGGCCCGGCGCGCCCTGCCCGGCTGCGGCAACGAAATCATTTATCTGATCAAATATTCCTCCCTCGCCTACATCATCACCTGCATCGAGCTTACCGGCGAGGCCAAGGTACTTGTTTCGCGTTCGTTCCGGCCCACGGAAGTCTACATTGTGGCGGGCATCTATTATCTTGTCCTCGTCTCCTTCGCCACGTGGTTCCTCCAGAAGCTCGAACGCAAGTTCGCCATTCCCGGCTTCGGGAAGAAGTAAGCGCAGGGCGCCGCCCTGCACCCGCTGAGGCTCCGCCTCAGACTCCGCCGGGGGGAGAGCCTCCCCCCGGACCCCGGCGTAAACGGAAGCGCCCTGATTACGGCGGTTGACTCCCAGTCGGATCGGTTCGCTGAAGTTCCCGGCATAAATGAAAATGCCTCGAAACAAGAAAGAACCGTCACGCTTCACTGCGGCAAGGCGCAGGGTGAGGCCATAGAAGAATCCCTCTTACGTGCGGAAGGCGGGCAACAGGTTCTCTGGATCGAAAACACGGTTGCCGAAGCCCAGGCCGTATACAAGGAGCTGGCCGCCCGTGCCTCAGGCATGGATGTTGAAATCGGCCTGCTGCATTCCCGGTTCACGCCCGCCGACCGGGAACGGAACGAATCGCTGTGGACATCCCTGTATGGCGCGAAGTCGGAAGCGCGGGGGGAAAAAGGGCGTATCCTCGTCGGGACGCAGGTGCTGGAACAGTCGCTGGACATCGACGCCGATTTTTTGGTTACGCGCCTCTGCCCTACCGACATGCTGTTCCAGCGCATCGGGCGCTTATGGCGGCATGACGAGGGGCCGGGCCAGGTGCGGCGCCCTGCGGATGCCTGCCGCGAAGCTTGGATACTCGCTCCCGATCTGGAAAAAGCCCTGCAAAATCCGATGAAGGCCTTCGGCAGCACGGGATACGTCTACAGTCCATATGTCCTGTGCCGCACGCTTGAACAGTGGTCGCAACGCCACAGCGTTCGATTGCCCGACGACATCCGGCCAATGCTTGAGGCCACCTATGCGGACAGGGACGAGACGGGATCCCCTTTGGCGCTTGCACTGCGGAAGCTGGAGGAAGACAAACTGAGGCTGCGGAATCACGCCTACGACAGTACGTCGCAATGGGGCAATACCGTTTCGGAAGAGGCGGTTGCTACCCGGTCGATGCAGCGGCCCGAAACCGACGTCCTGCTTCTCCGCAGCCGAGGCATAAGCGGGGGGCAATGCCTGCTTGCCGACGGCTCGGAAGTGGCATTCCCGGTACGGATACCTGAATGGGGCGAACGGGCCCGGATTGCTTCCCGGCTGACGGCAAACATTGTCCGCGTGCCTGAAAGCTGGTTGGAAAAGGCCCGCAAGCCATCCGCCGACCTCTTGAACAGGCTGTCGCCCTACCTGTATGTTTCGCCCAAGGATGGAGGGCGGCCCTCCCTGTACATCGCCGTGCTCAGGGCCGACGGCACGCTTGAGGACGGGGTTGGGAACGATTTCGGCGGGAGTTACACCCCGGAATGGGGCTACGAACAAACGACGTCTTGCTGAAAGGGGGGAATGTGACGGAAAACAGATACAACCTGCTCGACGAGGCATGGATTCCCATTGCCGACATGGGCAAGGCGGGGCTTCTGCGCGTGTTCGGCGGCAGGGAGTGCCGGGCACTGGGCGGGACGGCCGTGCAAAAGATTGCGGTGCTGAAACTGCTCATCGCCATTGCCCAGGCAGCGGCCACGCCGCAGGATACGCAAGAATGGGCCGCAATGGGGCCGGATGGCCTCGGCGAACGGTGTACCCTGTATCTCGAACAATGGCGTGATGCCTTCTGGCTGTACGGCGACAAACCGTTCCTCCAGATGCCCGCCTGCTCCAGGGCCGAACTCAAGCCCTACGGGACAGCCATGCCGCAGGTCGCCTCAGGCAACACCACGCTGCTTACGCACCTGCAACTGGAACCGATCATGTCCGACGCCTCCCGCGCGTTGCTGCTCGTGGAACAGATGGGTTTTGGCCTCGGCGGGAAGAAGACGGACAACAGCGTTGTCCTCAGCAAGGGATACGCGAAAGGCAAGAGCGCAAAGCCCGGCCCTTCCGTATGCCATATGGGTTTGCTCCATTCGTTCCTTCTGGGGGATTCCATTCTTGAAACCGTCTGGCTGAACCTCCTCACGCGAGACATCATAGCCGACACTAGGCAATGGGAAGAAGGGATCGGGACGGCTCCGTGGGAAAAAATGCCTGAAGGCGAGGATTGCCCCACCGCACGGGCTTTGAAGGCCAGCCTCATGGGTCGGCTTGTCCCGCTCTCCCGCTTCTGCCTGCTGCGGGAAGACGGCCTCCACTACACCGAAGGCATCGTCCACCCCGACTATCAGGAACGGATGGTTGATCCTTCCGCAGCAGCCGACAAAGCGAAAGCCAAGGTCAAAATGTTGTGGGTAAAACCCCGAAAAAAGCCTTGGCGCCAACTTACGGCCCTGTTGTCTTTTTTGGAATCGGAACATGACAGCGGTTTTGAGTGCCTGAACCTGAAACAAGGCATCCAGCGCCTGGGCGACGGCCATGTCAAACAGTTCGGAATCTGGAGCGGCGGGCTCAAAGTCAGCAGCAACGCCGGAGAACAATACGTATCCGGGGGCGACGACTGCATTGAATCCGAAACATGGCTGGAGGCCCAATTGTTCTCCGGCAGTGATGACTGGTTTATCCTCTTCAAAAAACAAATGGGGCAGCTGGAAAGAATGGGTACCGCCGTCTATGGGGCCACACGGGGGTATTTTTCGGACTTGAAAGTACAGGGCGATGCCCATGCCGCCGAAGCGTCCGGCCTGTTCTGGCAACTGGTCGAACCCACATTCCAAGAACTGATCCAAGCCTGTTACGGCGACGGCAAAGAACGGCTTGCCAAGCTTAAAGAACGGCTTGCCAAGCTTATGGGGACGTATGCCGTTTTCGCCGGTACTGCCTTTGACGAATCCTGCCCGCACGGGACGGCGCGCCAGTTTGAAGCATGGGCCCGCCACCGGCCCGGTTTCGGGATGTTTTCACAGAAAACCCAATCCTCATCGTGAAGAGAGCTGTTATGGCTGAAACAAAGGAAAACTCCCTGAGCAAAGCGTTTGTCCGCTTTGTGCTCGACCGGGCGAGCGCCGCCCCTAAAATCAAGGATACGGGGTTTGTCGCCCGGATGAAACGGGCCGACAATCCCGATCTGGAATATCAGGTATGGAACATTTTACTGGGATTCAACATAGATATTGAATTCGCCGCGCGGCGCCTGCCTTTCTGCCTTATCGGAGCCGCCTTGTGCCGAAGGCAGCCGGAAAAGGACGGCATATTCGGCCTCGGCGCGTCGCTGAGGAGTTGCTTCGGCGATGACGAAGCTCAGGGAAGCATACGTTTGCGCCGCCTCCTCGCCTGCCAAACGACCGAGGAGGCATGCCGTATCCTGCGCCCGATGCTTTCCCTCATCACGGCGAAGGCTGCGAAACCGCTCTGCTTCGCCACGCTGCTGGAGGAACTCCTGTATTTTGAAAGCAATGGGCAAGAGCGCATCAAAATGCGCTGGGCCCGTGATTTCTATAGCCTTCCCAATGAACCGAAGGCTGCCGAAGGAGACGCGTCATGATGTTCGCCAGCCGCTACAGGCTGTCGCCGCATGACGCCAAAGCCCTGCGGATTAGCGATACCTACTCTCTGCACAGGGTCGTTTACGGGCTTTTTGACGATGTGCGCGGGGGCGATCGGGAAAAAGGCAGCGGTATCCTGTTCGCCGATATGGGCGGGGACAAATACGGGAGGCATCTCCTTATCCTGTCCGATCGGCAGCCCCGTGAGCCCGAATACGGGGAGTTCGTCAGAACCGAGCCAATCCCTGAAGCCTTTTTCGGTTTTTCCGCCTACCGCTTTGAAATCGTCATCAATCCCGTAAAACGGGACAGCCGAAGCAAAAAAATCGTATGCCCCTGCGCAGCCGCGAAGAGGTCGCACGCTGGTTTCTGGAAAAAGCCTCCGCATGGGGTTTTGAGGTACAGGAATCCTCTTTTCAGGTCGCGGAGATCAATGCTGATGTTTTTTGGAAGGGGGAACAGAAAGTCACCCTGGGAAAAGCGCGGGTGACGGGAACCCTTACCGTTGTTGATAAAGAGCGTTTCACTCAAAGCGTCTGCCGGGGCATCGGCCACGGCAAAGCCTTTGGTTGCGGATTGCTTCAGGTCGCCCCCATCGTCTTTTAACCAGCAGCTCAAGGAATGAAGATGAATACACTCAAAGGAACCCATGTTGAATTCCATATCCTCCAGTCTTTTCCTGTTTCCTGCCTGAACCGGGACGACGTGGGCGCCCCCAAGAGCGCGATGATCGGCGGGGTATCCCGTGCCCGCGTCAGCTCCCAGTGCTGGAAGCGTCATGTGCGGCTGGCCCTTCAGGATCTCGGCGTCAAGATCGGCGTGCGCACGAAACAGGTTGCCGGGATGCTCGCGGAAGCCTGTGAAACCAAGGGGGCCACACCGGAGCAGGCAAAGGCGTTCGGTGAGGCCTGCGCCCCTCTGCTGGCTGAAGATACCCTGTATTTCTTCTCGAAAAATGAGGCGGAAGCCATCGCTGAATTCGCCGCGGCACAGGCCTTTGAACCTGAGTCCGCCGCCGTCAAAAAATCGGGAAAGACCGTATTGTCCCCGGAGTTGAGAAAGGCTCATAAAGCCCATTTCAATCCCGCCGTCGAGGGCTCGACATCGCCCTGTTCGGGCGCATGGTGCGCAGGCCCCCGATCTCAACGTCCACGCCGCCGCCTCGTTTGCCCACGCCGTCTCCACACACCGCGTCGACAACGAAATCGAATTTTTCACGGCACTTGACGATCATCAATCCGATGAATGAACGGGTCCGCCCATATGGGAAGCCTTGAATACAACTCGGCCACCTATTACCGCTATATCAACCTCGATCTCGGCCAGCTCGCGGATTCGCTTGGCAATACGGGATTGGCCGATGCTGTGTCGGCCTTCATCAAGGCCTTGTACATCGCCGTCCCCTCCGCCCGGCAGACCACGCAAACCGGCATGCGCCCGTGGGACTATGCCCGCATCTATATCCGCAGGGGGCAAGGCATGCAGGCCAGCTTTGACGAGCCGGTGAGGGCAAAGGGGCAGGGGTTCCTCAAGCCGAGCATTGAGGCCCTTGAACTCCAACTCG
>ENA-OQDA01000782-OQDA01000782.1-human-gut-metagenome-genome-assembly--contig:-NODE-782-length-12287-cov-2.097780_pt1 | contig 12287 bp, 13 predicted proteins | sample MGYA00242771_ERZ504603 | MGnify/ENA primary metagenome ERZ504603 (study PRJEB26092, sample SAMD00036328) | human gut metagenome | host: Homo sapiens | study: EMG produced TPA metagenomics assembly of...
TCTGGAAAAGGGGGCGGATATTTCTACTTCCCAGCCGTCTCCTGCGGATGTGACCGAGCTTTGGGACCGGATTTTAAAGGAGTACGACGAGATTGTTCATATTCCCATGTCCAGCGGTCTCAGCAGTTCCTGCCAGACGGCCCGTCTTCTGGCGGAGGATTATGAGGACAAAGTTTACGTAGTGGACAACCACCGGATTTCAGTGACCCAGCGGCAGGCGGCAGTGGACGCCAGAGATTTGGCGGCGAAAGGCTGGAGCGGAAATCAGATAAAAACCATTCTGGAGGAGGCCGCCCGGGATTCCATGATTTATATTACGGTGGATACCCTGAAATACCTGAAGAAAGGCGGGCGTATCACCACGGCGGCTGCGGCCCTTGGTACAATTCTCAGAATTAAGCCTATTTTAGCTATAGACGGGGGAAAACTGGATGCATTTTCTAAAGCAAGGACTATGAATCAGGCCAGATCGACCATGTTGAAGGCGTTGGAGCGAGATTTGGCAGAGCGCATGGAAGATGCGGGAGCAGAAAAAACTTATCTGGAAATTGCTCATACCAGCAACGAAGAGATGGCGAGAGAGTTTGAAGAGCAGATCCGTGAAATTTATCCTTGGGCGGAAATTTACACGGACCGTCTGTCGCTGAGCATCGCCTGTCATATCGGACCAGGCTCTTTGGCCTGCGCCTGCACAAAGAAGCTTAAGGAGTTAGAGTAAGTGAAAGGGTTTAGATGGATGGAGCGGCTGAGCTCCTATGGATTCAGCATGAAGGTCGTTTTGATTGTGCTGATGCTTGTCTTTGGAGCAGTGCCTCTGCTGATTCAAAGCCAGGTTCTTCTGGGGTCCTTTCGGCAGACTCAGCTGGACTCCAGGAGTATTGAACTTCAAAGCCAGTGTCAGATTCTTAGCAATAAGATGACCCGTGCAGGGTATATGGAGGCGGAGTTTGAGGGAGCCGTTACGATTGACACGGAGATGCAGGCGATTGCGGATACGTATAATGGGCGGATTGTTTTGGTTAATCAGAATTACCGGGTGATTAAAGATACCTTTAATCTTTCTGTGGGGAGATTTTACCTGTCGGAAGAGGTGATCCGATGCTTCAGGGGAGAGAACAGCAGTAACTACAACCGGCGCCAGCAGTATTTTTCCCAGACAATCCCTGTTTATAACCGAAATAATGAAAATGTCATCGATGGCGTGATGGTAATTACTGCATCAGCGGAAAACATTATGAGCCTGATGGACGAGGTGCAGGGAAAGGCGGAATTCTTTCTTATGGTGGCTGTGGTAGTGCTGGCAGTGGCGGCTCTGGGCGTAGCAACCGTATTTATGGGACCTGTGCGCCGGCTGCAGCGTTCTCTGAATCAGGTAGCCCAGGGGGACCTGGAGGCAGATATTATGGAAGACAGCTTCAGGGAAACCAGACAGCTGTCTGCGGCGGTAAATAAATCACTAAGCAAGCTGCGGGCAGTGGACCAGTCCCGCCAGGAATTCGTTTCCAATGTGTCCCACGAATTAAAGACCCCCATTACTTCCATCCGGGTCCTGGCAGATTCTCTTGATGGGGTATGGAGGAGTGCCCCGGGTGAGCCTGTACCGGAGTTTATGGTCGATATTTCTTGATGAAATTGACCCGGGAGACCAAAGATAATCGACGATCTTTTTAACGTTGGTTAAGATGGACAAGTCTGCGGCGAACCAGATGAATATTTCTCAGGTTAACATCAACGCTCAGCTGGAGATGATTTTAAAGAGACTCAGGCCGATTGCCAAGAAGGGCAATGGTGGAGTTGATTCTGGAGAGCATGCGGGAAGTGACGGCCGATGTGGATGAAATGAAAAATGTCACTGGCTATCACGAATCTGGTGGAAAAGTGCGATTAAGTACAATGTGGATTCCGGCTGGGTTCGGGTCACTCTGGATGCAGATCATAAATATTTTTATATTCGTGTAGCGGATTCCGGAATCGGGATTCCTCAGGACTGCATGGATCATATTTTTGAACGTTTTTTCCGCGTGGACAAGGCCAGATCCAGAGAGGTGGGAGGCACAGGCCTTGGGCTTGCCATTACGCTGAATGTGATCCAGATGCATCATGGGATCATTGATGCGGAAAGTACACCGGGAGAAGGGACAACCTTCAGTGTGCGCATTCCCCTAAATTATGTGTCCAGACAGGAGGATAAATCATGAGTACCACAGGAAAAAAGGGAAGATTCTCAGTAAAGATCCTTCTGAGACTGTTCTGTCTGACAGGGATTTTATTCCTTTCCGGCTGTCATCTGGAGAAGGAGCCTGTGGCAGCTCCGAAGGAAGGACGATATCTGGTTTACTATCTGAATGGTTCCGGGGTAAATCTGATTCCCAGGGTGTATGAAACGGAGGAAACAGATCCGCTTGCCCTGTCTGATGAGCTGATGGAGCAGCTGCGTTACGTCCCTAAGGATCTGGAATGCCAGACTGCTTTGGGAGACAAGGCAGTATTCAGGGAAAGCCGTCTGGACGCAGGGGTACTGTCGCTGTATTTTGATGTGAGTTATGTAAATATGAAGCCAGAGCAGGAAATTTTATGCCGCGCGGCTCTGGCGAGGACGCTTACCCAGGTACCGGGCGTAGATTATATCAGTATTTACTGTGGAGATCAGCCGCTGATGGATGGTCAGGGAAATCCGGTAGGCGCTGTGTCTGCCTCCGATTTTATATTAAATACCAGTAATGTAAATTCCTATGAAAAAACAGAGCTGAAGCTGTATTTTGCAGATAAAACGGGAACAAAGCTGATCTCTGAGACAAGAGAGGTTGTCCACAATATAAATACCTCCATGGAGCAGCTGATCGTGGAACAGCTTTTAGCAGGTCCGGCGGAAGAAGGCCATCTGGCGGTGCTCCCATCTGACTGCAAGATTTTAAGCATTTCTGTTACGGATAATGTATGCTACATCAACTTTGATTCCTCTTTTTTGAAAATGGAGCATCCAGTAAATGAATATCTTCCCATTTATGCCATTGTCTCTTCTCTGGCTGAGATGACAAGCATTACAAGGGTTCAGATCATGGTAAACGGTTCCCAGGATGTGATGTTTCGGGATGTGGTATCCTTAAACCAGACCTTTGAGTTAAACCATGAGTATATCCAAGAAGAATAATGAGGTAAAATGAATATGAAACGGCCGATTGCAGGTATTGCAGCAGGTTTCGTACTTGGAGAGGTGCTGGTCCTGCAGATGCAGGAGGCTGTGAATGTGTGGCTGACGGTGGTCCTTTGATACCGGCACTTTTTGTGTGGTTTTAAATGGGGAGCGGCAAAAGAAAGTACGGACAGGCAGGAGTGGTATTAAAAAAAATGACTCCTGTCTGTTTTTTTTAAATTAGTTTGGCTATGGCGTCGGGAAGCGGCAGAGGAGGTATGGTAAAGAACCGGTTGGATCATGAGGAAGGACTTGTAAAGCCCTTTGAGGGAAAACAGTGCCGGATCAGAGGCACTGTGGAAAAAACGAAGCTGGAAGGAAGAACGGCTGACACTGGAGCTTAAAGAATCAGAGCTCCAAAGCGGAGAGAGGAAGGAAACGTTTCGCCGTATACTGTTGTATATGGATTATGGCAATGTGCCGGACTGGGAAAATGAACTGGCAGCAGGGAAAACGGTGGAGATTTCAGGACGGCCTGAGGTGGTAAAAGGGCCTCTCAATCCGGGAGAGTTCGATTTTCGTAACTATTACCGTTCAAAAGGAATTGCCGTAAAGATATATGGGAAAACATATTTTGGCTCTGAGGGTTCGGCGTATCCCTGTCCGGCCATGCTTGAACGGATAAAGGAGCACTGTGCTCAGGTCTTGAAGAAGTGCTGTACTCCGAAAGATGCGGCTGTGTTTATGGCCATGCTGTTAGGCGATTCAGGCGAAATGGAAAAGGAGCAGAGGGAGCTGTATCGGGACAGCGGGATCGCTCATCTTCTGGCTGTAAGCGGACAGCATCTGTCCGTGATCGGCGGCGGGGTTTATCTGATCTTAAGGAAGCTTGGATTTGCGTTACGGGACGAGCTGGTTGGGCTTTTGGTCCTGAACTATGGCCTTCTCACCGGAGGCTCCGGCTCTGCCATGCGTGCTGTGATCATGATCCTCTGTCTGTGGCTGGACTAAAAAGAGGAGGACCTATGACACCCTCTCTGCACTGGGGATGGCGGCAGTGCTGCTTTTGTGGCAGCAGCCCTATCTGGTATTTCAGAGCGGATTTCAGCTTTCCTTTCTTGCCGTATGGGCCATTGCCGGGCCGGGAATGGGGCTTTGCAGGCTTCTGGGGCTGGAAAAAGGCTGGCAGAAGGGCGCCGCTGTAAGCCTGTGCATTCAGATGATCCTTACGCCTGTGATGCTGTGGCACTATTTTAAATATCCTTTTTATGGTATGGCGTTAAATGTACTGATTCTTCCCTTTGTGCCGATGCTGATGGTTTCGGGTCTTCTGGTCATCGGGCTTGGAGGCTTCAGCACAGCTTTGGGAAGAGGGGCTGGAGGGGCAGGTCATTATATACTGGGGTATTATGACTGGCTGTGCAGCCAGTCCCGGAAGTTTCCGGGATACAGTCTGGTACTTGGAAGACCCGGATGGGAAAGGATAGCGGTGTATGTGCTCTTTATGATCGTTCTGTTTGCGGGACTGCGGGTTTGGAACGGGAAGAAGGGGAAGACTGGCAGGTCAGTGAAGCTTGCGCTGTTTTTTTGCGCCTTTTATTTCAGCCTTGTAATCTTTATCCCTATGCCTGTAAGGGGAATTGGCGTTCTGTGTATGGATGTGGGACAGGGAGACGGATTCCTTTTGCAGGCAGGAACCCACAGCGTGCTTATAGACGGAGGAAGCAGCAGTGAAAAGAAACTGGGAGAGATGACGCTGGAACCCTGTTTAAACAGTATGGGAATCAAACGATTGGATGTTTCTGTAGTGAGCCATGGGGATAATGACCATATAAGCGGCCTTATGTATCTTTTGGAGCAGAAAACGGTTTGTCCGGGGCTTCTCCTTCTTCCTGCCGGAGGGAAAGGACAGGAGATCTATGAACGTCTGGAACGGCTTCAGAAAGAAGCAGGAGGGAAAACCCAGTATATGGAAACGGGAGACGTGCTCCGTGTAGGTGAGCTTAAGCTTACCTGTGTTTACAGTGGAGAGGGCAGCGATCAAACAGACCGTAACGCCCACTCGCTGGTGATATGCGCAGACAGTGGAGATTTTCATATGCTGTTTTACGGGGGATATGGGAAAAAGGGAAGAGGAGCAGCTTCTGATCCAGGCAGACCGCAGAGAGGGAGCATGGATCAGGGAGCATCTGGCCCATATCAATCTATTAAAGACGGCTCATCACGGTTCTTCCGGCTCATCCTAGTCTGGCCTTTTTGGAAGCTGTTACGAACGTCCGGCTGGCGGTTAGTTTCCTACGGGAAAGGAAATTCCTGACGGCCATCCGGATCCGGGAGTCGTAAAGAGGATGGAGCATCTGAGAATTAAGGTACTTACGACCGGCGGAAAGGGGAGCATCCGGATCTGGGTTCCATAAAACCGAAATGGCAGTTGACAAAAAAGGTTCCATTTTCCATAATAAAACGGTGCGTATGATTGAACCGGGAGCAGAAAATATCCTGGTCAAAGAATCGCTATTTTACCTTAGAACACAGGAGAATTTAACATGGCAGATATTAGAATGATAACGGATATAAGGGATCCCGCTCTGGATGTGTACTCCAGGACGCCGGAGGTTCAGCTTCTGCGTCTGTTTGAGCCAAATCCGGGAATTTTTATCGCAGAAAGTCCAAAGGTAGTCCAGCGCGCTTTGGACGGAGGCTATGAGCCCATATCTATTTTGGCAGAAAAAGGGAAAATGGAAGGTGAGGCTGATGAGGTCATTAAGCGGTGCGGGGATATTCCGGTTTATATGGCAGAACCGGATGTACTTACGGGACTTACGGGCTTTAAGCTTACAAGAGGACTTTTATGTGCTATGAAGCGGAAATCCCTTCCGTCTGTCCGTGAGATCTGTGCCGGAGCCAGAAGGATTGCAGTTCTTGAAAATGTGGTAAATCCTACCAATGTAGGCGCTGTATTCCGTTCTGCTGCAGCGTTAAATATGGATGCGGTGCTTTTGACTCCCGGCTGCAGCGACCCTTTGTACCGCCGTGCGGCCAGAGTCAGCATGGGAACGGTATTTCAGGTTCCCTGGACAAAATTTGATGAGAAAAAAGAGCCATGGCCAGAAGGAGGAATGGAACTTTTAAAGGAACTGGGATTTAAAACTGCGGCTATGGCCTTAAAGCAGGATTCTATTTTTCTGGATGATCCGTCTCTCAGAGCAGAAGAAAAGCTGGCGGTGATCCTTGGAACAGAGGGAGACGGACTGGCGTCTGATACCATTGCAGACTGTGATTACACGGTGATGATCCCCATGAGTCATGGGGTGGATTCGCTGAATATCAGCTGCGCCAGTGCAGTGGCATTCTGGGAACTGGGAAAAAGGGATGCTGACAGAGGTTCCAGGAAAATCGTAAGACAATTTAAGCGAAAAGAAATACCATCTTTCCCTGAATCTGGTAGAATAAAGGCAGAAAGAAGAGGCGTGCCAATGACGGGAGGAAGACTTAGATGAAACGAGATAGATACATTGCAGAGCGAAAAAAGAGAGGTTTGAGCGGAAAACAAATCCGGGAACCGGGCAGGAATGGCGGCGGCTGTACTGTTTGCGGCTGTAATGGCAGGTGGCTGCGCAACTCCGGCTCAGTTCCCGGACACGATTAAGGTTCAGGATGTAAATGATTCAGAGGGAATCACAGTTACAGGGAAGGAAGAGGTAAAGGTGGTTCCGGATATGACCGAGATCCGCTATGGAGTCTACAGTCAGGCCCAGACTGCTTCCCAGTGCCAGGAGGACAATGCAAAACAGCTGGATCAGACCATTGAAACCTTAAAAGGACTGGGGGTGAAGGAAACTTCTATTCAGACATCTGCCTATGGCTTGAGTCCCATTTATGACTGGAACTCAGGAAACCGGACGATCACAGGCTATGAGATGAATACAGAGATCACGGTATCGGATATTCTCATTGACCAGGCAGGAGAGATCCTCAGCCAGTCTGTGACAGCAGGTGTGAATCAGATCGAGTCTGTCACCTATTTTTCAAGCCAATATGATGAGAGCTATCAGGAAGCGTTAAAGGGCGCTGTCGCTATGGCAAGATCAAAGGCAGAAGCGATGGCGGAGGCATTTGGAAAGAAGCTTTCTTCTGTGGTAGATATTCAGGAATACGGCTACAATCCGCAGGCCCGATATTCCTCCTACAATGCCCCAGCAGCCAAGATGGCAGTGGAAGAAACGGCTGCAGCTTCAGACATGGCGGTAATGCCCGGAGAGGTCAGTGTAGAGGCCCAGGTTACAGTGACCTATGGGCTGGAGTAAGGATAACGAAAGAGACAAGAGGATTACTGAGCAAAAAAAGGCTCCGGCCATTCAAAGCGGATGGACGGAGCCTTTTTAGTGCGCCTTGCGGCGCACGTTGCTGTATACAGATTCAATTTATTTCTCTGCCGCCTTGTCTTTTGGAAGCGTTACGTTTAAGAAAACAGCAACCAGAGTAGCGATAACTACCGGCGATTTACCGAAAATGGTAGTTACCCAGTCCGGGAAGGAAGCCAAAGAGGCAGAGGCCTGTGAAACACCCATTCCCAGAGCGGCTGCAAGACCTACGATGGAGGTATTGCGGTAGTTCATATTTTCCGTCATAACAAGCTTCATGCCGGTCATGGCGATGGATGCGAACACAGATACGGTAGCGCCGCCTAAAACCGCATAGGGAATCGTAGTTAAAAGGGCGGAAAATTTTGGGAAAAGTCCTGCGGTCAGGATGATCAGTGCAGAAAGCCCCAGAGTCACGCGGTTTACGACCTTTGTGGTAGCTACGATACCTACATTCTGGCTGTAGGTAGCGGTGGGAAGGCAGCCTAAAAATGCACCGAGTATATTGGAAACACCGTATCCGAGGATGGCTCCGTGAAGCTCGCCGGTGGTTGGTTCACGGTCTAAACCGCCGGCCGTAGTAGCAGAGAAGTCTCCAATGGCCTGTACGGAATTGATGACAAAGAGCAGACCTAAGGCTACGCAGGCAGAGGGCTCAAATTCGATGCCAAAGTGCATGACTTCGGGAAGCTGGAATACACCGGCTTGTGCCACGTTGGAAAAGCTTACCATTCCGAAAAAGCTGGAAAAGATGTAGCCTGCGATCATTCCGATTAAAATAGAAGCCAGTTTTAAAAAATCCCTTTGCAAAATGGTTGAGAACGGTTACAACGATCAGAGTGAAGATGGCAACCGTCCAGTTCTGCCAGGAGCCGTAGCCGGGCTGGCCGGTTCCGCCGGCCATGTAATTGATGGCAGTAGGATAGAGTGAGAGGCCGATGGTAAATACAACTGTTCCTGCGATCAGAGGCGGGAAGAATCTGCGGATCCTTTTTGATGGACAGACCTACCAGGATCGCGCAGATACCGCCTACGATCTGAGCGCCCAGAATGGCGGGAATACCGCCTGTTTCAGCAATCGCCTGCATACTGGGTACATAGGCAAAGCTTACTCCCAGGATAACGGGAAGGGCAGAGCCGAGATGAAAGCCGTTTTTGCTTCCGATGGGGAAGAGCTGCAAAAGCGTTGCCAGAGCGGATACCACAAGGGAAGCCTGGATTAAAAGCACGCGGTCGGCAGTGTCAATACCGGCTGCGCCGGAAATGATGATGGCAGGCGTTACACAGCCCACGATCATAGCAACAACGTGCTGCAGAGCCAGAGGAATGGCCTGGCTCATCTTTGGTATTCCGTCCAGTTCAAAAAGAGACGCATGTTTTTTTGCTGTATTCATAATGTTGTTCTCCTTTACTTTTTAGTATACAGGAGGCTGCCATAGCAGACTTTTGACCCCCCACAAATACCCGTCCATCCCAGCAGCCGGATGAACAGGTTATCTGTATGCAAAATTATTTAGTTATTCTGCCCTAAGTGAATGTGGGTACCGGTTTTGCCCTGGATACCGTCCTTTGCCTTTTCAAGCAAGGTAATGAGGGCAGTGCGTCCTGGTTTTGATTCAGCAAATTTAACAGCAGCCTGAACCTTAGGAAGCATGGAACCGGGAGCAAAATGACCCTCTTTCATATACTTTCTTGCTTCTTCCGTATCAAGCTCATCCAGCCATTTTTCTTCCGGCTTTCCGAAGTTGATCGCAACTTTTTCTACAGCAGTGAGGATGATGAGGAAATCTGCATCCAGATTTTCTGCTAACAGCTCACTTGCGAAATCTTTATCGATAACAGCGCTGGCACCCTTTAAGTGATTGCCTGACGGGTTACGGGGATACCTCCTCCGCCGCAGGCGATTACAAGCTGACCGGAGTCTACCAGAGAGCGGATGGCTCCGATTTCAACAATTTCAGCAGGCTTTGGGGAAGCTACTACACGGCGGTAGCCCCGTCCTGCGTCTTCCTTCATAATGTAGCCGTATTTTTCTTCTGCAACCTTAGCCTGCTCCTCGGTCATAAAGTGCCCGATTGGCTTGGAGGGAGTATCAAAAGCAGGATCATCTGCATCAACACGGACCTGAGTGATCATGGTAGCCACCGGAATATCATAGATATCGCGGTTGTAAAGTTCTTCTCTTAAGGCGTTCTGCAGGTCATAGCCGATGTAAGCCTGGCTCATGGCTACGCAGACAGAGAGAGGTGTGTTGGGCTGATTGGCGTCTTCACGGCTTAAGGCAGCCATGGCGTTGTTGATCATGCCGACCTGAGGACCGTTTCCGTGGGCAACGATTACTTCGCAGCCTTCCTCAATGAGGTCTACGATCGCTTTTGCAGTGATCTTTACGGCCTTCATCTGCTCCGGAAGGGTATTTCCCAGTGCATTTCCTCCCAGGGCGATGACAATGCGTTTTTTCTTCTTATTTTCCATAGTTAAAATTCCCCTCGTATTACCAAAAATTAGTATCTTTGCTGATCAAAAAACGAAATATGGGTTAAAAAGAGCTGCCGGTCCCGGCGTACGCCTGAAATTGCGTCTGACACAAGCAATGTAAAGGCGCGCTCCGGTCCGGCAGCCTGGCAATATTAGTTCAGAAAATTACTTGAATACTCTTGGAGTACCTCTGTCTTCCAGTTTCTTTAAGATGTCGGCAGGATCAGCGAACTTAGCTAACATAATCATAGCAGCGATTACGTATGGCTTATAGCTTGCTTCTTTGTACAGAGGATCACGGTAGCGGTCGAATACAGATGCCTCAACCTCGCCGTCCTTGCAGCTTACATCGTTGATGTCAGCAGGCAGACAGTGCAGGTACAGAGCTTTTCCGTCCTTGGTGGTCTTCATCAGCTCTTCTGTACAGCACCAGTCTTTGTGCTCTGCGTTCTGAGCCAGCAGCTCCTTCTCCAGAGCCTTGATGCCATCGGAATCGCCCTCAGCGTACAGGTTAGTTCTCTTTTCCATAGCCGCAAATGGAGCCCAGCTCTTTGGATAAACGATATCAGCATCCTTGAATGCGTCAGCCATGTCGTGGGATACGCGGAAGGAACCGCCGGACTTCTCAGCGTTCTTTCTTGCAACTTCCTCTACTTCAGGCATAACCTCGTAGCCTTCCGGATGAGCCAGAACAACTTCCATACCCATACGTGTCATCAGGCCGATCACACCCTGAGGAACGGATAATGGCTTTCCGTAGGAAGGAGAGTAAGACCCATGTCATAGCCAGCTTCTTGCCCTTTAAGTTCTCTACGCCGCCGAACTCATGGATGATGTGCAGCATATCAGCCATACACTGGGTAGGATGGTCAATATCGCACTGTAAGTTAACCAGAGTTGGCTTCTGCTCCAGGATGCCGTCCTTGTAGCCCTGGGTAACAGCGTCAACAACCTCATGCATATATGCATTTCCCTTGCCGATGTACATATCATCGCGGATACCGATTACATCAGCCATGAAAGAGATCATGTTTGCAGTCTCGCGGACAGTCTCGCCGTGAGCTACCTGGCTCTTGCCCTCGTCCAGATCCTGAACCTCAAGACCTAACAGGTTGCAGGCAGAAGCGAAGGAAAAACGTGTACGGGTGGAGTTGTCACGGAATAAGGAGATTCCCAGACCGCTTTCAAATACCTTTGTGGAAATGTTGTTTTCTCTCATGAAACGAAGAGCGTCAGCCAGAGTCCATACAGCCTCTAACTCGTCATCTGTCTTCTCCCAGGTAAGGAAGAAATCGCCCTCATACATTTCCTTGAAGTTTAAGGAATTCAGTTTATCAATGTAATCCTGTAAAGTTTTCATGTGTTTTGTTCTCCTTTTTGATAGAATGAGTATGAGATAAATGCCCCCGCAGTCCGATCGTTTCAGACCGCGGACGGCAGATGATATGAAATTACTTGCAGTAAACGGTTGGAAGAGCAGCGTATACGGCAGCACATGTTACCAGATCCTGCTTCCAGGTCTTCTCGTTTGGTGCGTGTGCCTGAGCCTCAGCGCCTGGTCCAAAGCCGATGCATGGGATGCTGTTACGGCCCATGATGGATACGCCGTTGGTAGAGAAGGTCCACTTGTCAGTCAGAGGACGTGCGGTTCTCATCTCCAGAGTCTCCTCAGCACCGATACGGTTCTCGCCGAACAGGTTGGTGTAAGCTTCCTCTAACGCCTTTGTTACTTCATGATCCTTCGGGATTACCCAGGTTGGGAAGTAGCACTCGATGGGGTAAACCAGACCCTTGTAGGAAGGACGGGAATACTCATACATGGAAACAGTTACGTCATCACCGTACTTCTTAACGGATGGAAGAGCACGGATCTCGTCTAAGCAGCTTTCCCAGGTCTCGCCTGCGGTCATGCGGCGGTCTAAGGATACAGAGCAGGAGTCTGCAACTGCACAGCGGCTTGGGGAGGTGAAGAAAATCTCGGAAACGGTTACGGTTCCGCGGCCGAGAAAGTTAAGTCTCTTCCCTACCTCACGGATTGATACTTCTGATCCAGCATCTTTACAAGTCCTTTAACTTCCTTGTCATCTGCTGCGTCATTTTCATTTAATGCGCGGACATCCTGAAGGATATCTGCCATCTTGTAGATTGCGTTGTCACCGCGCTCAGGAGCGAACCATGGCAGGAACACCTTAACATCTACACGATCTCATACGCTCTCTGTCCGCGGTAGATGCCGCCGTCGTAGGCTCGGTGGAACAACGAATGCAGACGGTATTGTTCTCATTGATGATATACTGCCAGCAAAGACCGTC
>ENA-OQDA01000783-OQDA01000783.1-human-gut-metagenome-genome-assembly--contig:-NODE-783-length-12275-cov-1.725552_pt1 | contig 12275 bp, 14 predicted proteins | sample MGYA00242771_ERZ504603 | MGnify/ENA primary metagenome ERZ504603 (study PRJEB26092, sample SAMD00036328) | human gut metagenome | host: Homo sapiens | study: EMG produced TPA metagenomics assembly of...
CTGGGAGAGGATACGGAGGGACTGTATCCTTTTGAACTGTCCGGGGGAATGACCAGAAGGTCTTATTCCACAGCCGTGATGGAGCATCCCAGACTGGTTATTGCAGATGAACCCACGCCGGGCCTTCATATCAGCGCGGCCAGGCGTGTGCTGTCCCACTTCCGGGAGATAGCGACAGGGGCAGGGGTCCTTCTTATCACCCATGATTTGGAGCTGGCTTTGGAGGTGGCTGACAGAATCGTGGTATTTTACGCAGGTACCAATGTGGAGGAGGCCCTGGCAGAGGATTTTGAGGATGAGCAAAGGCTTCGCCACCCCTATACCAAAGCTCTATTCCAGGCCATGCCCCGTCACGGTATTGAAGCAGCATCCGGGACCCAGCCCTATGCGGCGAATATGCCCGCGGGATGCTCCTATGGGCCCCGCTGCCCGGACATGGATGAAGGCTGTCTCCAGGAAATTTCTTATCGCAGTTTTCGCGGCGGCATGGTAAAAATGCAGGAAGGCGGGAATATGAAGCTGGAAGCTATGAATATTTCTTTCCAATACGACAATGGGAACAGGAAAATACTGAACAATGTCAGCATAAGCCTGGAGAGCGGGGAACGTGTGGGGCTGACAGCTCCCCAGCGGTTTTGGAAAGACGACCTTTTGCAAGATACTGGCTGGTTATGAGAAACCGGACCATGGGACTGTGGTGTTAGACGGGAAAAATATTTCTTCCTGTGCCGGTTACAATCCGGTGCAGATGATATGGCAGCATCCGGAACTGTCGGTAAATCCCCGCCTTAAGATGCGGGAAGTTCTGAGGGAAGGGGATTTTGTGGAGGAACGGGTGGTCCGCGGTCTGGGAATTGAACCGGACTGGCTGAACCGGTATCCGGGTGAGCTGTCCGGAGGAGAGCTGCAGCGGTTCTGTATAGCCAGGGCATTGGGGAAACGCACCCGGTTCATTCTGGCGGATGAGATAAGCACCATGCTGGACCTTATCACCCAGAGCCAGATCTGGGGATTTCTTTTGGAGGAAGCGAAGACGCGGGACCTGGGCCTGCTGGTGGTCAGCCATTCAGAGGAGCTGCTGGAGCGTGTTTGCGGCAGGGTGGTTGATTTGAGGACGGATTAGGCACGGGGCGGCCGGATGATTTGTATGTGGAAGGATTGAAAATGGGACGGCCAAGCCGTATGGATTTGAGAGAGGAGAACGAAAGATGGATGTCAGGGAATTACTGGAGCAGGTAAAGTCCGGCAGTGTTAACATAGAAGAAGCAGAGAAGCAGCTTAAGAACCTGCCCTATGAGGATTTGGGATATGCCAAGCTGGACCATCACAGGAAGCTGCGATCCGGTTTTGGGGAAACTGTATTCTGCCAGGGAAAGCCGGATGCGTATTTGCTGGAAATATATAAGAAATTTTATGAGAGGGACGGGGAGGTTCTGGGAACCAGGGCTTCTGAGAAGCAGGCTGAGCTGGTGAGAACAGCGGTGCCGGAGGTGGTGTATGATCCCATATCCCGGATACTTAAGGTGGAGAAGCCGGGAAAGGAGCGCAAGGGGTATGTGGCAGTGTGCACAGGAGGCACGGCGGATATACCGGTGGCAGAGGAAGCAGCCCAGACAGCTGAATATTTCGGATGCAGGGTAGACCGTATATTTGATGTGGGAGTTGCCGGAATCCACAGGCTCCTGGCCCAGAGGGAGCGTCTGGACAAGGCCAGCTGCATTGTGGCAGTGGCCGGAATGGAAGGAGCGCTGGGTACGGTGATAGCAGGCCTGGTGGAATGCCCTGTAGTGGCAGTCCCCACCTCCGTGGGATACGGAGCCAGCTTCCACGGGCTGTCGGCCCTTCTTACAATGCTTAATTCCTGTGCCAACGGGATATCGGTGGTTAATATTGACAATGGATACGGCGCCGGCTACCTGGCGACCCAATAACAGATGGCGGTGAGATAAATGGGAAGAATTTGATATTCTGGAATGTGAATTCGGGCATATCGAGCGGGGATATGACGGTAGGAGCCCTGCTTGATCTGGGAGCGGACAGGCAGGTGCTGGAGAATGCGCTGGAGAGCCTGGGAGTGGATGGATACCATCTGCATTTCGGACGGAAGGTTGTGTGCGGTCTGGATGCATTTGATTTTGATGTGCATTTGGAGGAGCATGAGCATGGTCATGAGAAAGGCCACGGTCATGAAGATGGTCACGGTCATGAGGATGGTCACGGCCATGAAGATGGTCACGGCCATGAGGAAGGCCACCGGCATGAGGAAGGTCACGGCCATGAGCATGAGCACGGTCATGAGGAAGGCCACCGGCATGAGGAAGGTCACGGCCATGAGGAAGGTCACTGTCATGAGGAAGGCCACGGCCATGAGGAAGGTCACGGCCATGAGCATGAGCACGGTCATGAGGATGAGCACAGTCATCCGCATCCCCACGTTCACAGGAACCTCCACGACATTTATCATATCATAGACCGTCTGGATTCCAATGAGAGGGTGAAGGAAATGGCCCGGACCATGTTCCGCATTGTGGCAGAGGCGGAATCCAAGGCCCATGGGCTTCCTGTTGAACAGGTTCATTTCCACGAAGTGGGAGCCATTGATTCTATAGTGGACATTATCAGTGCGGCAGTCTGCATCGACAATCTGGGTGTGGAGGATGTGGTGGTTTCTGCATTGTCTGAAGGTCACGGCCATGTCCACTGCCAGCACGGCGTACTGCCGGTTCCTGTTCCGGCGACTGCTAATATTGCTTCCTCCTATGGACTTAAGCTGCATTTTACAGACAATGACGGGGAAATGGTTACACCTACCGGGGCGGCAATTGCCGCCGCTCTGCGGACAAAGGACCGGCTGCCTTCTTCCTGCCGTCTGCTTAAGGTCGGAATGGGTGCGGGGAACAAGGTGTTTAAACAGGCGAATGTGCTTCGGGCCATGCTGCTGGAGACTTCACAGGAAGAGGACCGTACCATGTGGGTATTGGAGACGAACCTGGATGACTGTACAGGGGAAATGCTGGGCCTTGCCATGGAGATGCTCCTTGATGCCGGGGCCGCGGATGTGTGGTATACCCCTATTCACATGAAGAAAAACCGTCCCGCCTACATGCTGTCTGTGCTTTGCCGTGAATCATCCATAGAGGCCATGGAGGAAATCATTCTTACCCAGACCACTACCATTGGAATCCGCCGTTATCCCACGGAGAGGACCATCCTTGAGCGGAGTGAAATCCAGGTGGAAACCAGTTACGGGCCGGCGGATGTGAAGGTGTGTGCTTACAAGGGCAGAACGTTTTTTTATCCGGAATATGAAAGCATCCGGCGGATTTGCAGGGAACAGGGTGTGGATTTTCAGACCGCATATCATCAAGCACGTATGAAGGCAGAGGAAAGCCGGCAGGATTAAATGTATGGATAATGTCAGATTAGGAGATTCGTATGAATACGGTAAATAACAGTTTCAGTGATGAAATGTCATCTCCGGACCAGATGAAAAAGTGTCTGGAGGCCAGGATGGAGCAGCTGGCCAAAGAGGATATATGCCTTGCATTTTCCGGCGGAGTTGATTCAAGTCTGCTTTTAAAGACAGCAGCAGACGCAGCTGCCCATACGGGAAGAAAGGTGTACGCCGTTACGTTTGACAGCCGCCTGCATCCTTCCTGCGACCTGGAGATTGCCAGGCGCGTGGCAGGGGAGCTGGGAGGAATCCATGAGGTTATTACCGTGGATGAGCTGGAGCAGGAGTCAATAAAAAACAACCCGGTAAACCGCTGTTATCTGTGTAAGCGCCATCTGTTCTCCAGACTGGCAGAGCTGGCAGAGGCCAGGGGAATCAGGTATATCCTGGACGGTACAAATGAGGACGATATGCATGTATACCGCCCCGGAATCCAGGCGCTTAAGGAGCTGGGAATCATTAGTCCCCTGGCAGAGCTGCGCATAACCAAGGCCCAGGTAAAGGCCCTGGCGTCAGAGTACGGAATATCGGTGGCATCCCGCCCGTCCACTCCCTGTATGGCTACCCGCCTGCCTTACGGCGCTGTCCTGGATTATGAGGTGCTGGGGAAGAATCGGAGCGGGAGAAGCTTATGTCAGAACCATGGTTCCTGGCAATGTACGTCTCAGGCTTCACGGAGATATCGCGCGCCTGGAACTGGACCCGGAAGCCTTTGATGTATTTATGAAATGCCGGAAGGAAATCGTCAGCCGTCTCAAGGAAATGGGGTTTGTGTATATAACCCTGGATGCAGAAGGATTCCGTTCCGGAAGCATGGATGTGGGGCTGACCGGACTGAGCTGACCGGCTCAGGAGGGATGGACTGGGAAAATCGGACCGGACCTGTCTGTCTTGTGAGGAACAGACTGGAAAAGGCGGCCCGCAGCTTCAAGAATAAACAGGAAACCCGGATGAGAGATAAAACATTATCAATAATCGGAGTATATTTTCTCTGAAAATATATTAAAGAAACTGCAAACATTTTTACACGGTCTGCATTGCCTGCATTATCTATATATGGATAATGCAGGCGTTTTCCATTTTACCCCATAGCATTTCTATTATCCAAAGACGAATATTTTCCTCTGTTTCTTAACGAAATTGAACTTTACTACCATAAAAAACCGTGCTAGAATTAAAATCATGGGTTTGTTAAAGATTTATCGTAAAGATAAAGTAAATAATTAAGAGAGTAGGTAAAAAAGAATTATGGACATGTCGTTTTCCTTTTTCCTGCGGCAGCTGGTGACAAATCCGGCATTGTTGATAACAGTTCTTCTGACCCTTGGGGTCATCTGTGTCAATGGTATCACGGATGCGCCAAATGCCATTGCCACATGCGTGTCAACCAGGTCCCTGGATGTGAATCTGGCCATTGCAATGGCGGCAGTATGCAACTGCGCAGGGGTGGTTGTGATGACCATGGTGAATTCCACGGTTGCCATGACCATTACCAATATGGTCAAGTTTTGGGGAAGATACTTCGATTGCTCTGGTTGCCCTGTGTGCCGCGCGTTTTTTCCATTGTGGTATGGTCATCCTTTGCTGTTTCCATTGGATGTCCTACCAGTGAGAGCCATGCGCTGATAGCGGGCCTTACCGGAGCTGCCGTGGCTATCCGCGGAGGATTTTCTGCCATTAACTCGGCAGAGTGGATAAAGGTGGTTTATGGTCTGATTTTTCCGTTGTATTGGGATTTTAAGCGGCTACCTTTCCTGCAAGCTGGTGGCCTGGACCTGCCGGGATATGGACCGCGGAAAACCACCGGATTTTCCGGTATGCCCAGATTGGCGGAGCCGCCGCCATGGCATTTATGCACGGTGCACAGGACGGACAGAAATTTATGGGAGTCATGCTGTTAGGTATCTGTATGGTCAACGGGTCCAGCAATACCCAGGGAGTACAGTTCCCTCTGTGGATGCTTTTGTTGGGATCGGCAGCCATGGCACTGGGAACGTCCATCGGAGGAAAGAAAATCATCAAATCCGTGGGCATGGATATGGTACGTCTGGAGAAATACCAGGGCTTTCCGCGGATATGGCGGGAGCTGCCTGTCTTCTCGGTCATTTCCATTTTTGGTATTCCCGTCAGTACCACACATACAAAAACCACAGCCATCATGGGTGTGGGAGCGGTGAAACGTCTGTCGGCCATTAACTTCAGCGTGGTTAAGGACATGGTGATGACCTGGGTCATGACATTCCCCGGCTGCGGCATCATCGGATTCCTGATAGCGAAGCTGTTTATGATGTTGTTCCACGGATAAGTAAAGGAGAAGATAAGATGTCTAAGAAAAGTGATAGTTACTATTTTCAGAATTTCATAGAGTGCGTTGAGTGCGGATGCCAGGCAGCCAAAATGCTGGAGGACAATTTAAATCCATTTTGATACAGGGCTTTTACAGGACAAGCTGGACGAACTGCACCGGATTGAACATGACGCGGACAAGAAAAAAGCATGAGATGATGGCTGTGCTGGTCAAGGCGTTTATTACCCCCATTGAGCGGGAGGATATTATTCTTTTGAGCCAGAGTATCGACGAGGTGACGGACAAGATTGAGGATGTACTGATTCGTATTTACATAAACAATGTTCAGCAAATCCGTCCCGAGGCCCTTGCCTTCATAAAGGTCATCATCCGCTGCTGCGAGGCCCTTAAGGAGGTTATGGAGGAGTTTGCGGACTTCAGGAAATCCAAGACACTTCACGGCCTGATCATCGAGATTAACGCTCTGGAGGAGGAAGGCGACCGGCTGTTCATTGAGTCCATGCGCAGGCTTCACGCCGAGGTGACCGATCCCATTGAAATCATTGCCTGGAGGGAGATTTACGTATACTTAGAGAAATGCTGCGATGCCTGTGAGCATGTGGCAGATGTGGTGGAAAGCGTTATCATGAAGAATACCTGATGTCCGGTGCTGTCTGAACAGCCCCGGAGTATATATAGAAGAATAAAGGCAGAATGTGAGAAGGCACCGTTCCCGGATTGTGGGGAGCGGTGCCTTTTTATGGGTTGTTTTTTGCGGTGTGGTTTTCCGGTTAATAGATGCTGCCTCCTATATGCACCAGCTGTTCAAGAAGGTTCTGCATCTTGGGGACAGCGGGATGGTTTTCCAGCCCGTATTCACCGAATACCTTGTCCAGGCGGGGGAAGGCCAGCCATGTGCTTCCGGCTTCATCCTCCCATACACTGATGCGCAGGGGCAGTTCCAAGGATACGCTCTGATCTTCTTCCATGAGTCCGGTGCCTACCTGGGGAGAGCCGAATACCAGTACTGTGGTGGGGCGGAGGAAAAGCCCTGCACCGGCAGCGTTCTGTCCATGGTCGAATTTGGCAAATACAGGGATACCGCGGTCTTTTAAGGCTGATTCCAGGCGTGACACTGTTTCTGCCGCAGGGAACTGGCCTTCCAGAAGATAGAGACGGTTGTCATCGTACCCGGTGGACAGAAGGTCGCCGTATGCGCCGGCTATCCTGCGCCCCAGATTGGTGAAGTCCACCCCTTCCTTGTTGCACATGAGGGTGACGCAGACCAGCTCGGAGGCATCTGTGAAACGGCTCAGGAAGGAAGAATAGCCATGGACGGATCCCTTTATATCCATAAGTCCCCGGTGATGGTAGAACTGCCAGCCGGCTGCGGCAGGTACTGTCATCCCGTCGGGAAGGTTCCAGGGAGCATATATAAGGGCGCGGTTTTCCGGCTGATGAATCAGGACAGAACCGGCCAGGCCGATGTCCCAGAAGGAAATATCCTGGGCGGAGGCCCAAATGTCGGAAAAGCCCCGAAGCGCCGTAGTTTCTGCCGCCGTGATGGGAGTACCGCTGCTGTCATAGGATACGGCTGGCTCCGTGGGATTGATATAGAGTCTGTCCTTTTTGAACAACTGGTGGATATCGGCGGTCCGGGATATGTCTTCGTGATGGAACTGGCTTAAATCCTCCTTGAAGCCCGTGTGCCCAAGGCCCAGGAACTCAATCTGCCTTTTGGTTACAAAATCGTGGTAGCTTAGGCCGCTGGCCCGTTCGACGATTTCGGTCAGCAGCAGGAAATTGGTAGCGCTCTGCTCCACATCCGTACCGGGGACAAAGTGCAGGGATTTTCCGGCAGCCAGCCGGAGCAGGGTATCAAATGTCCACGGTGTGTCCGGCCGGAATTCAGGCGCCCGGCGGTAATCCGGCAGTCCCGATGCATGGCGCAGAAGCTGAAGAACCGTGATATCCTTCCATGCATCAGGAAGCTCCGGTATATATACGCAAGCCCGGCGGTTTACATCCAGTCCGCCGTCCTCATGAAGCTGCATAACGGCCACTGCTGCAAAGGCCTGGGAGATAGGGCCGGCGGGCCACATGGTGTTGGGGGAAGCCAGGCGCCGCCGCCGGCTGTCCGAATAGCCGTATCCGGCTACCCTTGGTATGTAGGGGGCTTGTACAATGGCTAAGGTAAGTCCGTCAATTTTTTCCTGTTCCATAAAGCTCCAAATCATCTGATCAACGGTATGTCCCAGATAGGAGATATCCGGGTTTCCTCTCATCTTCATGGCTGTGTGTTCGCGGGTGTTCATAGGGAAGCTCCTTTCTCGATACTGTTAACAGACAGGTAATAACTGTAACTCTTAAAAATACATTTCGTACTGTAACTATAATACTTACAGATTGATTTGTCAAGGTATTTCCTGGAAGTATTTAATCTTTACAGTTTAATTACAGTTTGAACACACAGTTGCATAAAAATAAAGAATGAATTATAATGTAACAAGTGCAGGATGAATAATATCTGTCTGTGACAGGGCAGTCAGGGGAGAATGAAAGGAGATTCAGAATGAAGAAACGTTTGGCGGTTACATTGGCAGCAGTGGCTCTGAGTGTGGTTATGTCGGTTCCGGCCTATGCAGGTACATGGAAATACGTAAATGATCAGTGGAAGTATCAGAGAGGCGCCAATAAGTTTGCCTACAAGGAATGGATTGAGGATAACGGCAACTGGTACTATATGGATAACAACGGTGTCATGACCACAGGCTGGCAGCAGATTGACGGCCAGTGGTATTACATGGACCAGGCAGGAGTCATGCAGAAGGGCTGGTTTAAGGATAACGACAAATGGTACTTCCTGCTTCCAAACGGAGCCATGGCCACGAACACAGTGATTGACGGACGCCAGATTGGTGCGGACGGTGTATGGATTGCAGCAGAGGGAGAGGTGGAACCGGCCAATATTACAGACCTGTCCACGCCGTATCTGGTGCAGAACCTGTTGGACGGCCTTTCCACCAAGGGATACAATATCATTACATCGGGCAAGACATCTACCGGCGAGCGCTGGAATAATGCCATCCGTCTGAAAGGAAAGGGAAGCTATGTAAAATATGCTGCCAATGGTCAGTACAGGCTTTTATCCGGCGTCATAGCTCCATCATCCCAGTTCAGCAGCGGAATCATGGCCAAGATAACTGTATACGGTGACAATGATACAGTACTCTATACATCACAGGATATCCATTACAATGAAAAGCTGATGTACTTTGGCGTGGATGTGACCGGACAGAATGAGATCCGCGTGGAGGTTTCTCTGGTTACGGATAATGAGTGGGATGATCCCATTATATTGATAGACGGTCTGTCACTGTACAAGTAGGCAGGATGAGGACGTCCGGAAACGGAAAAACCCAACAGAATGATAAGATAAGAAAACAGGCTGGGGACCGCACCCTTTGGTGCGGGGACCCGGCCTGTTATTTTTTTGTCAGCTTTTGTCAGCAGCCCACGGTATGCGTATAGTCTCTTGTAAACTGACTTCCCGGAAGATGCGCCCTATGGGCGGTTATGCGGCAGAGGCAGCGGTTATATAATGCCGGCCATGGTGCGTGCTGCCCTCAGCACTGCCCTTCTCTGCGGCTGGCTGCTGGAGGCATTGGCGTCACGCAGCACAAGATACATTTCATCCGCTGCTTCTTCCAGCCTGGAAGCCATCTCACAGAGAAGGCTGTCGTCCGGCCCTTTTTCCGCCAGGGAGCAGATGTACTCCTGCAGCCTTTCCTTTACAGGATTCCAGAGGGCGGTGTTGCGGGGATAGTCCTCTTCCAGCTCATAGGAGAGCCGTTCTAATTTCCACCAAATGGGAATCATCGCTGTACCTGGCGCTGCCCTGGGACACCTTCTGAGGAATGGCGGTTTCCATGGTAAAAGGCAGGAAAACCGAGATACAGGGATTGGACATACAGCTCCACCAGACAGGCGTTTTATCCTTTGACAGTTCCACCACGGAACCGGCAGCGGTTTTGCTGGAGGATTCATCCATATTGTGCATGCAGACAGATGCCAGGATTCCATCTGCGGGACTCCAGCGGGGCTCAATGATTTCGCCTTCAAAATGGTCCTCAGTATACTTCCCATGTAGTCCGGCGTCAGGATGCCTTTTTTCCTGTCCAGGAGCTGGTTAAGCCTTTTATAGCGGGGATAGGCTGCGCGCAGTTTGAGGTTTACGGCGCCGTAAGCCCTGGCAAAGTCAAAGGTCTGTCCTCTGTCCGCGTAGCCCATCTCATAGGCATGTTCCTGGATGTCTCCGGAGTCCTCATCCCAGTGTTCTCCCGTGCTGTAGCAGTTGGATATGCCCTCCGCATTTTTTACCCGTCTGGCAACCCAGCGCCTGTTAACCGTGTCCAGAATCCAGGCTTCACAGGTATCGGCAATCAGGAACGAATTGTGGTAGCGGAAATCCATGGTCACAGAGGCGTTGCCGCCCTGTCCGAAGGTTTCAAGAAGGTCTGTGATCACGTGGAGGGCCTCATATGCGGTTTTGGACCGTTCCAGTCCCAGGCGTACCAGGTCCATGCCCAGAAGGCCGTTTTCGCGTTCCTCCTCCTCACGTGACCACACGGCTTCATTTCCAATGGCTACGCCCCACTCGTTCATGCCGTGTTCAAATCCCCATATCCAGTAAGGCTTTGAGCCCAGAACTTTATAGGTGCGGCTCACCTGGGGAATGGATATGTAGGTGCATGATAACAGCTCTGGTCCGGGTAGTCCTTAGCCTCAAACAGGCAGAGGGGCTGGACTTCCCAGGGGCCGGTCGCTGTTTTTGGCAAATATTACATTGCCGGACTTTGTACTGTTCCCAAGGGCGACCATGGTATCACATGACAGTAATTCATTCATATTTTCTTACCTCCATCTTTGCGGCTGTCCCTGGCCAGGACCGTAATCAGGGTGGATACCAGTATGCAGGCACAGCCAATCATTATTTTTAACGACAGTTTTTCCTTAAATAGTATGACGCCAAACACCACTCCGGTTGCAGGCTCCAGCATGTTGATGACGGATGCTTTCGCAGCTCCCAGAATCCGTACGCCGGTCATAAGGGTACAGAATGCAAAGACCGTGCACAGAAGGCTGACAGCCATCAGGCATCCCCACTGGTATAGGGAGCAGGGAGCCTGCAGTGTGCCTGTAAGAGTACAGCTCAGTCCGAAGAACAGACTGGCTGACAGACTGAACGCGAAGAGACAGAGCATAGGACTCAGACTGCCATAACATGCCTTTTTGTTGGAGACCACGAAGGCGGAGTAGGTGACGGCGGACAGCAGGGCATATATAACGCCGCCCGGGGAGAAACCGCCTTCAGATCCACCATCAGGCATATGCCTGCCAGGGCGGCAGCGCATCCCCACAGCCTGGCCGGAGCTGGCTTTTCACCATAAACAGCCAGCATGATAAGGGTTACGAACAGGGGGTAGGCGAAATGCAGCACGGTGGCCAGTCCAATGGGAATATACTGGTAGGAGATGGTCAGAAACTGCATGGTAAAACCGAAGCCCAGTATGCCGAAGAGCGCCAGCAAAACCGCCTGTGGAAGGGTCACGGCCCTAAATCTCCTAAAAGCAGCCAGAATCAGAGCCGAGAACAAACATGTGAGAAAAAAACGGTAGAACACCACACTCTCTGAGTTCATTCCCGACAAAAGCAATAGCTTGGATACCACCGGCATTACACCATATGCCAACGATGCCAGGATGACAGTTCCATATCCCTTGCGGATCTGCTTAGTCATTGGTTTCCAGGCGCCTCCTTACCTCCAGCTCGGCCACAATTTCATGCATCCTGCCTTCATCCAGTTTCCATAGCAGCATGAAGGCCGTCATGATGAGATAGATGGCAGCCGGTATCAGGCAGTATATATTGAGGATGCCCCGCAGTGCGGCGTCTGTCTGCTGCTGATTGGGGACATAGCCGGCCATGTCCAGCAGGATTCCTACAATGGTGCCGGAGAATGCCATTCCAATCTTCTGGCAGAAGGTGTAGAAACCATAGTTCACAGCTCTTACATTCTTGCCCGTGAGCCACATGCCGTAATCGGTGGTGTCTGCTATCATGGTAAAGAAGATGGCCAGGGTAGCGCTCATGACAAACATGCCAATCCAGCAGGTGACTGCCACCACGGCTGTGTTTAAAGGCATAAAATAACGGATGACGCTGGACAGGGCAAAGATAACGCCGCAGCCCATCAGGGCCTTTTTCTTGCCCATGTACCTGGACACAGGAGTCACGCAGAGAGCCGCCACCGCGGAGATGGGGGCCGATATGCCCAGGATAATTCCCATCAGCTTGGCAGATCCCAGGTAGTAATTGAAATAATAAGCCATGGACGAGGAGTAAATATAATATCCAAGTGTCCTGCAGAAGAAGGCCGCGCTGACCACCAGGAGCTGGCGGTTTTTGAGGATGGCCTTAAAATACTCTTTGCCCGAGGTGCGCTGTCTGGCAGTGGGGGCCTTGGCACGCTCC
>ENA-OQDA01000784-OQDA01000784.1-human-gut-metagenome-genome-assembly--contig:-NODE-784-length-12254-cov-5.535499_pt1 | contig 12254 bp, 11 predicted proteins | sample MGYA00242771_ERZ504603 | MGnify/ENA primary metagenome ERZ504603 (study PRJEB26092, sample SAMD00036328) | human gut metagenome | host: Homo sapiens | study: EMG produced TPA metagenomics assembly of...
CTCATGGGGGTCCTGCCCCCTCGTGTGGGTCAATCACCGAATTTTTCTGTGCAGGGCGCGCAGCGCCATGATGGCCTTGGCGGCGGCGCTTCGTTTGGCCCTTTGCGGCTTTTTTGCGGGGCGGGGGCCGCCGGGGCCGTCGGGCGGGTCATCGGCGCGGGGACCACACTGCCGCTCTCCTCGTCGTCCTCATCGGCCAGCGTGATGCTGGGCATCAAGGGGGCGGTGCGGGGTGGGCGGGGGCGGCGTGCCCTCGTCCAGAATCGGCTCTCCCTGCTGGCGCAGGATCGGGTAGGAGAAGATCGCGCCGGGAATCTCCACTTCCTCATGGGCGTCTCCGGGCTGGGGGGTTGGGGTGGTGTCAAAATAATCCGGCGACGGCGTGACGACCGTGTTCGTCCGCGGCTCCTCGTCGTCCAGGCCGGGCGCTACAACGCGGTTCGCGTCCGGGGCGGGCGGCTCCTCCGCGGGGGCTTCCTCGCTGCCGCGCAGCGCAGATGCCGCTGCATCGACCTTGTTGGCCGACAGATCCAGCCGCGGTTCGGCATCCGCCTCGGCCAGCTCCTCCTTATGGGGGACCAGCGGGGCGTTCTGGCTGGCGTACTCCTGCGTTTTTTGCAGTTCCTCGATCATTTTTGCCAGATAGTCCATCATCTCGCCGCGGGTCTTTTCCATCTCCGAGATGCGGCTCTTTAGATCCTGCAGCCGCAGACGGTGGGCGTTCTGGATCTCGCGCGTTTCGTCGGTGGCGGACTGCACCATCTTGCGGGCCTGGGCAATGGCCTGCTCACGCGCAAGCTGGTCGATGGCTTCGGCCTTGAGGTTCGTGTCCTTCAAAATCTGATCCGCGTCGTCCCGGGCCTGCTGGCGGATGCGCGCAGCCTCGGCCTCGGCGTCGGCAATGACCTTATCACGGTCCGCGATGACCTGCTGGCGGGCCTGGTCATGGGCGCGGCCCTTGACGCGCAGCGCGGAGTTTGCCTCCTCGCAGCGCTCGGTCAGCTCCTTATTTTCCCGCGTCAGGTCGCTGTTTTTCAGGCGCAGCATATCGACCTGGTTCGTCAGCGAATGGCTGCGCTCCTTCACGGTGGAGAACTGCGTTTCGAGATTGGCGCGGTAGCTTTGCAGCTTATCCACCTGCCCGGCCAGCGTGGCGTTCTGGGTCGAGAGGGTCTGGTTCTGCATGACCAGTCCCTGGGCGTGGCGGCGCAGGGCGTCGTTCTCCTGCCGGAGCGTGCGCAGCTCCGACGTCATGGCGGTCAGGTGCTGCTCATAATCGGCGCAGAGGTCCTCCATGGCCTGATGCACGTCCTCCGGCTCATAGCCGCCAAAGCGCGCCTTGCGCATGCCGCTCTGCTCTATGTAATTGTCGATGTCGATTTTGGGCATTGGTAACTACTCCCAACTAAAATTTACATATACTCCATTTTATTATAGAGCAAGATGTGACGTAAAGCAAGGGAAAAGGCAAAAAAGGCGCTGCTTTGCCGCACACAAAAAAACCGCCCGCTCCATGGCGGAGCGGGCGGCGAAAAGCCTAATGATTCAGTTCAAATCAAGCGTTGACCTGGGAAGCAGCAACAGCGCAGGCAACGGTCATACCGACCATCGGGTTGTTGCCGGCACCGATCAGACCCATCATCTCGACGTGAGCCGGGACGGAGGAGGAGCCAGCGAACTGGGCATCACCGTGCATACGGCCCATGGAGTCGGTCAGGCCGTAGGAGGCAGGGCCGGCAGCGACGTTGTCGGGATGCAGGGTACGGCCCGTGCCGCCGCCGGAAGCGACGGAGAAGTACTTCTTGCCGTTCTCGATAGCCCACTTCTTGTAGGTACCGGCGACCAGATGCTGGAAGCGGGTGGGGTTGGTGGAGTTACCGGTGATGGAAACCTCAACGCCCTCAGCCTTCATGATGGCAACGCCCTCCAGAACGTCGTTGGCGCCGTAGCACTTGACAGCAGCGCGCTCGCCGTCGGAGTAGGGGATGGTCTCGACGACCTTGAGCTCGCCGGTGGCGAAGTCATAGTCGGTCTTGACGTAGGTGAAGCCGTTGATACGGCTGATGATCTGGGCAGCGTCCTTGCCCAGGCCGTTCAGGATGACGCGCAGGGGCTCCTTGCGGACCTTGTTGGCGGTACGGGCAATGCCGATAGCGCCCTCAGCGGCGGCGAAGGACTCGTGGCCGGCCAGGAAGGCGAAGCAATGGGTGTCCTCATGCAGCAGCATGGCACCCAGGTTGCCGTGGCCCAGACCGACCTTGCGCTGCTCAGCGACAGAGCCGGGGATGGTGAAGGCCTCGAGGCCCTCGCCGATGGCAGCTGCACAGTCGGCAGCGCTCTTCAGGCCGCGCTTAACGGCAATGGCGGTGCCCAGGGTGTATGCCCAGACAGCATTGTCGAAGCAGATGGGCTGGATGCCGCGGATGATCTTATCGCAGTCGATGCCCTTGGCCAGCAGCATCTCGTTGCAGGCGTCGAGGCTCTCAAGGCCGTTGGCCTTCAGGCAGGCCTCGATCTTGGGCATACGGCGATTCTGGGATTCAAAAGTTGCCATAATCTATGTTCCTCCCTCTCTTATTCTTCACGCGGGTCGATGTACTTGACAGCGCCCTGCTCGGCAGAGAAGCGGCCGTAGGTGCCGATGTTCTTCTCGTAGGCTTCCTTCGGGTCCTTGCCGTGACGGATGTCCTCCATCATCTTGCCCAGACGGACGAACTGATAGCCGATGACCTGGTTGTCCTTGTCCAGAGCGGTCTTGAGGATGTAGCCCTCGGTCAGCTCCAGATAGCGGACGCCCTTGGCCTTGGTGGAGAAAATGGTACCGGTCATGGAACGCAGGCCCTTGCCCAGGTCGTCCAGACCAGCGCCGACAGGCAGGCCGTTCTCAGAGAAGGCGGTCTGGCTGCGGCCGTAGACGATCTGCAGGAACAGCTCACGCATAGCAACGTTGATAGCGTCGCAGACGAGGTCGGTGTTCAGAGCCTCCAGAATGGTCTTGCCGGGCAGGATCTCGCCTGCCATAGCGGCAGAGTGGGTCATGCCGGAGCAGCCGATGGTCTCAACGAGGGCCTCCTCGATGATGCCGTTCTTGATGTTCAGGCTCAGCTTGCAGGTACCCTGCTGGGGAGCACACCAGCCCACACCATGGGTGTAGCCGCTGATATCCTCAATTTTATACGCCTTGACCCACTGGCCCTCTTCGGGGATGGGCGCGGGACCGTGCTTGGGTCCTTTTGTGATCGGGCACATTGCGTTGACCTGTGCGGAGTATTCGATCATAATTTTCTCTCCTTTGCATATTGTTAGGCTTTTCACAGCTATCTTTATTATAAAGGGTCGAATCCTGTTTTTCAAGATGTTAGTTTATGCTAACCTTTTGTTTTTTCGCATTTTGTGCAGCTGGGCGGCATAGCGGGCGGCGAAACCGCACGGCGCAGTTGGAAGAGAGGCGTGCGGAGTGTAGGGGCCAATGCCCGCATCGGCCCGCGGCATACGGGAATGTGCCGGGTCGTGATAAAGCGGCAAAAGCCCCTCCGGCCTCGTTTCACTCGGCCACCTCCCCACGTTGTGGGGAGCTGGCCGAGCCTGCGAGGCCTGAGGGGCTTTGCCGCCTTGCCGTTGCCTCGCCACACAAAAAAGCGCCGCCCTTTTCCCTAAGAGCGGCACTTCCCTATTCAAAACCGTTCAGTACAAAAACCCAAAAATCACCCGCGACGCTGCGCCGCAAACTGCCATCATCACAACGGCGGCAAGGATGGGCGGCAGCCATTGCCGGGCCAGACCGGGGTGATCCGCCGGGACGTCGGGCTTCGCCTTTTTGCCATGCTTTGCCGGGGCCTTTTCTGCCGCGGTATCCCCTTTCTCCGGCAGGCAGAACACCTGCAAAAGCGCGAAAAGAAGCATAATTTCCGGGAAGATCATCGACACGCGAATCGAAATGACCGCATGGGCCAGGTAGCTGACCAACGCCAGCGTGACGGGCGCTACGCCGGGGCGCAACCAGTTCTGCGCGGCCCTGCGCAGGTGCGCAATGACAAACCACAGCCACGCCGCCAGCCCCGCAGCGCCGGTGGTCAGCAGCAGCTCCAGATATTCGTTGTGGGCGGCATAGAACGTTTTCATCCGGTCCGTGATGCCCGCGCCCGCCCAATCGGCCACCGCCGTGTGCATCATGCCGGGGCCGACGCCCAGCAGCTTGCGCCAAACGGGCTGCGCCAGCCAGCTTTCCACCGTGATGCGCCAGGCCGTGCCACGGTAGGTGCCCCAATTGTCGTTGAAGATCAGCACATCGTCCAGGCGGCCCAGACTCGGGAAGCCCGGCACACAATTGGCCAGCAGCGTCAGCACCGCCGCACCGGCGACGATCCGCCCCCGCCAGCACGCGGCCCGGCCTGTACAGCGGCAGTTCCCGCCCGCGCAGGCCAAAATACAGCGCGGCCCAGACCACAAGGCAGACCACAAACCCGCGCTGCGCCACATGGCCCAGTGCCGCCAGCATCGGCTTGCCGCCCTGGGTGTAGACGTGGGTGCGCATATACTGCATCCATCCGGCGTGGAAGAAGAAGAACGCCCCGATGACCGCCAGCCGCCGCAGCGTGCGGGTCGTAAAATTTTTCTGGCAGATCAGCACGAGCGCCGCCACGCCGACACCGAGCATCAGCCCCTCGGCATCCACCACGGCCAGCGCCAGCCCGCCGAAAAATGCCGGAATACCGTAAAATACCGTGTGCCGCGGCCCGCGCGCGACGAGGAACGCATAGAACACAAGCGGCAGCGCAAACGCCATGAACCCGGAGCAGAAGTTTTTCTGTCCCAGCGTCGAGAAGAACTGCGCGCGCTCGACAACTGCCGTGTCCGCATACGTGCCGATGAGGTCGATATTAAAGATGTTGAGCACATACAGCACCGTGACCAGTGCCGTCGTGACGCCGACGCAGAACGTCAGCCCGTTCAGAATTTTCTGCGGCGCAAACGCGCGGACAGCCAGATACCCCGCTGCCGTGAACAGCACCATCATGCAGCCGCCGTAGTAGCCGCCAAGCCCCCAGAACGAAGCCCCCGGCGAGAGGGAGAGCACGGTGGACACCACGCCCGACGCTGTGACCGCGCCCAGCGCCCAAAGTGCGGGGTCGGCTTTCCACGGCAGGCGGCCCGGATCCGGCCTTGCGCCGACACAGGCCAGCGCGCCGAGCCAGAGTGCGAACGCCCAGCTCAGGGTGCAGATGCCGGTGAATTTGACAACGCCGAGGTTAGAGAATTTATCGATATACAGCGGGAACACGCAGAGCGCGGCCAGCAGAAACGCCGTGGCCGAGCGCGCGGCCAGCTTGCGCAGTTGTTGGGATTGGGTCATGAATGGGGCCTCCCGGATATTGGATAATATGCTCTGTAGGAGCTTTGCGGCGGCGGAAGCTTCCGCGGGTCGTCGAGGACGCCGACCCCTACGCCGTAGGGGCGGATTCCATATCCGCCCGGGCACTTTTCCGCTGCCGCACACGGCCACGGGCGAACATCGTTCGCCCCTACAGCTGCTGTCCTATTTTACCCCGTGCCCACGATTTTTTTCAACCTTTCTCCACAGGTTTTACAAGACTGACACAAATCAGCCCCGCTGCGGCACAGATCCCGGCCAGCCAGTGCCGGGCAGCCAGGGGCAGGGCCTGCGCACCGATATAGCTCAAAATGCTGCCGCCGCTCATGCCCAAAGCAATAAAACCGTAGTTCACCCCGGCGTGGGGCAGGCCGAACAGGTCGGTGTTGAAGGACGGCTGTACCGCCGCGCCGCCCGAGTAGAAAAACGTGAGCACCGCGTAGGCCGCCAGCACCCACCACTGCCCCGCAAACGCAAACCACGCACTGCCCGCGGCCAGGCCGAGATACACCGCGTACAGCACCGGCTTGCGGCCCAGCCTGTCACTGACAGCAGGCAGCAGCATCCGCCCCGCCGCGCTGGCCGCCGACCCCAGCACGATGCTGTACGGCGCGGCGGACTCCGGCAAACCGCGCTCGGCTGCGATCTTAAAAATTTCCGGGCTGAACAGCAGCACCGCCGGGGCCGACAGCGCCACCGCCGCCGCGCACAGCTTATACTGCGGCGTGCGGAGCATCTGTTTGTAATCGAGTCCCGACTGCGGCGGGCCGCTCTGCGCTTTGGGCGGCGGGTCCTGCAAAATCAGCGCCCCCGCGCCGCAGACGACGAGCATGACCGCCCCTAACGCGGCAAAGCAGACCCGGATGCCCCACGCCCCGCCGACGCCCCTGACGAACACCGTAAAAAACGCGCCGGACAGCCCCATAGCGACGCCCGCCACGCCGGTGGCCCAGCCCTTTTTGTCCTGATACCACTTCTGCGCACACGCCAGCACCGCCGGGGCTAAAAACGCGCTGCCCAGCCCCGCGGGCACGCTGTAGACGACGAGAAACAGCGCGGCGTTCGCGGGCGGCACGAGCGCCGCCGCAAAGAACCCGCCCGCCAGCAGTGCCGTGCCCCACAGCCCGGCAAACCGCGGGCCGCGGGCGTCCTGCAAAAGCCCGCCCACTGCGCAGCCGACACCGTAGGCCGCAACAAGCACCGCGAACGCCAGCATGGCCTGCCCGCGGGAAAACCCGTACCCCTGCATGACAGGCTGCTGGAACACGCCCCACGCCGCCGGGATGCCGGTGAGCAGCTGCGCCGCCGCCCCTGCCGCCAGAATGTACGGCCCGCGATTTTGTTTTGGCACACGTATCCCCTCCCCTTTTCGGGTTAGTATGCCCGGTTTGGATTGACAAAATGCAGCGCAAAAGGTATCATTATAAAGTATATAAAAGCAAAGAGCCTTCCCCCGAGGGGGAAGCCATTATACAGTATAAGGAGAATACCATGAAAACTCAGCCTTTAAAAGGTATGCGCGACCTGCTCCCGCGGGAGCAGGCGCTGCGTGACTATATCCAGGGCCAGATTTTGGCCACCTACCGCGCCGCCGGTTTCCAGCGCATCTCCACTCCCATTCTGGAGGACATGGAGAATCTGGACAAGAGCGACGGCGGCGACAACCTGAACCTGATCTTCAAGGTCCTCAAGCGCGGCGACAAGCTCGAGCATGCGCTGGCAAGCGGCGACGAGAAGCAGCTGTCCGATATGGGTCTGCGCTATGACCTGACCCTGCCGCTGTCCCGCTACTACGCGGCCAACCGCAACGAGCTGCCCAGCCCGTTCAAGGTCATCCAGACGGACCGCGTCTACCGCGCCGAGCGCCCGCAGAAGGGCCGTCTGCGCGAGTTCGTCCAGTGCGACATCGACATTCTGGGCGACTCCTCCCCCAACGCCGAGGTCGAGCTGATCGACGTGACCGCCCGCGCCCTGCTGAAGATCGGCTTCACCGGCTTCACCGTCAACATCAATGACCGCCGCATCCTGCGCGCAATGCTCGAGAAGATGGGCTTTGCCGCTGACCAGCTGGACTCCGTCTGCATCAGCTTTGACAAGATGGACAAGATCGGTGCGGACGGCGTCAAGGCCGAGCTGACCGAGAAGGGCTTTGCCGCCGAGGCCGTGCAGGCGCTGGACGACTTCCTGCGCGCGGGCGATTTCAGCCTGGACACCGTCGCCGCCAGGGTCGACGACGAGGCGCTGACCGCCGACCTGCGCTATGTCATCGCCGCCAGCGAGAAGGTCGCGGGCGGGCGCTACGGCATTGCCTACGCCCCCAGCCTCGTGCGCGGGCAGGGCTACTACACCGGCATGGTGTTTGAGATCACCTGCCCGCAGTTCAGCGGTGCCGTGGCCGGCGGCGGACGCTACGACAACATGGTCGGCAAGTTCATCGGCCAGCAGGTGCCCGCTGTGGGCTTCTCCATCGGGTTCGAGCGCGTCTGCGGCATTTTGCTGGAGCAGGGCTACCAGATCCCCGGCGCGAAGCCGAAGATGGCGCTGCTCTACCTGAAGGACGCCGATTTTGCCGCCGTGCTGGCCAAGGCCGAATCCTTACGCGCCGACTACGACGTGACCGTGCTGCCCCAGGCGAAGAAGCTTGGCAAGCAGTTCGGCACGCTGGAGGCCGCGGGCTACAACGCCGTTGCCTTTGCAGACAACGACGACGTGAAGCTGCTTGGGCAGAAGGCCGAATAATTGCCGTAAAATTTGTGGGATGTGCCGAAAGTACGGTACATCCCACTTTTTTTGTATTTGCTTTGTAACACACAGGGCGCGTTTTCCGTGTTATATTGGTGAAAAGGGAAATTGAAAATAAAACCTCCCTCTGCGAGGGAGGTGGCCCGCAGGGCCGGAGGGAGAGAACCTCATCATTGCCCGAAGCGTTTCGGATAGCCGCAAGGTTCTCTCCCCCACCGCCTGCGGGCGGAGCCCCCTCGCAGAAGGGGCCAAGAGCGCACCGCCTCTATAGAAAGGAGCCAACCATGAAAAAACGCATCGTCCGTATCACCGCTGCCCTGTGCGCCGCCGCACTGCTGGCGGGCTGCGGGGGCAGCATCAGCAGCAAAGACGGCGGGTACTACACCACCGAGGCCGCCGCGCAGGAAAGCTACAATTACGACAGCGCCGCAGGCAGTGTGGACAGCGGCCTTGTGCCGGAGAACGCCGCCGAGGCCGCCACCGACGAGACCGCACAGAAAATTATTTACAATGCCAGTCTGTCGATGGAGTCCACCGACTTTGACACGACCCGCGAGGCCCTGATGACCGCCGTCGAGGCCAACGGCGCATGGCTGGAATCCACAAGCCTGTACGGCACCGAGAAGGACCATGACCGTACCGCCGACTACACCGTGCGGGTGCCGGTGGGCAGCTACCGCGCGTTTCTGGCCGCCGTGGGCGACGCGGGCAGCGTGCTCAACATCAGCGAGAGTGCCGAGAACATCACGAGCAGCTACATAGACGTGCAGGCGCGGCTGTCCGCGCTGGAGGCCCAGCGGGACCGCCTGAACGCGCTGGCTGACCAAGCCGAGACGACGGCGGATCTATTGGAGATCGAGAGCCAGCTCTCCGACGTGCAGTACCAGCTGGAAAGCTACACCTGCCAGCTACGCAGCATGGACCAGCAGGTCAGTTACTCCACCGTGGACATCCACCTGCGGGAGGTCGCCACCCTGACCCCCACCGGCGTGACCTTCGGTGAGCGGATCGCCGACGCCTTCGGCGGCGGCTGGGATGCCTTTGTCGGGTTCCTGCAGGGTCTGGTCATCGCGCTGGTCTACCTGTGGCCGGTGCTGCTGATCGCAGTGGCCGTGGTGTTCATCCTGCGCAAGGTCTGGAAAAAGCGGCCCAAGAAGGAACAGCTGCCTAAGCCCGCGCAGACGCCCCCGCCCGCCGAGTACCCGGTGAAGCCGGGCGACGGGCCGAAGCCGAAATATTGACAGAAAACACAAAACCTGCCCAGCCGCGTGATATGCGGTTGGGCAGGTTTTTATCTTTGTGTGCGGTAGGGGCGAGGCATGCCTCGCCCTGCACCTACCCGCAAAAGGGAATCCTGCGGGCAGGTTGCGGGCCGGACATGTCCGGCCCCTACAGCGCTATTACTTCTGACTTAGTCCTTCAGCTCACGGAGGGGTCAAGACCCCTCCCTACAAAGCATCCGCATACGGCAGTTTGTAGGGAGCGGTCTTGACCGCTCCGGCTACCTTGCGGTGGCTGCATGATAACGGAAACGCCTTAGTCCTTCAGCGTCAGCGCGATGCTCAGATCTTTGAGCTGCTGCTCATCGACGACGTCGGGGGCACCGCTCATCGGCTCACCGGCGTTCTGCACCTTCGGGAAGGCGATGACGTCGCGGATGGAGTCCTTCTTGAGCATCAGCATGACCATGCGGTCCAGGCCGTAGGCCATACCGCCGTGCGGCGGCGCACCGAACTTGTAGGCGTCCATCAGGAAGCCGAAGCTCTCGCGGGCCTTCTCCTCGGTAAAGCCGAGGGCGTGGAACATGCGGTCCTGCAATGCGGGATCATTGATACGCATCGAGCCGCCGCCCATCTCGACACCGTTCAGTACGATGTCGTAGGCCACGGCATGGCAGGCACCCGGGTCGCTCTCGACCTTGTCCAGATCCTCGGCCTTGGGCAGGGTGAACGGGTGGTGCATCGCCATCCAGCGGCCCTCCTGCTCACTGTACTCAAACAGCGGGAAGTCCACGACCCACAGGAAGTTGAACTTGTCGGGGTCGATCAGGCCGTGCTTGCGGGCGATGTCCAGACGGACCTGACCCAGTGCGGTGCAGGCCTTGACCCAGTCGGTGTCGCTGACCAGCAGCAGCACGTCGCCGGTCTCGGCGTTCAGCGCGGCGTACAGGGCGGCCTTTTCGGCGTCTGTCAGGAACTTTTCAAAGCTGGAGGACGTGCCGTCGGCGGTCAGGCGGCTGTAGGCCAGACCCTTGGCGTCGTAGGTCTTGGCGACCTCGCCGAGCTTGTCGATGTTCTTGCGGGAGAGCTTGTCGGCCAGACCCTTGGCGTTGATGGCGCGGATCGTGCCGCCGGCCTCCAGCACAGCGGCGAAGGGCTTGAACTCGGTGCCCCTGAACACCTCGGTCACGTCCTGAATCTCAAGGCCAAAGCGGGTGTCGGGCTTGTCGGAGCCGAAACGGCCCATGGCCTCGTCCCACGGCATGCGGTAGAACGGGGTCTCGACGTCGACGTTCAGCATTTCCTTCCACAGGCGCTTGATGAGGCCCTCGTTCAGGGTCATGATGTCGTCCTCGGAGACAAAGCTCATCTCCTCGTCCACCTGGGTGAACTCGGGCTGGCGGTCTGCGCGCAGATCCTCGTCGCGGTAGCAGTGGGCCAGCTGGAAGTAGCGGTCAAAGCCGGACAGCATCAAAATCTGCTTGTAGAGCTGCGGGCTCTGGGGCAGCGCGTAGAAGTGGCCCGGCTGCACACGGCTGGGAACGAGATAATCGCGCGCGCCCTCGGGCGTGGACTTGATGAGGGTGGGCGTCTCGATCTCGGTAAAATGGTTCTCGCAGAAATAGTTGCGGATGATCTGCATGATCTTGCTGCGCAGCACGATGGGCTCATGCATGGACGGACGGCGCAGGTCCAGATAGCGGTAGCGCAGGCGCAGGTCGTCGTTGACGTTGATCTCGTCGCGCAGCTCAAACGGCGTGGTCTGGGCCTCGCGTCAGGCATGCGCAGCTCGCTGACGTAGAGCTCTACGTCGCCGGTTGCGATCGTTATCGGTCTTGGCGGCGCGCTCACGCAGCTTGCCGCGGCAGATAACAACGTACTCGCTTTTCAGACCGAAGCGTTCCGGGAATTTACCGCAAAGAAATTAGGCAGGGATGAAAAAGCCCTCTATCCGCAAGCAGCTTTCCACTCTGAAAGACAAGGCGGCAGCTCTGAACGCACAGAGGGACAAAGTGAAGAAAAAGGACAGGGAGGTATCGCTATGAAGCCGGAACTTAAAAAGCTGCTTATCCTAAATGCCCCCTATCTGCTCTTTGTCTATCTCTTTGACAAAATCGGACAGGCGGTGCGGCTCTCTCCGGGAACTGACCTTTCCGGCAAGGTGCTTTCCCTTGCAGACGGCTTTTCCGCTGCCTTTGCAAACCCGCTTCCGAGCCTTGCCCCTATGGATTTGCTTATCGGTATTGCGGGGGCTGTCCTTATCCGGCTTATGGTGTACTTCAAAGGCAAGAATGCGAAGAAATACCGAAAAGGTATCGAATACGGTTCAGCCCGTTGGGGCAACGCCGAAGATATAAAGCCCTATATTGACCCGGTATTTCAAAACAACGTGCTACTGACACAGACGGAACGGCTTACTATGAACAGCCGCCCGAAGCAGCCGAAGTATGCAAGGAATAAAAATATCCTTGTTATCGGGGGAAGCGGCAGCGGCAAGACGAGATTTTTTGTGAAACCAAACCTTATGCAGTGTACAGGAGAAAAAGGTACGAACTGTATTCCAGTAAGCTATATCGTAACCGACCCGAAAGGTACAGTTTTAGTCGAGTGCGGAAAGCTCTTACAGCGTAGCGGGTATCGGATAAAGGTGCTGAATACAATCAATTTCAAGAAATCCATGCGCTACAATCCCTTTGCCTATCTCCGCAGCGAAAAAGACATTTTGAAACTGGTAAATACCATTATTGCCAACACCAAAGGGGACGGGGAAAAAGCCGGGGAGGATTTTTGGGTAAGTGCGACTTGTTCGTAGGCGGTAAAAAGCCTGCGCATAGGTTTGATTTAATTTAATAATCAGTCTATGAACTGATAATTCGATAGGTAGAATGATGGGGTAACGCCCTGAAATGCCTACCCTTGAC
>ENA-OQDA01000785-OQDA01000785.1-human-gut-metagenome-genome-assembly--contig:-NODE-785-length-12252-cov-8.170722_pt1 | contig 12252 bp, 10 predicted proteins | sample MGYA00242771_ERZ504603 | MGnify/ENA primary metagenome ERZ504603 (study PRJEB26092, sample SAMD00036328) | human gut metagenome | host: Homo sapiens | study: EMG produced TPA metagenomics assembly of...
TCCTGTAGCCGTAACTTCTCCGGTCTCCATATCCCGAATCGTATCCGCCTGATAATCTCTCACTTTAAGTACTTTATATCCTGCGATTTCTTTCGGAGGCTCGCTTCTTAATGTGGCAAGGATCTGACGAATCTTCTCGAGTCCTTCGATTCCTTTCATTGTGATAGACTGGATGTCGTCTTTGTAATATCCGTAACGCTCATACATCTCGATCATCGCATCCCACAACGTCATCCCTTTTGTGCGGTAATATGCGGCAGCTTCACACAGAGCCATCGTAGCGACGATCGCATCTTTATCTCTTGCATGTGTTCCGATCAGACATCCGTAACTTTCCTCAAATCCAAACAGATACTCTCCTTTTCCTTTTGTCTCGAATCCGAGAATCTGCTGTCCGATATACTTAAATCCTGTCAGACACTCGATCAATCCGACATTATAATGCTCTGCGATCGCATCCGCCATATTGGAAGTCACGATCGTCTTGATAAGATATCCGTCTTCAGGCAGACCTTTTAATTCTTTTCTCTGTCCGATCTCGTAATCCGCAAGAAGGCATCCCGACATATTTCCGGTCAGATCATGATATACTCCGTCTTTATCTTTCACACGCACGCCGAGCCTGTCCGCATCCGGATCTGTCGCAAGAACGATATCCGCATCGATCTCTTTCGCCAGTTTTAATCCGAGTTCAAACGCCTCTTCGGCTTCCGGGTTCGGATAGGAAACTGTCGGGAAGTCTCCGTCCGGCAGTTCCTGTTCTTTTACGACATATACGTTCTCAAAACCAAGCTCTTTCAAAATACGGCGAGCCGGAATGTTTCCCGTTCCGTGAAGCGGCGTATACACGATCTTAAGATCTTTGCCCGCTGCTTCGATCGCATCTTTATGAAGCACCTGCTTTTTCAGTTCCGCAATATAAGCATCGTCAACTTCCGCGCCGATCACTTCGTAAAGTCCGGCCGCTTTCGCATCCTCTTCCGTCATCGTCTTCATTGTTGTGTAATCTTCCACAGCCTTCACTTCGTCCATAATTCCTTTATCGTGCGGAGGCGTGATCTGCGCGCCGTCTTCCCAGTATACTTTATAGCCGTTATACTCCGGCGGATTATGGCTTGCCGTAATATTGATGCCTGCGATACATCCGAGTTTTCTCACCGCATAAGATAACTCCGGCGTCGGGCGCAGCGATTCAAATATATATGCTTTGATCCCGTTTGCAGCCAGACAACATGCAGCCTCTTTGGCAAATTCCGTGGACATATGACGGGAATCATACGCAATCGCAACGCCTTTTCCCTGACCGTCGTTTTTCATGATATAGTTTGCCAGTCCCTGTGTAGCTTTGCGTACTGTATAAATATTCATACGGTTTGTTCCCGCGCCGATGATGCCTCTCAGTCCTGCAGTACCGAACTCCAGATCCATGTAAAATCGTTCCTTTATTTCATTTTCATCCTCTTTGATACTTTCAAGCTCCGCTCTCGTATCTTCATCAAAGTATGAATTAGAAATCCATTCTTCATACCTCGCCTTGTAGTCCATATTTCTACCTCCTAAACTAATATAAATTTTATATCCGCCCCTATATGCCCGATATGTTTTATTATACAACAATTATTTATAAATTCAAAGGAAATATCCGACTAAGGAACTCATATTTCTCTTCTGTCTGACGGATGCATATCTGTAGCTTTTCTACATTCTTTTCCGAGAGGTGCGCCTTATTCGACCGGTAATAGCTGCCCGCGATCTTTTTAAACTTTCCGGGATATGCAAGACTCAGCGCCGCAAACTCTTTCTCCCTTTCCGACAAAGGACGTACTTCTTCATATGCTTCCAATATTTTTTGTCCTGTTTTTTGTTTCCATTGATTTTTTTCCATTGCTTTTCTTAAAAAATAACAGAAATCTTTTATCTGTATATCCGTATGCATATGTTCAAAATCAGTTACGGCAATATCGTCTCTGAGCATGATCAGATTATGATAATTATAATCTCCGTGTACGACGCTCCCTTTTGATACGCTCTCTTCAAAAAGCTTTCTGCAGCCGGAAGTTTCCATCCTGGCGAGAATATCGTCCGCCGTACGGTACATTTTTTCAAAATTTTCCAAAAACAAAATTTCAAAATCATTTTTAACAGGTCTGGAACGAATAAATGAACGGATCTTTTTTAATTCCCTGTTATATCTTCGCACCTCTTCCACCGGATTTTTTCCCTGTACATCCGCTCCGGGCCGGATTTTTACAGCCAGTTTTTCCATATCTTTATGCAAAACGGCAAGTTTTGCCGCCGCCCGTACAACGTCCTGTTCCTGACGAACGTCGCACTCTCTTCCCTGATACCATTTTTTCAGCATATAAAAAGCTCCTTCCCGGGAAGCGGCTCGAAGTTCGCCTTCTTTCGTAAAGACAGGTGTGTCAACTTTTACATTTCCACATCTTTCTATTTCACTTAGAGCGTCATATAAAAAAAGGGCGCGCCGCTCTGACAGTTTTGTCTCTTTGAGCAGCATCGGCCTTTCTTTCGTATCGTAATCACCCGCCGCGCCAAAAGGAACACTACGGGATTGCAAGCAGTCGCCAAAGTCTCCGGCACGCCCGGACTTTAGCTCGCTGCCTATACAAAAAAACGCACCCCTTATCCGCCGGGTGCTTTTCACTTCTATATCATACTTTTCCAAAACTTCCAGTTCATATTCTTCTCTCATAACTGCCCCCTGTTTTCTACATTATAGCTCTCTCTAATGTATGAACGGCAGAGGGCAATTATAACCTTCCTTTTCTTTTTCCGATTAGACAGTTTTATTCCTTTGAGATATTTTTTTCTTTACATAGTTGCATAATATTTTCTTATCATTTTTTTCCGGATTATCTATCACATACTCCAAAAGCTCGCTTAACATCCTTCCTATCTCTACGCCGGGTCTCATGCCAAGATTCATCAGATCCCGTCCGCTTACAGCGAGCTGCCTGAGAGTAACGCATTCATCCTTTATGATCGCTTCCTGATAGAACTTTCTCATCGCCACTATATTCTCAATCTTTTCCCGCCTTCTGTAAGAACTTTGCGCTTTCGCATCTGCCATGCGCACTGCCAGATAATACGGAAACAGATCAACGCCGATCCGATTCATTGCTCGGCGCACGTTTGCCGGCGTCGCCTCTGTGCGGTAATCATGAAAACATACGAGACGCGTCACTTTTTTAATCGTGTCATTATCAAATTTTAAACGCTGCATCACGTCCCTGGCGATCGCTTCGCTCACCAGCGCATGTCCTTTAAAATGATCTCTTCCGTTTTCATCCGTTGTTTTTCTCGCCGGTTTTCCCATATCATGAAACAGCATCGTAAGACGCAGTATCTTATCACGCTTTACATACTTTAATGCATGGAGCGTGTGCTGTGCCACATCATATTTATGATGGGGAGTATTCTGCTCCACTCCCGCCATAGCATCCCACTCCGGCAGAATGATCCTCGTGATCCCAAGTTCATACGCATCTTGTATCCGTTCCGGATGAGCCGACACAAGAAGCTTTACAAGCTCTGCCTGAATGCGCTCTGCACTGATATTTTCCAGTGTAGGGGCAAGTTCCCTGACCGCCTCAGCCGTTTCCTCTTCTATCGGGAAATTAAGCTGAGCGGAAAAACGCACCGCCCGCAAAATGCGAAGAGCATCTTCCGAAAAACGTTCTCTCGGATCTCCCACACACCGGATCAAATGATGGTTTAAATCCTGCATTCCTCCGAACACATCTACAAGGCGCACTTCATCATTATATGCCATTGCATTGATCGTAAAATCTCTGCGGCGCAGATCTTCCTCTAATCGGTTTGTAAACAAAACCTCTTTCGGATGGCGGCTGTCTTCATACGCCCCGTCTATTCTGTATGTCGTAACTTCATAACCGTCTCTTCCAAGCAGCACGGTAACCGTTCCATGTTCAATCCCCGTATCTACTGTCCGCCTGAAAAGCTTCTTCACTTCCTCCGGGCGCGCGGAAGTTGTAATATCCCAGTCCTTCGGTCTGCGCGCAAGGATCGAATCGCGCACGCAGCCTCCCACAGCATACGCTTCATAGCCGTGAAGCTGCAAATTTTTTATAATCATCATCACTTTTCGCGGTAATGCTATCTTCATGAAAATTCCACCTCTGAAATAACCTTTTTATCTCTTTACACTCATTTATGATCATCTGATCTAGTTATCATTTAGACTAAATGTTCCAGCAATTTGGCTTCCCTGCTGTGACAACTTAATATTATAACCTGCTTTTTCTGCCGGCTCAACCATTTTATGACAGATTCAAGCCTTTTATCGTCATAAAACGCAAACGCATCATCTAAAATAACCGGCATCGGTTCTTCCAAAAGCATTTCCGACGCTGCCATTCTTATTGAAAAATAAATCTGTTCCAACGTTCCTTCGCTCAACCGGTCCACAGATATGCGATCCATACCGTTCCATGCCGAAATTCCCGCGCCTTTTTGTATATTTACACTTCGATATTTTCCGTCTGTGATTTCCGAAAAAATTTCTGAAGCCCGGGCGTTTATCTTATGCGAAATCACATCAGACGTTTCCTTTGCAGTCCGCACAAGAATCTCTTCTGCCATTACAAGCGCCTCTCTTTGCTCTCTCAGCCTTTTTCCGGCGTCGCTTTCTTTCACATCTCCACATTGCTCCCGCACATTTTGACAACGCAGCTCTTTTTCCTTCCATTCCAAACGCAGATGCTCTATCTGCCACTCCAGCTGCTGTTTTTGTTTCTTCTTTCTCTCGTCGTCTTTATCGGAATTATTATAAGGCACATCACGGGCGTCCTCTTTTTTTCGCTTTCCTGATTTTTTTCCCGCTTCATAACCTCCTGCCGCAAGAGCGCACACGCCGATCACAAAAGCAAAAACGCCGATCCATGCAAACGGTGCGGAAGGCACTGCCGACTGTTCCGCCATAAATCTGCTCCATAAAAGTCCTGCCGCGCCGGTAAAAAGACCTCCAAGCCCTGCCGCAATAAAATATTTACTTCTGCTCTCCTTCGTCCCTTCATCAGATCTCTTATTAAGATCAGACTCTTTTTCTTTTTCCTGATTTTTTATCGTTTTCTCAAGCAGCTCCCATTCTTGTTTTCTCTCTTCATACTCTCTTTGGATCTCATCCATATCCTGCTCCAAATACTCGCATTCCTGAAGCATTTTCTGTATTTTCCGTTCTTCTTTATCCGCTTCTTCCCGGATGAACCGATCTGTCTTTTTCTTTTTCTCTCAATATCTGCACTGCGCCGCTTAGATCAAGTTCTGTTCCCCCCGTCTCATAATAATTCGCCGCATAATTTTCCAGCGCATCGGACAAGCCTCCCCCGGTCTGCTTTTCAACTGTCCGACCGAAACCGTACTGTCAAACAACTCCGCAGTCAATCCGCCCAGAAGCATTTCCAAATCCCCATGCTCCACCGACAATTCTTCTCCGTCATCCTCACAGATCAGAGCCGCCGACTTAGAATTTTTAACCCCTGTTCCGAATGTACGTTCAAGACGAAAATGTCTCCCTCCGCAGTCAAACCGCATGACACCGGCATACCTGCCGCCGCTGCGCGGCTCATACTTTGTAAAATCATCTTTCGCCGCCGCTCTTCCTCTTCCCCGCGCCAAACCAAACAGCATCGCTTTCACAAACGCATGAAGCGTCGTCTTTCCAAACTCATTTTCTCCGCTGATGACCTGTACTCCATCCCTAAAATAAAAATGTTTCTCCGACAATTTTCCGAAATTTTTAACATAAAGTTCTCTGATTACCATTTTCTCTATCCCCTGTTTCCCGTCAAAAGCGCTTCCACGCCTTCACAAAGCGCACAATACTCAACACTTCCCTCTTCACAACCTGCAAATTTCTCGATATATCTGCCAAGAAGAGTCTCCTTGTTCTCTGCATAAAGCTTTTCAAAATCATATGCCGGAATTGTCTCGTCCAAAATCTCCAACACGCATCCTTCCTCCGCCAAATGATTCACTTCAAAGGCAATATCGGGATCTCTTTTTCCCGCAAGAGTAATTTTGTAAATATTTTCATTTCCATACTCATTTATAAGTCGCTTTACCCTTTTTCTTATACTTCCTTCCGTATCGCTTCTTTCTACTTCGACAGAACTGTGGATATACTCTCTCCCCGCAAACGGTATCCACTGAATCGCCGCTTTTCCGTCTTTGAGCTCCCCTTTTACATATCCATGCTGCCCGACGTCGTTTTGGTCGATCGGTTCAAGCGCTCCCGCATAAATCATCTTATCTTTTTGCAAAGCCTGCGGTTTATGAATATGTCCCAGGGCGATATATGAAAATCCGGAACGACTCAGCTTCTTTTTATCAAACGGAATATGCCTGTCATCACCTCCGTGAGCCAACAGAATTTCATTCTTTTCAATGCCTGCTGCAGCCACATCGTCATAAAGCGGCTGACAAATTTCCCGTTCATAGTAACTGAGTCCATACACCGCTGTTTCCAATTCCGGAAAATCGACATATTCCAATTTCTTCCCGAACAAAGGATATACATTATCATTCCACTCAAATGAACGATAATTAGAATCTTTCTGCAGATGATCATGATTGCCCGCTATGAGCACAACTTTAGTAGCTGTCAGTTCTGAAAAAAGATAATTGACCTCTTTTAGCTCTCTTACAAGAGGCTGCCTGTGGAAAAGATCTCCGGCAATAAGAAGAAGGTCGGTTCTCTCATCTTCACATACCCCAAGTATTTTCTCAAATGACTCCCACAATTCTCTTCCTCTGCTTTGACTATATACAGCCGCCTCCGGCTGCGCTCCGAGATGTACGTCTGCTATATGAATAAATTTCACGCCCGCTCCCCTTTCAACAATGCTGTTTTCTGCCGGCTGCCACGAACCCGGGCAGGCCCGGACTTTCGCTCGCCGCTATTGCAATAAAAGGACGCCACACAACTGTCGCGCCCTCATGATATACTTTATAATTTTATTCTATATTTATTTCGATGTATTTTTTTACGTCTTACACCGCAAAACGCAATTACAGTTCACAGTTATTTACTGTTCTCGGGAACGGAATCACATCACGGATATTCGACATTCCCGTCAAATACATCACGCATCTTTCAAATCCTAATCCGAAACCTGCATGACGCGTAGAACCGTATTTTTCTAAGATCAAGATAAAAGCCATAATCTTTTTTCATCAAGACCAAGCTCGTTCATGCGGGCCAGGAGTTTCTCATAGTCGTCTTCTCTCTGACTTCCTCCGATGATTTCCCCGATACCCGGAACAAGACAATCAACTGCCGCAACCGTCTTTGCCGTCATCATTTTGTTTCATGTAAAACGCTTTGATTTCTTTCGGGTAATCGTAACAAATACAGGACGCTTATACACCTGCTCTGTCAAATAACGTTCATGCTCTGTCTGAAGATCACATCCCCAGGAAACCTTATACTCAAACTTATCGTTGTTCTTCTCCAGTATCTCGATCGCCTCTGTGTAAGTAACACGGGCGAAATCAGAATTCGCAACATTATTCAGTCTCTCCAGAAGTCCTTTATCAACGAAAGAATTAAAGAAATTCATCTCTTCCGGCGCGTTTTCAAGAACATAATTGATGACATATTTCAGCATAGACTCTGCCAGATCCATGTCGTCTTCAAGATCTGCAAACGCAATCTCCGGTTCGATCATCCAAAACTCTGCCGCATGACGGGTTGTGTTTGAATTCTCCGCGCGGAATGTCGGGCCGAATGTATAAATACTTCTAAACGCCTGCGCATATGTCTCTCCGTTCAACTGACCGCTTACCGTAAGGCTCGTCTCTTTTCCGAAGAAATCTTTTGTATAATCTACTGTACCATCCTCATTCTTCGGGATCTGATCCATATCAAGAGTCGTAACACGAAACATCTCGCCCGCGCCTTCACAGTCGCTTCCTGTGATCAGCGGCGTATGTACATACACAAACCCTCTCTCCTGAAAGAACTTATGAATCGCATACGCTGCCAGAGAACGCACACGGAATACAGCCTGAAATGTATTCGTTCTCGGACGCAGATGAGAAATCGTTCTCAAATACTCAAACGTATGACGTTTCTTCTGCAGCGGATAATCCGAAGCCGACGCTCCCTCGATCTGCACTTCATCCGCCTGAATCTCAAACGGCTGTTTTGCCTGCGGAGTAGCGACAAGCGTTCCTTTCACAATAATCGCAGCTCCGACGTTCAGTTTAGAAACTTCCGCAAAGTTCTCCATCTCATCATGATATACAATCTGAAGCGGCTCAAAATAAGAACCGTCATTTACTACAATGAAACCAAATGTCTTTGAATCTCTGAGACTGCGAACCCAGCCTCCTATCGTTACTTTTTTGCCAAGATATGATTCTCTGTCTTTAAATAATTCCCGAATCGTTGTCAATTCCATATCAGATAACTCCTTCAATCAAATTTCACCGACGCTTTCGCGGCAATAACAGTTCTATTATAACACTTTATTTTCCATATGTCCTGCAAGCCACTCAAATAAATCGTCATATACCTGTTCCCGGTCTGATTCGTTTAAAATCTCGTGACGGTCGCCGGTATAGAGCTGCAAAGATACGTCTCTTATCCCTGCCGCCCTGTATTTTTCATATATTTTACGAACGCCTTTTCCGAAGTTTCCCACCGGATCTTCCGAACCTGCCGCAAACAAAATCGGCAGATTCTTCGGAATCATATAGACGCCCTCTTTTCTCTGCATGCTGATCATTCCCGAAAACATGCTGTAATATGCATTTACCGTGAAAACAAATGAGCAGAGCGGGTCGGATACATAAGCGTCCAAATGTTCTCTGTCACTTGTGACCCAGTCGGCTCTTGTCCTCGCCGGTTTGAATTTTCGATTAAAATTTCCCACAACTAAATGATCCACAAAATGACTTCTGTAATGCCAGCCGCGCACAGCCGCCATCAGCCTGCATAAGCGCTTCCCGAACACAAGCGTCGCCTTTTTATGATCGGCAACCGCGCCCATAATGATCGCCCCGCTCAATCCCTTGCCGTACATCTGAATATACTGACGCAAAAGCGAAGACCCCATACTGTGTCCGAGCATAAAATACGGAACGTTCGGATATTTCTTCATCGTCCTCTGCCGAAGTGTATGAATATCGCCTATAACGCATGCATTTCCGTATTTTTCACTGAAAAACCATATTCTGATTTCGCCTGTACCGACTTCCCGTGTCCAAGGTGATCATTCCCTACGACATAGAAACCCTTGCCGCATAAAAATTCGGCAAATTCATCATATCGCTTGATATACTCCACCATTCCGTGGCAGATCTGCAATACCGCTTTTACCTCGCCCTCCGGTTTCCATTCTATCGTATGAATCTCTGTATTACCGTCTTTTGATGGGAAATAGAACTCGTCTCTCATGTCACTGATGCTTCCTTACCTGTCATCTAATTTTATATAATCGCGGTATGGTGCGAGCGGCTTATACGCAGGACGTATGATCTTATCCACATTTTTAAGCTCTTCCAACCTGTGCGCGCTCCATCCTACAATACGCGCCGCCGCAAAAATCGGTGTGTACAATGCCGGCGGAAGATCGAGCATACTGTAGACAAGTCCGCTGTAAAAATCGACGTTTGCATTAACGCCCTTATACATCTTTCTCTTTTCTCCGATGATCTCAGGCGCAAGGTGCTCTACTTTTTCATAAAGACCGTATTCTGCCTCATGGCCTTTTTCCTTCGCAAGCTTTTTCACAAACCCTTTGAATATATCCGCTCGCGGATCGGAGATCGAATAAACGGCATGTCCCATACCGTAGATCAATCCTTTCCTGTCGAACGCTTTTTTATCAAGAAGCGCTTCCAGATATGCCCGGATCTGATCTTCGTCTTCCCAGTCTGTCAAAACAGACTTCATATCCTCGAACATCTGAGTCACTTTGATGTTCGCGCCGCCGTGCTTCGGTCCTTTCAAAGATGCCATCGCAGCCGCGATCGTAGAATATGTATCCGTTCCCGATGACGTAACAACGTGAGTCGTAAAAGTCGAGTTGTTTCCGCCGCCGTGATCCATGTGAAGCACAAGAGCCATATCCAGGATCTCTGCCTCAAGTTTTGTATATTTACGATCCTCGCGGAGCATCATCAAAATATTTTCCGCTGTGGACAGTTCCGCTTTCGGCGCATAGATATAGAGATCCTCTCCTCTGCGGTAATTATACGCATGATATCCGTATACCATCAGCATCGGAAACTGACTGATGAGGTTCAGACACTGACGGAGAACGTTCGGAATACTCGTATCATCCGCTTTCTCGTCATAAGAATAAAGCTGCAGGATACTTCTCGTAATGCTGTTCATCATATCGCGGCTCGGCGCTTTCATGATGACGTCACGCACGAAGTTCGGAGGAAGCATACGGCGCTCTGCGATCATATTCTGAAACTCTTCCAACTGTGCTTTATTCGGAAGTTCGCCGAACAGAAGCAAGTACGCCGTCTCCTCAAATCCCGGGTGATCCGCCTCGAGGAATCCTCTGACAAGATCTTTGATATTATAACCTCTGTAATACAGATTCCCCTCACACGGTACAGACTTTCCGTCTACGATTTTTGATGCGCACACATCGGAAATGTTCGTAAGTCCGGCAAGCACGCCCTTTCCATTCAGGTCGCGGAGACCTCTTTTCACTTCATACTTCGTGTATAATTCCTTCTCGATCGCATTATTCTGCTCGCACTTAAGAGCAAGTTCTTCAATCTTCGGAGTAATATCAAAAAATATGCTGTCTATATTTTTTGCCATACAACTTCCTCCTTTTTATTTTGGTATATTTGTTTATTATACTAAAAATAAAGAAATTATACAATAAACTGTCTATTAAATATTTATGAATAGACAGTTCAGCCATCCAGATGTCCGCGAAGTATAAAACATGCTTGCATGTTTTTATGAGCGGGCATCTGGATGAGGTGAGCGTCCGGTTATGAGGAAAACTGTGGCGGCAGCCACGATAAGCACGCAGTGCGGTTTTCCGAATGGCGCAAGCTGAACTGTTTTATTCAGCACGTAATCATTTTTCTCTCAGATCACAAAAATGATTCGCAAGCTGTGCAAACTCCGCAAGCGTCAAAGCTTCGCCTCTCACGCTCGCCCCTTTTCCAAGTTTTTCTATCGCCCCTTCAATCTCCTCTTTTGAAAAATCAATCTCAGGGGAGTTTTTCAAGCCGTTCGCCAATGTTTTTCTCCGCTGATTAAAAGATGCGCGGATTACCCGAAACATCAGCTTTTCATCCCGCACTTCGACAGGCGGATGTTCGTGCCTTTCTAAACGTATCACCGCCGACCCTACTTTCGGTCTGGGCATAAAACAGTTGGGCGGAACATTTGCCACAATATACGGTTTGGCATAATACTGCACCGCAAGAGACAATGCGCCGTAGTCTTTTGTTCCCGGCCCGACCTGCATCCGATCCGCCACTTCTTTCTGTACCATGACCGTAATACTTTTTATCGGAACATGATTTTCAAACAACCCCATAATGATCGGCGTAGTAATATAATAGGGCAGATTTGCAACAACTTTGATCGGTCTGCCCTCATTCTCTTCTTCTACCAACTTTCTGATATCAACTTTGAGCACGTCTTCGTTGATCACACGTACATTGTCATAGCCGTCAAGCGTATCTTCCAAAATCGGGATCAAAGCTCTGTCGATCTCTACTGCGATTACTTTTCCTGCCGCACATGACAAATACTGGGTCATCGTTCCTATTCCCGGACCGATCTCAAGTACGAGATCGTCTTTCCCGATCTCCGCCGCACGGATGATCTTATCTAAAACATGTGTATCGATCAAAAAATTCTGTCCGAATTTCTTTTGAAAAATAAAATTATATTTTTGAAGCACCGCAATCGTATTCTGCGGATTGCCAAGCGTTGGTTCTTTCATACGTTTCCTTCCCAAATCTGTTTTTTTCAGAAGTTCCGTGCGGCTTATCATTCTTTGGCTTTTCCCCCGCACCTTTTCTTTTTCTCTAAAATCCGTTTTTCTCTAAAGTCCGTATAACTTCCGTGCGTTTTCCTCCGTCTGTAACACGACGTCTTCTGCTGCTGCGCCTTTTAGGGCCGCGATCTCTTCCGCCACATACGGAAGGTAAAGCGAACTGTTTCGCTTTCCTCTATATGGAACAGGCGCAAGGTACGGACAGTCCGTTTCCAGTACGATC
>ENA-OQDA01000786-OQDA01000786.1-human-gut-metagenome-genome-assembly--contig:-NODE-786-length-12232-cov-4.775713_pt1 | contig 12232 bp, 12 predicted proteins | sample MGYA00242771_ERZ504603 | MGnify/ENA primary metagenome ERZ504603 (study PRJEB26092, sample SAMD00036328) | human gut metagenome | host: Homo sapiens | study: EMG produced TPA metagenomics assembly of...
GACCGGACAACGAAAACTTTCTCAGCCTTTGGCGCTGGAAGTCTTGCCACAATAAACTCTCTTTTACCGCAGCAAAGCAGCATTTCATTCACTGCCTGAAAACAACAGAAGAGCTGCAAAAACAGTTAGCAGAATTAGCCGAACTGCTGGCAAAAAAACCTTACTGTTCATCTGATGTTTTGTCTTCGGACATGGCAAAAGCGGCAGTGCGATGTCAAGAGCGGCTTAGCGCACTTAAGGAATTTGAAGCTGAGCAGGACGTAATTGAAAAACAGATTCAGCATGCCAAGCAACAGCAAAAAAATTAGAAGAAGCCGATGCACCGGGCCTGCTGACTCGTTTGCTCAATCGTAAAAAGGTACAGACTTACCAGACATCATTACGTAACACACAACAGCATCTTTTAACGCTTAGCGCATCATTAATACACAAAACACAGCTCATTTCTGAACAGCGTAAACAACTGAATGAGGCAGACGCCCAAAAACGCCGCTTACAGCAAGAAATAGACAGGATTGCCCTGCTGCGCGAGGAAATAGAACAAAAATTGCGGGGCCTGAAGGATAAGTTTTCAGGAATAGCTCTACCTGATAGCCATAAACCCATCGATAATGCTGGCTTACAGCGCACCGCATTCTGGCAAAACGCTCAGATCAACCGCCAACGCTCACTGTTGTTTATGGCTGCGATGGATCTTCATCAAGCCTGGCTTTACGAGGCAATGGGGAGCGTTGATCGCTTTAGAGAAATGTTCCTGCTCCGCCTGAGGAATTTTTTAAATTCCCCTCATCTTGAGCCCACGCCACTCCCCTGGTGGCAAACGTTATGCATGTTTGTCCCGGTACTCTCTACAACCTTTGCCTCAGTGGGACGTATGCTGCATGGAGTAAAAGGCGGCGAGCTTGGCTGGGTAATGATCGATGAAGCTGGCCAGGCATCACCTCAACAGGCCGTCGGCGCTATATGGCGCGCCAAACGCGTACTCGTTGTGGGCGATCCGTTACAGATTGAGCCTGTATTCACCACCTCTCCATCACTGGTTAGGCACCTTTGTCAGGACCTTCTACACGAGCATGCTGAAAAGTGGAATCCAGAAAAGCTCTCAGTCCAACAGGTTGCCGATCGCGTCAATCATTGGGGCTGCAAATTAGAGATGATGAACAATAACATCTGGATTGGGATCCCATTATGGGTACATCGCCGTTGTATCGAACCCATGTTCAGTATTGCTAATAAACTGGCATACAATAACCGGATGATTCACGGGCTTGATACAGACAAAATCTGTAGCCGTCTTGTCAATGGCGAACTTGAAAACCACTGGTTGGTTTCAAGAGGCGGTTTGGGAGACAAGCAGTACCGAGATAGTCACGGTCAAAGCCTGATTACACTGCTGGACCGTCTACTCACGGAAAATATAGATCTGGGGTCTATTTACGTTATTACTCCATTCAAGGCTGTTAAATATGCTTTGTTGGAACTGATTGAACAAAGAGAGCTGGCCAGCTGGCAACAATACTCACCGCGACTAAAACATAAAGAAATTAAAGAGTGGCAAAAAAGCTGTGTTGGTACAGTCCATACTTTTCAGGGGAAAGAAAACGACATCGTTATTTTTGTTCTTGGATGTGATGTACACAATCGCGGCGGCGCAGAATGGGCTTCGAGCAAACCTAATCTTCTGAACGTGGCCCTTACCCGTGCTAAAAAACACATTTTTGTTATTGGAGACCCATTGGTATGGAAGACATTACCCGGATTTGCAAGTGTCGCACATACCTTGCCGGAGAAAGCAGAGACAAATATCGTTGTTGAACAGGTAAGCCTGGAGTGGAAGTGAGAACAGAACCAAAAATAAAAGCCTGAGATTTTCCAATTTCAGGCATTTTTAGAATATACGGCAGTAAGCTTAGCGCGTCAGATCGTCAAAGAACTTCTTCACACCGTCGAAGAAGCTTTTGGAGCGCGGACTGTTTTGTTCGCCGGTCGGACCGCCAAAGCTGTCCTGCAGATCTTTGAGCAGTTGCTTCTGCTTGTCGTTCAGGCCCACAGGGGTTTCAACCACCACGCGGCACAGCAGGTCGCCCTGAGCGCCACCGCGTACAGACTTGACGCCCTTTCCACGCATGCGGAAAAGTTTGCCAGTTTGCGTTTCGCCCGGAATTTTTAGCTTCACGCGACCGTCCAGCGTTGGGACTTCAATCTCGCCGCCCAGCGCTGCCATCGCAAAGTTAATCGGTACTTCGCAGTACAGGTTATTGCCTTCACGTTCGAAAATTGGGTGCTGTTTTACCTGCACCTGAACGTACAAATCACCTGCTGGCGCACCATGTTCACCGGCTTCACCTTCGCCCGCTAAACGAATACGGTCGCCGGTATCAACCCCTGCCGGGATCTTAACGGACAGCGTTTTGCTTTTCTCAACACGACCATGACCGTGGCATTTGTTGCACGGATCTTTGATCAGCGTACCGCGACCCTGGCAGTGTGGACAGGTCTGCTGTACGGCAAAAAAGCCCTGACGCATCTGTACCTGACCAGAACCATGACAGGTTGGACAGGTCTGCGGCTGAGTACCTGCCTTCGCACCGCTACCGTGGCAGACGTCACACTCTTCCAGAGTCGGAATACGGATCTCTTTGGTGACGCCACGCACGGCTTCTTCCAGAGTGAGATCCATGTTGTAACGTAAATCAGCACCACGTGAGGCGCGCTGACGACCACGACCGCCGCCAAAAATATCGCCAAACACGTCACCAAAGATATCGCTGAAGTCAGCCCCGCCGCCAAAACCGCCGCCACCGCCGAACATATCGAATATATCACTGAAATCGAAGCCGCCAAAACCGTCGAATCCACCGGCGCCGCCGCCGAAGCCGGCATTTGGATCCACTCCGGCATGGCCGAACCGATCGTATTTGCTCTTTTTATCCGGATCCGACAGAACGGCATAGGCTTCATTCACTTCTTTGAACCTCTCTTCTGCCTCTTTGTTGTCGGGATTCCGGTCCGGATGATACTTCATGGCCATCTTACGGAATGCCTTCTTGATTTCATCATCCGATGCGCCCTTTTGAAGTCCAAGCACTTCGTAATAATCTCTTTTTTCAGCCATCTTTCGTTCCTTTCCAAAATATATCTATTTCATTTGTCATTATCATGAAATGACAGCTGCCGGCAGTACGCCGGCAGCTTTTCTATAATACACAGATTATTTATCGTCGTCAACTACTTCGTAGTCTGCGTCTACTGTGTTTCCGTTGTGCGCCGCACCGGAGTTCTGATCTCCCGCTGCCTGCTGTGCGCCCATGTCCGGTCCTGCCTGACCTGCGGCACCCTGTGCAGCCTGTGCTTCCTGATAGATTCTGGTGGAGATTGGATAGAATGCGTTGGTCAGCGCTTCCATCTTGCTCTTCAGGTCTTCGGTGGATGCGTTGTTGTTCAGCGCTTCCTGCAGATCCTTCTTCGCATTTTCCACTGCGGTTTTCTCAGAATCGTTTACCTTGTCGCCCAGCTCGTTCATCTGCTTTTCGACTTCGAAAATCATGCCCTCTGCCTGGTTCTTGGTCTCGATTTCTTCCTTGTGCTTCTTATCTTCTTCGGCGAATCTCTCCGCTTCCTTGATCTTCTCGTTAATCTCATCCTCGGACAGCTTGGTGGAGGAAGTGATGGTAATCTTCTGTTCCTTACCGGTGCCCAGATCCTTTGCGCTTACGTTAACGATACCGTTGGCATCGATATCGAAAGTAACCTCAATCTGCGGAATTCCACGAGGAGCCGGTGCAATGCCGGACAGCTGGAATCTTCCCAGTGTGATGTTGTCGGAAGCCATCTCTCTTTCACCCTGCAGTACGTGAATGTCTACTGTGGTCTGGTTGTCTGCTGCGGTGGAGAAAATCTGACTCTTCTTTGTCGGAATCGTGGTGTTTCTCTCAATCAGCTTGGTAGCGATTCCGCCCAGTGTCTCGATGGACAGGCTCAGCGGAGTGACATCCAGCAGCAGTACGTCATTGACCTCACCGGTCAGCACGCCGGCCTGAATGGATGCACCGACTGCAACGCACTCATCCGGGTTGATGCCCTTGAACGGTTCCTTGCCGGTTACTCTCTGTACCGCAGCCTGTACTGCCGGGATACGAGTCGAACCACCGACCAGGATAACCTTGTCCAGATCTGCGGAAGTAACGCCGGCATCTCTCATTGCCTTGTTCATCGGCTCGATGGATCTTTCTACCAGATCGGAAGTGAGCTGATCGAATCTCGCTCTGGTCAGGTCCATATCCAAATGCAGCGGACCATCAGCGGTTACGGTGATGAACGGCAGGTTGATCTTTGTGGTCTGTGCGCTGGACAGTTCCTTCTTTGCTTTCTCTGCGGCTTCCTTCAGTCTCTGCAGTGCCATGTTGTCCTGTCTCAGATCCACGCCGTGCTCCTTCTGGAAGGAGTCTGCCAGGAAGTCCATGATCTTGTTATCGAAGTCATCGCCGCCCAGGTGAGTATCACCGTTGGTTGCCAGTACTTCGAAAACGCCGTCGCCCAGCTCCAGTACGGATACATCAAATGTACCGCCGCCCAGGTCGTATACCAGAATCTTGTGGGATCCCTCTGCCTTGTCCAGACCGTATGCCAGGGAAGCTGCGGTCGGCTCGTTGATAATTCTCTTTACATCCAATCCGGCAATCTTACCGGCATCCTTGGTTGCCTGCTTCTGTGCATCGGAGAAGTATGCCGGTACGGTGATTACCGCTTCGGTAACCTTCTCGCCCAGATAGCTTTCCGCATCCGCCTTCAGCTTTGCCAGAATCATCGCGGAAATATCCTGCGGTGTGTACTGCTTTCCGTCGATTTCTACGTGATAGTTCTCACCCATGTGTCTCTTAATGGATGCGATGGTTCTGTCCGGGTTGGTGATGGCCTGTCTCTTTGCGGTCTCACCTACCAGTCTCTCACCGTTCTTTGTGAATGCCACTACAGATGGGGTGGTTCTTGCGCCCTCTGCGTTAGCGATTACGGTCGGTTCTCCACCTTCCAGTACAGCGACACAGCTGTTTGTTGTTCCCAAATCAATTCCAATTACTTTGCTCATTTCTATTACCTTTCCTTCCTTGAAATTACTTTGTTACTGCGACCATAGACGGTCTGATTACTTTATCGTTCAAAGCGTAGCCCTTCTGCAGGACCTTACTTACTTTGCCGCTTTCCAGCTCTTCGTTCTCTTCGGTCATTACCGCATTGTGTTTCGTCGGGTCAAAATCCTGACCTTCCGCTTCCACTTCCGCCAGACCGGATTTCTGAAGCTCCGTTACCATTTGGGTAAAAATAAGTTCCATTCCCTTGGCGTATCCGGCAGGGTCATCCTCTGCGCTGGCCGCCAGGGCTCTTTCAAAATTATCCAGAACCGGAAGCAGTTCCATCACCAGCTTCTCGGTGGCATATTCCCGAATGTCGTTCTTTTCCTTCGCTACCCGTTTCTTGTAGTTCTGGAACTCGGCCATCAGGCGGACGTATTTCTCATTTCCGTCATCGGCTTTTTCTTCGGTTTTCTCTTCCGACTTTTCCTCGGTCTTTTCCGCCTCCGGTGCGTTATCCTCTTCCGGAGTCTCGGTCGCCTCCGCCGAACCGGCTTCTTTTTTTACTTCATCTTCCGGAGTCTGGGCTTCTTTTTTCTGCTCTTCACTCATCCTCTTTCTCATCCTTTCCATTGCTCAGCATAAACGATTTGCTGAGGTTGTTTGTCAAATATTCCATAATCGAGGTGACCTCGCTGTAGTTCATACGGGTCGGCCCGATAACGCCGATTTTGCCCACCAGCTTGCCATCCACGTGGTAGGTGGCGGTAATCACGGAGCTGTTCTTCATGGCCTGTTCCGGATTCTCGTTGCCGATGGTGACGATTACGCCGTTGTCCCGGTTCAGAATGTCCCGGGTGAATTCCTCCTTCCGGCTCACCAGCTCCAGGAAGGATTTGGCCCGATCCATGTCGCTGTATTCCGGAATGTTGAATATGTTGGTGAGGCCTTCCATGTACAGGTTGACGTTCAGCATATCCTCCAAAGTTCGCATGAAGTTGGGCATCACATCTCCCGCCAGGGAACTCAACGCACCCAGGTCGGTGCCCACATCTTCGATGATGGAATTCTTCAGCACATCGTCGATGGTATGACCTTTATAATGGTAGGTCATGGTTTTGCTGAGAATCTCCAGGGCGTCGTTGGTGTACGGCACGTTCAGGCGCAAGGTGGTGTTGGTCACCTTTCCGCTGTCTGCCACAATCATCAGGACGATTTTGTCATCGTCGATGGGAAGCAGTCGGATGAACTTCAGGGTGTCCTGCCGGGTGGACGGAGTCATGGCAAAGGATGCCAGCTTCGTGATATCGGACAGAAGCTCTGCCGCGTGGCGAATGGTTCGATCGAACTCGTTTCGGTTCACTTGAAGCCGTTCGTTGATGGTCTGCTTATCTTGAAGGCTCAAATCCGTCTTCTGCATCATGTTGTTCACGTAGAGCCGATATGCCTTATCGGAAGGAACTCGTCCCGCCGATGTGTGGGGATGGGTCAGATAGCCCATCTCTTCCAGGTCCGCCATCTCATTCCGAATGGTGGCCGGGCTCACGCCAAAATCATATTTTTTCGCGATGGAACGGGAGCCTACCGGTTCGGCGTTCTGCACGTAATCCGTAATAATTGCCTGAAGGATTCGCAGTTTTCGTTCTGTTAAATCCATTGTTCTGCCTCCTTCTTTCTTTTTCGTTGTTAGCACTCAATATACTGGAGTGCTAATCACTGTCTATAGTGTACTCTCACCTTCCCAAATAGTCAACGAATAAATTGAAGTTTTTTGTGTTTTTTCTGTGATTAGTGTACAATACTGATGTTTAGACAATCAGGAGGAATAACCATGGATTACAAAAGAATTCTTACAATACAGGACATTTCCTGCGTGGGCCAGTGCTCCCTTACCGTGGCGCTGCCCATCCTCTCCGCCTGCGGACTGGAGACGGCCATTCTCCCCTCGGCGGTGCTGTCCACCCACTCCGTGGGCTTCCGGGATTTCACATTCCGGGATCTGACGGAGGACATTCCCGCCATCGAGCACCACTGGCAGCAGGAGGGCATCCGTTTTCAGGCGGTGTACACCGGCTACCTGGGAAGCGCCCGCCAGATTGAAATGGTCAAAGACATCTGTCGAAATCTTCTGGTGCCCGGCGGCAAAAAAATCGTGGATCCCGCCATGGCCGACCGGGGAGAACTGTATCCGGTCTTCGATATGGATTTCGTTCAGGAGATGAAAGAATTAGTGGGAGAAGGAGACATCGTGCTGCCCAACATTACCGAGGCTTCGCTTCTAACCGACACAGAGTATCGGGAGGAATACGATGAGGAGTACATCTGCGGCCTGGTGGATGGGATTCACCGGCTGGGCGCCGGCACTGTGGTGCTCACCGGCGTGAGCTACGACGCCCACAGCACGGGCGTCCTGGTTTCGGAGCAGGGAAAACAGACCTACTACCGCCACGAACTGCTGGACCGGAGCTGCCACGGCACCGGCGACGTGTACGCCTCTTCCTTTGTGGGGGCGTACATGCACGGCAAAACCGTCCCGGAGGCCGCCCGAATCGCTGCGGATTATACCCTGGCCTGCATCAAAAACACCCTGGACGACCCGGACCACTGGTACGGTGTGAAGTTCGAGCCGGTGCTGGGGGAACTGATTAAGGCACTAAAGTAAGCCGGCACCCGCCGGCTTTTTTGGTTGGCCGGGCCGGGCCGGGTTTGGGGCTCCGCCGGGCCGGGTTTGGGGCTCCGCCGGGCCGCGTTCAGATGAAAAGTGATGCATGGCTCCTTGTTTTGCCGCCTCATGCATCAACTCCATTTCCAGGGTTAATGCATGAGCACCCGTTTTCTTGTTCCATGCATCACTTCTCTCCATTGTTATTTCCAAAGGAAGAGAATTGACGACGAACTCTCCTTCTCCCCACCTTTCGTCGTCAATTCTAATCATCTCCTCATGCCTTATGCTCTAATATGCATTCGGTTTTAAAAAATTTGACGACAGACCCTCGCTCTGGGGAAGTCTGTCGTCAATCTAATATTTTCTTCACATTTTTGTTCTAATTCAAATTCTGCTCAATGGCAAAAAATCACTTCTTCCAACCCGAATTTCCTGCTTTCAAGGCCTTATCTCGCCCTCACCCCCGGCATTGAATTCTAATCTACCAAGCGGCCGCGGGGAAATTGACGACGGAACCTCCGGGATGAGCGTTCCGTCGTCAATTTTTTCCGGTTTCCTTTAAAGCAGCCCAGATTAGAGGCCCCTTTATAATTTCCCCTGCTCCCGCAGTTTTTTCTCCGCCTTTCGTTCCGGCATAATCTTCCTCACATTATTCCCGGATAACAGCATCAACACCCCGGCCAGCACCAGCGGCGCAATCAGCAACCTCGGAAAGGTGAGCGCCTGTCCTGCGCTGTTTTTAACCACTTGCAAATCCGCATTGTAGAACGTCGGATCGAAGAAAAATATGCTGAATACCATGACCGTCACCATAAACAAGCTGACGCCAAAGGACATATAACTGACGAAGCGATACGTGCCTTGAACATCTTTCTTCTTCCAAAGCGTGAAATATATTAGTGCAATTCCGAAGATTGGCACATCCGACACGTCCCATACGAGTTCTATAATTCTGTAAAAATATACCCCCGTGGTATCCAACGTATACGGTTTTGCTCCGTGGAAAATCAAGTACTCTCCGTAATCCGAACGAAAGAGATACAAGAAAAGGAGCCACAAGATGATGAATCCGATTTCGTTGGCCACCACATATATTCTTATGTTTCTTAGCCGGTTTTCGTCCATGCTTTGACCTCCTATTCTTATTCCATAGATTGATTGTCCATATAGTGTATTATATTCTACTTTCTCGTTTGTGTAGTTAGGATGAACAGTTATGTATTTTCTGTTTTTTCTTTGAATCCGAATAGCAAAAGGAACCGGCACATCCGCCGGTCCCTTTATAATACGGTCTATATATTATCTCTATTTCGCCTTCACTTCTTTCCAGTACTTGCTGTACAAATCCGTGGTTTTCGTATCCAGCGTTTTCAGCGTATCGCACATGTCCAGGGTCTCATCCGTCGGGAAGATGGCATCCTCGTTCCGGTACTTCTTTTCGATTAGCTTCATCGCCGCCTCGTTCGGAGTGGTGTAGTAGAGGTAATCGAAATTCTCTTTTGCCACCTTGGCCTTGCACATGTAATTGATGAACTTTTCCGCATTGGCCTTGTTCTTGGAGGTTTTCGGAATGGCCCAGGAATCCACGAAGAATTCCGTGCCTTCCTTCGGAATGACGAATTCCACATCCGGGTTCAGGTCCTTGGTGTAGATGTACTCGCCGTTCCACACCACGCCGATGGCTGCGGAGCCGTCGGCCAGCAGATCCCGGGCGGAATCGTTGGCGTATTTGTACACCAGCGGCTTCTGCTTCTTCAGCAATTCCGCTGCCGCCTTGATTTCCTTCTCGTTGGTGGTGTTCTGGTCATATCCCAGCAGACGCAGGGCGATCATGAAGTCGTCCCGGACGCTGTCCGGCATCACGATGCTGTCCTTGAACTTCGGATTCCACAGGTCCCCCCAAGAGTCTATTTTTACATCCCCCACCATCTTCTTGTTATAGATGATTCCGGAAACGCCCACCATGTACGGCACGGAGTATCTATTGCCCGGGTCGAAGGATTCCGACTTCTTCATGTAGCGGGAATCGATGTTCTTCAGGGCCGGGAGATTCTTCTTGTCCACCTCCAGGAGCATTTTGTGGTGAATCATCTTCTCAATCATGTAGTCGGAAGTGATGATGACGTCGTAATCCACGGTTCCCTTCTCGATGACCGGATACATTTCCTCTGCGGTATCGTAGGTATCCTGGATGACCCGGATTCCCGTCTCATCCTCGAAGTCCGCAATCGCCTCCTGGTCGAAATAGTCCCCGTAGCTGTAGACGTAAATCTCGCCGTTCTCGCCGCTTCGGCAGCCGGTGCAGAGCATCATTCCCAGCACGGCCACCGCCGCCAGCACCCATTTGATTTTCTTCATCTACGCAGCCGTCCTTTCATTCTTAATATTGTTCCAGTTGACCACCAGCAGCACCACCAGCGCAATCAAGAAGATTACGGTGGATAAGGCGTACAGGGATGGACGAATTCCGATTTTCACCTCGCTGTAGATCAGCGTGGAGATGGTGTTGATGCCCGCCCCTCTGGTAAAGTGGGTGATGATGAAATCATCGATGGACATGGTAAAAGAAAGCAGGAATCCCGATGCGATTCCCGGCAGAAGCTCCGGCAGCACCACTTTGCGGAAGGCGTATCCCCGGGAAGCGCCCAGGTCCAGCGCCGCTTCGAACAGGGTGTCCGTCGCCTTGTTCATCCTCGGCCGCACCGATAGAATCACGTATGGAATGCAGAACGTGATGTGGGAAAAAAGAATCGTGCAATATCCCAGAGAGATTCCGAACATCAGGAAGGACAGCATCAGCGCGATTCCCGTCACGATGTCCGCATTCAGCATCGGAATGTTGTTGCACCCCATCAGCACCATCTGGGTGCTCTGTTTCATCCCGTCGATTCCGATGACCGCCATGGTTCCGATAATCGTGGCAATCAGCGCCGCCAGCAGCGCGATGGAGAAGGTGTTCACCAGCGCGCCCAGAATAAGCTTGCTGTGGAACATTTCCCCATACCACTTCAGGCTGAACCGGGTAAATACCGACATGGACTTCGCCTCGTTGAACGACAGCACAATCAGCGTCAGTATCGGGAGATACAGGAACAGCATGATAATTACAATGTACAGATTTCCAAAGAATTTCTTCATATGAACGTTCCCTCCCCGGTTTTATCGAATTTCTCCAGCAGCACCATGCTGATAATAATGAACACCATCATCACCAGGGACAGTCCCGAACCCAGGTACCAGTTGGAGTTCACCGTGAACTCCTGCTCGATGATGTTTCCGATCAGGTTCACCTTTCCGCCGCCCAACATGTTGGAAATAACGAATGTGGTGAGGGCCGGAATAAATACCATGGTGATTCCGCTGACGATGCCCGGCACGCACAGGGGTAAAATCACTTTGCGATACATATAGGCTTTACCAGCTCCCAGGTCGTAAGCGGCCTCAATCAGATGGCTGTCGATTTTCATCACCGCATTGTAAATCGGCAGAATCATAAAAGGCAGGAAGTCGTAGACCATGCCCAGCACTACCGCGCCCGGCGTATTCATCATTTCCTGTCTCGGCAGACCAAGGGCCTGCAGGATTCCGTTGATGACCCCTGCTCGTTCCAGCAGCACCTGCCATGCCATGGTCCGGAGCAGGAAGTTCATCCACATCGGCAGGATCAGCACGAAAATCGTAAAGCCCTGTTTTCCGAACTTGCTGTCCCGAAGCACAATCGCCATCGGGAATGCCACGATCAGGCACACCAGCGTGCTCACCAGCGCCAGCAGCAGAGACAGCCCCAGCGCCTCCATGTGGTTGGCGCTGAACATGGCGGTGATGTTATCTAAAGTAATTCCTCCGCCTCTGGCCGTGAATCCGTAGTAGGCAATGGAGAGGATGGGAATGACCGTTCCGGCAATCACAAAGACGATGAACGGTGCCGACCATTTCTTGCTAAATGTCAATTTCAATCGCCTCCTCTTCCTGTGTCTTTGGTTTATGCATAATCTGAATGTTCTCCGGACGAACGTACAGTCCTACCGTGCTTCCCACTTCGTAGGAATCGTAGTTCTGCAGGAGCCACTCAAAATCTCCTTCCGCATCCGCCTGCGCCAGCATCTCGTAGTGCATGCCGATGAACAGCTTGCTGGTAATCTTGGCGTCCAGAATTCCCTTTCCCGCCGGATGGATTTCCAGATCCTCCGGCCGAATCAGCACGTCCACATCCAGTCCCGGGGCAAATCCGTTTTCGCTGCCGTCGATGCACGGGAAATCCACGCCGTTGATTCGAACCAGATGATTCCGAACCATCTTTCCGGAAAGGATGTTGCTGTCTCCGATGAAATCCGCCACGAATGCGTTCTCCGGCTCGTTGTAGATTTCCTCCGGCGTTCCTTCCTGCTGAATCCCGTCCGGCTGTTCATGACAATGACCTTATCCGACATGGTCAGCGCCTCTTCCTGGTCGTGGGCTTACGTAGATAAAGGTGATGCCCAGTTTCGTGCTTCAGCCG
>ENA-OQDA01000787-OQDA01000787.1-human-gut-metagenome-genome-assembly--contig:-NODE-787-length-12231-cov-5.156725_pt1 | contig 12231 bp, 9 predicted proteins | sample MGYA00242771_ERZ504603 | MGnify/ENA primary metagenome ERZ504603 (study PRJEB26092, sample SAMD00036328) | human gut metagenome | host: Homo sapiens | study: EMG produced TPA metagenomics assembly of...
GTTGTTCTGATCAACAACAGTTCCTTTAACTGTCTTTGTTCCTTGTGCCAAAACTGTCAGTGGCAATGAGAACAAAATCATGAATAGAAGAAATAAAGTTTGCCTTCTCATAAACTAAATTTAAGAGTTAATAATTCTGCCGGCAAAGGAAGTAATTACGGTAAGTAAGGCAAAAAAAATACACTACCACGATAATACGTTTAGGGTAAAAATGGGTACCGTTTTACTACGTTTTCGTGTTACTTGTTTCTAATAATCAGTTTGTTATGATTGAATGATTTGTAGCCGCTTTATTTCAAGTCGATGAGAAAATCCACTAATCCCGTTCCGTCGGGGATATCCAGTTTCTTGCGCAAACGGTAGCGTGCTGCCTCTACTCCCCGGATAGTGAGGTTGGTCATTTGCGCAATGTCTTTCGTAGAAAGATTCAGGCGCAGCAGCGCACAAAAACGGAGGTCGGTAGCGGTAAGACTGGGATAACGTTCGCGCAAATTACGGAAGAATTTCTCATGAATCAGGTCGAAATTGTTCTGGAATACATCCCAAAATTCCTGTGTCTCGATGTTTTCGTTGATGAGCTTCAGCAGAGATTCGAGGTTCTTGCGTCCATATTGCCCTTTCACCAGGGACTCTTGTACGACAGTACGAAGTTTCTCCAGGACCTCGTTCTTGGCAAATACACCCAGTGCCATGCTGGCAAGGTCTTTACTCTTTGCCGACAACTCGGCTTCCAGCAATTGCTGTTGCTGCAGAGTTATCAGATGCTCCTGCTCGCGCATCTTGATGTTCTGCTGCACCTGCTCTGCCTCATACTCCTTCCGTTTCTTTTCCATGGCACGGTTGGCGCGCCACTTGGAGAAAAAGTAGACAAGCGCTGTGAGAACTATGAGATAGAGCGCAAAGGCATAATAGGAGAGGTAGAAAGGGCGGGCTATGGCAAAATGATATTCCACCTCACCGATTTTCTGTCCCAAATCATTATAGGCTTCTGCCTGGAATGTGTATTCTCCGTAATCCAGGCTACCGTAGCGGATTTCGGGCTCTTTCAGGTCCGATGTCAGCGCCATGCCTTGTCCTCCTTGCAGGACATAATGGAAATGTACGGACAATTTATTGTAATGCGGCAGGCTTACTGAGAACAGCAAATCCCGGTAATTGCTTTCCAGTTCGACATTTCCAGACAGAGGCAGGCGTTTCTCCTTTTTATCGGAAGAGGAAGCAGTGACCGAGCTCAGTGAGAGGGCGGACTCCAGAGTAGGACTGAGGCTGTCTGTGTTTTTGCTGTAACTGGCGATTCCGTTGTTCAGATTAAAATAGACAACGTCATTGTCGACGAACACATTGTTGTAGTTCTCTATGCATGGAGAATCAAACAGTTCGATGAGGATGCGCTGCTTCACGATGTACTCTCCTTCTGCGTACTCTACCAGTACGTACTCATGTGAACCGGACAGCCAGAAGCGGTCGTTCGTGACGGATACCACAGAATGAGCATTCCTGATATAGGGCAGAATGGCATTCAGCTTTTGGAAGGGGATAATCTGCCGGGTGATGTCGTCATAGGTATAGAAGCCGTTGGGACTGGAAAAGACGATACGTCCTCGCATTTTCATTACTTGGATAGGGCCGATGATATATTCCGAGCCTAAATGGGAGATGTGCCGTACGCTTTTTACAGCCGACAAGTCATCGCTCAAGACTATTTTATAGACTCCCTGATACATGTGTGAAGCCCAGATGACACCGCTTTGGTCCACCTCCAAGTGCATGACCGGTGCAATGAAGCCGTCTATGACATGCGAAAAGGTCCATTGCCCGTTCTTCTTTTTATAGATACGCAAATTGGCGTAGGATGATTCCAACAGTATCTCTTCGCCATAGAGGGTGCACTTTATCAGACACGTACTGCTGTTGGTATTGCTTATGACGGAAACATTCCCTTTTTCGCCTATTAATAAGGTATGGGCATTGTTGCCTGCAAAGAGTTGCCCGTCAATGTCCTTCACATACCAGTTCTGTCCTTCAGTATGGGGAAGCAGGCGCAGATTCTCGGTAACCTGGTGGTATTCGTACAAGCCCTGGTTGGTGGCCAGATAGAAACAGTCGCCCCGGTGGGCTATGTCGTACACCATGCCCAGTTTGGTTTCATGGTTGGCAGGAGTCAGCAGCATGACGGGTGAGTTGTGGTGGATGTATGCGATGCCGTCGTCCAATGCTGCCCATACGTTGTTGTCTTTGTCACAGAACAAGCCCAGGACTGTGTTGTTGTCCAGACGGTTATCCAGATTGAAGTGCCAGAGGCAATGTCCTTTGCGGTCGATGGCGTATATGCCATTCAAGACTGTACCTATCATGAATATGGAATCATTGGTCATGACGGCGCGGTTCACCCGCTGTTTCTTCAGCTCTGCATCAATGTCTGTTTTCCAGGGGGTGATGTCACCGTTGTAGCGGAACAATCCGTTATTCTCTGTGACCATCAGGAAGCTGTCGTCCCCGTCGGGCAGTAATGCCACTACATTGTCATCGTTCACTTGGCTGCGGGGGAAGAGATGAAGGAAATCCTTGCCGTCGAATTCATAGAAGTCCTCATCAATCATCTGTGTGTAGATATGTCCGTTTTGGGTGTAGAAGTAGAGCGGCTGTTGCTGTCTGTTGCGGAAAGCGTGTACCATCTTCCCGTCGTAGGAGAACCAGGCGCTGAACGACTGGAAGTAGATGCGACCGTCCAGCTCTACAATGTTCCATATCTCGTTGTTCTCCATGGGGAAATTTTTCAGGAATTTGCTCAAAGAATGGTACCGGAGAGTGCCTGCCTCCGAATACTTGAAATAGCCGAATTCCTCGAATGCCCCCACATAGATACGGTCTTCTTTCACATACACCGAACGGACAATATGGTTCCCCGGCACTTTGTGGAGAGTCCAGCGATAACCGTCATATACCAGGAGCCCCTGGCTGTTGCCGAAATACATTTCGCCGTTGCTGCCTTGCGCACATGCCCAGTTCTGATAACCGGCTTCATAGTCTTTGGCAAGATAGTTGGTGACGGCGGGCATGAAGGAAGAAGCCCTGGCCTGGATGAAGAGGATGAACAATAGAAAGCACACTACCCAATACTTGAAAAGCATCGGTCTTATCGTATTTTGTTTCATTTTTTCAGGTTAATCGAAGTGTTTCTTGGAAGCAAAGATACAATAAGTATTCTAAATATTGTGTTTTGATGAGATAAAAAAGGTACTTGAAGCGGTTAGGGAGGATGCTTCTTAATGAATATCCTCCCCTCTTAGTTGTTTGTCTTTTGAAATTTATTATAGGGATTGTGCGGATGATAGGACTCGAACCTACACGCCTCACGGCACCAGATCCTAAGTCTGGCGCGGCTGCCAATTACGCCACATCCGCGGAATAATTCCGATTAGCGGGAGCAAAGATAGAAAGAATTTTCGTTTTGGCAAATTGTTTTGTAGATAAAGTCGTTTTAGAAAGTCACTTTCAGTATTTTTCTTGCTTCCTCAATGATGGTGTCCAAGTCATTGTTCTCATCTTCTTTGCTCATATCCACTTTCTTGTCCGGGTCGATGCCGAACTCGATATGCTGTTTTTGGGCATCGAGGTGCGGGCTGGCAGAAAAGCGTACCCCCCATCCGTTGGGCAGTTCCGAAGAGAATGGCAGGCCCGACCCGCCGCCGGTTTTGTCACCAACCAGGGTGACATTGGGAAAACAGCGCATGGAGTTGACAAAATCATTGGTTGCACTATAGGAATGACGGTTGGTCAGGACAATTACCTTTTTTTGCCAGCGGATGCTGTTGGAAGGTTCCACATAAATGGGAGTCGGGTCTGAGAAATCATTGTGCCCTTTGCCGGTCTTGTGCTGGATATATCCTGTCAGTATTTTCTCGTTTGTGAACCGTTGGGCCATTAGGGTGGCATTTGTCAGGTTGCCGCCGCCATTGTTGCGCACATCAATAATCAGGCCGTTGCAGGCGGAAAGATACAGTAGGATTTCATCCAAATTGCCGTTCCCGATACCACTGGAGAAATCGCCATAATAGATGTAACCTATGTTGTCCTCTAAAATGGTATATTTGGCACCTCCGGCAATGCGGTAGTCTCTTCCTAAGTACTTCTCTATGATACTTTCGTTGAAGTTACGGGGATAGTCCAGATACCAGTCCCAGTAACGCGCCATGTTGGAAGAAGAGTACAAGTTGACATGTCCGTCTTTTAACTCGGCAAGCATGTTACCTAATATTTCAAATAGACCGTCGTAGCTCATTCCCGGGGTAATGAGTGGCTGGTACTTGTCATGGATGGCATCCCAGTCTATTTGCTTGTAGTCCAGGAAGCAGTACTGTTCGTCTATTATTTCCCACAAGGCTTCGAAATTGCCTTGTGGGGTATTGTCGAACTCTTCCTCACGAATACATCCGTTCAATAGGGGCAATAACGTGAGTAGGATACTCCAAATTATTAAAATATATCTTCTTTTCATGCACATTATCCTTATCATCTTATCGTTTATCACCTTGTCACTTTTTACTTTCTCTTGTTAGGAAACAGATAGAGTTCCTTTACGAACCCCACCATGAATACATGCGAGTAAGTATGTGTCTTTATTTCATTTACTTTGGACTGTTGTGCGTCCCATATGTAAGCGAAACGCATCCGGGCACGTCCCACCGGAAAGTCTGCGGTCAGCATTTGTCTCAGAGAGGGCTGGTTGTGCAGGGAGGTGAAGTTCACTACTCCGTCCCAATGTCCTAACGTAAATATCTCGTAGTAGGACTGTCCATAGTTGGGCATGAACATGATACCTGCCAAGGGAAGATTTACCTGATAGCGTAGTGTGATGGGACGGTTCTTGATGCGCAAGTCCCAAATAGCCATTCCCGATGCGGCAAGGTTGATATAGGCACGTGCTTGGGCGGGTTGTTTCCGTTGCGCAGATTATAGACAAAGCCACCGTTGAAGTCGCCGACTCCTCCGGCAAGCAGTTTGAAATTGCCCGTGATTGGAAAATTATAATGCAGGCCGTAGTTCCAGTTGGCCAGTCCGGAGAATGTATTGTTATTGTCTACTTTGTTGTGTGTATATCCCAAGTCTGCCTGGAAGAAAGTTTGCAGAGACACGTTGCCGTCCATCAACCGTGTCATCCGCATGCTTTCGCGGGAGATACGGAAATCGATTCCCTTATACTCCTGCGGTGACAGATAGGTGTCGAACACGTTGGTGAAGCCGACACCGTACATGGTGGCACGGGTGATAATACGGTTACGGTTGGTGGAGTCAGCCCGTAGCTTCCGGTCGATGCTGCATTGTGCTTCTTGTGCTTTCAGTCCGACACTTCCCAAGAGCAGTCCGCATAGGATTATTATCTTGTATATGTACATATTAAATTATCAATTACAAATTAGTAATCGTTAGCCACTAATACTTCATTTCCGTCCTTCATCAAAAGAGTTTCATCTGTCCTGTCATCTCGTCCAGTATGTCCCCTTCGCTTTTACCGTGGTCGGGGTCCAGAATTTCCGGTTCTTCATCCGTTTCCTGCTCTTCGGTTTTCTGCGAGGGTTCCGGTTGACGGGTAGGCTCCAGCTCGTTGATGGTTTCTATAGTATAGGTGGTCAGGCGCTTACCTTTTGCTTTGAAGCCTTTCACGGCGATGAATTCGTCGGCTTCCACCACCATCGGCTCTCGGAAATTGTCGTGGCCGCCAAACACCACTTCTAAACGTGGGTAGCACTCGTCTGTCAGCAGAATGAGGCTGCTGTTCTTGTTTTCTCCCAAGTAGTTTTGCTTGCGGGCGGTTGCCTCGAAGCAGAAACGCTTGATGTAAGGATAGTTCTGCTGGTCGGCATCGTAGAGTACGGCGGTCCATACTTTGTTCGGATCGTATTTCTCCAATACGCGTATGCCATCGTCATAGTGATTGTTCAAGTCGAAGTTGGTGGCATAGAACTCTCCGCTGTTCTGTACGACAAGGATGGTGTCTTCGCTCTGGAATTCTCCGAGATATTCTCCGCGCCCGTCGTAGTTGAGACGTAGTACATCACGGTCGAACCAGACTTTCCGTCCACCCAGCGTGGAGCCTCCACGTTGTTTCAAGGCTATCTTGTGTACGGGGAGTTTCGTGAGTATATTTCCCATGGCCTGCCGTCCCTTGATATTGATGTTGCTGAAATCCTCCTCGAAGATAATACGGCGTACACGGGGATTGGGTTTCAGGGTTACCTTGATGATTTCAGCTTCTCCATTGGGATTGGCGGTGAAGTAGGTGATACGGGAGTCGGGAGTACCTTGCGTCACATCGTATTCGCGGTCACGCACCACGGAAGTGACGGCAAAACGCTTGATATAGCTTGTCCCCTCCTTGCCGTCACGGTAGCAGACATTGTAGATGGTACGTTTGTCGTTCTTCTTAAAAATGTTGGCATAAAGTATATTCTTGCCCACGAACTTCTTGTCGGCCACCGGTGTGATGATATATTTTCCATCGCGGAAGAAGATAATCACGTCATCTATGGGCGAGCAGTTGCCTATGAATTCGTCTTTCTTCAATCCAGTTCCGATGAAACCCTCTTCGCGGTTGATGTACAGCTTTTCGTTGGCTTCGATGACTTTGGTTGCTTCGATGGTGTCGAAGTTACGCAGTTCCGTGCGGCGGGGGAAGGCTTTGCCGTACTTGTCCTTCAACATACGGAACCAGTCGACGGTATATTCCACGATGTTTGCCAGATGGCAGTCTATCTCCTCTATGTCCTTTCGCATGCGTGCTATCAGTTCCTCTGCCTTGTCGGAGTTGAATTTGAGGATACGTGCCATCTTTATCTCCATCAGCCGGAGGATGTCTTCCTTGGTCACTTCGCGGATAAAAGTCGGGTAGTAGGGAGTCAGGCGCTCATCGATATGTTCGCAGGCGGCATCCATGTTTTTGGCTTGTTCAAACTCCTTATCCTTGTAAATACGTTCTTCAATGAATATCTTTTCGAGTGAAGCGAAATGCAGGCTTTCCAGTATCTCTCCCTTACGGATTTCCAGTTCCTGGCGTAGCAGTGCCAATGTGTTGTCGACTGATTTGCGCAATACATCACTCACGGTGAGGAAGTGGGGCTTTTGGTCGTCGATGACACAGCAGTTGGGAGAGATGCTCACTTCACAGTCGGTGAAGGCATAGAGGGCATCGATGGTCTTGTCGGATGATACACCCGGGGCTAGATGCACTAATATTTCCACACTGCCGGATGTTAGGTCCTCTACCTTACGTATCTTGATTTTTCCTTTTTCGCTGGCCTTTACGATGGAGTCGCATACACTGGCCACCGTTTTCCCGTAAGGAATTTCCTTAATGGCAAGTGTCTTGTTGTCTATCTTTTCTATTTTGGAGCGCACGCGTATCGCACCGCCACGTTCACCGTCGTTGTATTTGGATACATCGATACTGCCTCCCGTCTGGAAGTCGGGGTACAGCTTGAATTCTTCGTTGTGCAGATAGCTGATGGAAGCATCGCACAGCTCATTGAAGTTATGTGGTAATATTTTGGATGACAGGCCTACGGCAATACCTTCCACACCTTGTGCAAGCAGCAGTGGGAATTTTACCGGTAGTGTAACCGGTTCTTTGTTTCGCCCGTCATAAGAGAGTTTCCATTCGGTGGTCTTGGGGTTGAATACCACGTCCAGTGCGAACTTGGAGAGACGTGCTTCGATATAACGGGGGGCAGCGGCGCTGTCACCCGTCAGAATGTTACCCCAGTTTCCCTGGCAATCCACGAGCAAGTCCTTTTGTCCCAGCTGTACCAGAGCATCGCCGATAGAAGCATCACCGTGCGGATGGAACTGCATGGTATGTCCTACGATGTTCGCCACCTTGTTGTAGCGCCCGTCTTCCATGCGGCGCATGGAGTGGAGGATACGCCGCTGTACGGGTTTCAGACCATCCATGATATGGGGTACGGCACGTTCCAATATAACGTATGAGGCGTAGTCCAGAAACCAATTCTGGTACATGCCGCTCAGTTGGTGCTTTATATTGGCATCCTTTGCGTCCGCAGGTTTGTAATCCGAGTGTTCTTCGCTCCCGGCCGGGAGTTCCTTGTCCAAATCATCTTTCGGTGCTTCAAAATCTTCGCTCATATTTGTTCGGGAATTGTCTATTCTATGATATTACTGATTTTTCAGTCGCAGGCAAAAATACAATTTTTGTTCGATAAATGAGAATTTGCGCGGAACTATTGTGCCAAATCCTTCCCATTTTTTAAAACTTCTGCCCGTTAATGGAACCAATCTGTCTCTTTCCCGTTAGCGGAATTATATTGAGGACGTGCTTCCGCCTCTTTGCGGACAGCAATGTTGCTTTTGTCTTTCTTGCCGACAAGTTGGCAAGGTTTTGCCACCACATTGGCAAAGCTTTGCCAAAGGCATGGCAAAACTTTGCCAATATGGTGGCAAAACGCTGGCAAAGTAACTTGCTAGCTTGTTGTGTGTTGGCTCGAATTGTGCAGCGATATCATCACAAGGGTGAAGAGATACTGGGCAGATTCTGCCAACGGATTCATTATTTTGTGAATTTCCATTCGTCAAATAAGAACTTTCCGTTCCCGAATACGAAGTAAATGTCGTGTTTGCCTTTTATCTGTTTGTCCAACGGCTTTGTCAATGTTTGCCACGTATCGGTATCAAAGGTCAAGGTGGATAGGAGCGGACCGTCTGGACTGTCCATGTGTATTTCGATGGAGCCTTTCCCTTTTATCTTCATCTGTATGGCTTGAGGTGATTGCGGGAATTCCGCACCGCGGACACAGATGGCCTGTCCGCTCTTGTTTCCTACGGCAGACATGTTGCCTGTCTGTCCGGTCGGTTCAAAGGCAACGCCGCGTGTGGCGGCTGTGGTCTCGGCCTGTTGCTGCGCAAACGGGTCGAGAGGCTTGATTTGTGAAACGCCCTTGGCTGTGGCTGTGCCCATGTGGATAGTGAGGTCCTTTTCGTCCACCTCTATTTCTTCCACGCAGATACTGCGGACACCCACTTTGAGGTCGCGGCTGTCCTGCAAGCCCAGTGAGTGGTAGAAGAGATAGTACTTCCCTTGAAATTTCACCAGATGTGTATGGTTGTTGCTGTCGGACATGCCATAGTCGCCGGGATTTTTGAAGTAGTTGTCCCGATAGGTCCAGCTGTCTGTCTCAAGTGGCGTGCGACTCGTCATGTAGCTCATGCAGCACCGGCTCGGCTTGTCTATATCCTTGTGGGGCCATGCATCCCGGTTCTTCCAGTTGGTGTTGTAGGTGTAAATCCAAGTGCCGTTCAGATAGTTCAGTTCGTTTGCTTCAAAGTGGTATGGCGCTTTTATTTCAACTATTTCGCTGTCCAGCGTCTTCATGTCATTTGCCAGCCGCACGATGCGTGCGTCTCCGGGAATGTAGTCGTCGCTGTCGCCCCCGCCAAAGGAGAGCCAGCCGATGCCCTTGTCGTCGATGACTACTCCCGGATCGAAGGGAGCTTTACACTTGCCGAGTCCTGGAGTATTACCGTCTACCACACATTTGCCCAATGGGTCTGTCCAGGGCCCCACGGGGGAAGTGGCAGTCAGCATACCTACACCGGAACCGCTGTTGGAGTAGTACAGATAGAAGTGGGTTTTGCCGTCGGCCTCCTTGCGCGAAGCGATGGAAGGTGCCCACGAAGCCATTCCCCAGGGAGCCAGAGCCTTTACATTGATTACTCCGTGATAAGTCCAGTTCACCATGTCGTCAGAAGAGACCATCGTCAGCGAATGGATGTGCTGATAGGTGTTTTTCCCGTTACGGCCCACTACATCATATTGCTGGTGGTCGTTAGTGCCGTACACATAAATGCGGCCGTCGTGCACCACTGCTGTGGGGTCGGCCATGTATTGGAAGTCGAGAAGGGGATTGGCATTGCCGGTAGAGAACTTGGGCGAGAATTCAAAAGATTCTTCCAAAGCGCTGTCTGTAGAAACCGGAATGTTTTCAGAAGAGGCAATGCTGTCTGCCCGGAAGGGGGCTAAGGGGATGCCTTCCGTTGAAAAAAGGTTGCCTTGAGCAGCGTCACTGAAGCAGTAGCGAATGGAAACCGGGCTTTCGATTCCTTTTACCGGGACAATCAGCTTTCCCCCGTCTATCCTGGCCCGGGCCTCTTGCCATTCCTGGCCGGCTGCGGCCATCATCAGCCCCTCTATCCTTTTCCCGTGTACGGCCAGTCCGTTCTTTATGTCTTTGAAAGAGATTGTCACATGGTTGCCTTTGCGGCAGGCGCTTTCAAAGACCGGGCTTTTATAGGGGCCTGCATATATATGGTATGTATCGTCCAGTGCAAGATTGGCGAGACGTTTGCCTACGCTTCTTTTGTCACGTGGATGGATGTCCTGCACATTGTCCACCAAATCTGACACGGTAATCATCTTGACCTTGTCCAGCATTTCGGGCAACATGGCCTGCTGCTCGCGTAGCAGTGCCGGTCCGTTGTCTTTGGAGTGGTATTGGAAGGGGGCTATCTGGACCAGATAGAATGGGAATTCCTTGTTAAATCCGGTACGCCACGAGCCTATCAGCCGCTGCATCACCCGGGCGTAGGAGCTGGCACGGCCTTGGTTGGCTTCTCCCTGATACCAGATGCATCCGGCAATCTGATAAGGCACCAGCGGATGAATCATCTGATTATACAATACACCCGGCTTAATCGGCCACCAGGGATAGTCTTTTAATTTATTCTTCGAAAGTATCTCATCTTTTTCCACGATTTCGGCCGGTGTCCACACTTCAGCCGGTGTACCTCCCAGGCGGATACTAAAATTCCTACGGGCACTTTCAGATGTTCAGTCAGGTAGCGGGCAAAGAAGTAAGCAGTGGCACGCGCATACTTCGGGAGTAGCACCTCCCACTTTGTGCGGCAGTCGGTCTGAGGTGTATCGGCTCCTTGCTTGGGATTATGGAAGATACGCACAGACGGGCTAGCGGCCTGTTTCACCTCCTGCTCGCCATTCATGATTCCCATATTGGCCGACCATTCCATGTTCGATTGTCCGCTGCACAGCCAGACTTCACCCAACATCACATCCGACAATTTCCGGCTGTCGTTTCCGCCTTTCACTTCAAGTGTATACGGACCTCCGGCACGTCCGGTCGGCACCTCTGCCTTCCAGCGTCCCTGATTATCGACCACCGTACGCACGGTGTCACCCGGATTCCATTCGGAGAGAATCATCAGGGTTTCAGACGGATTTCCCCATCCCCATACGGCTACCTTACTGTTCTGTTGTAACACCATTCCATCAGAGAAAACCGACGGAAGCTGAATCTGTGCCTTCACCTCCATTCCGAAAGTCAAGGCCAGCATTCCTAAAATAAGATGCGTTGTGTTTTTCATTGTTCTATGTATTCATGTGAAAATTCCTGCAAACAAAGGTAGAAGAACTATCCCAAGTTTGCAGGAAAAAATGATATTTCTGTGGTTATTTTTGATTTTTGGCGGAAGACAAAATACTTAAATCTTTCGCATCGACTTCAGAAGAAGGATTGAAGCGGTCACTGCACATGTATTTCTTCAAGCTGTAGAGTAACTGACGGGCTTCCGTACGTTTATCCATGTCCTGCCAGAAATCGATTCCCGATACAAGTAGCTTGCCCTTACCCACCTTCGCTTCGAACAGCAAAGCCAGCGGACGGTTCGTAAACCAGTCGTCGATAACCCGTACAATCGGCTGCAAGTTCTTGTTAATCTTGGCCACTTCAATAGCACCGGAATGACTCATGGCATCCCACCACTGATAATCACTGTAATACTCTGTGGGGAACTCTGAAAGTGCCGGATGAGCAGGGTTACACAAGATACCTAGCGTGTGCGGTGCTTGTCCCAGCGTCCAGGCCGTATTCCAGAAGATGCTGGAGAAACCTATCTCAACTTCACCTCCCCGCTTCAGCAGGCAAAGGAGCCTTTCCGTAAAGAAAGCAGTACGTTGCCACCTTCCTGAAGACGTTGCAACGCTTTTGCATCCAGACGGTCGGTCATCAGCAGTTGTGCTTCATCAGCTACTTTCTGTACCGCAGCAGGATATACCCAGATGTGCCAGCTGTTGGCGTAATCTCCCAATGTAGCTTCCAGTGTCAGGCATGAAGGAACGTCCACCTTATCCAACGGAATCTCCAGTTGTCCCAGCGGAATACAGTTGCCGATACCTACCGGCTGATGTGCCAGCTTGCCCGAAGCGAT
>ENA-OQDA01000788-OQDA01000788.1-human-gut-metagenome-genome-assembly--contig:-NODE-788-length-12229-cov-2.019501_pt1 | contig 12229 bp, 12 predicted proteins | sample MGYA00242771_ERZ504603 | MGnify/ENA primary metagenome ERZ504603 (study PRJEB26092, sample SAMD00036328) | human gut metagenome | host: Homo sapiens | study: EMG produced TPA metagenomics assembly of...
CGGATCGATGCACGGAATAAACTGCAGCCATCTGAATTCTGTTTACGATAAAACCGGTACAACTTTTCGACCGAACGTGCATTCTGTCCGGTTACGACACACAGAATATTAAACGCAACATTGTGTTTTTTCAGCAGCCGCACGGATTGCATAACTCGATTGAACGTATCCTTTCCCTGCACATCTGTGCGATTGCGGTTATGCAGCTCTGCCGGTCCGTCCAGCGATAATCCCACCAGAAAATGGTTTTCTTTGAAGAACGCGGCCCATTCCTCATCAATCGTGTAGCCGTTGGTCTGTATGGCATTACGAATTTCCACACCCGGTTTGGCATACTGCTTTTGCAGTACCACCACCTGACGGTAAAAATCCAGGCCTGCAAGCGTTGGCTCACCGCCTTGGAACGCAAAGGAGCAGATATGCTCGGCATATTCCATGCCCGCCTGTATCACCTTTTCGATTGATTCGATTGAAAGCATTCCCTCGAACTCCTGCTCCCGGTGTGCCGCAACGTCCTTGTAAAAGCAATACTGGCACGCCATGTTGCATGCAGACGATGCAGGCTTGATCAGAATATTGATCGGCGGCATAATCACCCCTCCTCAGCTTTTATTTTAACAGAAAACGATAAATATTGCACGCGCTGAGCACCATCACCAGCAGCATGGAACCTTCAAACAGCAGGGTTGCCTGCCGGTCGCTCAGACGTTTATTGATGCGTCCTCCGGCTTCACTGCCCAGTACGCCGCACAGCACCATACCGCACAGCAGAATAATAGATAATGTCGGAATACTGCCTGTCACCGCCGTGGTAATGATGCCAACGCTCTGACTGATCAGAATGATGTACAGGCTGTTCTGTGCCGCCACCTTGGTCGGCATAGAGAAAAAGAAGAACAACACCGCCATATTAAACGGTCCGCCGCCAATACCGAGAAAGGTTCCCAGCATGCCCAATCCCAGTCCAATCAACACGCAGACCGCCGGATTACGCACTTGAAGCATGGTTAATCGGTCCTTGCGGATGGTATAGAGCAGCGTGGCAAACGTCGCGGTACACAACAGCGCCGCCTGTATACCGCCTGCGGTATCCGCATTTGCAAACAGACCGGCCACAGCAGAAAACAGCTGTTTTCCTGCCATACCGCCAACAGCCGCACCGATTGCCAACGGTGTTGAAATCGACAGATCAATCTGCGACTCGTGCTGCACCATCGATTTACCAACCGACCAGCACGTCATGCCAAGAACCGTACACCCAGACAGAAAATTGATTTCTGTCACTTGCATAATACCGAGCGCATCCAGTGCAGGCTTGATGATCACGCCTCCGCCCATACCGCATATTTTACCGATGATACAAGCGCCGAACGCTACCAGAAAACAAATACTCTGCACCTGATCACACCCTTAGTCCTTCGCCGTCTGACGATTTGCCGCACAGGCAGTTGTCCACGTTTTCTGCGCCGGCGGATAATGATCCACCATGTACGACAGTCTACGGCGCGCCTGTTCGATCTGCTCTCGATAAGTTTCATCTGCAATGCGGTTTTCACGCTCCTGCGGATCGCGTTTCAGGTCGTAGAATTCCTCATACGGCATCTCATCCAGCTTATAGCCGAGATATTTGATGTACTTGCTGTTCTCCGTGATGATGGTCTGCCACGCATTGCTTCGGCAGCCGTCTACGCCGCGCCAATATGGTGTTGAAGTGATGGAAACGCCGTCGATACGCTCCTCGGTAAAGTCGCTTTCGCTAAAGCAAAAATCACGGACGCGCTCTTGTTCCCCACGCAGCACCGGCAGCAGTGAACGGCTCGGAATAATATCGTTATACGCCGGCCAGCTTCTGCTGAGCACCCGCTGTGCATCCAATCCTGCATAATCGAGTACAGTTGCTGCAATGTCGGAAATTTCAACCGGTGCGGTGTTTTCACCAACAGGTGCTGCACCCGGCAGACGCACCGCCAGCGGAATACCAACCGACTGCTTCCACGGCACACCTTTCTGAATCATGAAGTGATCGCCCAGCATATCACCATGATCTGAGGTAAATACGATCAGTGTATCGTCCAGCATACCTCGCTCACGCAGCACATCCAGTGTTTCACCTATCTGATCGTCGATCAACCGAATCATCGCCTTTGCCGAACGGCGCTGACGATACAGGCTCTCCTTGTCCTCATCCGAAATAATCTGTCCTTCCGGCAGGATAAAATCGTCCTCCCGCTCAAGTGGAAACATATCCAGATACCGCTGCGGTGCGTCATACGGCTTGTGCGGTCCGCAGAAGGACACCATCATGTAGAACGGCAGCTCCGCCGGATGCGCGCGAAGCTGCTCGCGTGCCACACGGCCGGTCACCACATCAATGTAATCCTCCTCATCGAACGGCCACGGCAGCGCCTTATCATAGTTGTGGTTCGCTACATCGCCGTTTTTGCCGCCGCTCTGCGAGAAAAAGTCTCGTACCTGTTCGAGCATGCCCTTCTTCGCCAGATAATCGCCGTAGAAGCAGTAGTTGGAAACCACCTGCTGCTTGCCTGCGGTCTCCCAGATGAAATCATAACCGTAGGACTTCTCGTCCTGTTCTCCTGCCACCGGGTCCATGCCGCAGCCTCTCGGCGTAGACCACGGATAGGTCTGATTATAATGGAACTTGCCGATGCCGTAGGTCTTGTAGCCTGCACCCTGCAGGGCCTGCATAAATGTCGGTATCTGCGGGAACAGATCACCTGCCATGGTCAGCGTGCCAATCTGGCGCGGATATCGTCCCGTGATAAGCGAGGTACGCGCCGGAGAACAGATAGGATTGGTTGTATTGCAGCAAGTAAAATGGGCATGCTGTGCAATCCAGTCGATATTCGGCGTGGAAACGCAGCTGTCCGCGGCATAGCCCACATAATCTGTGCGCTGCTGATCAGTCATAAACAACAGAATATTACGCGGCATATTTTACACTCCTTTACGGAAATATCCCCTCATACTGTTTTCCCCTTGATACCAAAACGATATCAAGGGGAAAGAAGAGAGATTGAGTGAATCGGTTTTTATTATGACATTACCACCATTTGATCAAGTCGGTGACCTTGTTGCGAAGCTCGACAAATTCCGGTGAAACGACGTCACGCGGAAGCGGCAGCGGATTGTCCAGCACGGTTTTCACCGAGGTTGGCTTGTTGGTCAGCACCATAATCTTCTGGCTGAGGTATACAGCTTCCTCAATGTTGTGAGTGATAAACAGTACGGTCGTACCCGTCTTTTTTCCACAGCTTGATCAGCTCGTCCTCCAGCTTGAAGCGCAGGTCTATATCCAACTGACCATACGGCTCATCCATCAGAAGCAGCTCCGGTTTGGTTGCAAATGCACGCGCGATAGCCACGCGCTGCAGCATACTGATGGAAAGCTGACTGGGATAGTAATTGCGGAATTTGGTCAAACCGACGATATCCAGCATTTCCTCTACATTGGCATCCGCCTCCGCCTTGGGCGTTTTCTTGATCTCCAGACCGAAGCGGATATTCTGCTCCACAGTCAGCCACGGGAAGGAGGAATACTCCTGAAAAATATAGGATATATTTTGCTTTTTCGGATTGACCGGAATGCCGTTTACCAGAATGTCGCCTGCCGTCGGCTCATACAGACGAGTCAGACTGTTCAGAAAAGTAGTTTTGCCGCAGCCGGTCGGACCGACGATGCACAGGAACTCGCCTTCCTCTACTTCAAAGTTCAAATTATCCAGCACCAGAAGGTCACCGAACCTTTTGGTCAGGTTCTGCACTTTTACCTTAGGCTCTTTGTTTGCCATTGTCCGGCACCTCCTTTACAGCGTATGATCTACTACCGAATCGATCTCGCGGCGCAGCCGCAGAAATTCCGGATCGGTGTAATTACGGGGACGCGGCAGGTTGATCTCATACTCTGCCTTAACACCGGTTGGGCAGTTGCGCAGCACCAGAATGCGGTCTGCGAGGTACACTGCCTCCTCGATGTTGTTGGTTACAAAAATAACGGTGCGCTTTTCCGCCTGCCAGATGCGGGTCAGCTCATCCTGCATCAGATAACGTGTCTGTGCATCCAGATGTCCGAACGGCTCATCGAGCAGCATCACGAGCGGCTCATTGCAGTACGCACGGGCAATGCCGACACGCTGCTGCATGCCGCCTGACAGCTTGACCGGGAACGAATTTTCAAATCCCTGCAGACCGACCAGATCAATGTAATGCTGTGCCCTCTGGCGGCGTTCTTCCTTCTTGATACCGCGTACCTTAGGACCGTATTCCACGTTTCCCATAACGGTGAGCCACGGAAACAATGCCGTATTCTGAAAGACCATGCCGCGATCCGGACCGGGCCCGGTGATATCCTTGCCCATGCAGAGAACGTGCCCCGACGAGGGCATCTCAAAGCCTGCAATCAAGTTCAGGATGGTACTCTTACCGCACTGTCCGGGGCCGAACAGCACAAGGAACTCATTTCGCGCACCTTAATATTCAAATCTCCAACGACCTGATAGCGGCCTTCCTCCGGTTTGTCGAAAAACTTATCCACACCACGGAACTCGATCAACGGCTCGCCAGCAGCCGTTACTTTCCTCTCACTGTCCATGCGCATAGCTTGGATTCAACTCCTCTCATGATGGTAGTGATGAGCAGACCGGTCAGGGCAATCGCCAGAATGCCTACCATGATCTGCGTCATATTGCCTACGTCCTGACCGCTTACGATCAGCCAGCCGACGCCTTCGGACGAGCGAATCATCTCTGCCGCTACAATGGTGGCCCATGCAGAGCCGAGTGCTACCTGCAGACCGGAGAAAATGTACGGAACCGTCGTTGGCAGTACAATGGAAGTGAACAGCTGGTTATCTTTCGCACCCAGCATACGCGCCGCACGAACCAGTGTTTCATCGACCGAGTGCACGCCGTTGTAGGTAGTCAGTGCAATGGTAAAGAAGCATGCCAGAAAAATCAAGAAATACTTGGAACCTTCACCGAAGCCGAACCATACGATAGAAAGCGGAATCCATGCAATCGGCGGAATCGGGCGGAACATCTGAATGTACGGCATCAGAATAGAATCAGCAATCTTGTACCAACCCATCACGACACCGACCAGCACACCGAGCACGCCGCCGAACGCATACGGAATCAGCATGCGGCGCAGACTAATGAGGATGTGCATAATCATAGAATGCGTACCGATCGGTACAACAAATGCCTTGCAAAAGCCTGCAATAACCGTCACCGGATCGGGCATAACCTTGCCGAGTGAGGTAAACTTAGTCGCTGCGTACCAGATACACAGAAAAATGAAAATACCGAGCACGCCATAGGCGATACGCTTGTTGCGTTCTTTCATCCACGTCTACCTCCCTTGATAAGTTTTCTGCCGATAAACTGAATAATCGAGGACAGCACCGCACCGGTAATCGCAATGACGATCATACCGACGATGATGATATCCAGGCGAAAAATACCGCGTGCCTGCTGAATCATAAAGCCGAGACCCTTAGTGGAAGCCAGCAGCTCTGCTGCAACCAGTGTGGTCCATGCGGAGCCGAGAGCAACGTCCAGACCGGTGAAGATCATCGGCAGTGCAGACGGAATCGCTACTTTGGTCAGCAGCTCCCAGTTGCTTGCACCGAAGGTCTGACCGACCCACAGGTGCACGGTTTTTGTCTGCTTAATACCGGAATAACTGTTGATAACCATAGCGACCATCGCGGAAATAAAGATAACCAGCGCTTTGGACAGAAAACCGATGCCGACCAGCGTTACCATAACCGAAGTCCATGCAATGCCGGGAATGGTACGAACCAGATCGAATACCGGACGAACCAGCATATCCACCTTGTCGTTCCACGCCATGAAGATACCGAGCGGGATACCGATGATCGCACCAATTAAATAGCCGCCGAGTGCAACCTGAAGGCTGGCACCAAGATGCTGCAGCAGCGTTGCGCCGTCCGGCTTGGTCTCAAACCATTTTTTCACAAACGTAGAGGCAACCTTTACCGGAGAAGGCAGTGCATTCGATCGGAAAATACCCAGTCCGTCCGTTACCAGCCACCATACAAAAATGCCTGCGCAGATCGACGCAATACTGATGAACAGGTACTTATTGATCTGCAGTTTTTTCTTTTCTTGCATATGCTCCTCTCCTTTGACCGCCTTATTCTTACCTTATTCTGTAATTTTCGCCCATTTCAGGGTGCAGAAAAGGAAGCCCATGGAGCATGGGCTCCCCTTTGCTGACAGTATGTTATTTCAGGGTTGCTGCCTTTACAGTAATGCCGAGCGCATCCTGCAGCGGATTGACATTGATTGCTTCCTCAATATTGGCAACCTGATCCTCTTCAATCGTGCCGATGGAGGCGAAGAAATTGCCTACCTGCAGCAGACCGGAACCAAGATAATAATTCGAAGCCTCATAATCGGACGGAACAACGAACGGACGAATTTCGGTCTCGGTCTTAACGTCGTTTTCGTCAGCCGGCTTGCCGTTCTCCGAATAGAACTTGAGTGCAAACTCGTTGCGCAGATCCGGATCAGCCTGCAGTTCTTCAGCTGCCTTGCACATGCCCTGCAGGAACAGCACCACATCATCGTAACGGTCTGCCAGAATGTCCTTGCGGGCCAGGAAACCGTTCTTGAACTCGGTGTCCGTTGCTTCCATGCAGTCTGCAACCTCCACCATGTTGTTCGATTCCATCATGTTGCAGTAGTCAACATCGGTGGCAACAAATACGTCGCCTTCACCGGTCAGAATCGCCTGTGCGGCTGCTGCGCGATCCATGTTCAGATATTCGTAATCCGAACCTGCAGTCAGGCCAAACTGTGCAAAGTACGAGTTTGCAATCCACTGCTCCATCGTGGAGGTAGGACCGAGAACGGTCAGACCCTTCAGGGTATCTGCGCTGCCGTACATATCCGGCTTGCCGGAAATCTCGCCCTTGTGATCGAGCACCGGACTGCCCTTGCGGACATAAACCTTTGCGGTGATCGAGCCGCTGTCCGACTCTGCGATCCAGTCGCACAGGCCGGAAGCCGTCGAGTAAACCGATGCCAGACCATTGGAAGCTACATCAAGCTGTTCTGCTGCCAGGCCCTCATTCTCCGGAGAGCCGTTCGGGAACATAATCAGGTTAACATCCAAACCCAGATCATCGAAATAACCCTTCTCCTCTGCATAAACTGTGGGAATAGAAATGATGTTGGACTGAACACCAACATTCAGGGTTTTGCCGGAAGCGGTAAACGTGCCGTCACCCGAGCCGCCGGGAGCGGAACCCGAGCCGCCGCCGGAGGAGGAACCGCCGCCGCACGCGGTCAGACCGGTCATTACAGTTGCTGCCAGAAGCATTGCGATCGCTCTTTTGTATCCGTGTTTCATTTTTTCAACCTCCCTTGATTTGAGTATAGTTTACCGTAAACCCTGCACAAAGTCTTTTTAATATTTGACTCGGTTTTTCACATTTATGACATTATCCGCTCTGCTTGTTCTTGCGCACATCATTCGGCTTGCAGCCGAACACCTTGTGGAAAACCGTCGAGAAGTAGCTCATGTTCGTGATACCGACACGGAGAGCCACCTCTGAAATGCGCAGACTGCTGTTTTCCAGCAAACAGCGCGCCTGCTTCATGCGCACGCTCATCAAATACTCCGAAAAGTTAACGCCGACCTCCTTCTTAAACTGCCGCGACAGGTAATCGCGGTTGAGAAATACCACATCCGCAACCGTATTAAGTGAAAGATCCTCCGCATAATGCACATTGATGTGATCGAGTGCTTTTCGTATTGCAGCAGAATATCCTACGCCGTGCTTGCGCTGCAGTACGGCAATGCCTTCGCGAACTGCTTCACACAACGCCGCAAATGTGCAGAAGGAGGAAACTGCATCCGCTGTATGCTGCAGCTCCGGCTCCAGCTTGACAGCCAGACCGGAAAACAGCTGCTGCACGGTTTCGCGTAAAAAGCTGCTGCGTACTTTATATTTCTCTGCGCACTGCAGCAGACGCTCTAAATCGGCACAGCCGCCCTGAATATCTCCATCGGTCAGCTTAATCGTTGCACGCATGATGCAGGTTTCCACTTCACTGACATGAATCTCATGCGGCAATTTCTGTGCTGACACCTGATAAAACCGCGCATCAAAGTCCCGCACGGCCTCTGCAAATGACTTTGGCAGATTAGTAAAATGATGATGTACGCCGCTGCATCCGATTCCGCCGTTTAGCCTCTCTGCACATTGATAGAAATATGCCGCCGCATCCTGCTCCTCCGCAAAAGCATTCCGCCTAATGTTGACCAGCAGGTACATCTCCTGCTCACTGTACGCGTAAAACAGCGGATTTTCAAAATGCTCCCGCATGTTTTTCTGCATAATCTCCACATTTGGACCTTGATTGAGGGAAAACCACCGTCAGAAATGCGCGCTCGTTCAAATAAATGCTGTTTTCCTGCAGATCAACGGCACTGACCGGCGTCATGTCCTCGCTCTGCTCCACCATATTGCGCAGAAAGCGGCTGCGCCCGATCTGCTGTACCGCACTCTCAGAGATATGCTGCTGCCGGCTGCTCTGCAGCTTATCCAGAACCGCACGAATCTTATCCGCACTGACCTCGGTTTTTAGAATATAATCCTTAGCACCGTTCTGCATGGCCGCACGAGCATATTCAAAATCATCGTGGCAGGTCAGCATGACGACCGCCGTGCCCGGATACTGCCGCCGAAGCTCCTGCAGCAGTTCAATACCATCCATTTTGGGCATGGTGATATCTGCAAATACCACATCGGCAGGGTTTTGTCTTTCATCTCCTGCAGCACCTTTTGCACCTGAAGTCACCGCTGCGGTGATTTTCATTTTTCGCCGCCTGCATCGCGCACACACTGCACGATATACTGCTTGACCAGCGGTTCGTCGTCAACTACTATGATCTTCATTTACCTCGCCTCCCTGTTCCGCTTCGGGATAGAAACGGTAGTGATCCATCGTAATCGTTACTGTGGTGTATTTGCCGAACTCACTACGAACCGTCACATCCGATCGACCGCCGTAGATAATCTTGGCAGACGCTTGCGCACATTTCGCAGACCGATGCCATTGATGTAACCGCCCAGAGCGGTAATTTCCTTGACTGTACCTGTTCTAACCGTTTCGGAGCAATTACCTTTCACCGTTGTCCGTTACCTCAATATACAGTGCATTACCGCGCAGACCTGCCCTCAAGCGAATTTCACAACCTTCCTCCATCTCAGCAAAGCCGTGAAAAAAGGCATTACCGATGATCGGCTGCACGATCATGCGCGGCACATAAATGCCGTACATCTTCTCCGGCACCTCGCAGATGAGAACCGTGTCCTTTTCCGTGCGGCAGTTCATGATGGACATATAGCTGCGCATCAAATGCAGCTCCTCCTCCAGCGGCACGAACTGTATCTCCGGCGTTGCCGGAATATGCAGCAGCTCGACCAGTTCATTCATCATTCGGTAGGCGCGTTCCGGCTGGTGCATGGCGATCAGGCTCTTGACCGACAGCAGCGTGTTGTTAAGGAAATGCGGATTGATCTGCGCCTGTAGAAAATCGTACTCCGTGCGCTGTTTTTCCTGCTCTCGGATACGGATATCATCAATCAATTCTTCAATTCGATGTATCATGCCGTTGAAGGTGGTACTGAGCACATAGGTTTCTTCGTATTCGTCCTTGACCGGCAGTTCACTCAGCTTTTCAACCGACATATCTCCGATCTCATCCGTAAAGTCGGACAGCACCTGCGTAATGCGTCTGCCGCGCAAGTACGCAATGCTTGCTGCAACAATACAGCCGAGCAATTACAATCGTCAGACAATTTCGCACGGTTTTCAGTCCGTCCCTCAGCAGCTCGTCCATATTCTGTTCTTCGACAAACGTCCAACCGCTGGACGCATCATGGTAATTGGCAATCAGTATCTTCTGTTTGGAGCGTTGGATAATCTTATAGGTATTTCTGCCGTATTCCTCCTGAAATTGTCTTCATATCGAATGCCCAGTTGCCAACACGGTTGGGATTGGTGTGTGAAATAATGATGCCGTTCCGGTCGAGAATGTACACCTTCACACCGTCGCTGACCAGCTTTTGAAACGTGCGGAACAGTGCCTCATACCGCGAGGTAAGTACAATCATTCCGACAACCTTGCCATCCTGAGCATATACGGTCTTGCCGTACGCCAGACCATAAGTAGAAATATCATCCACATCCCAGAAGCGCAGATTCCAGCTGGTATCGGTCTCACCACTGTAATGCTTGATGTACCAGTAGGTGTTTTCAAACTTTCAGATTGTTTCATCCGGGTCAGTCGAAAACATACGGCGGTCGTTCATCAGAATATCGATCGTCATATCCATGCCGATCCGTTTGAACTGACGGTCGGTCTGCTCCAGCAGCATTTGGATGGCACTGCTGCTCTTTCACTTTTCGGTGCCGTCAGATCATTGTAAAAATCCTCATACAGTGCATCCATCGCCTTCACCATGTTGGTGCGGTTGACCGAGTTGCTGTCGCTGATCTGCTGCAGTACATCTACGCGGGCCTTGCCTTTTCGCCTACTACAAGCTGAAAGGTAAAATATCCGATCGCGCAGACCGCAATCGCTACCGAAATCAGCACGCACAGCAGACTGGTCGCTATCATGCTCTGCGACATTTTGCGGCGTTTGCTTCCGCATAGCAGCATACGCCATACCCCATTTCTCTTTTCTCTCTGCAATGTGCTCGCTCCTCTGCCATGTTCCTGCGCTGTCAAATTCCGTCGATTGCACCGCTGCTTTTATGATACAGGAAATATGGCAAAAATGCACACCCTTATCCTTCCAGCAAGAATGTGCATTTCAACCGGTTTTATCAGATACCCAAACGTTCGTACTGCTCCGGCAGTGCGTCGTGTGCCGCCATACAGCGTTTCATCTGCTCGATGCAGTGCCGCTCCAGTGCTTCATCGTGCAGCGGATGCTCCTGTGCATAATCCGATTCGATATCGAACAGCAGTGTTTCCTCGTTATACGGCGAACGACCGACAAACTGCTGCGAATCATTGCCCCAGTGAATAATATCCGCCGGGAAACGGTATACCGGATAGTCCGTCCAAGGCAGGAAGCGACCCATCTCAATCCGCTTGTAATCCTCGGTGTTTACAGCGTCGTTGCCGCCGTAGAACTGACGCAGAACGGTCGGCATAGCTGTGTAAACGTACAGCGGCTGGTTTTTCTCGTCCTTTGCGGCACGGAAATAGGTGTATTTGCCGTCCGTCCACGCCACCTGCTTACCGAAATAGCCGAAGATCGCACCGTCACGAACCTTGTCGATCTCACCGCGCAGCAGCGGCAACAGGCTCTTGCCGTGGATTGGATACTGCAGCACCTCCTGCGAAATCTCGTAATACTCCATCACGGTCGGCAGAACATCAATGTTCTGCGTTACTGCACTGCATCGTCCCGGCTGTACACCGGGTGCCGAAATCATCAGCGGGATGTGGAAAACCTCATTGTACGGTGCCATGTAGTTTTTCGCCATGTAGCCGTGCTCGCCGAGATGATAGCCGTGGTCCGTGGTAAACACCAGCATGGTGTCCTCCCACATGTTGTACTTGTCCATCACATCGAGAATTTCACCGAGGTGACGGTCAGTCATGGTCATGACAGCCTTGCAGCGTCTACGCAGATGCTCGGTCTCCGCCTCATTAAACTCGTTTGGCGCATAGGACGGATGCGTGAAGTCCGGTCCGTCATAGTCGCCTTCCTTCTCGTACAAATCGAGATAATACTTCGGGCAGTCATACGGCTCATGTGGGTCAAACGCCTCTACCCACAGAAAATAGTTATCCGCGTCATGATTGTCCTCCAGCCATTCCGCTGCATGCCACATGGTCTTTACGCTCGGATAATCATACTCTGTGTGAAAGTGCGAACGGTTTTCACATTCAGCTTCGGTCCACGAGCCTTTAAACCACTTCGGCGGCGTATCCGGACGAATACCGTCCTTACACGGACGCGTCCACACCGGATCACATTCCTGACCTCGGTTGACCTCCCATGCGGTAAATCCCTTGACATAATTTTCACCGCCGCAGATGATATAGTGCGCATGATCGGCAAACATCTGCGTATGCACATTCTTTTCACCTGAAAGAATGCTCTGCAGGCTCTGATCAAACGGCTCCATTGCTCCCCGACGGTTTTTCAAGAAAGT
>ENA-OQDA01000789-OQDA01000789.1-human-gut-metagenome-genome-assembly--contig:-NODE-789-length-12224-cov-4.636604_pt1 | contig 12224 bp, 11 predicted proteins | sample MGYA00242771_ERZ504603 | MGnify/ENA primary metagenome ERZ504603 (study PRJEB26092, sample SAMD00036328) | human gut metagenome | host: Homo sapiens | study: EMG produced TPA metagenomics assembly of...
AAGAGTAAAGAAGTTTTAAATGAAGTGGAATTTGGAGAATTGTTAGGGTATATGGAAGCATTAACCATTATAAAAGGTGCATGCGCGGGATATGATGTCGAAGCGTTAGGATTAGGGTTTGATATTGAAAAAGAGTATTTAAAATAATGACGAAGTGAGTTTCACATTTACATAGTCATAGTAAAGAGAAAACTAAAATGGTAAAGAACGATTATCATGTAATCGTATGCAAAATTTTAAAGTACTTGTACGCATGCCTGAAAAACGGCGAAGATGTGGACAGTGATAAGCTGATGGATATCATCGGGGATTTGCCGGAAAGCTATGCGGATTACATTACTCCGAAAGAAATTGAATATCTGAATGATAACCGGTACATGCTAAAGGTCAGAGAGTACCTGGATAGTCATTAATTACAACAAGCCGCCTACGGGCGGTTTTCTAATGCGCATTTTTTGACAAAAAGAACAGGTTTTCCGAGCAATCCGTAGCCAACTGCGAACACTGGGCTGTCGGTTCTTCCGGAGGATTTGACTACCGCTTTCTCTCGTTTCATCTGCGGATGAAAGAGCGGGAGCCGCCCCGGCAAGGAACATCAGGGAATTAGAGCTTTGCTGATGATGATAATTTAATATGCCTAGAATTTCGGATCGAGTTCACGCTTATTTCTGATTTCTGGTTTCCGGTCAAAAAGCGTGAATCGTCTTTGAAATTCTAGGCACATGAGACTGCGTGCACAAATAACGCACAATACAATTAGAACTCAATCACTTCAACTAGCGTTCCGTCCGCTTTTCCCCATCCCTGAAAAGAACCGCAGAAAACCCTCGAGAAAGGCGAAGGCAGGAACAATCCCGGCCCGCGCTTCCCTGTGGCAATGCCCCCTTCTTTGTGGTATTATATAGGTTGAAATTGTGTGTAAAAAACGAGGAGACCTTTATGAAAAAAAATGAAATTCTCAGACGAATTCCGAAGATAGATGAAGTGCTGAAGGCCGGTGGGCTGGAACTTCTTTTCGCCGGCGCCGGCCGCACCGTCGTTACGGAGGCGGCGCGCAGCGTCATTCAGGATTTGAGAAACGAAATTCTGAAAATGACCCCGGAAGAGCTGGAAGAATTCGATATCCAACGGATGGATATCGAGGCAGTGGCCAACCGGGTAATCGCATACATGGAGCAGGAGGACTGCAACAATCTGTATCCGGTAATCAACGCTACGGGAACGATTCTCCACACCAATCTGGGCAGAGCGCCTCTTTGCAAGGAAGCGGTGGAAAACGTGGCGGCGGTATCCAAAGGATACTCTAATCTGGAATACGACGTGGAAGCCGGCAAACGTGGCTCTCGTCACAATATTGTGTCCAAGCTGATCTGCGAACTTACCGGGGCAGAGGATGCCATGCTGGTGAACAACAACGCCTCCGCCACCATGATTGTTTTGTCGGCAATGGCAGAGGGCAAGGAAGTAATCGTGTCCCGAGGGGAGCTGGTGGAAATCGGCGGCGCCTTCCGAATTCCGGATATTATGGAACAGAGCGGTGCCACTTTACGGGATATCGGCACCACCAACAAGACAAAACCTTCGGATTATGTCAATGCCATCAATCCGGAGAAGACCGGCGCGTTGATGAAGGTTCACACCAGTAACTACCGGATTATGGGTTTTACGGAAGAAGCATCCCTGGAGGATTTGGTGGCAATCGGAAAGGAACACGACTTGCCGGTCATCTTTGACATGGGCAACGGACTGATGGTAGACCTTCAGAAATACGGCCTGGATGAGCCGAATGTTCCCGCATCTCTGAACACCGGCATCGACGTGATGCTGTTCAGCGGCGACAAGCTGCTGGGCGGCCCTCAGGGCGGCATCATCGTGGGCAAAAAGAAATATATCGAGAAGATGAAGAAACATCCGCTGGCCCGGGCGCTTCGGGTGGACAAGATGACTTTCGCCGCAATGGAAGAAACCTTGAAGAAATACAGAGACACGGAAAAGGCCATGAGAGATATTCCGATTCTCCACATGATTACGGAACCGGCGGATTCCATGGAGCGAAGAGCGAACAAGTTGGCCGAGGCAATTGCAGCAAAGAACAAACGGGTGCATGCGGAAGTGATCCCGGTGCAGGACCAGATCGGCGGCGGCTCCGCACCGATGGTATATCTGCCGGGATTCGGCGTGGCCGTTTCTTCGGATGACATCTCCACGCCGAGCATGGAGAAACAGCTTCGGGAGAACGACATGCCAATCGTAGCAAGAATTCACGACGACCGGCTGCTCCTCTGCGTCCGCACTATCGGAGAAGAGGAAGTTCAAACCGTTGCAGATGCCTTTGAAGGAATGGAGTAATAGATGAAAAACATAATTATCGGAACCGCCGGCCACGTGGATCACGGAAAAACCCGCCTGATTAAGGCACTTTCCGGCATCGACACCGACCGGCTGGAGGAAGAAAAGAAGCGGGGCATTACCATTGAACTGGGGTTTGCCCACATTCCCAACGATGCGGGATACAATATCGGCGTCATCGACGTTCCGGGCCACGAGAAGTTTATCAAGAACATGCTGGCCGGTATCGGAGGCATCGATTTCGTCCTGTTCGTCGTGGCGGCCGACGAGGGCATCATGCCCCAGACTCGGGAACACTTTGAAATACTGCAGGCGCTGGGCATCGATGATGGAATCATTGCCATCACGAAGACGGACATGGTGGACGAGGAATGGCTGGAACTGGTTCAGGAGGACATCCGGGATTACGTGGAAGGCTCCTTCTTAGAAGGAAAGCCGATGATTCCCGTTTCTGCCAAGTCCGGAGAGAATATCGATCTCCTAAAAGAAGAAATCATCCGCAAGTGCGACCGGGAGTCCAAACGGATCGAAGCGCCGGAAATGTTTCGACTTCCGGTGGATCGTGTTTTTATCAAATCCGGATTCGGTACGGTGGTAACCGGAACGTTAATGGACGGAACCTGTTCCCTGAACGATGAGGTTCATGTTTTTCCGGAAGAGACGCCGGCCAAGATTCGCGGAATTCAGACCTATGGAAACGACGTAGAGCAGGCGGTAGCCGGACAGCGGACCGCAATCAACCTGAGCGGGGTGCGGAAAGAGGACATCCGCCGGGGCGACGTCATCGCGGCGAAGGGCGCAGTGTCCGTTACCGGGATGCTGGACGTGAAGCTGAAGATTTTTGACAGCAGCGAACGCATGGTGCTGAACAACAGCCGGGTGCACCTGTATTGCGGAAGCAAAGAGGTGCTGACCAAGGTTATCCTGATGGACCGGGATGCGCTGTCCGCCGGGGAAGAGGCGTACGTGCAGTTCCGCCTGGAGGAACCGATTGCGGTGAGACGGGGAGACCGGTTCATCATCCGCTTCTATTCACCGATCATCACCATCGGCGGCGGACAGATTCTGGACGCGGTGCCGGAAAAGCACAAGCGGAACCGGGAGAACGTGCTGGAAGGATTCCGGATGCTGGAGAGCGGAAATATCTCGGATATTTTTGTGCTGAAGACCGGTGGACACAAGTTCTATTCCAAAGAATTGCTGCTGCAAGAGCTGGGCATGCTTCCGGAAACCGGAAATCGGGAAATCGAACGATGCATCGAGGAGGACAAACTGGTAGAGCTGGAGGATGGCACGATTCTGGCGGCATCCAAATTCCAAATGATGACGGATCGCCTGATTCAGCTGCTTCAGGAATACCACGAAAGCAATCCGCTGGCAGAGGGAATGCCGAAGCAGGAGCTGCAGAGCCGGCTTCGGGATACCTGGCATATTCAGGAAGACAAGATTATTCTGGGTGCGGTTCACCGGCTGATGAATCTGGGCATGCTGACAGACTGCGGGAAAACCGTATCCATGCAGGGCTTCGAGGCGGTGTTGACGCCGGAGCAGGAGAAGCTAAAGGAACGCATTGCCGGAATCTACAAAGATGCGGGAATTGAAATTCCGAAGAACGATGAAATCTACGCGCTGGATTCCGACAAGAGAGTCATCAACGCCATTTTCGACCGCCTTTATAAAGAGGGCGTTCTGGTGAAGGTAGATCCGTCCTACAATATTTCGCAGGAGGGGTGGAACCGCGTGGCGGCCGCTGCGCGTACGGCGGGAGCCGAGGGCTCTTTCGTGCTGGCGGACTTCCGAGATACACTGAACACGTCTCGGAAATACGCATCGGTATATTTGGCTGCACTGGATCGTGCCGGCATCACTGTGTTTGACGGAGAGCGGAGACGCCTCCCGGAGGGAAAATAAGAATGAAGAAATTTAGAAAAATTACAATCGCCGTGCTGATGGCCTCCATGGTGCTGACTTTGGGGGCATGCGGAAGGTCCAATACTCCGACTGCGGTGGTGGAAAAACAGATGCAGCAGGTGAAAGAGGAGCAGATGAAGACCGAGCTTTCCTCTCTGGTCAGCGATAAGAATGTGGCAAAGAAATATCAGAAGGAATACAAGGAACTGGTGGAGAAGATTCAGGACTTCGATTACGAGGTGAAGGATGAAAAGGTGGATGGCGATGCCGCAACGGTAAAGGTGCAGATTACCACCTACAATTTCGGAACTGCCTACAAGGAGATGTATCATCAGGTGGTGAAGGACGCCAATTCCGGCAAACTCACATCGAAAACGGACCTGAACGAATACATCTACAAGATGATGTTCAATAAGATGAATGCGCTGACGAAGAAGGATTACAAGAAAACCGTTTCCATCCAGTGCACGAAGAACGAAGACGGGGATTGGGAGACCGACGTGGACACCAATTCCGATCTGAAGGATGCCATGCTGGGTGGAATCATGACCCTGTCCAGCCAGAACAGCACATCGTCCAAATAGCGATTAACGAAGGGGAAAAACATGTTACGAAAACTATGGAATAACCCATATTCGAAAACAACAATATCCATTATTTTTACCGGGAGCGTTCTGTTGATGGTGAACCGCCTGATTCGAAGTACCCATTTCGACGCGGTGTTCGCCACCATCAATCAGACCCTTTCCCCGGTGTACATCGGCATCGTATTGGCCTTTCTGATGTGCCCGATCTATAACAAACTGGTGCGCTGTTTTTACCATTTCCTGTACAAGGACGGGAAACTGCTGACGGACAGCTTCGGTTCGATGTATTTCAATACAAAAGTACCGAAGCGCCACAAAAGAACAGCGGCACAGCGGGCGCTCACGGAAGCCCGGATGCTGGCATCCGTCATCTGTATGGCCGTTGTGGCGGGTATCGTGGTATTGATTTCCACCTTTATTCTTCCGGCTATCGTAAACAGCATCGTAGACCTGGTGAACACTCTGCCGGAGAAAATGAACAACTTGAATCAGTGGGCCGGAATTCATTTGGCCAGGTACCAGATTCTGGTGAAGGGCATCGATAATTTCACGAAAGCCGATACGGGTGAAATCATCGCGTGGATTCAGACCCATCTTTTGGAAAACGACTTCAAGGGTCTGGCGGAAACCGTTTCCAACAGCTTGATTGCCATGATTAATGCCTTCATCAACGTGATTGTGGGACTGCTGATTTCGGTATACCTTCTGAACTATAAGGAGAAATTGTTCGCCATCGGTCGAAAGATGACCACCTCCCTATTCAGCCGGTACACCTCGAAGAAAATCTATGAATTTTTCGAAATCATCAATGATACTTTTATCGGATACATCGTGGGAAGAATTATCGACGCCTGCATCATCGGATGTTTGACCTACGTGTGCATGCTGCTGTTCGACCTGCCGATGCCGGTGCTGATCAGCGTGATTGTGGGCGTAACCAATGTGATTCCGTTCTTCGGACCGTTCCTGGGCGCCATCCCGTCGGCGATTCTCATTCTGCTGGACGATCCGATGAAATGTTTGTATTTCGTCATCATGATTCTGATCATTCAGCAGCTGGACGGAAACGTCATCGGACCGAAGGTGGTGGGCTCCGCCATCGGGCTGAACAGCTTCTGGGTGCTGATTGCGGTGCTGGTGGGCGGCGGCCTGTTCGGATTCTTCGGAATGGCTTTGGGCGTGCCGATTTTTGCGGTGATATATCGCTACATCAGCGTGAATACCAACGATCGGCTTCGCCGGAAGAACCAGGAGCAGTCTACGAGAAAATACGAAGATTACAGCAAATATGACATAGAAAGGGAAGAACTGAAGAATCATGAAAAACCTCAGAAATAGTTTTATGGAACTGGGAATTCCGGAAAGCCGGATTCTGGAGAACGAATCCATGGCGAAGCACATTTCTTTCCGCGTGGGTGGCTGCGCGGATTATTATGTGAACTGCATCGACCGGAAAGAGCTGAGCGGCCTGCTCTCGTTTCTTACGGAAGAGGGCGTTCCCCACATGCTGATCGGAAACGGCTCCAACCTGTTGTTCCGCGATTCCGGTTATCGCGGGGTGATCATTCATCTGGAAGGAGAATTTCAGGATTGCGAAGTGCAGGGGGATACGGTGATTGCGGGAAGCGGAAAGCTGCTTTCCTCGGTGAGCTCCCTGGCGGCGAAGAGCGGACTGGCGGGAATGGAATTCGCCAGCGGAATTCCGGGCAGCATCGGCGGTGCCATCTACATGAATGCCGGCGCTTACGGCGGCGAGATGAAGGACATTGTAACCCGGGTGTGGCTGATGTCGCCGGACGGCAAGGAAGAAACGGTTCGCACCGGGGCGGAGATGGAATTCGCCTACCGGAACAGCTGTCTTCAGCGCACCGGTGAGATTGTCACAAAAGTAGAATTGAAACTGCAGCCGGAGGATGCCGAGACCATTCAGGCACGGATTGCAGAGCTGACGGAAAAGCGGGTGCAGAAACAGCCGGTGAATTTCCCGAGTGCGGGAAGCACCTTCAAGCGTCCGGCGGAAGGATACGCGGCAGCGCTGATTCAGGAATCCGGATTGAAGGGTGTTTCCGTCGGCGGTGCAGAGGTATCGGAGAAGCATTCCGGTTTCATCATCAACAAGGGCGGCGCCACGGCGACGGATGTGCTGCAGCTGATGGAGCTGGTAGAGAAGAAGGTATATGAAGATTCCGGAATCCAGCTGGAGCCGGAAGTTCGGATTATCGGTGAAGAAGATGAATAACCGGGAGATTTCCGAAAGGTACCGGCTGATTGCGGATTATCACACCCACACCCGATATTCCAAAGGGCTGCTGGTGTACTACCACGGCAAGGGAACCATTGAGGAGAACGTGGCCGCAGCCGCAGCGAAGGGCCTTCAGGAAATCGGCATTACGGATCACGGACCGGGACATATTTTCTACGGGCTGAACCTTTCCCTCCTCCCGGACATGCGCCGGGATGTGGCGGAAGCGGCGAGAAAATATCCGGAAGTGAAGATTCAATTGGGCGTGGAAGCGAACATTATTCATTCCGGAAACGGTCTGGATGTCGCACCGGAAGACATTGAGAAATTTGATTTTATCAATGCCGGATATCACCACGGCGTGCCCAAAGGGGATATGATTCGGAACCCCCTCTGTTCCGCCGGAATTTATCCGTCGGGAAGCCGGCAGCAGCTGGAGAATCGAAACACGGAAATGGCGCTTCGGGCCATCTACGAGAATCCCATTCGGATTCTGACCCATCCCGGAGATAAGGGACCTTTTAATATAAAGGAAATTGGAAGAGCCTGTGAAGCGCGGGGCACCCGGCTGGAAATCAACAGCCGCCATTCTCATCTGACCGCAGAGGAAATTCGGCAGACCATGAATTTCGATGTCACCTATGTGGTGAGCAGCGATGCCCACAAACCTTCCCAGGTGGGCGGCGTGGAAGCGGCGCTGGAACGGGCGGAAGAAGCAGGACTGGATTTTGGAAGAATTATAAATATTAAGGAGCGCTAAAAATGAAAGTGGTAATCATTTCGGGACTGTCCGGTGCGGGAAAAACCCGTGCAGCAGACTGGTTTGAAGATCAGGGATATTATTGCATCGACAACATGCCGCCGCAGCTGATTCGGAATTTCCTGGAACTGTCCCTCCAGAGCAGCAATTCCATCGAGAAAGCGGTCTTCGTGGCGGACATTCGGGGCGGCGAGTTTTTCGATGAGCTGGAAACCTGCGTGGATACCCTGCGCCAGATGGAAGGGGTGGACAGCACCCTGCTCTACGTGGAAGCATCGGACAACACCATCGTGAAACGCTACAATGAAACCCGGCGCAATCACCCTCTGACCGGCGGCAGAGCGACGGTAAAGGTCATCGAGGACGAGAAGAATATGCTGCAGAAGGTTCGGGATAAAGCGGACTTCATCCTGGACACCACCCACATGAAGGTGTCGGATTTCAACCTGCAGCTTTCCCGGATTATTCTGGGAGAAGAGAGCGGATCGGTGTTCAACATCAACCTCACGTCCTCGGCTACAAATACGGAATTCCAAACGAATCGGATATTCAGATCGACATGCGGTTCATCCCGAACCCGTATTACGTAAAGAGCCTTCGGAAGCTCACCGGAAACAACAAGAAGGTCTCTTCCTACGTCCTGAAGTTTGACATCACGAAGAAATTCCTGAAGGATTTCGTGGCCTGGTGGAGGATCTGGTGCCGGGCTACATTAAGGAAGGAAATGTATCATCTGAACGTGGCCGTGGGCTGCACCGGCGGACACCATCGGTCCGTGGCGGTGGCCAACGAATTGGGCCGAATTTTCAGCGAGAAGGGATACCGGACGACGGTGACCCATCGCGATCTTGATTTTATTGCAAAAGGAGATAAGAAATAAATGTCATTTTCTGCAGATGTGAAGGCGGAGCTCGCCCGAATTAAGGTGGAAAAAAAGTGCGACATGCTGGCGGAGATTTCCGGTTTTTTCCGGGTATCGGGAAGCCTGCGTCTGGCGGGGGGCGGCCGGTTCATCATCGTGGCCTCCACGGAAAACCCGGCTATTGCGCGGCATTACAAAACCCTGATTAAGGAGTATTTCGGCAGCAACGCCCGGCTGGAGATGGAAGAATCCCAGATGCCGGGGCGAAACGGATATCGGTATTCCCTCACCATCAGTCCGGATGAGAAGAGCTCTCAGATTCTGAGGGAAACGGGCATGATGCTGATTCGAGAGGGAAACGACTATCTCAGCGACGGAATCTACCAGCCCATTGTCAGCAAGAAATGCTGCAAGAAAGCCTATCTGCGGGGGCTGTTCCTGGGATGCGGAACCATTTCCAATCCCAACCGGAGCTATCACCTGGAATTCGTGCTCACCAGCGAGCAAGTGGCGAACGACCTGAAGAAACTCATCGGTTCCTTTGTGGACCTTTCCGCCCATGTGACCCGTCGGAAGGAGGATTACATCGTCTATATCAAGAAGGCGGATTACATCAGCGATATACTGGGCATCATCGGCGCCAGCCAGGCACTCCTGGATTTCGAAGGAATCAAGGTGAACCGAAGCACCCGGGGCGAAGCGCAGCGGATTTCCAACTGCGACAATGCCAACGTGGACCGAAGCCTGAGCGCCTCGGAGGAACAGATTCGTAACATTCAGCGCATCGAAGAGCTGGTGGGACTGGACTCCCTGTCTCCGGGACTTCGGGACGTGGCGAGAATTCGCCTGGAACGTCCGGATGCCAACCTGGGTGAAATCGGGGAAATGCTTTCCCCACCGGTGAAAAAACCGGCGGTCAGCAAGCGGTTCGCCAAAATCAAAGCTCTGGCGGATTCGCTGGAACAGAAGAGCGAATAACGAGATTAATATACAGTGGAGAGAAACAATGGATAAGGGTACAGTGGTGGAACTCACCATTACGGATATGACGGATGACGGAAAGGGCATCGGCCATATCGACGGATTGACGGTGTTTGTGGACGGAAGTATTCCGGGAGACACCGTTCGGGGCAAAATCGTACAGGACAAGAAGCGGTATGCGGTAGCGGAATTGGAGGAAATCCTCACCCCGTCGCCGAACCGGGAAGAAGCGGTATGTCCGTACTTCGGCCGCTGCGGCGGCTGCTCCCTCCAGAGCATGAAGTACGAAGCGCAGCTCGTCATGAAAAAAGAACACGTGGAAAACAAACTCACCCGAATCGGCGGACTGGAGCATCCGCCGGTTCGGGATGTTGTGGTTACCGGAGAAGAACCGGACCTGCACTACCGGAACAAAGCCACTTTTGCCGTATACGACGGCCCGGCCGGTCCGGCGGTCGGCTTCCGGGAAAGAGGCAGCAGCCGGGTAGTGGACATCGACGACTGCATGCTTCAGAAAGAACCGGTGATGGCGGTGGCCGATGCCATCCGCCACCTCATTGAACAGCACAAAATCACCGTCTACAAGGAGCCGAAGCGCTACGGCCGGGGCCGGAATCAGAAGCCGCAGAAGCAGAGCAACACTGCAAAACTCCGAGAAGTTACGGTGAAAGCCTGCGAGGGCACCGGTGAAATCATGGTGGTGCTCACCGTCACCGGAAAGCAGCTTCCCAACGCCGAAGACATCGTCTACGCCATGGACGACGCCATCGACGAAGTGTCGGAAGAGTACGCACTGGAAAGCGTGATTTTGGAAGTGAAAAAAGGCGACATCCACGACTTCGCCAAGGATTACATCCCTCTTGCGGGTAAAAGAACCATTAACGACCGCATTCAGGTGGCCGGCCGGGATCTGGAGTTCGAGATCTCCGGTTCCGCGTTCTATCAGGTGAACACCAACCAGATGACCCGCCTCTACGAAAAAGCGCGGGAATACGCCGGCCTCTCCGGCGAAGAAGTGGTCTTCGACCTGTACTGCGGCATCGGCACCATCGGCCTGTCTATGGCAGACCAAGCGGCCATGATTGTGGGCATCGAAGAAGTGCCCGGCGCCGTTCTGGATGCCAACCGGAACGCCGTTATCAACAGAATCGTGAACGCCCGTTACTATACCGGCCGAGCCGAAGAAATCCTCCCGAAACTCCTGGACTCCCAGGACAAGCTCTACGCCGATTACCTCTACAAAGACGACCTTCGGGAACGCAGTAAAGTCGTCATTCTGGATCCCCCTCGCGGCGGCTGCGCCCCGAGTCTTCTGGAAACCGTCTCCGCCATTCAGCCCGACCGCATCGTGTACATCTCCTGCGACGCCGGCACCCTGGCTCGAGACATCAAAATCCTGCAGCAAAACGGCTATGTATTTGAAGAAGCCACCCCCGTCGAAATGTTCGCCTGGACGATGCATGTGGAGACATGCTGTCTCCTACGAAAGCGAGACGCAGTCGAAGCTTGAGTAGATGAGACGCAGTCCGCAAGGGACGCCCAAGAACCCGAGCCGGAGGCGAAGGGTGATTGGCCGCGTCCTACTGAGACATGCTGTCTCCTACGAAAGCGAGACGCAGTCGAAGCTTGAGTAGATGAGACGCAGTCCGCAAGGGACGCCCAAGAACCCGAGCCGGAGCGAAGGGTGATTGGCCGCGTCCTACTGCGACATGCTGTCTAAAGTACAGAATTAAATCGGGATTTACAGGACGGAGAAACTTATGGAAGAATTGATACAAAGATGTTCATGGGCAACTACCGACTTATATAAAGAGTATCATGATAATGAATGGGGAGGCCCGTTCATGATGAGAATAAACTATTTGAGATGTTAATACTTGAAGGTATGCAGGCAGGACTATCGTGGCTGACAATACTAAAAAAATAGAGAGGCATTTAGAATTGCTTTTGATAACTTTGACTGCAAAAAGTAGCGCTGTATGATGATGCAAAATAGAAGAGCTAATGCAAAATAGCAGCATTGTTCGTAATCGGTTAAAAATCAAATCAGCAATAACAAATGCTCAACAGTTTATAAAAATCCAAGAATCGTATGGCAGTTTTGATTCGTTTATATGGTCTTATGTTGGTGGTAAGCCAATTCTCAATCAGTTCCAAACTGAAACTGATATACCCGCAAGGACTGAACTCTCAGATCAAATTAGTAAAGACTTAAAAGAGCTTGGCTTTAAGTTTGTTGGTAGTACAATTATATATGCCTATATGCAGGCAATAGGGATTGTCAATGACCATGTAAAAGGTTGCCATTTGTATGCCAACAAATAGCATTTTACTTTCGATTGATAGAACAGCAGCTCAACAGGCTTGTTAAAGACTTTCTGCATCACAATTTCCAGCTTATAAAGCAAACGAAAAATCAAACGCAAATAAATACGTTTACTTTTTCGTTTGTTTTGATATAATAAAGGTACTAAAACAGTACTGGAGGTTTGGCAGATGAAAGAGACCCGTTCGTTTGAAGTGAAAGAGCGA
>ENA-OQDA01000790-OQDA01000790.1-human-gut-metagenome-genome-assembly--contig:-NODE-790-length-12199-cov-3.033383_pt1 | contig 12199 bp, 15 predicted proteins | sample MGYA00242771_ERZ504603 | MGnify/ENA primary metagenome ERZ504603 (study PRJEB26092, sample SAMD00036328) | human gut metagenome | host: Homo sapiens | study: EMG produced TPA metagenomics assembly of...
CCGCAGGCCAGTTTGGCGGCATGGGCAGCTGCGTCAATTTTGTGGCAGGCTTGTCAGTGCCTAATTTTGTGGTAGGCTTGTCGTGCCAATTTTGCGGCAAGGCTTGCCACGCCAATTTGCAGCCGGCTACCGTGCCAATTTTGCAGCCGGCCTGCAGCAGCCGGTTTCACGAGCGGCCGTGTCGCAATCTGCATGAGGCCGACTTGCTATGCTTTACATGACGGCAGAGCTGCCGCCTGAGCGGTCCGGCACAAATGCCATATTGCCGAACCGCTGATCCGGGACAATGATGGTTATCTGCCCGGATCCTGCCGGGCGGTCTTGATCCTAGTCTTCTAAAATCTCGATCTTACCGCCCAGCTTGGTAAAGTCGGTGAAAAATCCGGGTAGGATTTTTTCACAGCTTCTGCACCGGTAATGATGACCGGGCCGTCGGCTCTGCAAGAGGCGACGGCAGCTGCCATCGCGATGCGATGGTCATTATGGCTGCTGACTGTCCCGCCGCAAAGGGATGGGGCGGGGCAGTGGGCAGCAGGCCCGGAGAGGACGGTGCGGTCATTGTTTTTGTCAATGACAAGTCCGTCTTTTGTTTGTCTGATATCGGTTCCAAGAATGGTCAAAAAGTCACAGACCGTTGCCAGCCGGTCGGATTCCTTGATGCGAAGCCTTTGTGCATCGGTAATAGTCGATGTGCCGCTTGCCCCAGTCATTGCAACGGCCATGACCGGCACCAGATCTGGAAATTGTGCTGCACTTACTGTTTCGCCATGGAGTGGTACTCCATTTCCGGCGATGTGATAGCTTGTATTTTTCTTTCGATTTAGCTCCCATTTTTTCCAGCACGGTGATGATCTCCTTATCTCTCTGTGTGGAATCTGGATCAAGGCCGGTGCAGGTGATATCGCCGCCAAGTGCTCCTGACACCAGCCAGAAAGCAGCGTTGGACCAGTCGCCTTCGACTTTCAGTCCGGCTGGTTCCCGATAAATCTGGTTGCCCGGGATCTCATAGCGAATCAAGTAGTTTTCGGAACTCGAATCAGGAGTATCGCTCGATTCAGATGGTGCCGCTTCTTTACATTTTTGAAAGGCGGTTTCTTCCGCTTCAGCGATTTTTTCTCTGACTTCACGGATCTTGATCCCGAACTTTCGTAAAACCTGCAGCGTCAGATCCACATAACCCGCCGATTCCAGTTTTGTGGTCAGCTGCAGACTGCTGTCGCCATCAAGAAGCGGCAGGGCAAACAACAGTCCAGTAATAAACTGGGAGCTGATATTTCCAGCCAGCCGATATTCACCCGGCTGCAGTCTGCCCTGGATCCGGCAGATTTTTGAAGTGATCCCTCGCCTCGAAGCCGGATCGACGGTATTGCCAAAGCAGCCTGTGTTTGCCGTATCGACAGCATTCGCTGAAGGCTTTGCAGCCTCTTGTGCCGATGCTGTCAGCATCTCAAATTTGCAGCCGTGCCGCTCCATTTCTTCTTTCAAGGGAGAAAGCGGTCGCTGTGGAAGTTTCCCTGATCCGGTGAAGACGGCTTCATCCTTCAATGCCATGGCAACCGGGATCATAAAGCGGATCGTCGATCCACTTTCCCGGCAATCAAAACAGGGATGTTTTTGATCCAGCTGCGCCAGGCAGCCTTTCGTAGCATCGATGTCTTCTGAAAAAGTCGGGATCACCAGAGGTATCTCTTGCCCGCATCCCTGCAGAGACGCCAGCTTCTGTGCGATCAAAAGCCGGTGAGCGTGGGATTTAGACGGAATTGCCTCGATAGTACCATTCAATTGTTGTGGTGTGATTTTTATCTTCATAATAGTATTTCATCCATGTATGGGAATATTATCCAATGTGCGGGATCGCGGGATTTTCGATCCAAAAACAGAAACCTCAGCCTACAACCCATACGATATAAACTGCTCCAGTTTATTTACCGAAATCGTCTTCAGTCTGCATTTACCGATTCTAGCCGGTACGACCAGGGTGATATTGCCTCCGCGGATCTTCTTGTCCTGCATCGCCGCATTAGCCAGTTCCCATGCACTGTACGGACAGCGAAGCGGGAATTTGAACCGTTCCAGGATCTCTAAAATATCTTCGGAACAATTTTCCACCGTCCAGCCCAGTCGATCAGAAGCAATGGCAACGATTTTCATTCCCATAGCAACTGCGTGACCGTGACTGATTTTGTATCGACTGCATTTTTCGATGGCATGAGCCAGCGTATGTCCTAAATTGAGAAGCTGACGACTGCCATTGTCCCGTTCATCTTCCTCGACGACTTTCCGCTTGACCTCGATGGCCAAAGACGCCAGATTCATAAGGAAATCCGGGTCGTCTAAAGTACGCTTCATTTTTATAGAATCCAGGATCAGCGGCTCCGCGATAATACCGGCTTTGATGGCCTCTGCGATCCCGTCCAGCTTGATATCATAGGAAAGAGTATCTAAAAACTCCGAATCAAAGAGCACCAGGCTTGGCTGCCAGAATGCCCCGGCAAGATTTTTTCCAGCCTTAAGATTGACGCCCGTCTTGCCGCCTACCGACGAATCCACGATAGCCAGAAGCGTGGTCGGAACCTGGATGAATTCAATGCCACGCAGGTATGTCGCTGCCGCAAAACCTGTCACATCCCCGACGATCCCGCCGCCCAGCGCCAGCAGCGCATCCGTGCGCGTAAAGCGCTTTGCAGCAAGAAACTCCAGCAGTTCCTCGATCGTCTCCATATTTTTGCTGTCTTCACCGCCTGGGAACACATACTTGTGAACTTCGAAACCGGTCAACGTCAGAGACCTCCAAAGCGTCTGGTTTTCACGTCCGTAAAGCGGATCCACCGTTTCATCAGTAACGATGCAGATTTTTTTGTTTTTCAGTTTCCCTGTGATCGGATCGTCCTGCAGGCCAAGGGCATCCTTGACATACATTCCTGTCATCGAAAGGATCCCCTTGTTGAGGATCACATCATACTGCCGTGAAGCAGCAACATGGATTTTGATCATACTCTCTCCTTCTTATCATTAAAAGATTTCTCCGTCGATAATAGCTTTCTTTTCTCTGCCGTCCTTTAATAACTGACGCAGTGTCTCGCTGTCATTTTCCCGGATCGCCCAGCTGTACTCCTGTAGATTTTCGATCAGTGTGTCGATCTCATCTGCCAGGTTGTCCGGATTTTCCAGGAACAGCTCAGTCCACATATCCTCGTTGAGCTTGGCTACGCGGGTCAGATCTTTGTAACTGCCTGCAGAAAATCCCATGTGCTCCTGAGCAGTAGGACTTTTTATGTAGGCGTTGGATACCACGTGAGCCAGCTGAGAGGTGAAGGCGATCTTGCGGTCGTGTTCTTCCGGCGTTGCGATTTCGATGTTGGTGAAACCTATTGAAGTAAACAGTTTCTTCAGTTTTTCCATGCTCTCGATCGGTCCTTTGGTCGGAGTGAAGATCATGGAAGCATTGTTGAAGAGCGACTTTTTTGCATAAGTAAACCCTGAGTGTTCCCGTCCTGCCATCGGATGACCGCCTACAAAGAGGAAGCCTTTTTCTTCCGCAAGAGGGATCAGCTGCTCGCAGACCATGCGTTTGACGCCACTGCAGTCGCAGACGATACTGCCCTTCTTAAAAAGATCGGCATGGCTTGTCACGTAGTCGACGGTATCCTGCGGATACAGGGCAACGATGACAATGTCACACTGAGACAGGAGCTCGTCTGTCAGCGGCTGCTCAATGGCATCTACGAGCATGGCTTTGTGTACCACCGGCTTGGAAATATCGAAGCCGTAAACAGTATTATCGGTATTCTGACTGATCGCCTTGGCCAGGGAGCCTCCAATGAGTCCCAGACCTACAATTCCTATTTCCATGATACCACCTCTATCCTCTGTATGCTAGTGGTCTGATCTGATTTACCACATCCATTACATCTTTAAACGCAGCCGGAGTCAGAGACTGTGCGCCGTCGCAAAGCGCTGCAGGTGGATTGTTATGTACTTCGATCATCAGACCATCAGCACCAGCTGCGGTAGCTGCCATTGCCATCGGCTTGACAAGTCCTGCGATACCTGTTGCATGGCTTGGATCGACGATGATCGGCAGATGAGTCATAGTTTTCAGAAGCGGAATAGATGCCAGATCCAGCGTATTTCTCGTGGCAGTTTCGAAGGTCCGGATGCCTCTTTCGCAAAGGATCACATTTTCATTTCCGCCAGCCATGATGTATTCTGCGCTCATCAGCAGTTCCTTCAAAGTATTTGCAAGACCTCTCTTTAACAGGATCGGTTTTCTCAGACGGCCGACTTCTTTCAGAAGTTCGAAGTTCTGCATGTTACGGGCGCCGATCTGGATCACGTCCACATTTTCAAAAAGCGGCAGCTGAGAAATGTCCATGACTTCCGTTACGATCGGAAGTCCGGTTTTTTTCCTTAGCTTCCAGCAGCAGGTCGATGCCCTGTGCTCTCATACCCTGGAATGCGTATGGCGAAGTTCTAGGCTTGAATGCACCGCCTCGCAGCATGCCTGCGCCTGCATTCTTGACTTCTTCTGCCACCAGGCAGATCTGCTCTTCGGATTCTACTGAACAAGGCCCTGCGATGACCTGAAAGTTTCCTCCGCCGATCTTTACGCCAGGGAGGACTTCCACTACTGTGTCTTCCGGGTGGAATTTACGGTTTACATTCTTGTAAGGCTCCTGAACACGCTTTACGGTTTCGACGATATCCAGGGCGTTGATCAAGTCGATATCAACAGCGGCTGTGTCGCCGATCAGTCCCATGATGGTGGCGGACTGGCCTTTACTCATATGGATGTCCAGCCCCATGCTTTTCAGCCAGGAGACTAAGTTTTCAAGTTGTTTCTGATCCGGGTTGTCTTTTAATACGATAATCATTGTGTTTCCCTCTTTCTACTTTCGCTATAAAAAAACTCCACAGGATGAATTTTCACCTGCGGAGTAACCTTCCATCGCTCTATTGATCAGTGTGGATGTTTAACTCATTGCAGCGAAATTCACCTTACCTCTAAAGAAAGTAAAGTAAAAGTAAAAATATACAGCTGCAAAAGTTCTGTTTAACATTTTTTGTTGTCCCTTTCTGAATCATTTGCTTGCATTGTAGCACTTTCCATGTATGCTGTAAAGAGTTTTTTCCCAAAAAAGTTTGATGGGCCTTGATGAAACGGCCTCATTGCGGCGTCAGGGCATGGACAGCAGTTCACGGAGCCGAATAGTTTGCAAAATCTTTGTTTTCTAAAATTTTTCTATCAAATCGAGACTCTGCAAAGGCTGCGCCTCCTCCGGATTTTGCAAATTTCAGTGAGCTGTGCTTTCAGGATTTCACCCGTTCAATCCAGATGCACTCTCTTGGTGGCACAAAAAAACGAGACGGTCGAACCCGTCTCGAAAAAAGTCTAGCTTGTTGGGTCATCGCCCTATACGGACTGTCCCATTTTTTCTGCTTTTTGTAAAGCATCAGTATTCAGGATCTCGCCTTTGCCGCTGACGCCGGTCACTGTCAGCTTGCCTCTGTCGTGCCATTTGCAGTAATCGGTGATAAGTTCGTAGGAGCGAAGCACTCCATCGTAGCTATGGTTGTCGGTATCTTCTGCACAAATCAGCAGAAAGGCTTCTTTGCCGGCAATATTACGCTCTCCGATGATGAAGGAATACATCTTGTCGATCGCGGCTTTCAGCTGGGCCGGGAACGTAAACCAGTACAGCGGCGTCGCCAGAACGATGACGTCAGCTTCTTCGATCAGCGGTGCCAGCTCGTTGCTAAACCGATCATCCCAGACGCAGGCTTTTCCATTTGAAAAGCAGGACTCGCAGGCCCGGCATGGCAGGATCGCATTGCGTCCGGCCTCATAGCGAATCACCTTATGTCCAGCAGATTCTGCACCTTTCTGAAATGCATCTGCCATTAGATCACTGTTGCCGCCAACTCGCGGACTTCCCGTTAAAATCAAAATATTCTTCATGTTCCTTACCTCCCTCTGTAGATCTATTATACCGCAACTGCAGGGCAGATTGCCAGGGGTTTGTTGTATGGGCTATTAAAATGCCTCTTTTCCCACGATATCCTTATCTTCCACCGTCAGCAGATAGCCGTGCCCCGGGTCCGCAGCCACTGGTAAAAGTTTTCTTTTTCGTCAGGAAAGGCGTTCTGCAAAATCGCCGCAATGGGTCCGCCGTGGCAAACGGCGATGGTCAGCAGTTTGCCGTCCGGGGGATTTGACTGGCTTGGGGAATCAGCAATGGTCGATATCAAACGTTTCTCTTGTTCCTGCAAAAGTTCAGTAAAACCTTTCAGCACACGCATTTGAAAGTCGCACGCACTTTCGCCGCCGGGAGGCGGCAGAGTTCCCGTGGTGTCTCCGATCCAGGTCTGGTAATCGGGATCGTCCTTTAGTTCGCCATAACTTTTCATTTCAAAGTCGCCGAAATCGATCTCTCGGAAAGGGGAGAATGCTTCGTGCTCCCGGTTGCCGTAGATCAGAGAAAAAGTCTGTTCCGTGCGCAGCATTCCGCTGGTATAATACTTTGCATCAGTATCATTCGGGTAGATTTCCTGCGCAGAAAGATTTCGGAGCATTTCGATCCCTTCTTGCGCAAGAGGTATGTCGGATGATCCGTAATAAAGTCTTTTCTGATTTCCTTCGGTGATCCCGTGCCGGATCAGGCAAATTTTTGTCTTCATTTATTTTACTCGCTTTCCAATTCCGCAAAACACCCGATGTACTTCGCTGGCTTCCGCTGCCAGCCGGAGCATGAGCCTGCCGTTCATTTCCCGAAAGGCTCGTAACGCTGGGTCCATGGGAACGATACCCTGTGACACATCAGTCATGATGAGAACTTTATCCTGCCAGGCTTTATGTCTCTCGGAAAACCAGTCCGCCGCTTCCAGTGGGGACTGATCGGATCCCAGAGATTGTTGTTTCGCTTGCTTTTCCGGATGTTTCTCTGTCAAGGCTTCACATCCGCGCATCGCGCACCGTTTCACAAATCCTTCGATCCCATAGATCGCATCTGCTGCAAAGTCGGGCGCTGCACCGTCGCTGCAGTCACACACTGTTTTTATATCAAAATTTTTCTTCGCATAGTCCAGCTTCCCCTGATATGCGCCGCCGAAAATCAAAATCATATTTATCTATCCTCCTAAAGAGCGATCGCGTCGCCAGCCAGCGCCAGCAGTAGTATCCCGGTCAGTTCGCCGGTGACGATCATGTAGCCGGAAACGTCCCCGCTCATGCCGCCCAGCTGCTTTCTCATGCGTCTGCCAATAAGGCTTTCCAGAGATGCCTGTGCCAGCAGGATCCACAGCAGAACGATCAGCCGCAGTACCGAAAAATCGCCGATGAGACCGCAGCCGGGGAGCACCACCAGTACCAGGCAGATCACGATAGTTATGATCACCCCTGGCCATCCCTGTTCGTTATAATAATGTGATGACAGCCCGCGATACTGGCTGGTTTGCATCGGCGTTCGATTGATAATGCTATAGGCGGAAAGTTCCCGCGATATAGTAAAAACAAGCGCACAGCATGGCCGCCTTTGCCAGAGAGAAATCCTCCGACTAAAGTCGCCATAGACGCGAAAAACAGCAGCATCTAAACCCGAGAGAGACCACAGCGAATGCTCCTACGCGGGAGTCCTTCAAGATCCGCTGCCGGTCAGCCAGCGGCCTGCGGGAAAGCACCGCATCGCTGCAGTCCATAAACCCGTCCAGGTGAATAAATCCCGTCATCCAGAAATAGCTGAAGGTCAGCAGTGCACCAGTCAATAAACTGCTGACGCCCAGCAGGGACAGCAGCCACCAAATAACGCCTACCAGCACTCCCAGAGCCGTTCCGATCAGGGGAAACATATTGAGCATGGCGTATCGATTATCTTCTTCCCAGCCACGATACGGGCATGGGATCCGGCAAAAACAACCCCAGGCCATCAAAAACCCTTTTATATATCTCATTTCCAGATTTCCTCCATTCCTCCGCTGATTTCGATCACCCGCTCGCAGACAGAAGCCAGCGCCCGGTCTGCTGCCGCCAGCCCCTGGCGGTAAGCCTCGACAGTCTCGCTGTACTTCACGGCGTCGCTGTAAATATAATCGGAGACAAAAACCGTGCTCCCGGTCTTTGCAGCAAACTCCGTAAGATTCTCGCGGATCCGCTTTGCAGCATCCGGATCGAAATCGCCGTGATCGTCGAACATCTCGTTGCTGAGAAGTGCGGTCACGCTGTCTAATAAAAATGCTCCGGAGGGATCTACCTGAGGATCATCCAGGAGCGACAGCAGGTTTTTCCCGCATTCCAGCGTCGTGAATCCCCAGCCGTCCCGTTCGGTCAGGTGTCTGCGGATCCGTGCGTGATCCTCTTCGTCGTGAGGGATCATGGTAGCGATGTAGTAAAGAGGGCTGCCGGCCTCATCCGCCTGCCTGCGAGCCAGGCGCTGAGCATAAAAGGATTTGCCGTTTTTGCAGCCGCCGCTGATGAACACATTCATTTAAAAGAAGTCTCCTTCCCGGATCTCATCCAGATAATCATCGTTGATCTCGGCTTCATCGAAGGTCGCCATGTGACACATCACGTCGCATGCTCCCCGGAGCACCTCGAAGGCGATGGGGCAGCCGCTGCCTTCTCCAAGGCGCATGTCCAGGTCGAGAAACGGCCGGAGCCCCAGGCGGTCCATAGCATGCAGGTAGCCTTTTTCCAGGGATTTATGAGATGCAAACATATAGGAGGCGCAGTCCGGTGCCATCATGTAAGCTGCCAGTGCAGCGACTGCGGAAATATAGCCGTCTATCACGATGGGCAGCCGGTTTTGTGCCGCACCCAGGTACAGGCCGGTCATGGCACAGATGTCGAATCCGCCTGCCGCCGCCAGGATCTCCAGTGTGGCGTTTCGCACGTCAGTCAGGCAGTCCAGCGCTTCTCCGAATTCCGTGCTCCGGTAAGGCTTGGACACGGCATCCACGATTTCTTTTTTCTTTGAAAAACCTGCATCGTTGACACCGCCGCCTCTGCCGCATGTTTCTTCCGCGCCAAGGCCTGTCAGGGAGGAAAGTACGGCTGCGCTCGTGGTGGTGTTGCCGATGCCCATTTCTCCTGCGCCGATCAGGTCGTATCCCGCTTTTTTTAAAGCGCTCGCCATCTCCATGCCGGTCTCGATGCACTGCAGTGCTTCTGCAAAGGTCATGGCAGGGCCTTTTGCAATATTCCAGGTGCCGCGGCGGATCCGGCGGTTTACGATTTTATGGGGGTCTTCCAGGGGTGCTTCGCAGTAAAGCTCTTGTGGAATGTCGTCTTTCACGCCGAGATCGACGATGAGAAGGTCGCTTCCGAAGCTTTCTGCCAGTGCTCCCACGCCGGTGAGTCTGCGGGTGAAGTTGATGGTTTGCGCCCGGGTCACCGACTGGGGCGCTGATGCGATGCCTTCTTCTGCAACACCATTGTCGGCGCACATGACGGCGACGCAGGTCTTTTCGATGGTGTTTTTCACCTGTCCCGTGATCCCTGCCATTTTGATGGAAAGCTCTTCGAGCACGCCCAGGCTGCCCGGCGGTTTTGCCAGTTTGGCCTGACGGTCTGCGGCTTTTTCCATGGCTTTGACGTCGGCGGGATCTATCTCATTTAATTGTGCAAAGAATGTTTCTTTCGTCATAGTTTCCTCGTAGTTATCTATAAGTTTTTCTGATTTTCCAACCACTCCATGGCTTTGCCGCAGTGTATGACTTCGACAGTGTAGGTGGTGTCCGGCTTGCAAAGCTTCTTTGCCTGCTGCAAAAGAGCATGGATATCCATGCTCCCTTCGTCAAACGGTGCGTGCCAGTCGTAGCTTCCGTCGTTGTTGTGAAGGTGGAAGTGCTTGATATACGGGGACAGCACCTGGATCCACTGGTTGACCGGAACATCGCTCATACAGTTGGCGTGCCCGATATCCAGGCAGATGCCGATGTTAGGCTGATCGATGCCTTTTAGCATATCCGCCATCATCTGCGGTTCATCCTCCAGGACGTTTTCGATGCAAAGCTGAAAATCCTCAGGCTTGTCTGCCATAAATCTCGTCCAGAATTTCACTGACTGCTCCTGATGCCACGATTTAAAATAAATGTGAGGCACATAACCGGAGTGGACTACCATTTTAGAAATGCCCAAGTCTTTGCAGGCGGTGTATGCCTGCTCCATCCGATGGCGGGCAAGGTCCTTTGCAAGAGGATCGATAGCCGCCGGATGCAGTTCGTTAAACGGTGCGTGGAGCACCGCGTGCTCCGGAGAGACTTTGCAGTCCGTAAAAAGCCGGCGGATCTCGTTGCAGCATGATTCGTATTTTGGCTCGTCCAGATTTTCTGCCATGCAGAACTGATCCAGTTCGAGACCGCTTTGTGTTTTTTTGACCCAGCGGGCGAAGTCCTCGCCGATGGTCGCGATGTAAAGATTTTTCATAGGGTTTATTATAGCATGGCTTGCCATGAAAGGACAGAATCAAATAAAGTTGGTCATGTTACCGGATTCCTGCACAGGAGGCAGGATTCCTGCTCTCTTTCCGGCCTCGATCGACTTGAGCAGCCAAGCCATATTGCGTCCTAGATTGTGCATGGTCTGAAGTCCTTCCAGGTCTTTTTTGACATCGGACGGTTTCCAGCCGTGGACCATATTCCAGTAGGTGGAGCTTACGACTGGCATCTGGGCGATGGTGAAATATTTCTGAAGAACGTCTAAAGATGCACTCGTTCCCGCGCGGCGTGCTGAGGCGATAGCTGCCGCAGGTTTGTGTGCAAAGGCTTTGTAGCTCAGACCATCGCAGCAGCTGAAAAAAGCTCGATCAAGAAAGGAAAGGATTCGGCCGGTCGGATGGGCATAGTATACCGGTGTACCGAATACAAAACCGTCTGCTTTATGTGCTTTTTCTACAAACCCGTTGACGGGGTCGTCTTCAAAAACACATTTGACTCCATTGCACATCATACATCCATTGCAGTCGCGGATCCTGCCTGGACCGATTTGAACGATTTCATATTGTATATTTTCTTCAGTGAGGATTTTTCCAATTTCCTCGAGGGCTGTAAAGGTGCAGCCTTTCTTATTTGAGCTTCCGTTTAACATTAATACTTTCATGGCAATTCTCCTCAGTTGGTATTTTTATCGAGTAATTTTGTGATCATATGAGTAACGTTTTCGGCAATCGCCTTGTGACCGGAGGCGGTTAGATGAATGCCATCCAGGTACAGATCACTTTGCAAAAGCTTTAAAAGCTGTCTGAATTCTACAATCCCACTGGGGTCCAGTCCGTTGATCGGCTCATCTAAGATCAACAGCTCCGGCTCTCCGAGCATCGCCATCGCCAGTCCCAGTCTTTGTTTCATTCCCATGGAAAGAGTCTTGCACCGGCACTTTCTTTTTTCCCAGATGCCCGTCATGCGAAGCATCTCTTCTACTTTTTCTTTTCCCGGAACTCCCTTCTGGATCCGGTAATATTCCATATTATTTTCCACTGTCAGGTTCCCGAAAAAGCCCGGCTGTTCGATCATCACTCCACTGCGCCGTCTCGCCCTTTGCAGTTCCTTCTCTCCCTGTTCTCCAAACAGCCTGATCTCTCCTGTGGATGCCGCACTATGCCCTGCCAGAAGCTTCAAAAGTGTTGACTTTCCGGCTCCGTTATCCCCGGAAGCATCAGATCCAACAGCACACAGTCCGGTAATTCCCGTTCCATACAAAACAATGCCTCTGTTCCGGAAAATGCCTGCCGCACCTGATATCCTGCCCCTTCCATAATTTTGACCAGCAGACCACTGATATCCGCATCATCCTCTACGATCAATATCTTTTGTCCTTCCATACGCTCCTCCATATCGTACACTTTTTCCACATTGTATCATTTTCGCAGTGTTCTTTCAATTTCTGTTTCTGCACAACAAAAAGAGCCATTGCTTCATTTCACAATGACCCTTGTTATGATACTCTGAACTTCCTATCCAAACTCTCTGCTTCTTGACACGCTTGGCACTTTCTTTTTCTCTGTCGCATACACAAACTGATACAGTGTATATGCCATCAGAACAGCTCCCATCACATCAATGACGGAGTGCTGTTTTAAAAATATCGTCGCAAGGATGATCAATCCTGCTAAAATATAGGCTCCGTTGCTGATCACCGGATGCTTCTTCAGCTGCTCACTCTGTGCGATTGCAATACATGCAGCCAGAGAATTGAACACATGAAGAC
>ENA-OQDA01000791-OQDA01000791.1-human-gut-metagenome-genome-assembly--contig:-NODE-791-length-12193-cov-1.515664_pt1 | contig 12193 bp, 18 predicted proteins | sample MGYA00242771_ERZ504603 | MGnify/ENA primary metagenome ERZ504603 (study PRJEB26092, sample SAMD00036328) | human gut metagenome | host: Homo sapiens | study: EMG produced TPA metagenomics assembly of...
GATCCATGTGTACCCGAATCAGTTTATGATGCTGGTGGACGGCGGTAAGGTCGTTGATTATACAGCGGAAGAGGGTTATTATACAGTGCAGAATTCATCCCTGCCGTCCCTGTTTAACGGACAGTTCGGCGATGCGCTGAAAGAATCCTTCAACCGTGTGCGCTATGGCGGACAGACGCCGTATGCACAGAAGGTCTACTATATTAATCTCCAGGAGATCAAGGGAATCAAGTTCGGCACACGGACGCCGATCAACTATTTGATTTATTCTATAATTCCGAGCTGTTTCTGCGCGCACATGGAACTTACTCCATCAAGATCACGGTCCATTGAAATTTTATGCGGAGGCTATTCCGAAAAATCAGGATCAGGTGGAGATTGATTCCATCAATGAGCAGTATTTAGCGGAGTTCCTGGAAGCGCTGCAGACCTCGATCAACCAGATGTCGGCGGATGGCGTGCGGATTTCCTTTGTAGCCTCCAAAGGCAGGGAACTGGGACGATATATGGCGGAGACGCTGGATGAAGAGTGGAACCGTCTGCGTGGCATGGAGATCCAGTCAGTTGGTATCGCCAGCATTTCCTATGATGAAGAATCGCAGAAACTTATCAATATGCGGAATCAGGGCGCGATGCTCGGCGACCCGTCGGTGCGCGAGGGGTATGTACAGGGCGCGATGGCACGCGGCTTTGAGGCAGCCGGTTCCAACGGAAGCGGTGCGATGGCAGGCTTCATGGGAATGGGCGCCGGCATGAACTTCGGCGGCGGATTTATGGGCGCCGCATCGGCGTCCAACCTGCAGCAGATGCAGATGCAGCAGGCGGCGCGGCAGGGATATGCGGCACCGCAGGGCGGCTATGCGCCGGGGCAGGCGAATGGAGCGCCGCAGGGTGGTTATGCACAGCAGCCGGGACAGGTGGATGCGGCACCACAGGGCGCTTATGCACAACCGGCAGGACAGAACGCACCGCCTCAGGACAGTGCGGCAGCTCCGGCAGAATCCTGGACTTGTGAGTGCGGCAATGTCAACCACGGAAAGTTCTGCTCCGAGTGCGGCAAGCCAAGACCAGCCGGTCCGTGGACCTGCAGCTGCGGAACGGTCAATACAGGTAAGTTTTGTTCTGAATGCGGAAAACCGAGGTCATAGGGCGTATGGAGATACAATCATATAAGTGTCCAAACTGCGGCGGCGGGCTGGTGTTTGATCCGAAGACGCAGAAATTTAAATGTGAATACTGCCTCTCAGCGTTTACGGAAGAGACGTTGAAAGAGATGGAAGAGGCAGCCAGAAAGTCAGAGGAAAGCTTCGAAGCCGGGTGGAATGCCGGAAGCGGAAAAGATAGAGAGCCAGAAGCAGGCGGAGTCTAAGATGGTTCTCTATACCTGCCCGAGCTGCGGCGCGGAGATTGTGGCACAGGAGACGACGGCGTCCACGTACTGCTGTTACTGTCACAATCCGGTGGTTCTTTCGGGAAGCCTGGACGGTAAATACCGCCCGGACGGTCTGATTCCGTTTGAGATCGACAAGAAAAAGGCAAAAGAAATCTTTAAAAACTGGATTCAGAAGAAAAAGTATGTGCCGGATGATTTCTACTCACCGCGTCAGATGGAGTATCTGGAGGGAATTTATTATCCATATTGGATGTATAGCTGCCAGGTATCCGGTGAGATGCAGGCGGAGGCGCTGCGGAAACGCGTGACGGTGGCGGGGGAGATCGAGTATATCGAGACGAGCCGTTACCATCTGGAGAAAAAGGCGGAGCTTCCCATCAAGGATGTGGCGCGCAACGCGTTAAAGCAGGCGGACCGCAGCCTTGCCGAGACCGTGCTTCCGTTTGATATGAAGAAGCTGCGCCCGTTTCAGGCAGGCTATTTTCTGGGATTTAGAGCGGAGCGGCGCGACCGGGAAAAGGAAGAATTTACACAGGATATTGAGCAGGAGATCAAGCAGTATACGAGAGAATCCCTGCAAAATAGCGTCTCCGGCTACGATCATGTGGATAATTCAGGAACCACCGGGAGACCATCACGGGGGAAAAATGGAACTATGCCATGCTTCCAGTGTGGATGATGACCTAACCCGGATCCGAAGAACGGTCAGATGTACTATTTGCGATGAATGGGGAAAATGGAAAGGTCTGCGGCGTCCTGCCGGTTGATTCGAAAAACTGGTGCGCCTGTTTTGACGATTTCATTCCTGTGTTTGTACTTTTGCTGCTGGGAGGATACCTGATATGATAGAGAATCAAAATGCGGGAGTCTGTGGGATCTCTTTCGCTTCTTCCGGCGGCAGGTCGTACAGGTTTTGTCCATTGCTTCGCCCGGGTGGATCTTGTTCTTAATACCGTCAAGACCAGCCATCAGCAGCGCTGCGAAGCACAGGTACGGGTTAGCAGCCGGGTCCGGGAAACGTACTTCGATACGACGTGCTTTCGGAGAAGAAACCACCGGAATACGGATAGAGGCAGAGCGGTTACGGGCAGAGTAAGCCAGCATGACCGGTGCTTCGTAACCCGGGACCAGACGCTTGTAGGAGTTGGTGGTCGGGTTAGCCAGGGCGTTGATCGCTTTAGCGTGTTTGATTACGCCACCGATGTAGTACAGCGCCTGCTCAGACAGACCCGCATATTTGTCACCGGAGAACAGGTTTACGCCGTTCTTGGACAGGGACATGTGGCAGTGCATGCCGGAACCGTTATCGCCAAACATTGGCTTTTTGGCATAAAGGTTGCGGTTTTACCGAAACGGTGAGCGACGTTGTGAACGACATATTTGTAGATCTGAATTTCGTCCGCTTTTTTGGTCATGGTGTTAAAGCGGGTCGCGAATTTCGTTCTGACCAGCAGTCGCCACTTCGTGGTGATGCGCTTCAACAACCAGGCCCATTTCTTCCATGATCAGACACATGGTAGAACGGATATCCTGAGAAGAATCTACCGGAGGAACCGGGAAGTAACCGCCATTTCACGCCTGGACGGTGACCTTTGTTACCACCTTCGTATTTGGTGGAGGAGTTCCATGCGCCTTCGATGTCATCGATAGCCACGTGGGAACCGGAAATAGATGCGCCGAAACGGATGTCGTCAAACAGGAAGAACTCTGGCTCTGGCCCGAACAGAACGGTGTCTGCGATGCCGGTAGAACGCAGATACTCTTCAGCACGTTTAGCAATGGAGCGCGGGTCACGGTCATAGCCCTGCAGCGTACCTGGTTCCAGGATATCGCAACGGATGATCAGGGTAGACTCTTCAAAGAACGGGTCGATGAGAGCAGTAGACGCATCTGGCATCAGAACCATGTCTGATTCGTTAATGCCTTTCCAGCCACCGATTGAGGAGCCGTCAAACATTTTGCCTTCTTCAAAGAATTCGGCATTTACCTGATGAGCAGGAATAGTGACGTGCTGTTCTTTGCCTTTGGTATCAGTGAAGCGTAAATCAACAAACTTCACTTCGTGCTCGTTCAGCATCGTCAAAACGTGTTCAGCGGACATACTTACTCTCCCGGATTGGTCATTGTCGTCGTGGTAACGAAGTCTTCAATTCTGCAAAAATTTGGCCGTGTCGCCATAAAAATATAAAGCGAAATCTGTGCCAACTTTTAAATTGCCCCTAAAAGGCGTTATCATGCGCACCATCGTGCAAAGGGGCTGCACCATGAAGGTTGTATTGCACCATTATAGTGCTTTAATGTGAACATTAAGCACCATATTGGTGCAAAGCATGTCAGATTACCCCTTTTAACGCTCCGTGAATGTGATCACAAAGAAACTCTGCAATACTTGTTTGCGGAGGATGTTTGTGATCCTGTTTTGTACTGCGATTAATCCGTGTACAATAACGCGCTATTTCTAAAATGCCTGAGGCAAAGTTGTGATCGAAAATTTGCGTAACATCGCCATCATCGCGCACGTAGACCATGGTAAAACGACCCTGGTAGACAAGCTGCTCCAACAATCCGGTACGTTCGATGCACGTGCTGAAACCCAAGAGCGCGTGATGGACTCCAACGATTTGGAGAAAGAGCGTGGGATTACCATCCTCGCTAAAAACACCGCTATCAATGGAATGACTACCGTATCAACATCGTTGATACCCCGGGGCACGCCGACTTCGGTGGTGAAGTTGAACGTGTAATGTCCATGGTCGACTCTGTGCTGCTGGTGGTGGATGCAATGGACGGTCCGATGCCGCAGACGCGCTTCGTGACCAAAAAAGCCTTTGCCCATGGCCTGAAGCCAATTGTTGTTATCAACAAAGTTGACCGTCCTGGTGCGCGTCCTGACTGGGTTGTTGATCAGGTATTTGACCTGTTCGTTAACCTCGACGCTACCGACGAGCAGCTGGACTTCCCGATCGTTTACGCTTCTGCGCTGAACGGTATCGCGGGTCTGGATCACGAAGACATGGCTGAAGACATGACTCCGCTGTATCAGACTATCGTTGATCGTGTACCGGCTCCGAATGTAGATCTTGATGGCCCGCTGCAGATGCAAATCTCTCAGCTGGACTACAACAACTACGTTGGCGTAATCGGTATCGGCCGTATCAAACGCGGTAAAGTTAAACCGAACCAGCAGATCACTATCATTGATAGCGAAGGCAAAACCCGTAACGGTAAAGTCGGTAAAGTTCTGACCCATCTGGGTCTGGAACGTATCGAGAGTGATATTGCCGAAGCAGGCGATATCATCGCGATCACCGGTCTGGGCGAGCTGAACATCTCCGACACCATCTGCGACCCGCAGAATGTTGAAGCGCTGCCAGCTCTGTCCGTTGATGAACCGACCGTAACCATGTTCTTCTGCGTAAACACCTCTCCATTCTGCGGTAAAGAAGGTAAATATGTTACCTCTCGTCAGATCCTTGACCGCCTGAACAAAGAGCTGGTGCACAACGTTGCGACTGCGCGTTGAAGAAACCGAAGATGCGGATGCGTTCCGTGTATCCGGTCGTGGTGAACTGCACCTGTCTGTTCTAGATCGAAACATGCGTCGTGAAGGTTCGAATGCGGTTCCGTACGAAGTAATCTTCCGCGAAATCGACGGCCGTAAACAAGAGCCGTTCGAAAACGTAACGCTGGACGTTGAAGAGCAGCATCAGGGTTCTGTGATGCAGGCTCTGGGTGAGCGTAAAGGCGACCTGAAAAACATGAATCCAGATGGCAAAGGCCGCGTACGTCTTGACTACGTGATCCCAAGCCGTGGTCTGATCGGCTTCCGTTCAGAATTCATGACCATGACCTCCGGTACCGGTCTGCTGTACTCCACTTTCAGCCACTACGACGATGTTCGTGCGGGTGATGTGGGTCAGCGTCAGAACGGCGTACTGATCTCCAACGGCCAGGGTAAAGCAGTTGCGTTCGCACTGTTCAGCCTGCAGGACCGCGGTAAGCTGTTCCTGGGTCACGGTGCTGAAGTTTACGAAGGCCAGATCATCGGTATTCACAGCCGCTCTAACGACCTGACTGTAAACTGCCTGACCGGTAAGAAACTGACCAACATGCGTGCGTCTGGTACTGACGAAGCCACGGTTCTGGTTCCGCCGGTTAAGATGACCCTGGAGCAGGCTCTGGAGTTCATCGATGACGACGAACTGGTAGAAGTTACTCCGACCTCTATCCGTATCCGTAAACGTCACCTGACCGAGAACGACCGTAAACGCGCGATGCGCGGTGCAAAAGAAGAGTAATTTTTTCTTCTTGTTGTTCGCTAAACCCCGCCTCTCCGGCGGGGTTTCTTTTTTTCCATTCCTGCATCACACGCCAATAGTCAAATCCAGCTTTCCCGCTAAAGTTAATTTTCCACGGCGCGGAAGGAGACAAAATGCTCTATATCTTTGATTTAGGTAATGTGATTGTCGACATTGACTTCAACCGGGTATTGGGAGCCTGGAGCGATTTAACCCGCATCCCGCTGGCGACGCTGAAGCAGCATTTCACCATGGGTGAGGCTTTCCATCAGCATGAGCGCGGCGAGCTCAGCGATGAAGACTTTGCCGCCGCCATGTCGCCATGAAATGAATATGCCCCTCAGCTATGAACAGTTTACTCACGGCTGGCAGGCGGTGTTTGTCGCGCTGCGCCCCGGAGGTGATTACCATCATGCATAAACTTCGTGCCCAGGGGCATCGGGTGGTGGTGCTCTCCAATACCAATCGTCTGCACACCACGTTCTGGCCCGATGAATACCCGGAAGTGCGCGCGGCCGCCGATCGCATTTATCTGTCGCAGGAGATGGGATTGCGTAAGCCTGAAGCGCAAATTTATCTGCGAGTACTGGAAGAAGAGGGGTTTTCCGCCGCAGATACGGTCTTTTTTGATGATAACGTCGATAATATAGCAGGGGCCAACCGGTTGGGGATCACCAGTATCCTGGTGACTGGTAAGGAGACCATCCCTGACTATTTCGCGAAACAGCTATGCTAAAAACCGTTCATCCAAAAATTACTTCACCATACCCGGCCGCTGCTGGCGTGGCTAAAGCTGCTGTGGCGGCGCATTGATGAAGACCATATGACCACTCTGGCGGGGAACCTCGCCTATGTGTCATTACTGTCCCTGGTGCCGCTGATTGCCGTCGTGTTCGCGCTGTTTGCGGCCTTTCCTATGTTCTCCGAAGTCAGCGTGCAGATCCGTCATTTTATCTTCGCCAATTTTATTCCGGCGACCGGGGATGTAATCCAGGGATATATCGAGCAGTTCGTGGCCAACTCCAGCCGCATGACCGCCGTAGGCGCCTTTGGCCTGATCGTCACCTCGCTGCTGCTGATGTACTCGATCGACAGCGCGCTAAACACCATCTGGCGCAGCACGCGCAGCCGCCCCAAAGTTTATTCCTTTGCCGTTTACTGGATGATCCTGACCCTCGGCCCGCTGCTGGCGGGCGCCAGCCTGGCGATCAGTTCCTATCTGCTGTCGCTGCGCTGGGCAAGCGACCTGGACGGCGTAATTGATAATCTGCTCCGCCTATTTCCGCTGATCCTCTCCTGGGCAGCGTTCTGGCTGCTCTATAGTATTGTACCGACTACCCAGGTACGTAACCGCGACGCGGTGATCGGGGCGCTGGTGGCGGCGCTGCTGTTTGAGGCAGGTAAAAAGGCGTTTGCCCTCTATATCACCACCTTTCCGTCCTATCAGCTAATTTATGGCGTGATTTCGGTGGTGCCGATTTTGTTCGTCTGGGTGTACTGGACCTGGTGTATCGTCTTGCTTGGCGCTGAAATTACTGTCACTCTCGGTGAATACCGCAAACTTAAAACAGAAGAAACAGAACAACCATGATTGCATTAATTCAACGCGTATCCCGTGCAAGCGTTACCGTGGCGGACGAGGTGACGGGCGAAATTGGCCCAGGGCTTCTGGTGCTGCTGGGCGTCGAGAAAGACGATGATGAACAAAAGGCGAATCGCCTTTGTGAACGCGTGCTGGGCTACCGCATCTTCAGCGATGCGGAAGGGAAAATGAACCTGAATGTCCAGCAGGCGGGCGGCAGCGTGCTGGTGGTTTCGCAATTTACGCTGGCGGCCGATACCGAGCGGGGGATGCGACCGAGCTTCTCGAAAGGCGCTGCCCCTGACCGCGCTGAGGCGCTGTATGAGTATTTCGTCGCCCGCTGTCGCCAGCAGGAAATGCACACCCAGACCGGAAGATTCGCTGCGGATATGCAGGTTTCTTTGGTCAATGATGGTCCCGTGACCTTTTGGTTGCAAGTATGACCCAGCTTCCGGGCAGGCTGCGGGTAACAAAAGAGAGTACGACTATGTATCACCTTCGTGTACCGCAAACAGCAGAAGAGTTAGAGAGCTACTACCAGTTCCGCTGGGAGATGCTGCGTAAGCCGCTGCATCAGCCTAAGGGATCGGAACGTGACGCCTGGGATGCGATGGCGCATCATCAGATGGTAGTGGATGAAGAGGGCAACCTGGTTGCCGTCGGCCGGCTATATATCAATGCGGAGAATGAAGCCTCCATCCGCTTATGGCTGTGCATCCCTCGGTGCAGGATAAAGGGCTGGGTACGCTGATGGCGATGACCCTGGAGTCCGTCGCGCGTCAGGAGGGGGTTAAGCGGGTTACCTGCAGCGCGCGCGAGATGCGGTGGAATTTTCGCCAATGCTGGGCTTGTGAATCAGGGGGAGATCACTACCCCGACCACCACGCCGATCGTCATTCTTGATGATCAAACCGATCGCGTCGCTGGACGATATTTTGCACCGTGGCGACTGGTGCGCGCAGCTCCAGCAGGCGTGGTATCAGCATATCCCGCTGAGATGAAAAAATGGGCGTACGCATTCAGCAGTACACCGGGCAGAAATTTATACCACCATGCCGGAAGCGGGGAACCAGAATCCGCACCATACGCTGTTCGCCGGCAGCCTGTTTTCGCTCGCTACCTTAACCGGATGGGGGCTTATCTGGCTGATGCTGCGCGAGCGGCATCTGGGAGGCACCATTATTCTGGCGGATGCGCATATTCGTTACAGCCAGCCTATTAGCGGCCGCCCCAGCGCCATCGCCGACCTCGGTTCTCTGAGCGGCGATCTCGACCGACTGGCGCGCGGGCGTAAAGCCCGCGTGCAAATGCAGGTGGAGCTTTTTGGCGACGATAAACAGGGCGCCGTTTTCGAGGGTCTACATCGTGCTGCCGGCGAAGCCCTTTGGTTCGTACGAAGAGGGCGGCAACGAGGAAGAGTAAGCGCCTGCGGCAGTTATCGTCCTGGCGATGCCACACGCCAGGCGATATCCCGCATGGCATCACGCGCGGCGTTGCTGACGCCTCCCAGCTGAAAGAAGCCGTGGATCACCCCCAGATAGCGCTGACAGGAACTCTCCACCCCTTGCTCCGCAGCCTTCGGTACAGCACTTCGCCCTCATCACGTAAAGGATCGAACTCCGCCGTCAGGATGTGGACCGGTGGCAGACCGTGAAAATCTTCGCGCCACAGCGGACTGGCATCCGGATGGGTAGCGGGTGTGGCCGCTAAATACATTTCGTAGCCGCTAAGCAGCGTGTCCCGGGTAATGATGTAATCCTCGCCGTTGCTGGCGTAGCTTGCCATGCTGGCGGTAGCGTCGAGCATCGGGTAAATCAGGATAAGCTGTGCAGGCTGCCATGTTCCCGCAGCTTTCAGGCGCAGAGCCGTGACCAGGGCGAGATGCCCGCCGGCGCTGTCGCCGGCCAGGGTGATACGTGATGCGTCAACGCCAAGCTGCTCCGCGTGCCGGTGGATAATCATGACACCTTGTTCTGCGTCATCGTGCGCCGCCGGAAAGGTATGCTCCGGCGCCAGGCGGTACTGTACAGCGATCACCCGGCAACCGCTGAACATGGCTAACTGACGGAGTTGGTTATCGTGGGTGGTAAAGCCGCCGCTGACAAAACAGCCGCCGTGGTAGTAGATAAGCGTGGGTAGCAGGCCGTCGGCAGTGGGCGGTGAAACGACGCGGAAGTGCATACCCTCCAGGGTGATATCCTCCACCCGCACTCGCGTTTCCGTCTCCCCGGCGAGTACCGCACTGGCGATATAGCCGGCCCTCCGATCATCAATATGCTGATCGCGTGATGACGGACGACCTGCCGCAATAAATGCCTCAACCAGCGAAGCAATCCCTTTTTCCAGCGCCATATGAAGTTCCTTATACTGTTTTAATATCCAGTGTTATAGCCTGGATTATGGCGAAAAGACAGGCCTGTTGAGGTCGCCTGTGCATTATGGAAAGCGGCTCGCAAAAAAGAGTTTACCTGACAAAATCCTGTTTGTTTCCGATTCCAAAAGCTATAGATTGCTCATAACTTCATCACTGGTGATATACTTGAGGTATATATGAGCATGATGGCTGAAAGGGATATGGGCAGAATTCTTCTCGATTTATCAGACGATGTCATTCAACGTCTCGATGACCTCAAAGTGCAGCGTAACATTCCGCGAGCGGAACTGTTACGTGAAGCGGTTGAACAATATCTGGAGAAACAAGATCGAGCTAAAGATACCATCTCCAGTGCGCTGGGTCTGTGGCAAGACTGCGAAGAAGACGGCATGGAATATCAACGTCAGCTACGCAAGGAGTGGTAATGACCTCCGGATCTGCGCTTTTTGATACCAATATTCTTATTGATTTATTAGCGGGCGTCGCGAAGCCAAACAGGCGCTGGAGGCCTGGCCACCGCAGAATGCGATCAGTCTGATTACCTGGATGGAGGTGATGGTTGGCGCTAAAAAATATCACCAGGAGCAGCGCACGCGAATGGCGCTGAGCACCTTTAATATCATTAACATCTCACAGGATATTGCAGAGCGAAGCGTTGCGCTGCGGCAGGAGTATAAGCTTAAGCTGCCGGATGCCATCATTCTGGCGACGGCGCAACTCCATCGTCTGGAACTAATTACGCGGAATACGAAGGATTTTGCCGGTATTCCTGGCGTAGTCACGCCGTACGAAATCCACCCTGAATAATTCGAGTGGCAGGAGGACGACAAGTGAGCGACAGACTCGTCTGAAACGAATATCTCCAGCCAAAGGTTGGCCTCTGATAACGGTCAGTGACGCGTGTGAATAATCCCTGCGCACGTTCGTGTCACAAGAAGGAAAACGGGCGACAAGAGCCGCCCGAAATCATACTGCAGAACTTACTCCCCTTCGCCGGGGAACATGAACGGGTTAATTGAGCTTCTGGCGAAGCCCTCCTGTTCCATGCGGGCGTCGAGCACCAGGGAGGCCAAATCGTCGGCGACGGCTTCGGCTTCTGATCCGTTCTCCTCGATACATAATCTTCAGGTAGGTTCCGCAGTCGCCGCAGCTTTCGGCTTTCACCGCCGCCTGCTCGTTGTCCAGCGACCAGTAGTGCAGGTCGCGGCTCTGCTCGCAGTTGCTGCACTTGACGCGTACTACGTGCCACTCAGTTTCGCACAGGTTGCAGTGCAGATAGCGCAGCCCCTGAGTGGTGCCGATTTGCACGATGCTGGAGACCGGCATCGAGCCGCACACCGGGCAGAACTGGCGCTGTTCGCCGTATTCGGCGCGCGCTTTTCCTGGGATCAGACTGGCCATCTGCGCCCAGTAGAGCGACAGCGCAGCCCAGATGAACGGCGCTTTGTCGCTACTGACGGAGGCGAAATCGGAAACAAACAGCGCGCTGGCCATCTGCTCCAGCTCCTGCTCAGAGGCTTTTTCCAGATTCTCAATGACCGCCAGCGCGGCCGCTCATCTCCGGCTTCAGCTCGGCAATCAGCGAGTGCAACAGCTTGTGCCAGTGCTTGTCGCGCGGCAGGACGTGGATATCCAGCGGCGGCTTGCCCTGTTCGCTGGCCGCTTTAATGCGGGCGGTGAGATCCATCTGCAGCGGATGGTCGTACAGCACTACTTCCTGGGCATGGGCAATCAGCGCGGCAAAGCGCAGGTAATCGCCTAGCGGGTTATTAGCGGCCAGCTCGCGCAAGCGTTCAGCGCGGCGGTTATACAGATTTTTCAGCCTGGGGAACAGTAACGGCGGAATTGCTTCCGCCGTGCGATTTCTCGCTCGAACCCAGCTCGTCTTGCGGGATTATGCGAATACTCATTCAGATGACTTTTCCTGTTTCTGGCGGACCTCTCGGTACCAGCGCGGGTGATGTTTCTTCGCCCACGTTTTGGTAACCCAGCCTTCCACCATCGCGGTAATGGTGCCTTTCACCCAGAGGGCGGCGTAGATATGCACCATGATAACCACAATTAACGCCACTGCGGCAAATGAATGCAGCATCAGCGCAAATCGGATCACCGGGATTGAGAAAGCCGGCGCAAAATACGGACGCCAGATGATCACACCGCTCACCAGCAGCAGTACCAGGAAGATAATCGCCGCCCAGAATACGCATTTCTGGCCGAAGTTATAGCGCCCGGTATCGCCCACCTCCTCGTTGACGACGATCTTACGAATATTCTTCGCCCAAAAGATATCATCCCGATTGATTAGATTGTGGTGCCAGTAACGGAAAAACATGATGATAAACGACGCGAACATCACCACCCCGACGAACGGGTGGAGAATTCGCGCCAGCTGCGGCGTGCCGAGGATATGCATCAGCCAGTTAAAGGACGGGAAGAAAAAGCCTAACCCGCTCACCGCCGCCAGGACGAAGCAGAAGGCGGTGACCCAGTGGTTGATGCGTTCCGGCGCCGTGTAGCGCACGATGGTGTCACGTCTTTTCATTTGC
>ENA-OQDA01000792-OQDA01000792.1-human-gut-metagenome-genome-assembly--contig:-NODE-792-length-12190-cov-3.606731_pt1 | contig 12190 bp, 15 predicted proteins | sample MGYA00242771_ERZ504603 | MGnify/ENA primary metagenome ERZ504603 (study PRJEB26092, sample SAMD00036328) | human gut metagenome | host: Homo sapiens | study: EMG produced TPA metagenomics assembly of...
AGTTTTGTGGCGTGGTAGAGCAGTTCCAATACTTTGATGCGAAAGTATTGGGAAGTTTCATGCTCTTTGGCCGCATACAACTCCTCAAACACATGACACATGGAGGGAGGTGTTTTACAAATATACCATTGATGGGCTGTGTCTAAGTCCTCCTCCAAAACAGAAATATCAATCTGGAAGAGGGCGAGCTGAGATCTGGTCACTTCCGTCATTGAATTTTTATCGAGCACCAAGCTCAGTCCACTACAATAGTCAAATGGGAATGAGTACCGAGCCGGCATATTCAGCATACCGTTTACACAAAATTCATCCTGCTGCAGGTGAAACACTTTGTCACCCTCAAACTCAAATTCAACCCGGCCTTCTTGATAATGCCGAATTTCCAACACATTTCGCATTTCATTCGGCTCATCAAAAATATCTGAACAGTTGAAATCCATGAAAATCAGGTCGATACCCGGAAATATGGAGTAATCATATAAAATCCCAGTACCATTACACTGATAGGAAATGACGGAACAACCCGGCTTACGGCTTATCAATTTTGCGTTTTTATCATACCAGTCAGGATGGTAGCCATTTAGAGTCGGGTCCAAATTCTGATAAATACTTCTTTGCGTCATAACTCTGTTTCACCTCTATAAGCAGAAGGGTTAGCTTTCGCTAATCATCAATGTACGCTATTTCACAAGTTCCGTCAAGATACATTCAGATTAAAACTTGGGCCGCAAAATGACCGCAAACTTAATATACAACTCTGTTTATCATATAGAGCCCTAGCCGCAGGAAGGCCATACTCTGAGGCGGCCGTGCTGGGACATCGCCGACGCGCTCATTCGAGAAACGATCCGGTGCCATACGGAAAGCATGGGCAATCTCACGCCGCACGCACGCCAGCACATTTTCCCGCTTTTGTCCGAAGTGGATCGCCGTTAGCTCCCAGATCGAGTTTTGAAACGGGGTCCCGCATTGTAACTGAGTCAAAGCAAAGAGCAAGTATTGATAGGCCTTGCTGGAGGGGCGTATTCCCATTTCCCTCAAGTACGAAGCGGCCCGGTCAGCCGCAACCTCAGAACGCTGCTTCATGGTCATGCTCCCTTTCCTATTTCGCTCGGCAGTATCAACTCTACCGATTACAGCGGAATGATATAAATAAAATTATACAAGTATAAGCGGTAAATAACAAGTGACAGCGGCCTAATACCAAAATATAATCACGCTGCCAGCGAACATTGTTTTTGAATAATCGGGTATCATCAACATAAAGAGGTGATACCTGTTGGAGGAAAGCTATATCGCAAAGCGTATTACTCAACTCCGGATGGCTCGGAATATCTCAGAATATCAGATGTCGCTGGAGCTGGGCCACAGCAAAAGCTATATCCAGAGCATTACCTCCGGAAAGTCCAAGCCATCAACACAGGAGCTATTTAATATCGCGGATTATTTCAATATGAGCCTGTCTGAGTTCTTTGACGAGGAGAATGTTGAGTCTCCCACCGTGCAAAAAGCCATTGACGCCATCCGGAAGTTGAGCGAACAGGATGCGGCCCTGGCACTGGCCATGATCCAGCGCCTTTCCCTTCCTCTGCGGGAGGGTGGAGCGGAGCAGTAAGCCGTCTCTCAATAAAAGTGCCCGAGGGGTACGCTATGCGGCGTATCCCCTCGGGCTTTTTTCATTGGCCGCGCCTGCGGCCGGAGCGTTGATTGGCTCTTTACTTAATTTGGTGTGTTACATATTGGGTGGCGGCGTCCCGCGCTCTACGGTCTCGCCCGAAAAACAATGTCCACAATACTCCCAGATACCGGAGACATCCAGACAACGCTTGAATGTGGCGTAGGTGGATCTCCATGCCCCAGTTGTAGGGTCCTGGCGCATACCATAGGGGTCCCCCATTTGCGCGCAGGCGCTGCTCATGCAGATGGGCGGCAGGCAGTTCATCGCCGCATCCACCACGGCCTCCTCTACATAGTCTCCAGGCTTTGCGGCGGCATAGTCGAAATCGTCCGAGGTAAAAACTTCTTTCCCTTGGTAGGTCATATCAAGGTGCTCCTCTCCGGTTTGTTTTTTATGCGGCGTCCCGAACTTGTTCCGCCAGAAAAGCGGGGACGCGGTTTATCAGGTTTCCTCATAGGGCGGATGGCGGTAGATCTCCATGTTGCGTGCTTCGATGTTATACACAAAATTGACTTCACGCCATCGTCCCTGAAAGAAGGGGATGCCCTCCCAACGCCCGCTACTGTCCACGGCAATAATACCCCAGCAGCTGTATTCTGGTCCGCACTCCCACCAGGCGGGAGTGCCGTCCATCTCCTGAAGCTGCGCCAGGGAGAGCGGGAAGGTTTACACGGCTTTCGTCCTCATCGGAATCATAGTCTGTCCAAAGGCAGCAATGGGCACAGGCTTTCATTCCCATCCCAGGCAGAGCGGATAGGGATTGCGTGTTTCCGAACGGTAACACGGCGGGTGCTTATCTGGATGCTTGACTCTTGGGGGGCTTCGATGCTCGGCCTATCCTTCTTTTCCTTGTTCATCTTGCTCCTCCATTCCAGGTATTTTAAGCGGCCTTTTGATGGACGCGGAGCCCTGCCGCTCTGATCCGAAGCTCGTCCGACAGGTAGCGGAGAGAGGTATCCATGTCCAGGGCAACCACGACCTCTTCCAGATTCTCCATGGACTGGAGCGCATCCTTGAGGCCGGCGATGGCCGTCACGCCAGCAAAGCAGAGAAAGAGCGCGTCGTGATCCAGGAAGCTGGCCACATCGCCTTTTAAGCCTCCCTCTGTGAGATAGGCGGTCCTGGCATGGATATTCCCGGTGACATGGATATAGGAGTAGCTGCGGGTCCCATGAGCCTTGCCGCGGCTGGAGAGCCACCGGTATTTTCGATCCGGCTTGGTCTCATCATCCAGCCGGATCTGGAGACCCTGGATATAGCCGTTCCTGTCGCGGCACGGCACCAGAAGCCCCGAATGGCCGAGGATGTTCCAGTATCCCCGGTCAACATAGAAGCCCGGGACGCCCTCCAGATTGTGAAAGTCGGAAAGGATGCCCGCCAGAAAACGCCGGGCGGAGCTGGACATGGGCAGAGTGCGGTACATGTTTTGCTCAATACGCTCCTCACTCAATCCCCGAGCCAAAAGATCGGCTTTGTGCTTGGGGGAGAGCTCCAGGTGCATGAGCATATCATAGTAGACATTGTGCCGGACGGCCAGGGAGCTGGGCTCCCGTTCCGCCGGTTTTTGTGACAGGGGCTGCTGGGGAAACCGGTAAAGAACGCTGTCCTCCGATAACGCCCGAAACGCCTGCCGGTTTGAAACCCCCTCCATCTTGGCATAGAGGGACACGCTGTTGCCCTTTTCTCCGCAGAGCACACAGCGGAAAATATTTCTGGTGGTGTTGAGAAAGAGATGGTGTTTCCCTGGCCCGTGGTCGCCGCAGAATGGGCAGGAGGCTTCCACCTCCTCCCATTCCAGCGTGCGGTCATTCAGGACAAGCCCACATCTTCTCGCCACATTCAGGATCGGAAATTCCTGATAAGAATGGCCGGAACGGTGCTTGCCCATAGGCGCTCACCGTTTTATGCGGCTTTCGGGACACCCGTATTGTCGGCCACCTGGACCTGCAGCGCGGTGCCCTTGATCACTTTGGCGATAAACACCTGCCCCGTGGGGCGAACATTGTCGATGACGGGAACGGACTCCACATCGTCGATAAAAGTCGGGTACTCGACGCCCAGCAGACGCTTGATCAGCTCCGCAACTTCCAGTCCAGCCCGAATTCGCTCGGAGTGAGACAGACAAATGTAGTCGCGGCCCTCATAGGTGAAGCGGAATACATCCTTGACTTCGCCGGTGCTCTTCACCACATCATAGAGGGTGATCGACACCCGGTTCATCCTGAGCTTAGAGAAGTTGATCTCCACCCGCTTTGAGATATAGAAGGCCAGGGCGGAAAGAAGCTCCTTCTTTTGCTGGATGGAGGCCTGCATCTGCTTGATGTCCTGCTCCTGCTTCCCCGCAGCCTCCGGAGAGGCCTGGACCAGCTTCGACAGCACCTCAATTTTGGCATTGAGCCCGGCAAACTCCGTGCGGGCCCTGTTCAGTTCCTCGATTTCCTCCTGGCTGAGCATACCGCATTCCCGGTCCAGCTCGGTGCTCTGGATCTCGCTGTGCAGGCGCTCAAGCTCTTGCTGGTGGAAATTTCGCCGTTCCTCCGCCTGTTCAAGCGCCTGTTTACGTTGGCCGCTGAGTTCCTCAAGCTCGGCTTCTCCGGCGGCAATATCGTCCTCCCGAAACTGCTCAAAAACGGTCCGCGCCTTGGCGTCCAACTCCTGGACTTCTTTGCACTGGGCGGTGAGCTGGCAGCCTTCGGCCTGGATGCGGCGCAGGGAGGCGGCAAATTCCCCCTTCACCTGCGGCAATGTCTGCTCCGTGATGGTCTGGCGGCACATGGGGCACTGCACCCCCGCCGTCAGGCCGTCGTGGATATGCTTGGTTCGCTTGAACTCCATAATTGCCATCCCGTGGCGGCGGTTCGCAGGGTTAAAAACCTTTGGTAAATTCCCTCCTTTTGCAGCAACTCATGATGTGTTCCCCTCTGAACAATCCGTCCCTGGTCTATTACAATAATCTGGTCGGCGTTTCGGACGGTGCTCAGGCGGTGGGCAATCGAGATCAAGGTCTTATCCTTTGTCAACTCCTGGATGGCAGATAAAAGCGCCTGTTCATTCTCCGGGTCCACGCTGGAGGTCGCTTCGTCCAGAATGATGATGGGAGCATCTTTCAAAATGGCCCTGGCGATGGAAATACGCTGCTTTTCTCCGCCGGAGAGGGTGGAGCCGCCCTCTCCGATGATTGTGTCGTACCCATCAGGGAGAGATAGAATGAAGTCATGGCAGCAGGCCCGTTTTGCGGCCGCTATCACCTGCTCACGGGTGGCTTCCGGCCGGCCAAACCGGATGTTGTTTTCCACAGAGTCGTGAAAAAGGTACACATTCTGAAAGACCATGCTGATGTATTCCAGCACACTGTCCGCAGTATAATCCCTCACATTTTTCCCGCCAATCCGAACGGTCCCTTCCTGCACATCCCAAAAGCGGGCAATCAGATTGCAGAGTGTAGTCTTGCCGCTGCCGGAGGGCCCTACAATCGCGCAGGTGGTGTGCTCCGGGATTTCCAGTGAAATATCATGGATCACCTGGCGGCCCCCATAGCCAAATGAGATATGCTCCAGAGAAATATCATAGTGGGACACAACCAGTTTCTCCGAGCTGGTATCCATCTTTGGAATGTCGGTGACCTCCTCCAGCCGGTCCAGTTCCGTATTGATCTTTTTACTCAGAAAGGCGCTGTTGCCCATCGTCTCCAAATCGGAATAGACTGTGAAAGCGCAGAACAGGAAAGTCAGGCAATAAGGCCGGCTGATCTGCCCCGCCAGATACAGCAGAGCCGCCGCCGCAATCAGCACACAGCTCATGAGCTTAAAGGTCAGCCCATAGAAACGGAGGACGCCAGCTGTAGCCTTTTCCTGGCCGTAGTCCGCATCCCAATTTTTTCTGGAACGCAGCGCGGACTTCCACCTGTCCCTCCTCGCCTTTGGAAAAAGAACGCAGCACCGAAATGCCCCGTATGTATTCCATCACCTTACCGACCAGATGCTCCTGGGCCTCCTGGTAAATGGGGGCATATTGGGCGGCGCGAAGCCGCACCCAACGCAGGACCAGCATCCCAAGTGCCAGCCCCACAAGGCTCAATCCCGCAATCACCGGGCTGAAAAAGAACATCATCACGGACATCAGTACAGCCATAGCCACACCGCTGGTCATCTGCTCAATCGCCAGCATGGAGTACCCCTCCAGATCAGCAATCGTGGTGGTGAGCATGGCCTGAATGGTGCCCAGATTTTGTTCTGAGAAATATCCCATGGGCGCCTGCTTCAGCCGTTCCCCAATCTCCAGACGGTAATCCCGGAAAATGTCATAGCCGGACCCGCTCATGGTACGGTCATACATCCACTGGAAAAAGAAGCGGCCCAGCACACTGCCCAGAATTACGCCAAAAGCCTGCCCGATGATGGCCGGGGAGAGTCCATCCAGATGGAGCAGAATCCAGAATACACCGAACATCATAAAACCGTTGAAGAAGGATTTCAGAATGTTGCAGACGATGCCTGCCACAATTTTTCTCCGGCTGTTTCCCGCAATCTTAAAGACACGGCAAATCATTTCAAACATCTTCTGCGCCTCCTTCCGTAGAGCCTGTGTAGTCCTGCCACATCTTTCGGTAAAGGGGGCAGCTCTGCAGAAGCTCCTCCTGGATGCCCCGGCCCACAATCTCACCGTTGGCAACAACCAATATCTGGTCGGCATTGCGGATTGTATTCAGCCGGTGGGCCACGACAATCAGAGACTTTCCCACCACCAGCTTGCTGATAGCCTGCTGGATCAGCGCCTCGTTCTCAGGGTCTGCATAAGCGGTCGCCTCGTCCAAAATAATGACGGACGCCTGCTTGAGCATGGCCCGCGCAATGGTGATGCGCTGCCGCTCTCCGCCGGAGAGGCGGGCCCCGGCATCGCCGGCCATGGTATCATAACCCTGCTCTAACTGCATGATAAAGTCGTGGCAGTTGGCGGCCTTGGCCGCAGCCTCTACTTCCTCGTCGCTGGCATCTGGATTTCCCATGCGGATGTTTTCCCGAATGGATTTGTCAAAGAGAAAATTGTCCTGGGCTACATAGCTGATTTCACCCATGAGCTGTCCAAATGGGATGCTACGAATATCCTGCCCGCCAAAGTGGACCGTACCGGAGGTTACATCCCAAAAACCGGCCATCAGCTTGGCAATCGTAGACTTCCCGGAGCCGGATGGACCAACTATGGCGGTCATGGTACCGGGCTGTGTCTGGAATGAGATACCGTGGAGAATTTCGGCTTCGTTATAAGCAAAATGGACATCCTCAAATTGATAACACCGCTCCCCAAGCTCTGCGGGCTCTGTGGGGCGGACAAGTTCCGGTGTTTTCAAAAGGGCGGTGACCTGTTCCAGATTGCCCTTAATCATGCTGACCTGCTCCATGGCTTCGGATACCTTCATCAGAGGCGCAATGAACCCCAGAGGCACCACCAAGGCCACCAGAAAGACATGGAGGGAAAGACTTCCCTCCATGTAGAGCCACGCTCCCACTGGAAGGGTCCCCAGAAGCGTAGAAGGGAGGACCGCCCGGGCCGCCGCGTTCCAAAGCCAGCACTGGCTCCACCATGCCATGGTGGAATCGTGGAAATAGCGGACAGAATCAGCATACTTTCCATAGGAAGCTGCGGACCGGTTGAACGCCTTAATGACCTGAATGCCGTTGACATACTCCACCAGAGCACTGTTCATCTCGTTGGCAGAGCGCATATAGTTCTCCATGCGGGGCCCATATCCCCGCATCATGGCGGCAAAAAAGAGGGTGCCCAGCGGAATTGTCACCAGTGCGGCCAGCCCCATCCGCCAGTCCAGCAGAAAAATCAGAAGAATACTGCATAGGGGCGCGGCGATGTTAGAGGGCAGTTCCGGCATGAAATGGGCCATGGAGTCCTCCAGCTTCGCCACATTGTCCACAATCAGATTTTTGAAAGCTCCTGTGGGCGTTTCCAGCATGACGCCCATGGGGATCTTCGCCATCCGACCTGTAATGGCCTCCCGGATATTTTTCAGTATGGTAAAGGAAATTTTGTGGGACATCAGGGAGGACCGCCAGGTAAGCAGCATTTTTATGATCTGGCAAACTGCGGCGCCTCCGCAGAGAAACAATACCAGCTTGGGCGTTGCAGTCCCCCGGTACAAGGCGTCCGCGAGGACAGCCACCATTAAAAACGGGCCTATGCCAAACAGTTCTCCCAAGACAGCCAGGAAGATGGAGAGGAGCATTTTACCGTTGTTTTCTCCCACGAAAGCAAAGAGCTGCCGAATCGTTCCCGGTTCTTTCGACTTCATAACCAGCCTCCTTTCAGGCCACAAAAAATGCAAGGAGGGTATTGCAATTTCAAGGGTCCTGTGCTAAAATTTGAATTACGATGTAATATTACAGTGTAATTTTAGTATAGGACGGAGGGACAGCGAATGTCAAGAGACTTTCAGCAGACACACGAAAATCTTTTGTTCTGCGCCCAAAAACACTTTCTGGAATACGGTTTTGAGCGGGCCAGCATCCGGGAGATCTGCAAGGACGCCCATGTGACCAATGGAGCTTTTTATAACCACTTTGACGATAAGGAAGCCCTGTTCGGCGCGCTGGTGGAGTCTGTTGTCCAGGAGGTCAAGGCCATCTATGAGGCGTCAGTAAATGAGCACATGGAACTGGCAAAGACGGATGACTTGAAATCCCTCTGGAAACTGTCGGAGGAAACGCTGTCGGTCATTATCGAATACATCTATGAGCATTTTGATGTATTCCGGCTGCTTCTCATGCGGGCGGAGGGCACGCGGTATTCCTCCTTTTTGGATGATGTTGTCTGTCTGGAAACCCGGGTCACGCTGAAGTTCTTTGCGGGAATTGAAATCTCGGGGCTTCCAGGTCCGCGAATTGGCGGAAGAGGAGTGGCATATTCTGCTCCATGCGTATTTTGCATCTCTGGCTGAAGTGGTCATGCACAACTTCCCCAAGGAGGCCGCGCTGAAATATGTTCATACGCTTGTCTCTTTTTTCAACTCCGGATGGCAGACAGTTTTGGGGATCTGATCCCCAAAATTTTTGCGCAATAGTTAGCATCTACTAACCAAATGATGTGGAGGTGAAACCGCAGCGTCCCCTTTGCACGGGGTTTTGCAACACTTAATTCTTTTCAGAAAGGACATATTAAAAATGGAAAACACAAAGAAGCTCACAGGTAAAGACCTAATCAATGTCGGCATTTACACAGCCATGACCCTCGTTATTTTCTTTGTTGTCGGCCTGCTTACTGCGCTGCCGGTGGTTTACCCGTTCCTGTTCATAATTTGGCCTATCGTCTGCGGCATTCCTATGATGCTCTACTATACCAAGATTCAGAAGTTTGGTATGCTGACCATCACAGGTATCATCGGCGGCATCTTTTTCTATCTGATCGGCTATGGCTGGATCGGCCTGCTCGGCTGGGTACTCGGTGGCATTCTAAGCGATGTCGTGCTCAAAATCGGCGGCTATCAGAAATTCAAGGCCACTGTTCTGAGCTATGCCTGCTTTTGCCTTGGCATCATGGGCTGCCCCGCCAATCTCTGGTTTGCCGGCGAAGCGTATTGGGAAAACATCCACACCTCCATGGGCGATCAGTACGCAAACACTTTACAATCCCTGATGCCCTCCTGGATGCTGTATGTGGGCTTTGCGCTGCTGTTTGTGGGCGGTATTTTGGGTGCGCTGCTGGGTCATAAAATGCTGAAAAAACACTTTGAGAGAGCTGGAATTGTGTAATGGAGCAGTTTCAAGCGGTTGTTGAAAACAGAACAGGCTTTTGCTTGGACCCACGAACCAAGCTGCTGCTGATGGCCGTTGTCGCTACCGCGGAATTTCTATACAGCCACACCGCCTTTATGATCGCGGTGGCGATGATTCCCTTCGTCCTGTTGTTGACTAACCGGCAGTATAAGACGGCAACGGTGTTCTTCTGCCTGTTCGCGGCGGGGCTGTTTGTACAGGCCATCCAGAACTCCGTCCAGTTTCCCATGATCGTCAATATGCTGGTAGTCCTGTTGGTGGGACTGGTCCTGCGGCTCTTTCCGGCCTTTGTGATGGGGGCCTACATCATCAAATCCACCACGGCCAGCGAGTGCATTACCGCGCTGGGCCGGATGCACATTGGGCGGCAGATCACCATTCCGCTCTCCGTCCTGTTTCGCTTTATCCCTACCATGCAGGAGGAGTCGGCCGCCATCAAGGACGCCATGCGGATGCGGGAGGTCCAGTTCGGGACAAAGAAATTCTGGCAAACCCGCCGCCTGATTGAATACCCGTTTTATTCCCCTGATGATCTCGGTGGTCAAAATCGGGGATGATCTCTCCGCGGCGGCCCTGACCCGCGGCTTGGATAACCCGGTCCGGCGCACCAATATCACAAAGGTCGGTTTTACTGGCTGGGATCTGCTGGCGGTGCTGATTGCCGGAGCCGCACTGCTCTCCACATACTTTTTCAGTCCGTGGTAAGGAGGTGATACCGTGATCGAATTGAAAGATGTTTCCTTTACTTATGAGAGCGGAGAAACCCAAAATAACCTGAACCATATCAATCTGACAATCCAGGATGGCGAAACCATCCTGCTCTGCGGAGAGTCCGGCTGCGGCAAGACGACGCTGACCCGGCTGGTCAACGGTCTGATCCCGCATTATTACGGCGGGAAGCTGACCGGGCAAGTCCTTTTAGACGGGAAAGAGTTAAAAGACTATCCTCTTTATCAAATCGGGCAACGGGTGGGGTCTGTATTCCAAAACCCAAGGACTCAATTCTACAATGTAGATACGACCAGCCAGATCGTTTTTGGTTGTGAAAACATGGCCCTGCCAGTCCCGGAGATGCGGGAGCGCCTGGAAGAGACTGCCCACAGCCTCAAGCTGGAAAAGCTGCTGAATCGGAGCTTGTTTGCTCTGTCCGGCGGAGAAAAACAGAAAATCGCCTGTGCCTCTGCCGACGCAATCCACCCGGACATCTTTGTACTGGACGAGCCATCCTCCAACCTGGATATTGCCACTATCGAAGATTTGATTGGTGTGATTCGGCACTGGCAGTCCGAGAAAAAGACTGTGATTGTCGCGGAACACCGGCTTTATTATCTCGTTCCCTACGCAGATCGAATTCTTTATATGAAGCACGGAAGTATTGTACGGGAATTTACCGGGACGGAGTTTCAAAAAGTTATCGCCCGATGAATTGCAGGGGATGGGGCTGCGGGCACTGGACCCATTCCACCTGCCCCCAGAGGCCGCCCCAAACCGGCCGCTCCGAAATTACATATCAAGGGGTTCCAGTTCTCCTATGAAAAGCACGGCCCCTCAATGTGGATATCCAGACCTGACCCTGCCTCAAGGCGAGATCATTGGCATCATACGGAAACAACGGCGCGGGAAAATCTACCTTTGCCCGGTGTCTGTGCGGTCTGGATAAAAAAGCAAAAGGTGTGCTTGAAATGGATGGGACCCCCTATGACGCGAAGCAACGCAGGCATATCTCCTATATGGTAATGCAGGATGTAAACCACCAGCTATTTACGGAAGATGTGCTGGACGAATTGCTGCTCAGTATGGGCGGTGAGGACGAGAAAGCTGACACGGCCCGCGCCAAGGAGATACTGAACAGCCTGGACCTGTTGGACAAAGTAAAGCTGCACCCCATGTCCCTGTCCGGCGGTGAAAAACAGAGGGTGGCGATTGGCAGTGCAATAGCCTCGGACAAAAAGATCCTGATATTTGACGAGCCTACCAGTGGATTGGATTACCGGCATATGCTGGAGGTGTCGGACAACTTAAACCGCTTGAAAGAGATGGGAAAGAGCCTGTTTCTGATCACGCATGACCCGGAACTCATTTATAAATGCTGCACCTACCTGTTGTTCATTCAGGGGAGCAAGGTGCTGTGGCATCGGCCAATGGATGGGGAAGCTGTGAAGCTCTTGCGGGCTTTCTTCTCCCACGAGCAAGAAACAGGTGCGGTCAATGCCTCCTGATAAAAAACTGCACGCTTCCGGCGAGGATTATTTGGAGGCCGTGCTGGTGCTCCAAAAGGAAAAAGGAATGGTACGCTCCGTGGGTGTGGCCCGGTATATGGAGGTGTCCAAGCCCAGCGTGTGCCATGCGGTGGCAACACTAAAGGACGGTGGCTTCCTCACCATGGACGAGGACTTTTCCCTGCGCTTGACCGATATAGGCCGAGAGGTGGCTGAGCAGACCTATGAGAAGCACTGTTTTTTCACCCGCCGGCTTATCGCGGCTGGTGTCGATCCCCAGACTGCGGAACGGGAGGCTTGCCGGATGGAGCACACCATCAGCCAGCGGTCCTTTGAATTGTTAAAAGGGGCGGTGGAGCCGGAATGACCGGTAAGCAGTCAGAAGAAAGTCCAATGGTATGAAGTCAAGTAGGTGATGCAAGAAAATTTTAAGCGAAACAGAGTAAAAAGCACTGTGTAGACAGCAAAAAGGCAACACCAACCAAAGCCCTGTCCCTGAGAAATTTTGAAAC
>ENA-OQDA01000794-OQDA01000794.1-human-gut-metagenome-genome-assembly--contig:-NODE-794-length-12160-cov-3.307820_pt1 | contig 12160 bp, 13 predicted proteins | sample MGYA00242771_ERZ504603 | MGnify/ENA primary metagenome ERZ504603 (study PRJEB26092, sample SAMD00036328) | human gut metagenome | host: Homo sapiens | study: EMG produced TPA metagenomics assembly of...
AAATCAGGGGGAAATAATCATCATGGACTTCATGCTGGCTTGTTCCCCGCCTGGGCGGCCTGTTGGGTTGACGGCGTTGGTCTTCAGTGGAGATGGAAAAGGCAAAACGACCAGGCTGGAGCCGGCGGACACCACGGGCAGCAGGAACAGGGCGAAGCCGCCCGCCACGGTCCAGAATTTCAGAGTTGGAATACGGGCCAGATCCACCAGGCCCAGGAAATCAAAGTTGACGGCGAAAATCCGGCTGCCCACCTCACCCACAGCGGCCTTGACCGCCTCCAGGTTTTCCGGGGTAATCAGGGAGGACAGGTAAAGCTGGTTATAGCCCACATTGGAGAAAGCTTCGCCGGCCTCCTTGATCCAGCCGTTGCTCACCGCAATGGAGTTCCAGTCCACCACCTGGGCAATCTGGTTGAGTATCTCCACATCGTTGATGCCCATCATATACTTGATGGGCTGGCGGATGATGGCGTACAGGGGAATCAGAATCAGCAGAGGGAGAAAAGACCACAGGCAGCCGCCCATTGGGTTGACCTTCTCCCGCTCATAAAGCTTCTGGACCTCCAGATTATAGCGCTCACGGTCTCTGCCGTACTGCTTCTGCAGCTTCTGCATCTTGCCCTGAAGCATGTTCATCTGAATCATGCTCCGCTTACCCTTCAGCGCAAACGGGAACAGGATAAGCTTGACAACGACCGCGAATAAGATCAATGCGATGCCGTAACTGCCGAAAAAATCGTAAAAGAAGGTCAGCAGCCACACAAAGGGGGAGAGGATAATCTGTGCAAAATCCATTTGCGCGCCTCCAAGTTCAGTTTGAGCCCCTTACGGGACCGGATCGTACTCAATGGAAACCTGCTTGTGGAAGGGCTGACATTTGAGGATACGGCGCAGGGCGAGAAAGCCCCCCTTCCACGCCCCGTATTTCTCCACCGCCTCCAGGGCATAGGCCGAGCAGGTGGGGATAAACCGGCAGCAGGGGGGACGGGAGGGAGAGATGTACGTGCGGTAGCCCCGGATCAGGGCCAGAAGCAGGCGCTTCAATCAGGCCCCCTCCTTCCGGAGCAGGCCGAGCTTGTCCGCCAGAGACAGGAGCGAGCGCTCCAACTCCCGGTAACGGCTGTGGGCGGCCCGCACCCGGGCCACCACCACGATGTCGTAGCCGGGGAGAAAGGCCCCCTCATGGATGCGGTAGGCCTCTTTGATTCGGCGGCGGGTGCGGTTGCGCACCACGGCCTTGCCCAGCTTGACTCCCACCGTCAGGCCCAGGCGGCTGTAGCCCAGGTTGTTCTTCCGGCAGTAGACGGCCAGGCACGGATTCACCGCGCTCTTTCCCCTTCCGTACAGGCGGCGGAACACGTGATTGAGTTTCAGCGAAACGGTGTGCTCCACGCCTGCCGCCTCCTCGATTTCTCCGTATGCTGCGCAGGGGCGGTGGGAAAACTCCCCCGCCCCTTCTGAAAGCCCTATTCCATTCGCGGACCCATTAGTGGGTCAGACGGGCGCGGCCCTTCGCGCGGCGGCGAGCCAGGACCTTGCGGCCGTTGGCGGTACGCATACGCTTACGGAACCCGTGCTCCTTGGAGCGCTGGCGCTTCTTGGGCTGATAGGTACGGACCATGTCGGTACACCTCCTGTACTGTAATCCGGCGGCAGGGCCGCCCACCACAACAGCCTTCCGGCTGCGGTCGTCAAAGTAAACTGCTTTACACCGTGCAAGCCTGCACGATGCAGATGATATTATAGCCTATCTCAAAATAGCCTGTCAACACCATTTTGCAATCTTTTTGCGGTTTGGGCCTGCTTCCGCTCCGGGTACTACATCTTGTGCCCATTGGGCCCGCCTCGGCCAACACTCACCCGTAGGGGCGGGGCTTGTCCCCGCCCGCCTCTTTCCTCCTCACCCAAACCTCCCGCCAGACGGGCGGCCACAAGGGCCGCCCCTACGCAGAAGCGCGGAGGGTAGGCGCATAGGGGAGCTAAGAGGCCATAGAGGTAAAAACCAAGCCGGGCGGAGCCCGGCGGCATTTCCGGCGCACCGCAGTCCGGGGTGGCGTTGCCCAGGCAAGTACAGCGCACATGCCGCCAAATTGGGTGGGTAATCCGCCGGGGCCGTCAGGCAAAGCATCGACACGCGCCGGCCGATACGGGCCGCAACCGCCTTCAAGTCTTGTCGCCATCGTACAACGTACCGCCGCCCGGCTCCATGGGGTTCCGGGGCCGCAGCCCCCAGTCCCAAGCAGGTAACGGGGAAGCAGCGCCGATCCCGGCCCGGTGGAAAAATCTTCGAAAAAAGAGATTCTTTTTTTAGTAGTATACGTTGCTTTTAAGGCAATTTTTTGGTATAATAAAGTGCTATTGATATTTTCCGAAAGAGGTGGTCTTTCCGTGAATTTCCCGGCCGATATCTGGCCCAAGGTGCTCTCCCTCATGGAGGGGGATATGACCGCCACCACGATCAACACCTGGTTTGACGACGCCACCCCCGTGGCGCTGGACGCCAACCGGTTTGTGCTCCACACCCCCTCCAACTTTAAGCGGGACATCATCATGGCCCGCTATCTGCCCGTGATCCAGAAGGCGCTCCACGAGCTCTTCTCCGCCGACTTCGAGGTGGTAGTCCTGGGAGAGGGCGAGCTGGAGGATTTCGGCAAGAAAAAAACCGACGATGTCTTTCTGCCGGGCACCGAGGAGTACACCTTTGAGCGGTTCGTGGTGGGCGCGTCCAACAAATTCGCCCACGCGGCGGCCCAGGCGGTGGCCGAGCGGCCCGCCCAGACCTACAACCCCCTGTTTATCTACGGCGAGTCCGGCCTGGGCAAGACCCACCTGCTGTACGCCATCGCCCACAAGATCCACCAGAACCACCCGGACTACCGGATCGTCTATATTAAGGGCGACTCCTTCACCAACGAGCTCATCCAGGCCATCCGTGAGGGGCGCAACCCCGAATTCCGGGAGAAGTACCGCTCGGCGGACGTATTCCTCATGGACGACGTGCAGTTCATCGCCGGCCGCGAGTCCACCCAGGAGGAGATGTTCCACACCTTCAACACCCTGTACGAAGCGGGCCGCCAGATCGTATTCACCGCCGACCGGCCGCCCAAAGAGATGCTGCGGCTGGACGATCGTCTGCGCACCCGGTTTGAATGGGGCCTGCCCGTGGACATCCAGCCCCCCGACTACGAGACCCGGGTGGCCATCATCAAAAACAAGGCCATCCGGCGCGGCATGAACCTGCCCGACCCGGTGCTCCAGTATATCGCGGAGAACATCACCTCCAACGTACGGCAGATCGAGGGCACGGTCAACAAAATCCTCGCCTTCCAGGAGCTGATGGGGGAGAGCGTGGACGTGGACACCGTCACCCGGGCGGTGCGGGACATGTTCAAGGACAAGGCCGACTTCCTCCCCTCGCCGGACATCATCATCGACGAGGTGAGCAAATTTTACAACATTGACGCCGACGCCCTCCGGGGGCAGGGCCGCACCAAGGACACCGCCCTGGCCCGGCAGATCGCCATGTACCAGATCCGCCGCATGACCAACCTCTCCCTCAAGGAGATCGGCAAGGAGTTCGAAGGCCGCGACCACACCACCGTCATGCACTCCATTGACCGAATCGAGAAGCTGACTAAGACCAACCCGGAGATTGCCGAGGTCATCAAGGACATCAACGCCAACATCAACGCCCGCTACGAATAATTGACCGTTCTGTCCACATTTCCACGGTATTTTGTGAAGATGTGGACAACCCTGTGTGGAAAAACCCATCCCTTCGTCCTCATCGGTGGAAAGGCGACAAAAACATCCCCACCCCCTGTGGAAACGGGAGCCCTTCCCCCCCAACAGATTCCGCCGTTTTTCCACATCATTTTCCCCTACGGCTTACTATTACGATCTCATTCTCCCCTTTCTCCGGGGATTCACGCACACTCACTACAAAATGGAGGTCACCAATCATGAAATTTTCCTGCGAAAAAGCTCTGCTACAGGCCGCCATCTCCACCACATCCAGAGCAGTATCTCCCAAAAGCTCCATTCCCGCTCTGGAAGGGATTCTGCTGGAGGCCGGCAGCGACCTCCGCCTCACCGGCTACAACCTGGAGACCGGCATCCGCACCATTGTCCCTGCCGACATCCGGGAGGAGGGCACTCTGGTGCTGGGCGCACGCCTGTTTGGTGAAATTGTCCGCAAGCTGCCCGATGATATCGTCACCTTTCAATCAGAAAACTATATGGTCAACATCAAGTGTGGTATGAGCGAATTCAACATTCTGGGCACCGATCCGGAAGAATTCCCCGAGCTGCCCACCGTAGAATACCAAAATTCCCTGATTCTACCGCAATCCAGGCTAAAAGCCATGATCAGCCAAACCCTTTTCGCCGTCAGCGACAACGAAAGCCGCCCCATCCACACCGGCTCCCTGTTTGAGGTGGACAGCGAGGGGCTGACCATCGTGTCGGTGGACGGCTACCGCCTGGCCCTCCGCCACGAGTCCATCGACAAGAAGGAGGGAGCGGAGACCTTCTCCTTCGTAGTGCCCGGCGCGGCCCTGTCCGAAGTGGAAAAAATTTGCAGCGACGTGGACGAGCCGGCCTCCGTCACCCAGGGCGCCCGCCACGTGATGTTCAAGGTGGGGGACACCATGCTGGTGTCCCGCCGGCTGGAGGGCGAATTCCTGGCCTACCGCCAGGCCATCCCCCGCAACAACACCATTCATGTGGAGGGTGACACCCGCGCCCTGCTCTCCTCCATCGACCGCGTGTCCCTCATCATCAGCGACAAGCTGAAAAGTCCCCTGCGCTGCGTATTTGACAGCAATCTGCTGAAAATCTCCACCAAAACCGCCATCGGCGACGCCTATGACGAGTGCCCCCTCAGCGGCGACGGCGGCGGGCTGGAGATCGGCTTCAACAACAAGTACCTGATGGACGCCCTCAAGGCCGCCCCGGCGGACAAAGTGCGGCTGGAGCTGACCACCGGCGTGTCCCCCTGCGTCATCCTGCCCACCGAGGGGGAGGAGAACTTCCTCTACATGGTGCTGCCCGTGCGGCTGAAGGCGGGCGAGTGAGCATGGAGATCAAGCCCTACCTTCGCCGGCCCCAGTTCTACGAGACCGACGGCATGAGCATCATCTGGCACGGCAATTACGTCCGCTGGATGGAGGAGGCCCGCACCGATTTTATGGATCAGCTCGGCTTCCCCTACTCCAGGGCGGTGGAGGCGGGCATCGACTTCGCCCTGACGGACATTTCCTGCAAATACCGGGCCATGACCCGCTTCGGCGAGGAGCTGGCCATCACGGTATTCATCCGCCGCCTGTCCCCGGCCAAGCTGGAGCTGGGCTACGAGATGCGGGAGGCGTCCACCGGGGAGCTGAAGGCGGAGGGCACCTCCGGCCACTTCTTCTATGACCGGGCCAAGGGCCGGCCGGTGGCGCTGAAAAAGGCCCTGCCGGAGGTCTACCGGCTGCTGGAGGCCCTCACCACCCCTGACTGAGAGAGGAATGAACTATGGAACAACGGCAGGTCAAAATCACCACGGAATTCATCAAGTTGGACGCCCTGCTCAAGTTTGAGGGACTGGCGGGCACCGGCGGGGAGGCCAAGGAGCGTATACAGGACGGCGAGGTGCTGGTCAACGGCGAGACCTGCACCATGCGGGGCCGGAAAATCCGCCCCGGCGACACCGTTTCGCTGGACGGCGTGACACTGAAAGTGGTATGATTGTCCACTCCATTGCCCTGGATTTTTTTCGCAACTACGTCCACCTTGACGCCCGTTTTTCCCCGGAGGTCAACGTCATCTACGGCGAGAACGCCCAGGGAAAGACCAATCTGCTGGAGGCGGTGGCCTATCTGTCCACCGCCTCCTCCCACCGGGCCCGGTACGACCGGGAGCTCATCCAGTTCGGCGTGGACCATGCTTTTGTGAAGGCGGAGGTATCCGCCCGTGGGCGGGACTTCACCCTGGAGGCCCGTCTGGGCCGGGGGGTGCGGCGGCAGCTCTACTCCAACGGGGTGCGCCTCAAGTCCGCCGGGGAGCTGTCCGGCGTGCTCAACACCGTGCTCTTCTGCCCGGAGGACCTCTACCTCATCCGGGAGGGAGCGGCTACCCGGCGGCGGTTCCTGGACGGGTGTATCTGCCAGCTCCGGCCCAAGTACGCCGAGGCCCTGGCGGAGTATCGCCGCCTCTACGAGCATAAGGTCCGCATACTCCGGGACTGGGAGGAGCACCCCTCCCTGCTGGACACCCTGGACGAGTTCAACCTGCGCATGGCCCAGACCGGGGCCCTGCTGATCCACTACCGGGCCCACTTCGTCAAGCGCCTGCGGGAGGTGACACCCCCCATCCATCTGGACTTTTCCGGCGGGCGGGATGAAGCTGGGCCTGGCCTATGAGACGGTATCCACCGTCACCGACCCGGAGGACAGCCCCCGGAGCATCTCCCCCAGCTCCTGGCCCATCAGGAGAGCCACCGGAAGGCGGAGCTGGAGTCCCGCCAGTGCCTCTCCGGACCCCCACAAGGACGATCTCACCGTGGAGCTGAACGGCATGAGCGCCAAGACCTTCGCCTCCCAGGGGCAGACCCGCACCGCGGCGCTGTCCCTCAAGCTGGCCTCCCGGGAGATCTTTTATCAGGAGACCGGCGAGTGGCCGGTGCTGCTGCTGGACGATGTGCTCAGCGAGCTGGACGCCCGGCGGCAGGAGTTCGTGCTCCGGCGCATCAACGGCGGGCAGGTGTTCATCACCTGCTGTGAGGACGCCCGGCTGGAGGGTCTGGAGGAGGGGAAGGTCTTCCACATTCACGGCGGGGCGCTGAAGCCATAGGGGAAGGTGTCCGTACCCCCTGCCCATATAGGGCGGGATAACGGCGGCCCGTGCAATCCTTCATTCCACACATGGACGCATCCAAGGAGAAGCATATGCCCATTATTATCGGTATCTTTTGTGCGCTGCCCTTTCTGGCGGGGCTGATTGCAGAATATCTGGTGTGCCGGCTGACCCGGCGGCGTTGGTGGAAGCTGCTTCCCCCGGCGGCGGCCGTCGCGCTGACGGCTGCGGTGGCTGTGGGGCGGGCCGGAGTTTGGGAGTCCGACCAGTCTCCGCTGACCCAACTGCTCTTTGTGCCGGGATTGCCGGCGCTGTTTGCCCTGCTGGGCCTGCTGGCGGGCTGGCGGCTGTGGAAACGGCTGTGGGGCCCGCGGGTGGTGAAGGATAAGGGGGCTCGCTGAATGTATCTGCATCTGGGCCAGGGCGTTGTGGTACCCTACCGGGACGTGCTCGCCCTCTTTGATCTGGACAACACCAGCGCCTCCCACCTGACCCGCAGGTTCCTGGAGCGGGCCGAGCAGGCCGGGCAGGTAGTCAATGTGGCCGAGGATCTGCCCAAGTCGTTTGTCCTCTGCCGCCCGGCGGGCGGGGAGGCCACCGTCTATCTCTCCCAGTTGTCCACCGCCACGCTGCTCCGGCGGGCGGAGAACAACAGCTTCGAATAAACAACCCAACGGGCCGCCGGAGGCGGCTCCTGCGGCGGGGCCGCAGGGGCGGCCCCTGGCCGCCCGGATATCCCAATGGAGGTTTTCAAATGTCTGAAGAATTCGAGAACAGCACTACCCAGGTGGAGCACGAGTACGGCGGCTCTGAGATCCAGGTGCTGGAGGGCCTGGAGGCCGTCCGCAAGCGCCCCGGCATGTATATCGGCTCCACGTCGGAGAGCGGCCTGCACCACCTGGTGTACGAGATCGTGGACAACTCCATCGACGAGGCCCTGGCCGGCTACTGCGACGAGATTACCGTCAAGATCGGAGAGGGGGGACATCATCACCGTCATCGACAACGGCCGCGGCATTCCCGTGGATATCCAGCCCCAGACCGGCCTGCCCGCCCTGGAGGTGGTGTTCACGATCCTCCACGCCGGCGGCAAATTCGGCGGCGGCGGCTATAAGGTGTCCGGCGGCCTCCACGGCGTTGGCGCCAGCGTGGTCAACGCCCTGTCCGAGTGGCTGGAGGTGCGGGTTCACAAGGAGGGCAAGGTCTACGAGATGAAGTTCTCCCGGGGCAAGGTGACCCAGCCCATGCAGGTGGTGGGTGACACAGACCGCCACGGCACCGAGGTGGTGTTCAAGCCCGACCCCGAGATGTTTGAGATCACCGAGTACAGCTACGACACCCTCCACACCCGCATGCGGGAGGAGGCCTTTCTCAACGCCGGACTGAAAATTCATACCATTGATGAGCGCCCCGGCCGGGAGCAGGAGGACACCATGCACTACGCCGGCGGCATCCGGGAGTTTGTGTCCTTCCTCAACCAGTCCAAGGACCCGGTCCACCCCGATGTGGTCTACATGGCGGGACAGAAGGACGACGCCATGGCGGAGGTGGCCTTCCAGTACAACGACGGGTACAGCGAGAACATCGTCTCCTTCGCCAACAACGTCCACACCCCGGAGGGCGGCATGCACGAGGAGGGCTTCAAGAGGGCCCTGACCACGGTGCTCAATAATTACGGCAAGAAGATGAAGATTCTCAAGGACGATGACAAGGTATCCGGCGAAGACTGCCGGGAGGGCATCGCCTGCGTCATCTCCGTCAAGCTGACCGAGGCCCAGTTCGAGGGCCAGACCAAGGCCAAGCTGGGCAACAGCGAGATCCGCACCCTGGTCAACAACATTGTCACCGACAAGCTCTCCGAGTATCTGGAGGAGAACCCGGCGGTGGGCCGCGCCATTCTGGACAAGGCCCTCATGGCCAACCGGGCCCGGGAGGCCGCCCGCAAGGCCCGCGAGTCCATCCGCCGCAAGACCGCCCTGGGCGGAGCCGCTATGCCGGACAAGCTGCGGGACTGCAACGAGGTCAACCCGGAGCTCACCGAGCTCTACATCGTCGAGGGCGACTCCGCCGGCGGCTCGGCCACCCAGGGCCGGGACTCCCGCTTCCAGGCCATCCTCCCCCTGTGGGGCAAGATGCTCAACGTGGAGAAGGCCCGGGCCGACAAGGTCTACGGCAACGACAAGCTCACCCCCGTCATCACCGCCCTGGGCGCGGGCATTGGGGACGACTTCGATCTGGAGAAGCTGCGCTACCACAAGGTCATCATCATGGCCGATGCCGACGTGGACGGCTCCCACATCCGCACGCTCCTGCTCACCTTCTTTTTCCGCTTCATGCGGCCCCTCATTGAGCATGGCTATGTCTACGCCGCCGTGCCCCCCCTGTTCAAGCTCAGCCGCGGCAAGACCACCCGCCTGGCCTTCTCCGAGGAGGAGCGGGACGCCATCTCCGCCAGCTGCGGGGGGACAATCCCAACGCCAAGGTGGACATCTCCCGGTTCAAGGGCCTGGGTGAGATGAACCCCCATGAGCTGTGGGAAACCACCATGGACCCGGAGCGGCGCACCCTCAAGCGCATCGAGCTGGACGACGCTGTCCGGGCCGACCAGACCTTCACCGTCCTCATGGGGGAGAAGGTGGAGCCCCGCAAGGAGTTCATCGAGCGCAACGCCAAGTACGCCGTCAACCTGGACTATTAAGGGATTGGGGAACGGACAACGTGCCCGGAACGCGTATCGTAGGGGCCGATGCCCACATCGGCCCGACGTTCCGGTGCCGCCCAGGCAACAAAAACGGGCGGATGAAGGCATCCGCCCCTACAAAGGAAAAAATCGCCGGGAACAGCGAAACGCCCACCCGCAATTTGTGGGGGCGGCCCGTGCGGCCGCCCGCCGTGAACCACCCTATCACGAAGATTGTGAGGCAGATACATGAGTAAAAAGCCACAGTATGATCCGGAGGAAATCCGGTTTCCAGACCAGAAGATAGAGACCTCCTATCTGGTGCACGAGATGGAGCAGAGCTACATCGAGTACGCCATGAGCGTCATCGTGGGCCGGGCGCTGCCCGACGTGCGGGACGGCCTGAAGCCGGTCCACCGGCGCATTCTCTACGCCATGTATGAGGACAACCTGACCGCGGACAAGCCCTTCAAGAAGTCGGCCACCTGCGTGGGCGACGTGCTGGGCCGCTACCACCCCCATGGCGACGCTTCGGTGTACGACGCCCTGGTGCGCCTGGCTCAGGATTTCTCCATGCGCTACCCCCTGGTGGACGGCCACGGAAACTTCGGCTCCATCGACGGCGATCCCCCGGCCGCCTACCGTTACACCGAGGCCCGCATGGCCAAGATCTCCGACGAGATGCTGCGGGAGATCGAGAAGGACACGGTGGACTGGGACCCGAACTTCGACGAGAGCCGGAAGGAACCCCGGGTATTGCCCTCCCGGTTCCCCAATCTGCTGGTCAACGGCTCCTCCGGCATCGCCGTGGGCATGGCCACCAATATTCCGCCCCACAACCTGCGGGAAGTGATCAATGCCACGATCTGCGTTTTGGACAACCCGGAGGCGGAGCTGTCCGACCTGATGGAGCACGTGAAGGGCCCCGACTTCCCCACCAGGGGGATCATCATGGGCCGCTCCGGCATCCGGGCGGCCTACGCCACCGGCCGGGGCCGGGTGTGCGTCCGGGCCCGCACCGAGTTTGAGGAGTTCGGCAACAACCGTACCCGCATCATCGTCACCGAGATCCCCTACCAGGTCAACAAGCGCATGCTCATCAAGAACATGGCCGACCAGGTGGAGGACAAGCGGCTGGAGGGCATCTCCGACATCCGGGATGAGTCCGACCGCAACGGCATGCGGGTGGTCATCGAGCTCAAGCGGGACGCCAATCCCCAGGTGGTGCTCAACCGCCTGTTTGCACAGACCCAGCTCCAGACCACCTTCGCCATCAATATGCTGGCCCTGGTGCAGTCCGGCGGCCAGCCCCAGCCCAAGATCCTCTCCCTGCGCCACATCCTGGACGAGTACATCGCTTTCCAGGAGGAGGTCATCGTCCGCCGCACCCGCTACGATCTGCGCAAGGCCCAGGAGCGGGCCCATCTGCTGGAGGGCCTGCTGATTGCCGAGGACAACATCGACGCGGTGATCCAGACCATCCGGGAGAGCTACGACGAACCGCCAAGGAGAACCTCGATGAACCGCTTCGGCCTCAGCGACGTGCAGGCCCAGGCCATCCTGGACATGCAGCTCAAGCGGCTCCAGGGGCTGGAGAAGGAGAAGCTGCAGAACGAATACAAGGAGCTGGAGGCGCGCATCGCCTACTTCAATGAGCTGCTCTCCAGTGAGGAGAAGATCCGCGGCGTGCTCAAGGACGAGCTCACCGCCATCCGGGACAGGTACGGCGACGACCGGGTGACCGAGATCCAGGACGTGGAGGACGAGATCGACATCGAGGATCTCATCGAGGAGGAGGAGTGCGTCTTCACCCTCACCGCCGGCGGCTACATCAAGCGCACCGCCGCCTCCACCTACAAGGCCCAGCGCCGGGGCGGCAAGGGCATTACCGCCATGTCCACCAAGGAGGAGGACTATGTGGACACCGTGTTCACCGCCTCCACCCACGATTTCATCCTCTTTTTCACCAACAAGGGCAGGGTCCACCGCAAAAAGGGCTATCAGATCCCCGAGGCGGGCCGCACCGCCCGGGGCACCAACCTGGTCAATGTGCTGCCCATCGAGCAGGATGAAAAGGTCACCGCCATGATCCACCTGCGGGAATTCCCCGAGGACCGCTATCTGGTAATGGTCACCCGCAGCGGCACCGTCAAGCGCATCCAGCTCTCCTCCATCTACACTGCACGCAAGGCGGGCATCCGCTGCATCACCCTGGACGAGGGGGATGAGCTCATCTGCGTGCGGGAGACCGACGGCGACCAGGCCATCCTGATCGTCACCCACGACGGCATGGCCATCTGCTTCAAGGAGACCGACGTGCGCTGCATGGGCCGGGACGCCGCCGGCGTCCGGGGCATCAACCTGCGCCCCGGCGACTACGTGGTGGGGGCCGCCCGGGCCAAGCGGGACCATCAGGTGCTGATGATCACCGAAAACGGCTACGGCAAGCGCACCGACATGGACGAGTATATCCGCGCCGACGGGCCCCAGAAGCGGGGCGGATTTGGACTGAAGGGCTATAATGTCACCGAGAAAACCGGTCCAGTGGTGGGGGTCAAGGTGGTCAGCGACGAGGACGACGTGCTGGTCATCAACGACGCCGGCGTGATCATCCGCATGGCGGCCGCCGGCATCTCCACCTAC
>ENA-OQDA01000795-OQDA01000795.1-human-gut-metagenome-genome-assembly--contig:-NODE-795-length-12149-cov-1.806438_pt1 | contig 12149 bp, 13 predicted proteins | sample MGYA00242771_ERZ504603 | MGnify/ENA primary metagenome ERZ504603 (study PRJEB26092, sample SAMD00036328) | human gut metagenome | host: Homo sapiens | study: EMG produced TPA metagenomics assembly of...
AGTCCCCCGCATGGAACCGATGGCGCCGGACAGCCGCCAGGCAGGGATTGCGTATAGGGGATGGCGCGGGTTGTGGAAAATCTGTTCGCAGGTGCCCTCTTCCACCGCCTCCCCGTGGTACATGACGAGCACCCGGTCAGCGACCTCCGCCACCACGCCCATATCATGGGTGATGAAGATGACCGCCATGCCCATCTCTTCCTGAAGCTGCCGGATGAGCTGGAGGATCTGCGCCTGAATGGTCACGTCGAGGGCTGTGGTCGGTTCGTCGGCGATGAGCAGGGAAGGCTTACAGGACAGGGCCATAGCGATCATGACGCGCTGGCGCATGCCGCCGGAAAGCTGGTGCGGGTACCGCTTGAGGATCTGCTTGGCTTCGGGGATGCGGACAAGCTCAAGCATCCTGAGCGCTTCGGCCTCTGCTTCCGCGTGGCTGAGCCCTTGATGGAGCATGACCGCCTCCGCCACCTGCGCCCCCACGGAAAACACGGGGTTTAAGGAGGTCATGGGCTCCTGAAAAATCATTGAGATTTCGCCGCCCCCGGATAGTGCGCATGACGCTGTCGGCGGCTTTGGCAAGATCGAGCTTCCCACCGTTCCTGCGGGTGAAAGAGATCCTCCCCGAAGCAATGGTTCCCCCGCCATGCTCAATGAGGCGCATGATGGACAATGACGTAACGGATTTCCCGGAGCCTGATTCACCCACGATGGCCAAGACTTCCCCGGCCCGCACATGAAATTCCAGATCCTTTACGGCAACAACGCTTCGCTCGGACGTATCGAAGCGGACGGTCAATCCCTGAACTTCCAGGACGTTTCTGTCACTCGGCCCCATTCCCTTCTCCAACTTCCAACCTAACGGTACTCCGCCCTCCCCCGGAACGCTTCCCAGAGGCGGTGCGGACAAGCCAAACTTTTGCGGAACAAAATTCGAGGCTGGGGATCTCACAGGGCCTTGCAGAACCGGCAAAACCACATTGTGAAATCCCGCAGCCTTCGTTTTCGTTCGAGAATACCTATTAGAAGCCTAAACGCCCCTGTCCTGTCAATAGAAAAAAAGCATTCCCCCCTCTGCAAAACGGGTGGAACGCCTTTTTCCCTTTTATCGTGAAAAACAGAACAAAACCGCAACACGCCTTCATCTTTCCGAATAGGCGATGCCGACAGGCGGAAATGACATTATGGAAAAGGTCCGCTGTTTTCCCTGTTCAGCAGCCTTCTTCCTTTCCATAAATGGCTACGAGCGGCGCATCCGTCCCCCGGACGCATCCCCGGTACATCCCTTCGGAAATGAAAGGCAGCGCCGCATGCCCCGCGTTGTCCACGGCGATGAGCCCGCCCGTGCCTCCGAGTTCGCCCACCCGCGACAGGACGGCGTGGGCGGCATCCTCAAGGCTTTCCCCCAGATAACGCATGCGGGCGGCAACGTCGTGCCCCACCACCAGCCGGATGAAATATTCGCCGGAGCCGGTGCAGGAAACCGCCACGCCGTCATCGGCATAGCAGCCCGCGCCGACGATGGGCGTATCCCCTACCCGTCCGGGGAGCTTGTTGGTCATGCCGCCCGTGGAGGTCGCCGCAGCCAGATTGCCCCGGCTGTCCAGCGCCACGGCCCCCACAGTGCCCATTTTCGTCTTTTCGTCGAGCGGGTTTCCGGAGAAGGAGAGCTTGCTTGCCGCAGCCGCGCCGTCATGGTCGAGCACAGCCGCGCCGGGCTGCCTCTTCTGCGCCTCATGGAGCTGGGCCAAACGGTGCTCCGTGTCGAAGTACGCATCGGGCATGAATTCCACGCCGTGCCCGCGGAGGAACGCCATCGCGCCGTCGCTGGTCATCAGGACATGGGGGGACTGCTCCATGATCACACGGGCCGCCCGGATCGGGTTCTTGACGCCGTGCACGCACGAAAGCGCACCAGTCCGCAGCGTGCTGCCGTCCATGATGGCGGCGTCCAGCTCATGGGTTTCGGCACTGGTGTACACCGCACCGCGCCCGGCATTGAACAGCGGGCAGTCCTCAAGCATGGACACCGCCAGCGTCACCGCATCAAGGGCGGAGGCCCCGGCAGCCAGCGCGTCCCGCCCTTTCTCCAGAATGGATTGAAGGGCGCCGCGGTATTCGCGCTCCGCCTCGGCGGAAAGAGCTTCCCGGTTGATTGTGCCCGCGCCGCCATGAATAGCCAAAACAGGAACCTGTAGCATGAAACGTTTCCTCCAAAAAAGGGGAAGGAACCTCCCCGAAATATGGCGCATTCCTACCGCGCCTTCATCCTTTTGTATAGCCCGCGCTGACGGGCGGCAGGGGAAGGCGCTGCCGCTGATGCGCCTGAAAACCGGGGACTGCCGGGACAGGGGCAGCTTTGCGAAACGGAATTTCCCCAACGGAGTTTCCCCTACCCCGGCAGCCCGCCAACGCGAAACCTTTTCTGAGGCCGTGTCGTTGATTAGATATAATCTATTGAAACTAGTTAACCATTTTCAAGTTGCAAAAGATTATTTTTCAATAATTTCATATAATTATACGTAAAATGACGACACGGCCTAGGCCGTATCCTAGGAAATGGTTGATGCCTTATTTCTTGAAACTCCAAGGGGATACTCAACAAAATTTTTCCGGTTGTCCCTTTGGAACTTCAAGGAAAAAAGCATCAACCATTTTCTATAACACAGCTTCTATAACACAGCCTACCTTTTTTGTTGGCTGTGTTTAAGTTTGTGGTTGATACAAGATTCCAACTGGAAAGGAAGAGTTCTTTGGAAATTATTTGGAGGTCTCGCAACAATTCTTCAAAACTGGATTTCATGTAATGAACAAAAATGAGAGAGGCCACATCACCAGACGTGGAACGAGCTTTTATCTATTGATTTTCATTGAAAAAATCATCGACCATAAAATTGAACACAGCCATTTATTAAAGTTAATCTGCTCTAAGGCCGCGTTCTGGATTATGGGTGGCACATTCACATAACACAGTGAATATACGGTGCTTTTATAATGTTTCTGCTGTTCTCTTGTCTGAGGGGCTCTTCTTTACATGGAAAGCTGTCCCATAGAAAAAGAATGAGGCTTTCTTTCTTGAAGTTTCAAGGGGATAAACAATTAAATGCCTCAGACATGGAGCCAGCCAAAGGAAAAAATGGAAGAAACAGGCCGTATTTTTATCCATACAGTGGAGATGGAACAGCCGCATCCTGTGACAGAGCCGTATGGAATTTCAAAAAGCGAAAGACCAACCGGCTATATGGCACAGCCTTATAAAACAGTCCTGACGGCCTCTTCAAAGACAGCACGGGCCTGATCGAACTGGAGGGCTATGGCTCCGAGGGCTGCGAACAGGAATATGGTTTCGCGCCACGTCCCCGTGCTGACGAGGTTGATGCCGAAACGCTTGCTGCCTCCGAAAGGATAGAGGGGAACGCGCATAGGCGTGAGTGCATCCAGCAGGACGTGGATCAAACCGCCGATGCCGACCCAGACAAGCAGATCGTTGCCGATGCCGCTGACCTGCGCCAGCGCCGCCGGAGACACGCCGGGGAATGTGATGTGCGTCGCCCGCAGCAGATCAAGCACAATCCGCTGTGTCGGGATAAGAAACCCCAGTACAATGATGATGAGATACCAACCGAACCAATGCGACGTCTGCCGATGGATGCGTCTCCATACTTTCTTGTCGCCCCGCGCCATTGCCGTATCCACCATATCGGGCAGCACACTCCCGACCATTACGGCGAACAACGCCGCCGGATGCGCGCCTGCCGCGAGCGCCCCCGCTACAGCCACTGCCTTGTGCGTAAACCACTTCATGCTTCATCCATATGATAGAAAGGAAAAACGGCACAGTACGGTTTCATCCCCACAAAGGTCAAGCTCCCTACGGCACGTTCAGAAAAGTATGAGGCTGCGCCGCCGCGCTCAAACAGCTCTCCTTTCCTGTCCCAATTTCCCCTGCAATCAGGTTCGAGAGGCTGTAGATGCAAATGCAACACACCGAACTCTCTATTATTCCCCTTTTGCGACGTGATAAGGCGTCTCACATAAAAAGAAACCGCCTCCGGCACAAAAGTGACATGAGGAATCTCCAAACATTGCCCTTCTACGGCAGGTCTCACCGCACAGCCTCTACCCCAGCCAAAAAACATTGAGAAAAGAAAAACGCCTCTCCAAAGAACAAAGGAGCATGGGAATCACCCAAGCCCTCACTCCATAAGCCAGAGCCCGCCATGATACCGAACACGGGAGCCCCCGCATGATCGGCTTCCCTTCATACGGCAGGAACTCCCGCCGCACAGCCTCCTGCCAGTCAAAAACCTTAAGAAAAGGCTGTGTTATAGAAAATGGTTGATGCTTTTTTCCTTGAAGCTCCAAAGGGATAACCGGAAAATACCTTGGCCGTGGATCCCGCCAAGGGGAAAACTGGAGAAAAAGGCCGTATTTTCACCGTACTGTGGAGATAAAGCAATCATATATATGACAGATCCAATAAAAATGTACGCAGCATGTCTTTGGGGGAACACACCACTCCATCATGGAGAGGATATACTCCTTATACGGTATCCCTATTGGAGCGTTGAAGAAATGTCGGCTGCATTTCTGCATGAAACCAGACAAAAGCTATAGACATCACAAAGGGAAAAGATGAGCCTTTACATAGATCCGCTACTTGGCGGTGAGGCTTTTCATGCTTGCAAGACTGCTTAAAAGAAGGACATCCTGTGTTGCTATGTCCGTATTCAGCACATGTGCAACTTATTTATAGAAGGCTTTATCATAGTATATGGTTGTTTTATCTCCACAGCATAGTAAAATACAGTCTTATAGGATATTGAAAGGATGTCTAAAAGGGATGTGCTTCGGACGGTACGGAAATATTCAGGAAAAAACAGGTTCGGTAATGGGGAGTTCGCCGCAGCAAACAAAAGCCCTGCCGAGAGTCCCGGCAGGGCATAAAGGCGGGGAGACAAAAAGCGGCTTAGTTGGCGGGAACCACGGCGCCTTCGTACTTCTTGGTCATGAATTCCTTGACCTGATCGCCCTTGAGGGCATTGATCAGCGCCTTGAGTTCAGGGCGGTTTTCATCTCCGGCGCGTACGGCGAGGATATTGGCATAGGTCGTCGCGGCGATGGAGTCGGCTTTTTCGGCAGACAGCGCATCGGCCACTTTGAGGCCGCCGAGGATGGCGTAATTGCCGTTGATGATGGCGAGGTCAACGTCAGGCAGGGCGCGGACAAGCTGTGCCGCTTCGATTTCTTCAATCTTGAGCTTCTTGGGGTTTTCCGCAATGTCGCGGCGGGTGGCGGTGAGTCCGGCACCGTCCTTCAGCTTGATGAGGCCGTTGGACTGGAGGAGGAGCAGGGCGCGGGCTTCGTTGGTGGTGTCATTGGGCACGGCCACCATAGCGCCGTCCTTCAAGGCGTCAAGGGACTTCGTCTTGCCGGCGTAAATGCCGAAAGGTTCATAGTGCACGGTGCCGATGGATATCAGCTTGGTACCCTTTTCTTTATTGAAGTCGTCAAGATAGGGCTTATGCTGGAAGAAGTTGGCATCCAGCTCCTTGCCTTCGAGCGCCATATTGGGCTGCACGTAGTCGGAATATTCGATGATCTGAAGTTCGTAACCCTGCGGTTTCAGAACGTCGTTGGCGACCTTGAGGATTTCCGCGTGAGGCGTCGGGGAAGCGCCGACGCGGATTTTCGTGGCGGCCTGAGCCGCGGTTGCAGAACCGGCGGCGACGGCGAGGGACAAGGCCGCGGCCAGAAGGGCGGAGCGGAAGTTTTTCATGATACCGTATCCTTATCAAGTGTTAAAGGTTCACGGCCGCGGGCGTGGGCCCAAGAAGCCGTTTATCGCGGAAAAATCAGGAAATGCGCCTGTCGCTTCGCTTCGTGGCCCAGTTGCCGAAGCTCTGGAACACCTGCACGATGACGATGAGCAGGACGACGGTGATGAACATGATGTCGGTCTGGTAACGGTTGTAGCCGTACATGATCGCCAGTTTGCCGAGGCCCCCGCCGCCGACGGCTCCCGACATGGCGGAATAGCCGAGGATCGTGGTCGCTGCGATGGCGCTGCCGTTGATGAGCGAAGGCAACGCTTCGGGCAAAAGCACCTTCATGATGATCTGCATGGTGGACGCCCCCATAGATTGCGCCGCCTCAATGACGCCGCCGTCGACTTCCAGCAGGGAGGATTCCACAAGCCGGGCCACGAAGGGCGCGGCGGCGATGACCAGCGGGACGACCGTGGCGTTGTTGCCGATGGTCGTCCCCACGAGCAGGCGGGTCAGGGGAATGACCGCGATCATGAGGATGAGGAAAGGGAACGAGCGGGTCAGGTTCACCACGACATCAAGCACGGCATAGAGCATGGGCCGGGGCGTGATGCCGTCCTGACGGCAGATGACGAGGACTGTCCCCATCATCATCCCGAACACATAGGAAAAAAATGGTGGAGACCAGCGTCATGTACAGCGTGTCCACGACGCCTTCAAGCAGCATTTCGATGGTGGCCTGATCAAACATTCTTCATTTCCTCCAGCATCAGTCCCTTGGAGTCGGCATAGGCGACGATACGCCGGACGACGTCCTCGTTGTCCGGCAGTTGCAGCACCATCTGACCGAATGCCGTCCCGCCGATGTCGCGCGTGTCGGCAAACATGATGTTGACGGGGGCCCCGCATTCCAGCACCAGATTGCTGATGACCGGCTCGAACGAGGAACGGCCGTTGAAGATGATCCGGTACAGCCTGCTGTGCGGCATATCCTGCAAGGCTTCGGGGATGACGAGCTGGCGCGCCTCTTCGGTCTGGGGGTGGAAGAAAACCTCTTCGACCGATCCCGTTTCGGCAATCCGCCCGTGGCTGATGATGGCGACCTGATTGCAGATTTTCTCGATCACGCTCATTTCGTGCGTGATGATGACGGCGGTGATCCCCAGACGCCGGTTGATGTCCTTAATCAGCGAAAGGATGGATTCCGTGGTGGCGGGGTCGAGGGCTGAGGTGGCCTCATCGCACAGGAGGATCTTGGGGTTGGTGGCCAGAGCGCGGCGATGGCTGACGCGCTGCTTCTGCCCCCTGAAAGCTGCGACGGGTAGGACTGCGCCCGGTCGGACAGGTTGACGAGCTCAAGCAGTTCACGCGCCCGTTCGCGGGCGGCGTCCTTTTTGACCCCGGCAAGCTCCAGGGGAAAACAGATGTTTTCCTCAGCCGTGCGCTGCATGAGGAGGTTGAACTGCTGGAAGATCATGCCCATGCTGCGGCGGGCCACTTGCAGATCCCGCGAACCCAGACGGCACATGTCTTTGCCTTCAAACATGACGCTGCCGCCGGTGGGCCGCTCAAGCATGTTGATGCAGCGCACCAGCGTGCTTTTCCCTGCTCCGCTTTTGCCGATGATCCCGAAAATATCCCCTTTCCGTATGGTCAGGTTGATGCCTTGGAGGGCATAGACTTCGGTATTTTTGCTCCTGAACCGTTTTTCGAGGTTCTGGATTTGAATGATGGCTTCCGTCATCCGCATTTTTCTCCTGTTCCGTTTACATCAGGAGCTACGATAGTAGCGTGCACGCACACCGCCAAACGTCCGTGCGGGCGATACTATTACCTACTTTTGGCTCTTTGAGAACGCCGGAAACACTATTTTTCTGATGAAAAAATTAATCTATTATTCCTAATAGATAGAATAGGGTATCATCATGTTTCCCACGAAAGGGGAAATGTGATTCCCATCATGCTTCGCGGCGGGCGGGGGTTGTGATCTCAAACTTATACAACTGCTGCAAAAATCTTTCCCATACCTTTTTCCTGCCTTTCTTTTGTCAAATTATTTCACAGAAGGCGGGGCCGTCACGCCGCATTCTCCATCCGCTCTCAACTCATTCTCTCATCAACCAATCATCTTCTCTCATCATCTATAAAGGATATACGCAGCGCAGGGCTATGGCTCCCCCACCTGTCTATATATCCAGAATAGCACAGCCCGTGGTCAAATGCAACTAAACATATCCTATTCACCCAGGACCTGCTCTTCTTCTGCGCGGTTGAAGATTTCCATGAATTCGTCTCCTGTAATGGTCTCCTTTTCCAGCAGATAGGCGGCTATCTCATGGAGCCTGCCTTCATTTTCCCTGAGAATGGAAAGAGCCTTCTTATGCTGCTCCTTCACAATGGACACCACCTGTTCATCTATGCGCTTTGCCGTGTCAGGAGCGCAAATCAGTGACGTGTCTCCCCCCAGATACTGGTTGTTCACGGTTTCCATGGCTACCATGTCAAACTCATCGGTCATGCCGAACCGGGTCACCATGGAACGGGCAATCTTGGTAGCCTGCTCAATGTCGTTGGACGCGCCTGTGGTGATGGAATGGAAAATCAGCTCCTCCGCCGCCCGGCCGCCTGTAAAGGTGGCAATCTTATCCAGTGCCTCCTCCCGGCTCATAAGGTAGCGCTCTCCCTGTTCCACCTGCATGGTATATCCCAATGCCCCCGATGTCCTGGGTATAATGGTAATCTTCTGAACCGGGGCGCTGTGGCTCTGGCAGGCAGCCACCAGAGCATGGCCCACCTCATGGTACGCCACGATTCTGCGCTCCTTCTGGGAAATAACCGCATTTTTCTTCTGGTATCCGGCAATGACCGTCTCCACGCTTTCCTCCAGGTCGGCCTGCACCACGGCGCTGCGGCCCATACGCACTGCCCGCAGGGCTGCCTCATTGATGATATTGGCCAGCTCCGCGCCGCTGGCGCCTGCCGTAGCCCTGGCAATGGCATTGTAATCCACGTCATCCGACATCTTCACGTTTTGTCCGTGAACCTTTAAGATAGCCTCACGTCCCTTTAAGTCAGGCAGCTCCACCGGCACTCTGCGGTCAAAGCGGCCGGGACGCAGCAGGGCCTTGTCCAGGGACTCCGGACGGTTGGTGGCGGCCAGGATGACTACGCCCTTCTTTCCGTCGAAACCATCCATCTCCGTCAGCAGCTGATTCAGGGTCTGCTCCCGCTCATCGTTTCCGCTCATGCCTCCGCCGTCGCGCTTCTTGCCGATGGTATCGATCTCATCAATAAATACAATACACGGCGCCTTATCATTGGCCTGCTTAAACAGATCCCTGACCTTGGCAGCACCCATACCCACAAACATCTCCACAAATTCAGAACCGGATATGGAGAAGAAGGGGACGTGGGCTTCTCCTGCCACCGCCCTTGCAAGGAGCGTCTTGCCTGTTCCGGGAGGGCCCACCAGCAGCGCTCCCTTTGGAACTGAGTTTGCTCCTATATCCGCATACTTCTGCGGATTGTGAAGGAAATCCACGATTTCCTTTAAGGCATCCTTGGCCTCCTCCTCACCTGCCACATCGGCAAAGGTGATTCCCGTCTCATTTTCTGCGTATATCTTAGCATTGGACTTTCCGAAGGTCATGGCATTGCTCCGCCCATGCGCTTGGAAAGCATGCGCCCCATAATATTTCCAATGACCACAAACATGAGAATGGGTGCAACCCAGGACATCAGAAAGCTTAAGAGCGGAGAAGCCTTTGTCTGGATTTCTCCTGTAAAATTCTCCACATCCGCGTTTTGCAGCCGCTTAACCAGGTCACTCCCCGGAATCGGCCCTGTCTTATAACTGAGGTTCCACTGCTTCTGGTCCTTTTCGTAAACTGAATCTGTGATTCCCATTGCTGACATACACATCCTTCACATTTCCGGCATCCAGTTCCTTCAGGAACTCGCTGTACGGCACTTCCACGGAATGCTCCATCATGGGAAATACCAGGGCATTCAACACCATCACCACCAATATGACCAGGAAATAATAGTAAATGAACGGCTTTTTAGGCGTGCCGCTTTTTAAGCTTCTCTTTCCACTGTCTTCATTCACACCCATACCAGGTCTCCTTTTCTTAATCCATACTCATATGCGGGGATATGCGCAGCCTGATTGCATCTGCACTTGTTTCCCGCTGTTCACTATGTAAGATAATACCATCTGCAACTTTTGTCAATGGTTAATTATAAGTTTTTATTTACTTTTAATATTTATTGACTTTTTTCCTCAGGTATGATAAAACGGTTACAGAATATAGCGAGGAGGTAATCGGCATGAACCGTGAGCCAGCAGACAGCAGACATGTGGGGGAACATTTCATGGAATTTGCCATCGAATTCTTTAACCTGGCAAAGAACAGCTACCACCAGCAGAACCAGATACGGGCCAATTCCGCCGCTTTCCAGGTCCTGATGCAGTTAAACCAGCCGGGCAGGCAGGCGCCCACCATGTCGGAGATGGCCCTGCAGCTGGGCATTACCAAACAGCAGCTGACCAAGCTTATCAATGATCTGGAAGAAAAGACGCAGGATGATATCATCGCCCGCACAGAGCATGATTTCTAGGAGGGAACGATGCAGAACCAAAAGATGGGAGTGATCACAGAGATCGAGCGGTATGCGGTCAAGGACGGGCCGGGTATCCGGACCGTGGTGTTCCTGAAGGGCTGCCCGCTGCGATGCCGGTGGTGCGCGAATCCGGAGACGCAGGCTTCGGCCGTTCAGCTGATGTACGGGAATAAAGGTGTATCGGATGCAAAGAATGTATCAAAACCTGCCCAAGGGGCGCTCTTTCCTGGAGCAGCGAGGGAGTGGTCATCGACCGGGAGCGGTGCGCGCTGTGCGGCGCCTGCGTGAAACGGTGCAACAGCGAGGCCCTGACGATGGCAGGGATGAAGAGAACGGTCCGGGAGCTGGAGGAAGAAATCCTAAAGGACGCCCCTTTCATCCGCCAGTCGGGGGGCGGAGTGACCTTCTCCGGCGGGGAGGCCACGGCGCAGGGGGATTCCTGCTGGCGCTGCTGCAGATGGTCAGAGGGCACGGCATCCACACGGCCATCGAGACCTGCGGCTACGCGAAATGGGAGATTTATGAAAAAATCCTGCCTTACATGGATCTGTTCTTTTTCGACCTGAAGCTGATGGATGAGAAAGCACATATCCGATACACCGGCAGGTCCAACCGCCTGATCCTGAAGAATTTCCGAAGGCTGACCCAAAGCGGGGCCAACGTATTCGTCCGGATTCCGGTCATACCCGGTGTCAACGATACAGAAGAGAACATCCGGGAAACCGTCCGTTTCCTGCGGGAAACAGCGCCGGGCTGCAGGGTGGGGCTTTTACCCTACCACAGCCTGGGCAAGTCCAAGTATAAAAAGCTGAAGATGGAATATGAGCTGGAGAATCTGGAATCGCCGCCGGACGAGGAGATGGAACAGATCCGGCAATATTTTGAAGCAGAAGGCTTTCAGGTGACGATTGGGGAATAATTAGCAACATAAAAAAAGCGGAGGTGGCAGAAATGGGAAAGTAACAGTTATTGGCGGGTATTTAGTCGGATTGTTCGCCAAAGGAGAAAGAATTCCCGGCATCGGGGAGACGGTGACGGCGGATGAGTATTTGAAGGCGGAGGCGAAAAGGCTCCAACCAGGCGGTTGCGGCCGCCAGGCTGGGAGCGGACGCTTCCTTTATCGGGAAAATCGGAACGGACAAGTATGGCCGGGATTGTCTGGACATGTACAAAAGGCTGGGCATGTCTGCCGACACATTTGTCATCGATGATTCCACGTATACGGGAGTCAGCGTCATATTCATCGACAAGGACGCGAATAATTCCATCATGTGCGCGCTGGGAGCGAATCTGAAGCTGAGCAGGGAGGACATAGACCGTGCGGAAGAGGTTTTAAAGGCTTCGGATATCGTCGGCTTCGTGCCGGAGATTTCCGTTGATACCATGAATTACGGCATTCAGAAGGCATATGGCCTGGGTGCAAAGGTGCTGCTGGATCCTTCTTATATCACGGAATTTGAAGAGGAGCTGTATCGATGCCTGTATATTGTGAAGCCCAACGAGCATGAGGCCACGGCGCTGACCGGGATCAATGTCACGGATAAGGACAGCGGCATCGCGGCGGGAAAGTGGTTCTTAGAGAAAGGCGTGCGGCATGCCATCGTCACCCTGGGGGACAAGGGGGTGATCCATGTGTCCGCGGACGCCGTGGAATTCTTCGAGACGCCGAAGGTACAGGCGGTGGATACGACCGGAGCGGGCGACTGCTTCAGCGGCGCGCTGATGACGGCTCTGAGCGGCGGAAAGAACATGAGCGACGCC
>ENA-OQDA01000796-OQDA01000796.1-human-gut-metagenome-genome-assembly--contig:-NODE-796-length-12143-cov-6.223452_pt1 | contig 12143 bp, 9 predicted proteins | sample MGYA00242771_ERZ504603 | MGnify/ENA primary metagenome ERZ504603 (study PRJEB26092, sample SAMD00036328) | human gut metagenome | host: Homo sapiens | study: EMG produced TPA metagenomics assembly of...
GTAGGTCTCTTTTTTCTTGGTTACCGGCATAATTGAAATTAATTAATCGTTGTACTTCTCAAGCCGTTTGTCAGAATTCCCGTCTTTGGACGATGCGTTCTCCCACTTCATATCCTTGGACGTCAGTTTCAAAATATGATATTGTTCAGTATAATGTCCCTCTTTATCATACAACGTAATCAATTTTTCATCAAGACTTATGATATAAGTTCCACGAAAAGGGACTCCGTTAGATAACGGGCTTCCGGTATAAACTTCATAGGTCTTGTCTGCATTAAACGTATAGCAGGTCACAAAATCGTCCTGCAGGACTGGTTCTTTCACAATCCACTTACCTACCAGTTGAGGAATTTCGACCTTATCATCCTCATCCGTACATGAAATAAAACTAAATGCCATACTTATCAGTATCAGCATAAAAAACAAATTTTGTGTTTTCATCTTTGTTCATTTTAAATGATTTAAGCAATATTCATAAAATACAGAGATTTGCAAAACACTACATGAATGAGAGTTAAATATGTACTATTGAAACCACTTCACCATTCTGCAGACGGGTTGTTATCATATCATTCTCCTGCAGTTCATCTGCATTCTTCACTACTTTCCCATCTTTCAACGTAATGCTGTAACCGCGAGCCAACAACTTTTCCGGTGAAGCATCTGCCAATCGTTGTTGCAACAATTCCAGGCGATGGCGATGGCGGAACAAAGAGGAAGTCACAGCCTGCATCACATCTTTCCGCACAGTCAGCAAAGCCATTTTTGCATCAGATATACGATGGTATGCGGCAGAAGGAATCCGGTTCTTGTAACCAGAGAGTCTGCGCTGTTCCTGCTGCAACAGATTCTTGACACCCTCATGCAAGCGGGAAGCAAGCATTTCCAGTTCATCAGCAGCGCTGTCCATGGACTCTATTAAGAATTCGGCAGCCGCCGTAGGGGTCTTTACACGGGTATGTGCCACAGAATCCAGCACCGTGTCATCCCGCTCGTGACCGATGCCCGTTATGATAGGCAACGGAAACTGTGCACAAGCAGCAGCAAGCAGGTAAGTATCGAAACCGGATAAGTCGGACGTGGCGCCTCCACCACGAATAATGACAACCACATCAAACTCGGACAAGCGTGCATTTACCCGGTCGAGAGCAGAGAGGACAGACTCCTCCACACGGTCACCCTGCATCAGGGCAGGAAACAGTTCCGTATAAAAGTAGAAACCCCGGGAGTTGTTTTCCAGCTGATGACAGAAGTCACCATAGCCCGCCGCCGTCGGTGAGGATATGACGGCAATACGTTGCGGCAGGCGGGGCATATCCAGTTCTTTATTAAGAGTGAGTACTCCCTCCTCCTCGAGCTGCCTCAATATTTCCCTACGACGACGCGCCATATCGCCCAACGTATAAGTGGGATCTATGTCCTGCACCGTCAGACTGTATCCATAAAGTTCGTGGAAACTGACAGTGACCTGAACCAGCACTTTGATGCCCGAAACAAATGCCTGCCCCGTAGCCTCCTCAAAATAGGGTTTCAGCAGCCGAAACACATTTGCCCAGATGGTACCTCTCGCCTTAGCTATCAGACTATTGCTGCGGGGATCTTTCTGCACAAATTCCAGATAGCAATGCCCCGTGCTATTGGTACGCACATCACTCAACTCCGCCTGCACCCAACACTCGTCAGGAAGGCATTGTTCCAGACTGCGGCGCACAAGGGCGTTGAGCTCATACAAAGACAACGATTCCATATGGCTATCTTTTGAGCAGATAATCCTGATATGCTTTCCACATATCGGGCACACCATAACCGTATATATTATCGGGATAATCTTTACGGTCACCGGAGCGGCGTACCAGTTCTATCACCTCTTTAGCCGTAAGTTCAGGGCAAGCCTGCCACAAGCAAGTCACCATGCCACACATGATAGGAGAAGAAAACGACGTACCGTTTGCCTTACCCTGGTTACCATCCGTACGTATGACATCAGCCCCCAAGCCGACAGCCACCACATCCGGTTTTATCCGGTGGTCCGCCGTATTCCCGATAGATGAGAAAGGAGCCAGTACGGCTTCCTTGTCAATAGCGCCCACGGTCAGCACGTTCTCCGCATCTCCCGGAGGTGTGATTTTCTTCCACGAACCCATACCAGAATTGCCGGCACTGCACACCAGCACCATTCCTTTGTCCGCAACGTGTGAAGCCTGACGGGACATCAGTGCATGGCGTCCGTCCAAATCACGGAACCTATAATCTTTCGACTTGTCGTCAAAAGTGTAATATCCCAATGAAGTATTGAGTACATCCACCCCTACACTATCGGCAAACTCCACCGCTGCAGACCAATAGTCCTGCTCGACCAAATGCTCGGAATACTCGTCTTCGCTACGCAGCAACCAGAAAGAAGCCTCAGGCGCCGTACCGGTCATAATGCCGGGCTGGTTCATGCCGATGCAGGACAGTACCATCATGCCATGACTGCTCTCTGCAAAGATGTCTGCCTGCTGATTTACAAAATCTTTGGTTCCCAACACCCGGATGTTCTGCATGGCGGTTATCTTATCGGCATTATGAAAACCGGCATCGATAACTGCAATCGTCATGCCCTGCCCCTTGAACCCTTCCTGGTGCAATTTATCACCATTACTCATCTGTATCTGGCTAACGGCAAGTCCATAGATACTGTCAGGATGTACACTCGGCTGGTTAATCAAAGAATCGCGTCCGGTAGACATCATCGGACTGTCACCTTTGGGAGCTATCCAGACTTTTTCCGTAGCGCAGACAAAAGGTAGTGCGGCAATACGGTCTATCAAGGTAGAGTCATTGCAAGATACCGTGACGAAGTTCTCCCATTTACCGGTAACCACAACATTTACGCCCTGATGGCGAATTTCGTCCACGTACTTGCGGCACACCGGCAAGTCGGTAGAATCTATCGGCAGGTTCTGCTTATGCCGACGGGCAATCGCCTTTTCAGAAAGAAACGCTTCCGGGTGTTCCAAGGAATACGTGGTAGCAGCCTTATCCTTCAGGCTGATGCGATACTTCAATGTATCTTGTTGTGCCGATGCTCCTGCCGCAAGCAGGACAAAGGCGGAAAGGAGTAGAAGTCTTTTCACAATTATAAACTAAAATTAAAATTAAAGGAACATCCCGATGCCTCTTTGGGAAGCGATAAGGAACCGCCCCACTACCCTTTCGGCCTATATAGAATACGGCAGACTGTCCCGGAGCTATGGCAGAGGCTTCCGTCTGGAAGTGTACCAGCAGACGACCGTCCTCCAGGCGCTTCACGTCGCAAGGAATCGGTTTACTGCGGTAACGGATACGTACGGTTAGCTCCTTGCTTTCAAAAAACTCTCCCTCATCCACCAAATTCTCATGTTCGGCAAGCATATATCCCGTCTTCAGCTGTTCGGCGTCTCCCAGCATCACCGTATTCTTCTGAGGATTGATTTTCAAGACGTAGGCAGGTTTGCCCAAGGCTATTTCGAGTCCCTTGCGCTGCCCGATGGTGTAATAGGGAAAGCCTTTGTGTTCACCCAGCTTAACGCCTTCCGAATTGACAAACCATCCCGGTCCCACCTCGCGGTCTATCTCCGGAGAGTGTTCGCGCAGGAAATCACGGTAATCACCTTTAATGAAGCAGACCTCCATGCTCTCGCCTTCTTCCGCCTTGACGGTATAACCTTTGTCGCGGAGGTATTCGCGGACTTGCTGCTTGGTATAGGTGCCTAAGGGGAAGATACAACGCTTCAGCAACTCCTGCCCCAGTCTCCACAAAAAGTAGGACTGGTCTTTCTTGTCATCATCCCCGGCTATGATATAAACCTTACCGTTCCGTTCCTCCAGACGGGTGTAATGTCCGGTAGCAATATAGGCACACCCCAGCTTGTCTGCCCACTCCGCAAGAATACGGAACTTGAACAGCGGATTACACATCACACAAGGGTTCGGAGTCCGACCCTGACAATATTCATCTATAAAATTCTGTACGATTATCTGTCGGAAGGCTTCGCGCTCATCTGCCACATGATGTTCAATCCCCATGCTGTCTGCCAGTTGGCGGGCTTCTACCGGTTCGTCTCCCCACACCCACATGGTGAGACCGACTATCTCATAGCCCTGCTCCTTCAACATCAGGCAAGTGGCAGTACTGTCTATACCACCGCTCATACCGACCAATACTCGCTTTTCAGGTGTACTCATATCAGAAACCAATGAATTAGTCTGCAAAAATACATGATTTCGAGCAGAAGATAGAGAAAAGGCATGCCTTTTTAGCATGCCTTCACATAAAGAACTTGTCAATCGGAAGAGGGCACTCCCGTCACAATCCCCCGTCCATGTGTCCCTATATAGACCCTGCCATACTCCTGCATATCCCCACAGATATGCAGAACCAACCCGTATTGATGAGCATCATCGTTAATACGCACCCAGGAAACGGCAGCATCGTCTGAGCGGAAAAAGCCGTACTGACCGTTGACAACGCCAATCAGATAAAGGGCCGGATAGTTACTGCCCGGCTTTGCCTTGCCAAACCCGAAGGCATAGATAGTACGGACTTTGTCCAGCGCACGAAAATCAAATCCCGTACGGGTAGTGGAATGGTACAGGCCATCGTAAGCGGCAATCCACAAATCTCCCTCACGACCGGGAGTCGAATAAATACGGTCTTGCCCTCCGCGCGGGTCACCCCTGCGATTCGTCAGAGAGGCATTGCCCCGCCGGAGTGTTTTTACAGCCAGTTGCAGAGTATCGGTATGGAAGGTCGCCCCGCCATCTTCGCTGCTGTATAGAAGTCCGGCAACAGCATCCACGGCATAAAAACGTTTGGGATTCACTTTGTCGGCTATGACACGGATATTCTCCGGCAGGCCTTGACAAGACATCCACGAATTCCCTTTGTCGCGGGTCAGAAAAGCGGTGGAACGGTCGGGTGTCCAAATCCAGGAAGAGCCGTCGGCCGAAACGGCAATATGCCCGTTGCGCGCCTTCTCTACGGGAACAGTAGCACACATGTTCCAACTCCTGCCTCCGTCTTCTGAATAGGAGATGGTGCGTGCACCCGGCTGGTGGCCGAACAAAGTTCCCACTCTGACTATCAAATCCTGCTTCAACCAGGCACCCGTCACTCCATTCGTATTACCGAAATGAGGATTGGCATGACTGCCCAACGGATCGGGCCGATTGAGGTCGAAATGCGTAAAGCCACCATAGTCACCGATACCGGAAATCAGGCGCGCGCCTTTTTCGGGAGCATAAAGTTCGAGGGGCACGGTCTCTTCAATACCGGCAGACATGATGCTCCATTTCACCGGTTCCCCGCGTTCCACGGCCGATAGATTGAAAGTTTCCCAACCACCGAAACCAGTGGTAAACATGGCATGTTCGGCGTCGGCAGGGTCTATCTCAATGTCGAACATCCAGTGCAGGGGCGCCACCTCTGTATAGGGAGCTTTAGAATAATCATACTCATATCCCGTCTTGAAAATCGGTTTCCAGCTTTTGCCACCGTCGGTCGTACGGAACATCTCATCACTCTTATAACCGTGTTTGCCTCCCAAGCTGTGTGTACTGGCAATCAGATGTTTCGGATTACGGGCATCCACTGATACAGCTGCATAGCCAAATCCCGCTTTTCCGCCATCGGACAGTCGGACGGGCGAAATGTCCGTCCATTTGTCTTTACGTATATCGTACTTCCAAACTCCACCGTCCTCCATCTGACTCGGACCGGGAGTATCTCCGTACGTCAATACTAATTGGCCGTCACCGGTCAAAACCATATGTGTGGGACGATACTGCACCGGCTGCCCCTCAACCGGCTGCCAGCTTTCACCATAGTCGTGGCTCACGAACAGATTTTCCCTTCCCATCAATGAAGCCGCCACATAAATGTCACGGGTACCACGCCCATCTTGAGTACCTTGTACATCGTAGACTATGCAGACAATGCCACTACCGCGATTCCCCCATGCAGCACGGTCGGCAGGATTGAACTTCTCGGAGACATCCGGGAAAGACACCACCCGTGCCCAGCTCTGCCCCTTATCCATACTGCGCCACAAACCATGCAAACGGGTTCCCATATAAATGATATTCCCATTCTGCGGGTCCACCATCATCCGTTCCCCATTACCACGCCCGTTCTCGTTGCCGCCCATCGTAAAGGGCACATCGACACGGGCAAAGGTTCTGCCGCCATCATAAGAACAAAGTATGGCCCCATTGGAGCTACTGGTATACGTACCGCAGGCAATATACACGTTCTGCGGATTCTGCGGGTCGATGGCAATGCTCTCCACCCCCTGCAGATTACTTTCATCCAGACTTATCCAGTCCAGCAAGGGCGTCCACTGGTTGGAAGCAGCGTCCCACCGGTAGGCTCCTCCCATATCGGTGCGGCAATAACGGACACCAGGAGCTTCTGGGTGAAAAACGATACCGTCCACAAAGCCTCCTCCCACTATCGGTACGCTCTTCCATTCGTAAGAAACGGAATTCACCGGAGATATATCTTGAGCAAGCATCGGCATGCCGCCCAGTATCAAACTTATTCCTGCTAAAAACAACTGTCTTTTCATAAGCATCAGGGTTCTAAAACAAACGTTCTTGATATTTCCTTCAAAGATAAGAATATTTCATTGATATTTCAGACTGAAACATTTGTGGCAGTGCACATACAATCCTAACAACCAACGTTTTAATAAAAACAAGAAACTAAATCAAGCCATAAAAAGATTAAAACGGCACCCATCGCAGTTCTTCCCTCCAACAGTTTTTTGTAACAACAATGCAACATATATGACACAAAAACACAACACGTATGTCCGAACTTTGTCGCCGACAAATCATTCGACAACAACAGATTATGAAAAAAAGTGCATTGACAGTACTGATTGCCCTGCTGCCGTTGGCCGCAATTGCCCAAACGCCCTCCATCAATGAGGACGGAAAAAAGATTGAAAAGGAAAAAATGGAAACCAAAGACTACCTGCCGGAAGTCCACGGAACCATCCGCGCCAAATACGAATATCAGACCACCATGGGTGCAGGACGTTTCGAAGTACGCAATGCCCGCGTCAGCGTGACGGGCAACGTATTGCCCAGCGTAGCCTACAAAGCCGAGATAGACCTCTCCGACGAAGGCCAAATCAAGATGCTGGATGCCTACGCCCGGCTTTTCCCGACAAAAGGACTAACAGTCACCGCCGGACAAATGCGCGTCCCCTTCACCATCGACGCCCACCGCTCGCCGCACCAGCAATACTTCCCCAACCGCTCGTTCATCGCCAAGCAAGTGGGCAATGTACGGGACGTGGGATTCACAGTAGGATATACCCTGCCTACCGATGTACCTATCACCGTGGAAGGAGGACTTTTCAACGGTTCCGGACTGACCAACCAGAAAGAATGGCACAAGGAAGTGAACTACTCCGCCAAAGCCCAGTTTCTCTTCACCAAAGGACTGAACCTGACACTAAGCGTGCAGAGTATCCAACCGGAAGAAGTACGCATGCAGTCCTATGACATCGGCGCTTACTACGAAACCGGCCGTTTCCATATCGAAGGCGAATACTTGTACAAGCAATATTCCGACAACGCTTTCAAAGATGTACACGCCGTCAACACCTTCATCAACTACGACCTGCCTCTACGAAAAGTATTCAACAAGATGTCTTTCCTGCTACGCTACGACATGATGACCGACCAGAGCGACGCCAAAACCGCCGATGAGGAAACCGGCAGATTGACAGTGACCGACTACAAACGCCAACGCCTGACGGGCGGCATCACCTTCAGCCTCAGCAAGGCATTCCGCACAGACCTCCGGCTGAACTACGAGAAATACTTCTATGCCAAAAACAGCATAGCGAAAGAGTCGGAACAAGACAAGGTGGTATTGGAATTGATGGTACGCTTCTGATATTTCCTGACTTCCCCTTGCTTTTTTCATTCCAAAAAGGTATATTTGGAATAAATTATTCCGAGCTATGGCAAATCCAATCATACCCGGCATACCGCAGACTGAACAAGACTTATTGTATAGTAAGCTGAATGCATACAATCAAGGGAGAGCCTCTTATAAGGAAGTGGGCGCCTATCTTGTCGTACTGCCCCGACCGGAGCATCTCCAATATACTTTATGGATTTACTCTCCACTGCCCGGAAGACAGTCCATCTTCTACATTTGCGACCTTTCCACCGACATTCACGAAACGCTGCGGATGGCAAGCACGCTATGCTTCTACTCACCGCGCAGCCTGTTGCTTGTGGAGTACAATGCCAAAAGAATGCAGAGCAAAGGGGACGACATTATCTCCGTAGGCAAATACCACGGACACTTCCTGCACGAAATCCTCCGTATAGACCCTGCCTATCTTACGTGGATAGCTTTCAAATTCCAACCACGCATCCCCAAGCAGGAACGTTTTGTACAGATTGCCAAGATTTACCATTCGGTCCATCTCGACATACAACGGAGAAAAACGTACCAGACCACCGGCGGACGTTTTCTGGGGAAGGAAGGCGAAAAAGTGGAGAACCTGACGCTGACGGTGCTCAGCGTGCGACTGGAGGACAACCCCTACAAGACGCAGCTCAAAGGGACCACTCCTTATTTCTATGTGCGCCAGGTGCTGAAGCTGAAAGACTCCATCGGCAACTTCGTCAGCATCCGGCTGAATGCACGCACGGCAAGCCGGAAATCATGCCAGCTGCCCGCCGTGGAACATACCTACCAGGTAGGGGAACTGATGGAGATAGCATCGGCACGCATCGCGCGTACCTATATAATAGGAAGTACGAAATACACCCGGTTGACACATGTGAAGCTGCACATCCCTACCGGGTAAAGATTTTCTATCAGATACGAACCACACGCTGCATACGGCTGCTTTCCCAGCCTGCCTCTATCAAGCGGATGACTCCGACCACCTCGCGGGCATCGCTCTGCAAAGGTTCGCCGTGACAAATATGCCGATAGATATTCTCGTAAAAAGCTGCATAATCACCGGGAAGGCTTGGATAAGGTTCATGCACGATTCTACCGCCCTTTTCCGTATGAAGTATCCCCCAAGAGGATTTGTCCTCCTCGCCCCAGTGCGGAGTGACGGGCAATACGCCTTCGTTCAAGGCGGCTTCCTGCGGGTCGAAACCATATTTCACGTAAGAACCTTCCCTGCCGTGGAGGACGAAACGGGGTTCGCTCGCACACATCAGATAGCTGGATTTCAGCGTTATCTTTACTTCGGTTGCCTTTGAGGGGCGTAGCAAATGAATGATGAAGTAGTCGTCTACCTTGCTGTCCTTGCGCAACGTGGCAATATCTGCAAAGACGGCTTCGGGCATACCGAACAGCTGCACAGCCTGGTCTATGACGTGGGCGCCCAGGTTATAGGTCAAGCCACCGCCATCTTGTCCGGTTTCCTTCCAAGTATTCGGCTTGATAAAATTACGATAACGGGGGAAGGTGGATTCAAACTCCACCAGATGTCCCAGCAGGCCTTTGGACAGTATTTCCTTGACCGTCAGAAAATCGCCGTCCCACCGGCGATTCTGGTAAACGCTCAAGGTCAGCCCCCGGCTTGCGGCAAGTGCCACAAGCTCCTCAGCTTCTGCCACGGTGGTAGTGAAAGGCTTCTCCACAACCACATGCTTGCCAGCTTCGAGGGCGCGGCGGGCATACTCATAATGAGTGCTGTCCGGTGTGTTGATGACAACCAAATCCAACCCTTCCAGTCCGATAAGTTCCTCAAAACTCCGCACAATACAAGCGTCGGGATACTTTTCCCGGGAGAGTTCCTTACTGCGCTCCGTAACGGCAGTCAATTCAAAATGAGGGTTGGTGGAGATGAAGGGAGCATGGAAAACACGTCCCGACATTCCGTAAGCGGCTAATCCAGTTCTTATTTTGTCCATATGATATTCTTTTTTCTTTCCTGCAAAATTAATAAATCCAATGCTATAATTCAATGAACGGAGAGTGATAAAGTTTCAGCTGGGCAAGAAAGCTAAAATTCACAAACGAACGGTTCTTCGTTCAGAGATAGAGATTTTCGACCAAGGCGTGACGGATGTCCATAAAGCCAAATCATCTAATGTGGCCGGATAAGGGTATTCCTCCTTTAAGTCTGCTTCCAGAGCTTTCAACATGATGTAGTCCATCCCCTGATGATGGCTATCAACTTCCAGTGCCTTCCTACCCCACTGTTGCCAATAGGAATGTTCATAGCAGTCTATATAAGTACGGTCCGCCTCCCAAGTCTCATCGGGACTGCTCCCTTCTATATATATAAGCCGTCTGTCTCCCTGCCAGATTCCTTTCGTGCCTTGTATCTCGAAGTCCAAACTGCGCGGACGGGGCAAGGTGGTGTCGTGGGTCAGCGAGAGAAGGATGCCGTTTTCCGTTTCCAACTGAGTGATGACAACATCTCCCGTCCGTATCTCTACATCTGTATTTCCACCGAGGTCTTTGATACGCTGCAACATGCCCGCCGGTTTGGAGGCGAATGAGGTAAGACTTCTAATCCGGTCTTTCCGGTTGATGCCCGCAATCATGCAAAGGGGAGCCAGACCATGGGTGGGATAAAGGTCACCGTTCTCCTCTTGATAGAACTTGCTACGCCAGACGCTTTCCGTCTTTTCCCGATTACCGATATTGCCCGCATCGTCCAGCAACAAGTGCCGCAGGTCGTGCCGATAGCCACCTCGCATGTAGACAATCTCTCCCAACAGACCTGATTCCACTATATTGAGAATGGAAAGGTTTTCGCGCATAAAAAGTGTATTCTCCAAAGGATATACGCGGCAGCCATGCTGCTCTGCCAGTTCCATCAAAGGAGTATATTCATCAATATAGAGCCCTCCCTTAATCTCCAACGCCACGTGGCACCCGTGCTCCACACATAGCAAGGCATGCTGCACATGGTATTGCCAGGGAGAGGCGATAAACACCAATTCCGGATGATGCTCCTTCAGCATATCAAGGCAGGCATCCTCCCCTTGGTTATAGCAAGGGATACCGGATATTTCCGACGACTTCACACCCGGGTCGGCAACTGCCTGAACCTGAAAGAAAGGTATATTCTGCAATAATCTAAACAGTTGTTTGCCACGGTATCCCACACCGATAAAAGCAGTCCTCACCTTATCCATCTTCCTATTTCTCTAATTTTACCAACTCTACAACTTTATGGGTTGCATCTATGCGATAGGACAACTGCGGAGTAATGCTACATAGCAACGACAGAAATTCATTCAGGCTTTCATCGCGCAAAGTCGCTTTGAAACTGAGCTGATGCAACTCCGGCGCTATCTGGAAGCGATAACCGAAATGCCGGGACAATTCTTCTTTCTTATTTTCCAGAGTATGCCCCTCAAAAACAATCTCCTTATGTTCCCATGCGTATATCTGGTTCAACGAACGCTTCTCTATCTTGTAAGTTCCGGAGCGGTTGTCATAGACAAAACTTTCCCCGGGTACCAACACCGCATTCTCGACAATACCTTCCACATCAATCTCCACCTTTCCATTTTTCAAGGTCACAATATCCTCGGCTTCTTCCGCATAGGAAGAGACATTGAAATTCGTTCCCAGAACGCGGATGTCATAGTGACGGGTATGTACATAAAACGGTTTACCATTTTTATGCTTCACATCGAATATCGCTTCTCCCTCCAGCTGTACACCGCGTGCTTTCCGCCACTCCCCCAATGAATAGGTCAGTTTGGAACAAGCGTTCAGCAACACCGTAGAGCCATCTGGCAGCACAGTCCTGGCCTGCTGTCCTACTTCTGTTTCCAGAGTAACCAGCTCCACAGATGAACTGATACCGGAGTAATAAGCATTGGCCTGCCAGCCCACGAAGGCAACGACCACGACAACAGCGGCGTAAAGGAAGAAACGCCTCCATGACACATTCTTCTTTTTTGGAGGTGTGCCCGCCTGCTGTGACAGACCGGTTCTCTGAGCAAACTTCTGCCACTCGTGTTCCGTATCCGCTTCCTTGCAATCATTCTCATAATTGAGATATACATAAGAGTCCTTCAGCGAGAAAAGGAAGTCCTGATTCTCCTTCTTTTCCTTCACCCAAGCTATCAACTGCCGGGTTTCTTCCTCCGTCAGTTCATTCTTC
>ENA-OQDA01000797-OQDA01000797.1-human-gut-metagenome-genome-assembly--contig:-NODE-797-length-12124-cov-6.174627_pt1 | contig 12124 bp, 7 predicted proteins | sample MGYA00242771_ERZ504603 | MGnify/ENA primary metagenome ERZ504603 (study PRJEB26092, sample SAMD00036328) | human gut metagenome | host: Homo sapiens | study: EMG produced TPA metagenomics assembly of...
ACCGCGTTGACGCCCAGCTTCTCCACCTTCTGAACCAGGGATTTATTGACGCGGTTTAAAACCATCTCGGCAATCTCCATGGTGGGCTCGTCCGTCTTGCGCAGGCCGTTTACAAACTCCGGCTCCATCCCGGTTTTCTCCACCCAGCGGCTGATCTCCTTGCCTCCGCCATGGACAATGATGGGCTTGAAACCTACCAGCTTTAACAGCGTCACATCCTGGATGACCTGATCCTTCAGCTGCTCGTCAATCATAGCGCTTCCGCCGTATTTTACCACGATGATCTTTCGGTTAAACCGCTGGATATAGGGCAGAGCCTCCACCAGCACCTGGGCCTTCGCCATGGCTTCATCGACCTTTTCCCGATTCATTGTCTTTTCCTGTATCACTGCACTTTCCCTCTTTCCACTTTTTCTGTCGCTCCCGCGCCGGCATCCGCAGCGCGTCCATTGTCTGCTGTCCCGTTCTTCCGTTCCCGCTACGACCGGTAATCGGCGTTGATCTTCACATAGTCATAGGTCAGATCACATCCCCAGGCGGTGGCGGTGGCGTCTCCCTGCTTCATATCACAGATCGCCGTCACCGCGTCGGATGTCAGAATCCGGGTGGCTTCCTTCATGGCATGGAAGAACAGCACGTCCATGGATTCGTATTCCTCACAGAGCACCGGAATGACGCCCCAGGAAAGGGCCAGCTTCCGGTATACCTTCGGGCGAATGGTGGTTCCGATAATCGGCACCGCATTTCGGAAACGGCTTACCATCCGCGCGGTAAGTCCGCTGACGGAGCTGACAATCACGCACTTCGCTTCCACATCGATGGCCATCTGGCAGGCGGAGTGGGAAATGGCGTCCAGAATATTCTTCGTGGTGAAATCTGTTTTGCGGAACCGATTCCGGTAATCGATTTTTTCTTCCGTATATTCCGCCACTTCCGCCATGGTGCGAACCGCGTCCACCGGATATTTTCCGGCGGCACTTTCTCCCGACAGCATCACCGCCGAAGCTCCCTCGTACACCGCGTTGGCCACATCGGAAATCTCCGCCCGGGTCGGACGAATGTTGTGAATCATGGATTCCAGCATTTCCGTTGCCACGATAACTCTTTTTCCCAGCATCCGGCACTTGGAGACGATTTGCTTCTGAATCGCCGGAACTTCCACAAAGGGAATCTCCACACCCAGATCCCCCCGGGCCACCATGATGCCGTCCACCACTTCCGAAATCGCTTCCACATTGTCCACGCCGGATTGGTTCTCGATTTTCGCGATGATGTCGATGTCCTGACCGCCGTTCTCATCCAAGAAATTCCGCATCTCCAGTGCATCTTCTTTGGTGGACATAAAGGACGCCGCCACGTAATCCACGTCCTGCTCGATGCCGAACAGCAAATCCTTCTTATCCTGTTCGCTGAGGAACGCATTGCTCATCAGCCGGCCCGGGAAATTCATGCTCTTCCGGTCGGACAGCTCGCCACCGATATCCACCCGGCACAGCACGTCATTGCCGTTAATTTCTTTTACCGTGCACACCACCAGGCCGTTGTTCACCAGCACCCGATCGCCCTTCCGGAGGTCTTTGGCGAATCCCTTGTAACTTACGGAAACCCGGGTCTCATCCCCCTCGATATCCTCCGTGGTGAAGGTGAAATCCTGCCCATCCGCCAGGGTAACCCGATGATCCTTGAACACGCCGATACGGTACTCCGGACCCTTGGTGTCCAGCATGATTGGAATCGGAAGCTTCAGCTCCTCCCGAACCTTCCGAATCGTCCGGATCCGCTTCAAATGTTCCTCGTGATTTCCGTGGGAGAAGTTCAGCCGAGCCACGTTCAGTCCCGCTTTACACATCTGGGTAAAAACAGCTTCCGACTCGCTGGCCGGTCCGATGGTGCAGATTATTTTCGTTTTTCTCATGGTCATACCCCCTTTAGTTCATCTATTTCTCTCTTTTCAATCTTATTTCTATACCGTAATCACCCGGTCCAGCTCGCCGTAGGCTTCCAGCTGGTTCTTTCCGCCCACCAGCACGATGCCCCCTTCGGCGATGGCTTTTGCCAGGGGTTCCGCATACTTCGCCAGCTTCTCCGGCGTGGAATTCAGCACCCGCCGCCGCTCGGTACAGCGGTCCTCGTAGGTCCGCTCGCTGAGGTACATGCTGTCCGCCCCGTTTCCTTTGAGGCGCGGCGTCAGTACGCGAGAGGACTCGGACACCGCCCCGATGATGAATCCGGTAAGGTCCGGATCGGCGTCGGTGAACTCCTTCAGGAAGGTTCCCACGGTTTCGTATTTTTGCAAGGACTCCGCACCCTTTGGGTCCCGGTAGGAGTAGCAGGCCGTCAGGCCGGACACGCCGGCGGTCAGGCCGGTTCCGTAAGCACCGCCTTGCACCCGGATGATATTCCAGAGGTAGGCGTAGGAAACGATCCGTGCCGCCAGGGAGAGTTCCCCGTTCCACTGCGCGCCGAACTTGGTAATATCTCCGCCCTGGATGGCGAAGGAGATGTCCGCCGGAATTACGATACCCTCTTTCGGGCGCCCCACGGACGAACCGCCGGCTGCCCTTCCGCTTCCGACGAAGCCCCTTCGAATTCCTCTGACGGCAAGCCGTTCCGGAACTCCGTCACCAGCGTCTGAACGTCGGACTCCGTGCCCCCGGTGATGCTCAGCATCATTTTGTTCGGGTTCACGCAGCGGTGCAGATCCTCGGTCAGGAGGTTTTGGAAGGAGGTCCAGTCCCAATTCTCTTCCTGCCTCTTCATCCACTCGTAATAGGTCAGTCCGTCGGTGCATTCATTTACCACACCGGCGCCGGTGAACATGGCCGTCAGACGGCGCAGTCCCAGGGAATGGCCCGCCATGGCCATCTGCTGCTGCATGTCTCCGCGGTCCTGCTTCAGCAGATTTCGAACCGCCTCTTCGTCCAACAGCTGCGTTTCACTCAGCACTTCCGTTACCAAGGCCACCGCCGCTTCCAAATTCTTCGGCAAAGTGCTGAAAGTAGCCACCAGCTTCGCTTTATAGGATTCTCCGTCGTTGTTCTTCGAGAATGTTGCCGTGCTAAAATCAATGTTTCCGCAGTACAGGCGGCTCCGGTTCAGCAGATCCGTCGGGGTGGACCGTCGGGTGGCGATTTTGCCCAGGATTTCCGTCAGGAATGAAATCCGAGACAGCTCTTCTTCGGTCCGGTCCGTAATGTCGAAAAACGCCGTTACGTACAGAATTCCGCCGGTTGGGATGTCGTGCACCAACACCTTGGTGCCTTCCATGTCCCGCACTTCCGTCGGGATATCCTCCGGCATATCCTGAATATCCGCTAAAGTCAAGTGCGGCAGACATTGCAGATCCTCCTCCGAATCCGTTTCCTCTTGCCATTTCTGCAGTTCTCTTTCCTGACGCTGAAGGGTTTCCTTCTCCGCCGAATCCCAGGATGCTTCCTCATCCCGAAGTCGCCGTTCCTCTGCCTTTCGCCGTTCTTCGCCCGCCCTGCGGGAAGGTTCCATAATAACCTCACAGCGGTGATCGTTATCCAGATAAACCGCCCGAAGGAGTTCCTCGAAATACCCTTGATCGGCTTTCTCCCGAAGCTTCTCGAAAATATCTCCCACCTGCAGGTTGGCTTCCGGCTTTCCGCCGTACAGCCAGCTCTCCAGGATGTTAAAACTGTAGATTAAGCCCGATGGGTAGGATCCGAAATCCCGTTCCCGCATGATGAATTCCGTATTGGCCAGGGCGGAATCCAGCTCCTCCCGGTCTAATCCTTCTTTTACCAGACGATTCAGCTCATCGTGAATCAAGGTGCGGATGAGATCCGTATTCTCCGGTGCGTAATTCCGGACTTCGATACGGGCGTAGGGCTGCCGCACCGAATCCATCACGGAGACAATTACGTCCTCGGCCAGGCCCCTGTCCAGAATGCATTTTACCAGCGGGGAGTGGTTGTTGTGGGCGATGACGCTGTGCAGCACGTGCATGGCCACCAGCTTCTCCCGGTCATCGTAATCGCCGATCACGCCGCCCCAGGCAATCCGCATCCGCGGTTCGTTCTCCTCATCCGGCGCAATCTCGTAGGTAACCGTGCGGCTTCCGCCGTCCACCGGCGCCTGTTTCGGCGGGAAGTGAACCGGCTCGGTCCGTCCAAAATCCTTCAGGTATTCGTCCTGGAGAATGCCCAGCACTTCGTCGATATCCAGATTTCCGTCCAGGCAGATGTAGGCGTTGGACGGTGCATAGAATTTCCGATGGGTGTGGATGAAATCCTCGTAGGTCAAATCCGGAATGTGTTTCGGATCGCCGCCGGAATTGAATCGGTACGGCGTATCCGGCAGCATCGCCTGACACATGGCATCCTCCAGCAGCTCGTCGGCGTTGGCCATGGCCCCTTTCATTTCGTTGAACACTACGCCCTTGTAAGACGGCGTCCCGGCTTCGTCGAAGGCGTAGTGCCAGCCCTCTTGCCGGAAAATGTTCGGGTTCCGATAGATGGCCGGATGCAGCACCGCATCCATGTACACCCGTATCAGATTGATGAAATCCTTGTTATTCTTGCTGGCCACCGGATACAAGGTTTTGTCCGGAAAAGTCATGGCATTCAGAAATGTGTTCAGGGAATTCTTCACCAGTTCCACAAAGGGCTCCTTCACCGGATACCGGTCCGACCCGCACAGTACCGAATGTTCCAAAATATGAAACACCCCGGTGTCGTTCCACGGCAGCGTCTTGAATGCAATCCCAAAGGTCTTGTTCTCCTCCGCTCGATCCAGCCAAATCAGCTTCAACCCGGTGGTTTCGTGCTCCATCTGAATCAGGGTTCCCTGCAGCTCCTCCAAAGGCACCCGCCGCTGCACCCGAAACCCGTGCAGCACCTCATTTACTTCCAACTCTCTACGCTCCTGCATCGTCATACGCATTCCCTTTCTTCCATATTATAGGTAGTGATCTTCCACTTTTTCTGCCGCATACCGGTCCGTCACCTCCGCAACATCCGGCGCGTCCTCCGCTTCCGCTTCTTCCGCAGATTCCGCCGGTGCCGCCTCTGCAAATGCCTGGCTCAGCGCCGGCTGTTCCTCTTCTCGGGACTTCTTCTTGCCCCGCAAGGAAACGGCGTGTCCCGCCGGAATGTACTCCTTCGGATCCCGTACCTTCTTTCGGTTTCTTATAAAAAGAACCATCGCCGCCACGTAGAACACCGGGGTAAAAACAAGAACGAAGGTCACCACGGTTCGGTCCATATCGGATGTAACTTCATTTCCCGGAAGCACCATCAGCAGCGGGCACAGCCACAAAGCGTGGATGAACCACGGAACAATCATCGCGCCTTCCCGAGACCCCTTCCACAGCAGGCAGCTCATGATCACCATGGTGAAGAACGGGCTCAAAATGGTGTTCCAGCGCACGTCCGCCGGAACCGCACCTCCGCCCAAAGTGGTGAGTGCCGAGAGCAGTCCCACAAAGCCCAGGACAATCCAGAAGCCCGAATGGAGATAGCTCCGGAAGGCATACCGGTCGAAACCCGGCTGCTTCTCACTGCGGCACAGAAAATACCAGCAGAGGAATTCCTCCACTGCTGCCATCAGCACGCCCAGCACCAGGCCGCCGGGCCGTGGTACCAATCTTCAGATGGAACGCCCCTTCCACCACGTAATCCCGCAGCGCGCCTTCCAGCACCAGCACCAGCAGTGCCGTGCAAAATCCATATATCAATCCGTGCCGGATTCGCTTGCCCGGCGTCCATTCTTTTTTTTGTATTATTCGTCATTTCCCATTCCTCCTGATTTCGAAACTATGCCCCATTATACCCTATCCCCGGATTGAACGCAAAAAACATCCGGCGCCCCTGAACCCGTCAGGAGCGCCGTTTTCTGTTTATCTATATTCCCGTTACGAAAATTTCGATTCCGATGAGAATCAGGATTACACCTCTTATTCGGTCATTCCCAGAAATTCGTATCCCGCATCTTCGACCGCTGCTTTGACCGCATCGGCGGATACATCCTTGGAAAGAGTCAGCACCGCATTGCCGGCATCCTTATCCGGTGCCGCGCTCTCCACGCCATCCAGTGCCTCCAGTGCCTTCTTCACGTGAGCCTCGCAGTGCGCGCACATCATTCCTTTAATCTTTACTTCTGTTGTCATCTTCTTTTCCTCCTCTGTTTCATTAGATTTCAACAACGATTCCATTTCATATTCGATTTCTTCCATCGATGTCGCCTGTTTTCGAAGCGGTCGATCCTTTCCTGCATCCTGCATCCGGAAACGGTTCAGGCGAAGGGCATTCATGCACACCGTAAAACTGGACAGGGACATGGCCGCCGCGCCCCACATTGGGTTCAAGCTAATCCGGATACAGCCCGCCTGCCATTGGAATCAGCAGGATGTTGTAGGCAAAGGCCCAGAACAGGTTTTCGTGGATGTTCCGAAGGGTGGCCCGGCTCAGCCGAACGGCCGCCGCCACGTCGGAAAGGCGGGAATTCATCAATACCACTTCCGCAGAGTCCACCGCCACATCCGTTCCGGCGCCGATAGCAATGCCGATATCCGCTCGGGTCAGGGCCGGTGCATCGTTGATTCCGTCCCCTACCATGGCCACGGTTCCGTGCTCCTGAAGCCGGCGAATCACCTGCTCCTTTCCTTCCGGCAGCACCCCGGCGATAACATGCTTCACGCCCGCATCTCGGCCGATGGCTTCCGCCGTGTTCCGGTTGTCGCCGGTGAGCATGACCACTTCCACGCCCATGTTCCGCAGCTGCGCAATGGCTTCCCGGGAATCCTCCCGCACCGTATCCGCCACGGCGATAATTCCCAGAATCTCATTATTCCGGGTAAAATAAATCGGCGTTTTGCCGGAGGCGGCCAACCGGGCGGAGGCCTTCGTGAATTCCTCCGGAACGGAAATCCGGCTTCGGATAAATTTCTCTGAACCTCCCACTATAGTACCGCCATCCACGGAGCCTTGCAAGCCGTTTCCCGGGAGTACTCGGAAATCTTTCACTTCCGTCTCCCCCGCCTTTTCTCCGGCATATTCCACAATGGCTTTTCCCAGAGGGTGCTCGCTGCGTTCCTCCAGCGCGGCGGCATATTTCAAAAGCGTTTCTTCCGAAATTTCTTCCGCCGGAAGGAGATCCGTCACCTTAGGCCGACCTTCCGTAATGGTACCGGTCTTGTCCAGAGCGATGATATTGATTTTACCCGCGTTTTCCAGTGACTCCGAAGTCTTGAACAGGATACCGTTCCGGGCGCCCATTCCGTTTCCCACCATGATGGCCACCGGGGTTGCCAGCCCCAGGGCGCAAGGGCAGGAGATTACCAGAACGGTGATGGCGTGTTCCAGTGCCCGGGACACTGCCGCCCCCTGCAGCATCCAAAGAGCGAAGACCAGGACAGCGATGCCGATTACCGCCGGCACGAAAATTCCGGAGACTTTATCCGCAATCCGGGCAATCGGGGCTTTCGTGCCTGCCGCATCGCTTACCAACCGGATAATCTGGGCAAAGGTGGTATCCTCTCCCACCCGAGCTGCCCGGCACCGAAGATAGCCGGATTGGCTGATGGTGGCGGCGGAGGTGGAATCTCCCGGCGCCTTGTCCACCGGTACGGATTCCCCTGTCAGCGGAGATTCGTCCACGGCGGCCGTGCCTTCCAGCACCACCCCGTCCACCGGAATGGCGTCGCCGGATTTTACAATGTAGATGTCTCCGATCTGTACCGAATCCACCGGTACTTCCTGCAGCTCGCCGTTTCGTTCCAGCAATGCGGTCTTTGGCGCCATCTGCAACAGGTTCTTCAGGGCATCGGTGGTGCGGCCTTTGGAAATGGATTCTAGAGTCTTCCCGATGGTGATAAGGGCCAAAATCATGGCCGCGGATTCGAAGTACAGCTGGTTGTGGTACAGCGGCATCAGCGCCATGTTATCCGTGCCGTCGGTGATCATATATGTCATCTTCAGCAGGATGAACAGGGACCATAGAAAGGATACGCCGGAGCCCAGGGCCACCAGAGTGTCCATGTTGGGCGCTCCGTGCCGCAGGGATTTGAAGCCGGAGCGGAAGAAGTCCCGATTGATGGTCATGATGATTAGAGCCAGCAACATCTGCAAAATGCCAAGGCCAATGTGGTTGTGGTTCAGAAATTCCGGCACCGGCCAGTCCAGCATATTGTGGCCCATGGTGATGTACATGAGCACCAAAAGCACGCCGATGGAGAGTTTTAACCGGCGAAGGAGCTTCGGGGTCTCCCGATCCCGGAGGGCATCCTCCTCGGCCTGAAAACGCTCGGTCATCCCCGGACGTCCCTGCCCGGCGGATTCTTTTTTTAGCTCCGCATCGTAGCCCGCATTCTGCACCGCAGAAATTACGGACTCCGGCGCTGCTGCGCCTTCCACCGTCATGGAATGGGTCAGCAACGATACGTTCACGCGGTCCACCCCGGCACGCCGCTCACGGCTTTTTCCACGTGGGCCTGGCAGGCGGCGCAGGTCATTCCCGTTACGATATATTGTTCCAAAATATAATCCTCCTTATTCTACTTCATCAAGCGCTGAAGCAGCTCGCACAGTTCGTCCACAGTCTCGTCCTTGCCGGAACGGATGTCTTCAGCCACGCAACTTCGGATATGGCATCCCAACAGCACCTTGTTGAAGCTGTTCAATGCACTGGTGGCCGCAGAAGACTGCACCAAAATATCCGGGCAGTAGGCGTCGTTTTCTACCATCTTTTCCAAGCCCCGAATCTGTCCTTCGATTCGACGCAGCCGGGTAAGCAGCGCCTTCTGCTCCTCTTCCGTCCTTTTCTTGTGCCTCGTCCCGCAGCAGCAAGAGCGCTCGCTGGAGTTCTCGCAAGTTTGCTCGCTAGATTTCTCTATCATTTCGTTGTGTTCGTTATCCATGTTGGTTCCTTTCCGGCTGTTGCCGTTTATTGATTGCAAGTCATTCCTCAGCAGTGCCTTCCTCAATGGGCCTACCTCAGCAGGCCTTTTTCAGCAGGGCCTTTCGGCTCCGGATACCCCCACGGGGTATCTTTACATCTAATACAATATACCCCCATGGGGTATCTGTCAAGGGGATAATTCCATTGTCGGCTGCCGGCTGCAAAAAAAACAGAAGCTGCCGCACCTTCCGGTGCAGCAGCCTCTTTCGCTCTCAGCAGATTACCTTATCTGCCTGTTTTTACAGTTTTCTCTTCTTCCGGCTTCCGGCCAGCGCTGCGAGGATTGCAGCGGATGCGCCCATCAGACCCAGATACAGGTCTGCGTTGCTGTCATCTCCGGTGAACGGCCCGATATTGTTGTTATCTGCCTTTCCGCCGTGCTTTCCGCTCGGATTCGGTGTGACTGTTTTCTTCTTATACCGGTTATAGAAGTGGATTTCCTTCTTGGTTCCGGTGGACCATTTCACGGAAAGAGTTCCGTCCAGGTTATCCGTAACCGTCGCCGTTACATTATATGCATTTGCATCATAGGATACACGCTTTGCATTGCCCTTTACTTCCTTGACGGTGTAGTTGTAGGTACCCACTTCGTCGAAGGACAGGCTCTTAAAGGCAACACTTCCGTCTGCGTTATTCTTCGCTTCCGCAACGTTCTTTCCGTCCTTATCCTTCAGAACAAAGGTGAATTCCTTGTTCTTCAGTTTCCGGCCGGTCAGTGTCTTCCGGATTTTCACCGTATCCGTTACAGAGGATTCCTTGGAAGTGGTGCTGTAGGTGTTGTTAAACGCGAACAGCGGTGCTTCCTTCGGTTCCGTCTCTGCCGTGATATGGCCTTCCCCATCATCCTTTACCGTTACCTTTACGGTCTTTGTCTCGGTATCGTTGGCAACCCCCGGCTGCTCTCCGGATTCTTTTACCTGATAGGTAAATGTCTTCTCCGTCGCGTCGCCCAGGTCGTCCTTTCCGTAAGTGATAGTTCCGAAGTCGATGTTTCCGCCTTCTTCATTCTTCACTTCCGTCTTCTCCGGCATCGGTGCGTTCTCTTCATCGGACGTCACGTTAAAGGTGAACTCATCCGCATTCAGCTTACGGCCTTCCAACACTTTCAGACCTTCAAAGCTTACCGCTGCCTTCTCCGACTTGTATTCGTTCTCGAAATCCAGCTTCTTTCCGGTTCCGGATTCCACGGATAACTTTCCGCCGCCATTGTCCTTTACCACTACCCGGAACGGTGTGGACTGGGTATTCTGCTGCAGGGCACTGTTGTCCGCTGCATTCTCGGTTACCACATAGTTGATGCTGTACTCTGCACCGTCATCCTTTGCGGTTTTCGCTGCGTAACCCTTCGCCACCAGCTTCTCCAGATCGGAAACGGTGTAGGACAGGGTGCCGAAATGAATGGCTGCATCCTTGCCGCTTGTGGTGACTCCCGTGGTTACCGGTTTCTGATCTTCATGACCGGCATAGTATACGCTGAACTTGAACTCACCGGCCTTAATCGTCAGCTTGTTCTTCTTTTCGCTCAGAAGTGTCTTCGTTCCTTCCGGCGTGTACTCTCCGGCTGCCTCGTAAGTATTTCGGAATGCCGGTGTCTCTTCCTGAACCGCGGTCATGATGCCGTTCTTCTTGGAAACCTTAACCTTTAGGACCTTTTTATTGTCGTCATAGGTCATTCCGGCCTTTCCGCCGTCCTTCTCCGTTACGGTAAAGGTGTACTCTCCCTCTTTGGAGAACTCGGCTCTGCCGAAGGAGAATGTGGACTTCTGACCGTCTCTCATGCCGCTCAGGCTTGCATTGGTGTCATCCAGAACGATGTCCTTCTCGTCGATGGCCTTCTGAGTTGCCTCATCGCCTGCCTTCAGCATGAACTCGAACTTCTCGTCCTTCTGCATGCTGCGTCCCACCAGTTCCTTCGTACCGGTAATAGCCGCATCGCCTTCCATGGACGCCGGTGCATACTCATTGGTAAATACGATGCTGTCTGCACTCTTTCCGCCGGCAGTGATGCTCTGTTCTGCTTTCAGTTCACCGCGTACATCCGCTACCTTGTAGGTCAGGGTGTATTCGGTGGAGTCGTAATTGTAGCTGGCCTCATTTCCAAGTTTCTCGGTTACCTTGTAGGTATAGGTTCCGGCCCGGGTAAAGGTAATCTTTCCGAAGTCCGTTTGTCCTTCCCCTGTAATCGTTTCCGTCTTCTCGCCGTCCACACTGCCCTTTGGCATCGGTGCATTGTCGGTACCGGTGAGAGTGAAGCGGAAGGTACTGTCTTTCGCAGGATTTTCTCCGGTAATCTTCTTCTCCACGCTCGGAGCTACATTTGTCGGATCTACCCGGTAGGTGTTCTTGAACAGAATCGCACCGGTTCCGCTCTTCCAGGTTACCTTCAATGTTCCGTCCAGATTATCCGTTACAACTGCACTGACTTTGTATGGAGTCGCGTCGTAAGTGATGTGTCGGTCGTTTCCGGCCACTTCTTCTACGGTGTAGTTATAGGTTCCCACGTTCTTGAAGGTCAATGCCGGGAAGGAGATGTTTCCATCCTTGTCGTTGGTTCCTTCGCCGACGGTCTTTCCGTTTTCATCCTTCAATACAAAGCGGAACTCACCAGCTTCCATGGTGCGTCCGGCCAGAGCCTTCTTAATCGAGACCTGTCCGGTGACAGAGGATTCCTGGGAGGTGGTGCTGTACGTATTGTTAAACGTAAACAGCGGTGTCGCCTTTGGATCCAGCTCAGCCGTGATGTGGCCCTTTCCGTCATCCTTTACCGTTACCTTTACGGTCTTTGTCTCGGTGTCGTTGGCAACACCCGGCCGGTTTCCGGATTCTTTTACCTTGTAGGTAAAGGTCTTCTCCGTCGCATCGCCCAGATCGTCCTTTCCATAGGTGACGGTTCCGAAGCTAATCCGGCCGTTGGCCTTGTTCTTCACTTCCGTCTGCTCCGGCATCGGTGCATTTTCATCATCGGAAGTCACATGGAATGTGAACTCATCCGCATTCAGCTTACGGCCTTCCAGTACTTTCTGTCCCTCGAAGTTTACGGTTGCCTTATCCGACTTGTATATGTTCTCGAAATTCGGGTCTTCACTTTTTCCTCGGGGATGGATTTTTTGCACGGGGAATAGACAGGAATTTAATCAGGGTAAAAAAGTGATCATCATTCCTGTAACCGTAACCAATTCTTTTAGCAACTTTGATTTTATTG
>ENA-OQDA01000798-OQDA01000798.1-human-gut-metagenome-genome-assembly--contig:-NODE-798-length-12121-cov-7.357679_pt1 | contig 12121 bp, 9 predicted proteins | sample MGYA00242771_ERZ504603 | MGnify/ENA primary metagenome ERZ504603 (study PRJEB26092, sample SAMD00036328) | human gut metagenome | host: Homo sapiens | study: EMG produced TPA metagenomics assembly of...
ACGTGGCGGGCATGGACTCAGCTCACGAAAGAAATGGTCTTCAAGCGCTTGAAGTTCGAACTCGCGCCCGACGAGGAGGGCGGCGGTGGCACCCCCGACAAGCCGACCACCGATCCCGGCGAGGAGCAGCCGAAGCCGCTTCCCGACGCGCCCGACGCGCCGGCCTCGCCGCAGGAGGCGTTGAAGCCGTCCGCCGAGGCGGCGAAGCCGAAGCCGCTGACGGCCACCGGCGATCCCCTCGCGCCGCGCACGGCCGCCCTTGCCCTGGCCGCGGTCTCGGCTCTGGCCGTAGCGGGCCTGGTCGTCGCCGTCAGCGCTCGCGCTCGAGGCGTTAGAGTTAGATTCTGGGCGCGCGGCGGGCTTGAAGCCGCCGCGCGCCGGCGTCCGCGCTGTCTCCGTTGATTTTTCGACGTTCGGTCAACATATGGAACTGCATCTGGCGCAGGTATCCCGCAAGGATCATAATAGGCTCAATTGCCGCCGGGGCGAGGCATGCGAACGGCTTTCCCGTCCCGGCGTGGTCGCACGCGTATCAAGAGTCGGGAGGCACCTATGGAGCACGAAGAACTGACCAGGAAGATCGACGCGTATCTCGAGGAAAATTGGGAGACGATGGTCGAAGACATCGAGACGCTCGTCCGCATCCCCAGCTTCGAGGAATCGGACAAGGCGACCGAAGGCGCTCCGTTCGGCCCCGGCCCGAAGGAGGCGCTGGAAGCCGCGCTTGAAATGGCCTCCGACATGGGATTCAAGACGCACGATGCCGAGGGCTACATCGGGTTCGCCGACTTCCCCGGCAAGAGCGACACGCAGCTGGGCATCATCGGCCACATGGACGTGGTTCCCGCCGGTCCCGGCTGGAACTTCGAGCCGTACGCGGTCACGCGCAAGGAAGGCTACCTCGTCGGTCGCGGCACGCTCGACGACAAGGGCCCCAGCGTGGTGGCGCTGCACGCCATGAAGTTCTGGAAGGACTTGCAGGACGCCGGCGAGGCTCCTCAGTTCCCCTACACCGTCCGCTTCCTGTTCGGCGCGAACGAAGAATCCGGCATGGCCGACGTGGCCTACTACCACAAGCATTACGACGATCCGGCGTTCCTGTTCACGCCCGATGCCGAGTTCCCCGTGTGCTACGGCGAGAAGGGTGGCTACGACGGCGAGCTGATCAGCAAGCCCATCGCCGACCGCATCGTGCTGGAGTTTACGGGCGGCGCGGCCACGAACGCGGTGCCCGGCATCGCCGAGGCCGTGGTGAAGGCCGACGCTGCCGACCTGCCGAATACTGATCGCATTACCGTTGCGGCCGACGGCGAAGGCCGCGTGAAGATCACTGCGGCCGGCAAAGGAGCGCACGCCTCCATGCCCGAAGGAGGCGTGAACGCCATCGGCCTCATCGTGGACTACCTGCTGGAGCACGACCTGTGCACCGCCGACGAGCGCGCGTTCTTCGAGCTCGACCAGAAGCTGCTCGATCATACCGACGGCAGCGGCATCGGCATCAAGAGCTCCGACGAGTACTTCGGCCCGCTCACCGTCATCGGCGGCACCATCAAAATCGAGGACGACCGCTTTGTGCAGACGCTCGACAGTCGGTTCCCCACGTCCATCACGGCCGACGAGATCACCGAGCGCCTGCGCCAGCTGGCGAGCGAGATCGGCGGCTCGTTTGAGAACACGCTGCTTATGGAGCCGTTCCTCGTAAAGCCCGACAGCCCGGTGATCCAGGCGCTGCTGAACGCGTACAACGAGGCCACCGGCGAGGACGCGAAGCCGTTCACCATGGGCGGCGGCACGTACGCGCGCGAGTTCAAGAGCGGTGCCAGCTTCGGTCCCGAAAAGCCGTGGGTCAAGGATCCCGAATGGGTTGGCATGATGCACGGTCCGGACGAGGGCGTCAGCGAGGATCTGCTGAAGCAGTCCTTCAAGATCTACGCGCTCACGCTGGACAAGCTCATGCAGCTCGACCTGCAATAGCGAAGGGTGTGTCAAGGGGGCGAGTGATTTGACACGCTCCGCCCCGGTCGTCATCCTGAGCGCAGCGCGAAGCGCGGAGTCGAAGGATCCCGTGAGGCGCTAGCCGGAAGCCCCCCCGGCTAGCGCCGACAAAACGCTTCCGGCTGCGCGCTCATCATCGTCGTCGAAAGGCTTTTCCCATGTCCCAACTGGATACTGTCCCCACCGATTTCGCCCCTGCTATCGGCATTGCTCCGGCCGAAGGCCTCGAGAGCGAAGAAGGCGGCCGCATCGTGCTGGAGGGTCTGCCCAACACGCGCGACGTGGGAGGCCTGCCCACGGACGACGGGCGCTACGTGAAGCATGCGCGCCTGCTGCGCTCGGGTGCGCTCGACCATGCCACCGCCCGCGACCTCGAAGTGCTGCTTGACGACTACCAGGTGCGCACGGTTATCGACTTGCGCACCGAAGAAGAGCGCAAGGAGCATCCCGACCCACAGGACGGCCTGATGGGCGTTCGGTTCGCGGATGCGCCGGTGCTGAGCGCTTCCACATTCGGCGTCACGCGCGAGGGCGGCATGATGCAGGCGCTCAAAATGCTGCGCACCGTGCAGAAGAACCCTGCCAGCATCATGGAGGAAGTGTACGAGCGCATGATGTTGGACGAGCAGAGCCAGCGCGGCTTCGCGCAGTTCTTCGACGACGTGCTGGCTACCGAGGATGGCTCCGTGCTTTGGCACTGCACCATCGGCAAGGATCGCGCCGGTTTGGCCGCCGCGCTCTTGCTGCACGCGTTGGGCGTAAAGCGCGAGGCCGTCGAGCAGGATTATCTGGCCACGAACAAATACGTCCAATCCGAAACGCAGAACATCATGGACGCGCTTTCCTCGTTCGGCCTGGGCGACAAGCTGGATAAGAGCATTCACGTGATCAACTCCGCCGATCCGCGCTTCCTGCACGCCGCGCTCGATGCCGTGGAGAAGCAGTACGGCAGCTTCGACGCTTACGTGCGCGACCAGCTGAGCGTCACCGACGAAAAGCGCGAGGTCCTGCGCGCTCGCTACCTCACGGACGATCCCCGCGGGTAACGGCGGATTTACCGATGGTCAGCGGTGGTTGATGTTCTTTCGTCGGTTTGCTTGCTCCTATCTTTCGGCTTTTGGCCGGTTTCGGTGATCCATGATTTATAATGGTCGAAAGCAAACGTACGGAGGGTAGGAGGCTTAGGTGTTGAAAGCGATGATCGTCGATGACGAGGCTCCTGCGCGTTCAGAGCTGAAGTTCCTGCTTGACGAGCTGGGGCAGACGGAGGTTGTCGCCGAAGCTGCCAGCGTGCGCGAGGCTATCGAGAAGTTGAAGGAATATCCGTGCGACGTGATGTTCCTCGACGTGAACATGCCCGAAGCCACGGGCTTGCAGCTGGCTGAGGCGCTGCAGCACCTCAAGTTCCCGCCTGCGGTGGTGTTCGTGACGGCGTACAGCGAGTTCGCCCTCGATGCGTTCAAGGTGAACGCCATCGATTACCTGGTGAAGCCGGTCGAGACCGAGCGCCTGTCGCAAGCTATCTCGCGCGTGCGCGAGCACGTGTCGCTGCACGTGCAGGCTCAGAAGTCCGAGCGCATTCCCGTCGAAAAGGGCGGCAAGAAAATCCTCATCGGCATCGACAAGATCCGCTTCGTCATGGCGCGCGACGACTACGCGTACCTGCAAACGGATACGGATCGTTATTTCTCCACGGTCAGCTTGGCTCAGCTGGAGAAGCGCCTCGACGGCCACGGTTTCTTCCGCGTGCATCGCGGCTATCTGGTGAATCTCTCGATGGTGGAGGAGATCGAATCGGTGTCGGGCGGTACGCTGCTGCTCACGCTGAACGCCGTGGACGAGAAAATTCCCGTGTCCCGTCGCCGAGTTTCCGCTTTGAAGAAGGCGCTGGGGCTGTAAGGCGCGTCCGCATAACGAACCTCGAAGGGCCGGCGAATCGTCGGCCCTTTTCTTTTTGGCACGAGCGCCATCAGGAAAGCGGCTTTTCCCTCCTGCGTCTCCGCGTGAGTGACTCCGTCATCCCGAGCGGCGCTGCCCCCTTGTCATCCTGAGCGAGCGAAGCGAGTCGAAGGATCCCGTGCGGCGTCGGCCGTAAAATCATCTGCAGTAATCGCACGGATCTTCGGTTCCGGCATCTTCTGCCTGTGTTCAAGACGGCAGTCCCAGCGATGTTTCATGTGAAACATTTGTTCGCTTGTCGCATGGCATTACGACAAGTGTTTCACGTGAAACACTTGTTCGTTCAAATCACGGACAGTCGCGAAGTTCGCAAGCGGCAGACGGGGACGCATCGGCGCCAGACAGGTGCGAGGTTCGCGCGCGGCGGGCGGCGCGAGGTTCGCGGGCGGCGGACAGGCGTGAAGGTGGGAAATCGCTCCAATCGCATGCGAGAATGCGAAAAGCGCCCGAGAGACGAACCCTCGGGCGCTTCCGACAGAGAAATGTGGGGTAATGGCCTAGTAGGCGGTGAAAGACGACTTCGGAGCCAGGCAGATGGGGCAGGCGGTGAAGTTCTCGCCCTTGTGGATGTAGCCGCAGATGGGGCACAGGTAGTACTTGCCGTCGAACGGGGTGTCGATGGTGGTGTACGCATCCATATACAGCTTCGCATGATACGCCTCGGCAAGCTTGGCGCGCGTGAACACCTGCACGGCCTTGTTGTTGCCCTCTTCCTGGGCCTTCTTGATGAAGGAGGGATACATGTCCGAGGTCTCGTAGATCTCGCCGTTGGCGCCGGAGATCAGGTTGATGTCGCTCTCGTGCTCCTCGACCGCGGGCGGCTCGGGCTTCTCGGTTGCGGGGTCGATTTCCTTGGCAGGTCGTACTCGAGCCGATGTGGATTTTCTCGGCGTCCGCGGTGCACTGAAACAGGCGGGCCAGCACGTCGAAGCCCTCGTTCTTGGCGACCTTCGAGAACGCCTCATACTTGGTGGTGGCGCCCGTCTCGCCCGCGATGGCCGTCATAAGGTTTTCGTAGGTGGTGCCGACGGTGGTCTTGCTGTCGTAGATGATGTTGAAATTGCTCGCCGTCGAGGCATCGGGCATGGATGTGGGTTCCAGCACCTCGGCCATATACTCGCTGTTCGTCCCGCTGCCGGTTCCGGCGCCGTCGGCGGACGGATCGGTCGTGGTTTCGGCCTTCGGCTCGCTCGGGGCGGCGCAGGCGCCCAGCAGGCCCATCGCGGAAATGGACACGGCGCTGACGGCGGCACCCTTCAACAGGTTCCTTCTAGAAATATCGGACATGGTTCCTCCCTCGGCTTCCCGATGAGCTCCTCTCCAGCCCATCTGATAATCGATACTATATATCAATTAATATAAATGATCAATAGTAAATACTACGGACATGCTTAGGATTCGCACGCCGTTTTTCGTTCTCGGGCGCGCTCCCACACGCTTTGTCCACAACTCCGTCACAAGCGCAAACACGATGGTCAGCCTCGTCACCGTTTGCTAGAATGGAGCGAATTACGCTGAAAGAAGGTTGTATGCTATCCGGTGATGTAGAAAAACTGTATCCTTCCGCGAAAGCCCTCGTGAAGGACTGCGTTGCCAGCCGTATCCATGCCAAGGATGCGAGCCTGTACGACTTCTCGGAGGAAGCGCGCGCGTGCTCCGAGCAATACATGGGATGGACGGACCTTGCGAGCAATTCGCCGTACTCCCTGCGCGACATCCAGAATTTCGCCGACTCGATCATCGCCCAAGGGCTGAAGACGGTCGTGCTCATTGGCCAGGGCGGCTCCACGCAGGCGCCCATGACCATCACGAAATACAACAAGCCCGATTCGTCGAAGATCACGTTCAAAACGTTGGACTCCGACTCGCCCGTGCGCGTGCGCGCCATTTTGGCCGAAGCGAAGCCCGAGACCACGCTGTTCGTGATCTCGTCGAAGAGCGGCGGCACCATCGAGCCGCGTCTGGCCTTGCGCGCCGTGCGCGACGCCGTGGCCGACCGCATCAGCGAAGAGGAGCTGGTGCAGCACCTCGTGGCCATCACCGACCCCGGCTCCATGCTTGAGCGCCAGGCGCGCGAAGAAGGGTGGGCCGCGGTGTTCTCCGGCCAGCCCACCGTGGGCGGGCGCTTCTCCGCGCTGTCCGTGTTCGGCCTGCTGCCGGCCGCGCTCGTGGGCATCGACCTGGAAGAGTTCATGGCGCACGCCATCGACGCCGAGCGCCAGTGCAGCGAGGACGCCATCGACAACCCGGCCATCGGCCTGGCATCGTTTTTGTACGACAACTACCTGCAGGGACGCAACAAGTTCACGTTCCTCACGCAGAAGCGCGGCCGCGTTCTGGGTCTGTGGATCGAGCAGCTGGTGGCCGAGAGCCTGGGCAAGGACGGCCAGGGCATCCTGCCCAACATCGAGGTGGACTCCCTGCTGCTCAAGAAAGACCCGGGCGATCGCAGCGCCATCGTGTACCTCACGCGCAACGACCTGTGGGACGAGCGCCGCAACTTCGAGATGAGCCTGTCCTACATCGACCCGGCCATCCCGCGCGCCAACTACAAGATCGACTCCGTCGAAGAGCTGGCCGAGCACTTCGTGATGTGGGAATACGCCATCGCGATGTGCGGCTACCTCATGAAGATCTGCCCCTTCGACCAGCCCGACGTGGCGTCGGCGAAGGCCGTGGTGCTCGACATCCTCAAGGAGGGCCAGCCCGAGCCCGACTTCGTGCAGGATTTCATCGACGAGGTGCACATGGGCGAGGTGGAAGTGCGCCTGTCTCCGTGCTTCAAAGATTGCACCGATGTCCGCAGCGCGCTGCGTGCGCTGCTGGGCAGCATTCAACCGGGCGATTTCTTCGCGCTCAACGCGTTCTTGCCGTTCACGGGCGAGGGTCGACGCGAGGCGCTGGAAACCATCCGTCACGGCGTGGCTGAGAAGCGCGGCGTGGTATCCTGCCTGGAAGTGGGTCCGCGCTACCTGCACTCCACGGGCCAGCTGCACAAGGGCGGCCCGAACTGCGGCGTGTTCCTCATCCTGTCGGCCGACGAGCTGAAGGACATCCCGCTGAAGCAGGAGGCTGAAAGCCTGGGCTCGCTGGCCAAGGCGCAGGCGTCGGGCGACCTCGTTACGCTGGCCGAGCGCGGGCGGCGCGTGGTGCACCTGCACCTGCCCGACAACTCGGGCGTTACGCTGCGCCAGCTGGCTGAAGTGATTTCCGACATCCTGGAAACCATGACGGTGCCGACGGCTTAGCGGGCGGCCGCGCGACACGATAGCGTTACACCCCGAGGGCGGCCGTCGAGCCGCCCTCGTAGATTGAGGCCACAGCACAACGCGGAGGCGATCATATGAAGGAAGCGCTGGACATTCAAGTCAAAGGCATCGTGCAGGGCGTGGGCTTTCGCCCCTTCGTCTACCGTTTGGCGAAGAAATACCTGATCGACGGATGGGTGCTGAACGCCACCGACGGCGTGTTCATCCATGCCGAGGGCGAGACGAAGCTGCTCGACGAGTTCGTCATCGAGCTGTCCGAGAACCCACCGGCCGCCTCGCGCGTGGAGGAAGTGACGCTGAAGGAAGTGCCGCTGGAGGACTTCGACTCGTTCGAGATCCGCTTCTCCGACGCAGGCGCCGTGGAGAAGACCACGCTTGTGTCGCCCGACCTGGCCACCTGCGACGATTGCGCCCGCGAGCTGTTCAACCCGAACGACCGCCGCTACCGCTACCCGTTCATCAACTGCACGAACTGCGGCCCGCGTTTCACTATCATCGAGAAGCTGCCCTACGATCGCAAGAGCACGTCGATGAAGGACTTCCCCATGTGCGAGCGCTGCGCCCGCGAGTACGGCGACCCGCTGGACCGCCGTTTCCACGCGCAGCCCGACGCGTGCTTCGAATGCGGCCCCCATATCAGCTGGCGCGAGCACGAGGGCATGCCCGGAGCGCTCGCCGACGTTCATGCCCCCGGCGTTCCCGCCGACGTGCCGGCCGCCCCTGACGTCCCCGCTGGCGCTTCCGCTCCCCTTGGCGCGCAAACAAATGTTTCACGTGAAACAGTGCGCGCTTCCGATGCTATTGACGCACCCCTGGGACCCATCGCCTGGGGAACCACGTGCGAGGAGAGCGATGCCATACTTGCGCGCGCCGTGGAACTGCTGCTGGCGGGCAAGATCCTGGCCGTGAAGGGCCTGGGCGGCTTCCATCTGGTGTGCGACGCGTCGAACCCCGAAGCGGTGGCGCTGCTGCGTGCGCGCAAGCGCCGCGAAGGCAAGGCGTTCGCCGTTATGATGGCCGATATGGAAGCCGTGCGCGCCTATTGCGAGGCGGGCGAAGCGGAGGAGGGCATCCTCACGGCCACGCAGCGCCCCATCGTGCTGCTGCGCAAGCGCCCCGACGCCGTGTTCGCCCCCGGTTTGGCCGACGCCCTTCCCGAGCTCGGCGTCATGCTGCCCTACACGCCCCTCCAGCATCTGCTGCTGCACGACTTCGCGAAAGCGAGCGGTTGCGCCGAGCGCAGCTCCCAGCGCGAAGCCGAGGGGTCCCGCGCAGCGACGGCCGTCCCTATGCTGGTGATGACCTCGGGCAACATCCACGACGAGCCCATCGTCATCGACGACGAGGATGCCTACGAGAAGCTGTTCGCCGTGGCCGACGCGTTCCTGGGCCACGACCGCGCCATCCGCGCCCGCTACGACGACTCGGTGGTGCGCGTTATCGAAGCGGGCAGCGCCGGCGAAGCCGTCCAATTCATCCGCCGCGCCCGAGGCTACGCGCCGCTCCCGTTGGCGATGCCCGCGAAGGCGCGCGAAGGAGAAGATGTTTCACGTGAAACATCCGTTCGCGAACAGGGTTGCTCCATCTTCGCCACCGGGCCCGAGCAGAAGAACACGTTTGCGCTCACGCGCGACGCCGAGGCGTTCGTGTCGCAGCACATCGGCGACCTCGAGAACGCCGAAACCTACGACGCGTGGTTCCAGGCGAAGGACCGCTACGAAACGCTGTTCGAGATCGAACCCGACCGCATCGCGTGCGACCTGCATCCCGAGTACCTCACGTCGAAGTGGGCCCACGAGCAGAGCCTCCCCGTCACCGAGGTGCAGCACCATCATGCGCACGTCGTGTCGGTGATGGCCGAGCACGGCCTGGCCGGCCCCGTGTGCGGCATCGCGTTCGACGGCACGGGCTACGGCATGGACGGCGCCATCTGGGGCGGGGAAGTGCTGCTCACCAACCTGACTGCGTTCGAGCGTTTCGCGAACTTCGCCTACGTGCCCATGCCGGGCGGCGCGGCGGCCGTAAAGCATCCGCTGCGCATGGCCTACGGCGTGCTGTGGGCGTTCGACCTGCTCGACCATCCGGGGGCTGCGGCTGCGCTCGAGGCTCTGGGCGAGCAGGCGGCCGTGTGCGACCAGATGATCGACCGCGGCATCAACACGCCCATGACCTCGTCCGTCGGCCGGCTGTTCGACGCGGCCAGCGCGCTGTTGGGCATCTGCGCCGAGCCTGCGTACGAAGGCGAGCCCGCCATCCTGCTGGAAGCCGCAATCGGGCGAACAGATGTTTCACGTGAAACATCTGCCGCCGACGCAACCGATGCGACCCCTGCTGACACCAACCGGGATCCTTCGACTCCGGCGCTTCGCGCCTCCGCTCAGAATGACGATGCCGGGCTTAGCGCCTCCGCTCGGGAAGCCGCGTCCCGTTACGCCATCGCGGTAGTGAAGAACACCGCCACTGCCGCCAGCACGGCGCAGGACACCTCGGTCGTGCTGTTCGATGCCGCGCCTGCGTTCGCCGCGCTGCTCGACGACCTCGCGGCCGACGTGCCTGTCGGCGTCATCGCGCGCCGCTTCCACGACGCGTTCGTGCAAGCCATCGTCACGGCGGCCGAGCTCGTGCGCAGCCTGTACGACATAACGACGCTTGTCCTGTCCGGCGGCGTGTTCATGAACCGCTACCTGTTGGAGCACGCTCTGGCGGCGCTCGAACAGGCGGGTTTCACGGTGGCCGTCAACCGCGATCTGCCGCCCAACGACGGCTGCATCTCCTTCGGCCAGGCTGTGGTAGCATGGGCTTCGAGCAAAGAAGAAGGAGAACAGCCATGTGCTTAGCCATACCTGCAAAAGTGACTGAAATGAAGGACAACCGTCTGGCTACGGTGGACATCCTCGGCGTCACGCGCGACATATCCCTCGACCTCACGCCGCAGGCGAACGTCGGTGACTTCGTGCTGGTGCACGCCGGGTTCGCCATCGAGGTGGTGGATCCTGACTACGCGCAGGAAACCATCGACCTCATCAAGCAGTTCCCCGAGCTGGCGGGCGACGACATCCCCGCAGCCGACGAGGTAGCGCGATGACCTCCTCGACCGGAACGGATGTTTCACGTGAAACATCCGCCGCGCCGGAGGATCGGCCCGCGCACCTCGCGCGCACGGTCGACGCGGCCACGATGGAATCCGAGTTGGCGGCCTTCAAGGATCCCAAGCTCGCGCGCGGCCTCATCGAGTCCATCGCGAAGCTGTCGCCCGCAGGCGGCGCCACGCTCATGGAAGTGTGCGGCACGCACACCGTCGCCATCGCGCGCAACGGCATCCGCAACCTCATGCCCGAGGGCACGCGCCTCGCGTCGGGTCCCGGCTGCCCCGTGTGCGTGACCTCGAACAAGGATATCGACACGGTCATCGCCCTCGCGCGCGTTCCGGGCGTCACCATCGCCACGTTCGGCGACATGACGCGCGTGCCGGGCTCCACGTCCAGCCTGCTGGCCGAGCAGGCGGCGGGCCGCAGCGTGCAGATCGTGTACTCGCCGCTGGACGCGCTCACTCTGGCCCAGCAGAACCCCGATCGCGAGATCGTGTTCGTGGGCGTGGGCTTCGAAACCACCACGCCGCTGGTGGCCATGGCCATCAAGCGCGCGGCCGCGGCGGGCCTCAAGAACTTCAGCGTGTTCGGCGCGCATAAAAACATGCCCGGTGCGCTGGAAGCCATCATCAACGACCCGCAGCTCAAGGTGGATGCGCTCATCCTGCCCGGTCATGTCAGCACCATCATCGGCGCCGAGCCGTATCGGTTCTTGGCCGAGAAGTACGGCATACCCGGCGTCATCACCGGGTTCGAGCCGGTTGACGTGCTGCAGGGCATCGCCATGATCATGCGCCAACTGCACGAAGGCCGTGCCGACATCGAGATCGCCTACGCGCGCGGCGTCATGCCCGAAGGCAACCCCGTGGCGCTGGCCGCCATCGACGAGGTGTTCGAGACGTGCACCGCCCTCTGGCGCGGCCTGGGCGAGATCCCCGGTTCCGGCTACCGCATCCGCGAGGAGTTCGCGCAGTTCGACGCCGTGCGCCGCTTCCAGCCCGACGTCGAGCCCACGCAGGATCCGAAGGGCTGCCGCTGCGGCGACGTGCTGCGCGGCATCATGGCGCCCAACGAGTGTCCCTTGTTCCGCAAGGTATGCACGCCCGAGAACCCCGTGGGTCCTTGCATGGTGTCCAGCGAAGGCAGCTGCGCCGCGTACTACCGGTACTACTAAAGAGAAAACAGGCGCCGCAGCATCCGAAGGACCCCTCGTCGAGGGGTCCTCGGACTGTCTTCGAATGTTTCACGTGAAACATTCGTTCGATAGACTCGGATACGTCGATCCAGCGGCAAGACGACGCGGGAAATTTCCCAAAAGATATTCTTTTCAGTTGATTGTGCAGTCCCTATGCTCAGCGGCGCGCTCATGTTCGGTGCTGTGCGTGCATGAGTTACCCTTTTGTTTCCATCGCTATACAGAACGAGAGAATTAATTGCGGATAATATCCAATATTGGGTCAAAAACTGCATAAAGGGGAAAACGCCGTCGTTCAACATTTTTGTGCATTTGAACAATTTACTTATTCGTTTTGCTCAAATGTCTATGTAATTTCATGTTGCAGTTGAACAAAAAAGATGGTATAACTGGCTCATCGGCAAATCTGGAAGGACTTGCCACGACGGGGTCTAAGCCGTGGCGCTCTCTCCAGCGAAGCTGCAGTTTGTAGTTGTGCCATCCAAATAGGCGGCGCCGGAAGCGCTGCCGGAGAAAGGAGACTGTCATGGCGAAGATAGTCAATTCTTGGAACGACTGGGATCCGCTGAAGCGCGTGATCGTCGGCCTGTGCGACAACTCGGTCATCCCGCCCG
>ENA-OQDA01000799-OQDA01000799.1-human-gut-metagenome-genome-assembly--contig:-NODE-799-length-12120-cov-3.939465_pt1 | contig 12120 bp, 11 predicted proteins | sample MGYA00242771_ERZ504603 | MGnify/ENA primary metagenome ERZ504603 (study PRJEB26092, sample SAMD00036328) | human gut metagenome | host: Homo sapiens | study: EMG produced TPA metagenomics assembly of...
TCGATCTGGCGGATGGCCGACTTCGCCAGAAGTCCGCATTCTCGGCGAGCTCCTGCTCCTGCGCGGGCGCGCGCCACGTCCAGCGGCGCCTTCACCAGCACCACGAGCTCGCTCGCGAACCCGACGGCGTCCCAGTCGTCTGCCTTGCGCAGACAGCCCAGCACCTCCAGCACGCGGGTGCGGAACGCCAGGCGCTCGTTGGACTTCAAGAACTCCACGGCACGCGTAATGGAGCCGTCGCAGGCCTCGACGGCCATGCGCGCCTGCTCGCGCGACGCGCCCGTGTTCTGCACGATGATGCCGGCCGCCTCGCTTGCCGGGATGGTGCGGAACGGCACCACCTGGCAACGCGACAGAATGGTGGGCAGCACGCTCTCGCGCGTACGCGCGAGCAGGATCAGCACCACGTCCGACGGCGGTTCCTCCAGCGTCTTGAGGAACGCGTTGGCGGCCTGCACGCCCAGCAGGTCGACGCGATCGAGGATGTAGACCTTCTTGTGCGCCTGGATGGGCGCCATCGACGTATCGGCCACGATGTCGCGGATCTGCTCGACCAGATAGCCGCCCGCGCCTTCGGGCGCGAAGTAGCGCACGTCGGGATGCTTCTTGCGCATGATGCGCCGGCAGGCGTCGCATGCGCCGCAGTTGCCTCCGCGCGGGCCGGAGGCCCCCTTCGGGCACAGCACGGCCTGCGCGAACGCGTAGGCGGCCATCGTTTTGTTCGACCCGGCCGGGCCCGTGAACAGGTAGGCGTGGCTCACCTTGCCCTGCGCCACCGTGGCGCGCAAGAATTCGCGCACCTGCGGCTGGCCGAGGATGTTCTCGAACGCGTCGGCCACGGCTTTACGCCTCCACTTTCGAACGCTTCACGTCGAGGCGGTCGAAAAAGGCAGGGTCGTCGTCGACGACCTGCGCCATCCAGGGGAACAGGTCGGCCAGCTCGGCGAACACCGCAGCAGCCGTCTGCGACTTGTTGCCGTCGGAGACCACCACGCGCACGCGCTCGGGGTCGCGCCGGGCGATTTCCAGAAACGCCTCGTTCACGCGGGCATGGAACTCCTCGCCCGCCTGCTCGAGGCGGTCGGCCGCCCCCCGATGCGTCGCGCGCACGAGGCCCACGTTCGCCTCGCCGCCCGTGGCCATGAGGATGGTGCGGTCGGGATGCACGCCCTGGCAGGCGAACTCGTTCACGCGGTCGACGAACATGCGCGGCAAGCCCCTCCCGTAGGCCTGGTAGGCCACCGTCGAATCGGTGAAACGGTCGCACAGCACCACGGCCCCTCGCGCCAGCGCGGGCGCGATGACCTGCGCCATCAGCTGCGCGCGGGCGGCCTCGTAGATGAGCAGCTCGGCCTCGTCGGACATGCCGCCGTTCGCCGGGTCCAACACCACGGCGCGCAATTGCTCGCCCACCTCGGTGCCGCCGGGCTCGCGCAGGCACAGCACCTCGCGGCCGTGCGCTCGCAGCGTCTCGGACAAAAAGCGGATATGCGTCGTCTTGCCGGCGCCCTCGCCGCCCTCGAACGTGATGAAGATGCCGCGCAGGGCATCGGTTGCTTGTGCGGATTCGTGTATCACGGGTATGGTCGTTCCCTCTCCCTTTGAAAGCGTGCCCTGGCTAGACGAGGTCGTACACGTCGCGGCCCCGTACGTCGACGCCGACGAAGACGGGGAAATCGACCACGTCGATGCGGCGCAGGGCCTCGGTTCCCAGATCGTCGTACGCCACCGTCTCCGATGATGCCACGCACTTCGCCAGATAGGCCGCGGCCCCGCCGCATGCCACGAAATAAACGGAACCCGTCGCGCGGCAGGCATCGCGCACCTCGGACGAGCGGCGGCCCTTGCCCACCGTCGCCGCGACGCCTGCGCGGTGCAGCGCGGGGGCGGCGAAATCCATGCGGCTGGCCGTGGTGGGCCCGACCGCGCCGAAGGGGCGCCCGGCCGCTTCGGGCGTGGGACCCGCATAGAAGATGGCCTGACCGTCCAGACCGTAGGGCAGCGCGCCGCCGGCGGCTTCCAGCTCGGCCAAGAGGCGCACGTGTCCCGCGTCGCGCAGCGTGTACAAAGGGCCGGTGAGCAGACAGGAGTCGCCCGCCTCCAACCGGGCCAGCGCGGCGCGGTCGAACGGCAACGCGAGGCGGATGCGATCAGCGCTAGCCATGGCGCACCTCCTCGCCCGCATCCGCGGCGCTTCGCGCACAGCGCGAACGATCAGACGCAGGTTCAGCGAAGTCAGCGAGGGTTTCCGCAGTGCCTGAGATTCGGGGGATGGCGCAGGCGCCGCGTACTTCGGTACGCAAGCCTGCGGCATCGCGCGAAGATCGGGTACGGCGGGAAGCCGCAGCGTCGAGCCGTTCCGCTGGCTGGCAAGCCAGCGGAACCGTGATCCTGCGCATGGCCGAGCAGCCCATGTTGATGGCCAGGGGCAGCGCCGCGATGTGGCACGGCGCCGTGGCCACGCGCACGGCCAGCGCCGTCGTGCGGCCGCCCAGGCCGCCGGGTCCGATGCCCGTGGCGTTCACGGCCGCGAGCAGCTCCTCTTCGAGCGCGCGCAGGCGGTCGTCGGCCGCGGGCTCGTCCACAGGCCGCATGAGCGCCCGCTTCGCCAAGCCGGCCACCTTGTCGAACGTGGAGCCGATGCCGACGCCACCACGAGCGGCGGGCAGGCGTTGGCGCCCTTCTCGCGCACGCAGCGTACGAGCTCGTCGACGATGCCCTGCTTGCCGGCACCCGGAACCAGCATGACCACGCGGCTCGCGTTGTCCGAGCCGCCGCCCTTCAGCATAACGTGCAGCCGCGCCGCGCCCGGCTCGTCCACGGGATGGACGTCGCAGAACGCAGGCGTGTTGTCGCCCGTGTTCGCGCGGTCGAGGACGGCATCGCGCACCACCGACTTGCGCAGGCGCGCCTCGTCGTAGGCGCGGGCGACGGCGTCGTCCACGTCGGCGAACACGTCGCCGCGTACAGCTACGTCAGGCCCGATCTCGAGGCTGACCCACACGGTGCCGGTGTCCTGGCAGATAGGCACGCGATCCTCGGCGGCGATCGCCGCGTTCTCAATTAGCTGGTCGAGAACCGCGCGCCCGCGCGGATTGCCCTCGAGCTCCCGCGCCACGGCGAGCCCCGCTTCGATATCGGCCGGCAGCACGCAGGCCAGCTTCGGGATGGCCGCGTAGACTGCGTCCGCGACCTGTGATTTCGTGATGATGGTTTCCATAAGGAGAGATTATACCGCAAGCACGTTACTCCTTCCCCGCCCCGTCGATCGCTTCGGCAAATCTTCCCATGAACGCATACGCTCGCCCGCATCCGGCGTCCCGCCGCACCTTTCCTTAAGGCGATGTGCGGCAAAATCGTCGTTTTGGCAGTCTCGACGGGCTTCGACGCCTTTTTCTGGGAATCGGCCAGGCGAAACCCCAGCTCGCGTTCCGACGGTGTTCCGGAACACGGCTTCCGAACGAGCTCGACGTGCCAAAACGACGATTTTGCCGCACATGGAGTCCGGAAACCGTGCATTCGCGATGTTTCTCGGGACGAGCCGAGATGGCTACTCGAAGCTCACGCCCAACAGCTTCAAACCCCGAAAGGCGGCGTAGGCCTCGGCGAGGTCGCGCAGCTTCTGTTCGGAGCAGGCAACCCACGTAGCCAGCGAGACGGACAGGCCCGCACCCTTCTTCTTGGCCGTCCACGTGCCCACGGCCTCCCCGTTGCGCACGACGACGCCGGGGTTCGCAACGGTCTTCCAGATACGCCGCTGCAACGAAACGTCGACCTGCAAGGTGGCGCGGTCGCGTTGATCGAGATAGGGATCGTGGCCGGCAAGCAGCAGCACCTCGCGCTCCGGCGGCGCTACCGATGCGAGCGCATCGAGGTCGGCCGCCAGCGCCCATGCCTTCTTGCCGCCGAACTCCACCGGCTCCAGCTCGTCCGCAATGCCCTTCCACATGCGGCGCGCCTGCGCGCCCGAGCACCCCGTCCAGGCCGCGAGCGCATCGGGCCTCGTCGGCCCGTAGCAATGGACGAACTTCCGCACCAGACGCGCGGCGGCGTCAGCGTCCGGCTGCAGCGCGCCGCCCGTCCACCTTCGGTACGAGGTGAACGTGGGCGTTGCGCCGGCGCGCTCGCCGAACACGACGAGGCCCATGAACGAGCACGGGCGCAGCAAGAACGACACCGCGGCTCCTCCCACCGTCTGCTTGTCGGGGCTGCCGTACATCGACGGCTGTCGCCACGCCGCGCGCTTGTTCGCAGGAAGCAGCGGCTCGACCCAATCCGCCAACGTTTGATCGAGCGCCACCTTGCTCGCGATCGCCTCGTCGTCGAGGCGCGGCATCGCCCGCACGAGCAGTTCGAGCAGCCGGTCGAACTCCATGCCCAGCGCATCGAGCGCAAGGCCGATGCCCTTCGTGTACGCCCACGGCTCGCCCTTCGCCGGAACGAGCGCCGACAGGAACGCCGCGCTTTCGGCCGCGGGGAACACCACGGGCGCGCCGCGCAGGCTCCACGCCTGCACGAGCGTCTTCTCCCCGTACAGCAGGCGCTCGGCATCTTCCCTGCGACAGGCCGGCGCGCGGTTGAACAAGGCCGTCTCCCATGCGCCCGGCGGCGTGTTCTGCATTCCGCACGCGCCCGCAAGCTCCGCCGCGTCTTCGATGCCGTATGCGCGATCGAGATGATGCGCGCGCAAACGATGCCGTCGCGCCTGCTCGACGCTTACAACCTTCATGCGCTACTTCATCACGAAGTCGCCGGCGCGGCGCGGCGCGGTTCGCCGGTAGGAGACGGCGGGATGGCCCAGCAGCATGCATATCTGCAGCGGCTTGTCCTCCGCTTCGAGGAACGCCTTCACGGCGGGAAGCTCCTCGGCCGCGCGGCACAGGTAGCCGTTGAACAGGGCGCCCAAGCCGAGCGATGCCGCCACGAGCTCCATGTTCTGCGCGGCCAGCCCCGCGTCGTCGGCGCGCTCGGCCGCCACGAACGCGACGGCGGGCGCATTGCGGAACAGGAAGTCCTGCCGCCCCGCCCGCGCGTCGACCAGGAAGGGCTTGTAGAGCTTGACCCAGCGCGGCTTGTCGGCGGCAGGGGGCGCCAGCATGCCCTCGATGCCGTCCCACACGAGGCGCTTGAACTCGTCGAGCTCGTCCTGCACCACGATGAAGCGGCAGCCTTGGGCGTTCTTCGCCGTGGCGGTGTAGCGTCCCGCCTCTAGCACGAGGCGCAGCGTGTCCTGCTCGATCGTATTCGGGAGGTAGTCGCGTACGCTGCGACGCGACTTGACGACCCGAAGCATTGTGCGAGGATCGACAGCCGCGCCGGCGGGCACGCATGTTTCCACGTCAGCCATATCGTAGCTTGGAATGGACACCGCCCCGGTGGGGCACACGGCCACGCAGTGCCCGCACAGGATGCAGAGCCCTTTCACGCGCGCCGTGACGCCCTCTACCTCAAGGTTCGCGCCCACGCAATCGTCCACGCAGCGCCCGCACCCGATACAGTACCTCTCGTCGATCTCGACCAGCATGCTGAGCCCTTCCTTCCCAGGGGGAGCGCAACCCCTCCCTTAACGACGGGGAGCGCCGCCCAAGCGACGCTCCCCCGATCCGCACTATCGCAACCTACGCCGACCCTCTCAACCGGCAGGGACAGGAGGAGTCCGTACGGCAGCAATCGCTGCGCGTGCGGGAAGTTCTGCGCGGCTCCCTCCCCCGCTCTCGCAGATCGGCTACTCCGGCAGGTTCGCCAATCCCGCGCGCACGCTGTCGGCGCTGGCGCGCAGCGCGGCCAGCTCGTCATCGTTCAGGTCGAACTCCACGACCTCTTCGACGCCGTTCTTGCCGAGGCGCACCGGAACGTTCATGTAGAGATCCTCGATGCCGTACTGGCCGTCGATGTGCGCGCACACGCTCATCACCTCGTGCGAATCCGTGAGGATGGCCTCCACCATCTTCGCGATGGACGCGCCGGGCGCGTAGTAGGCGCTGCCGGTCTTGAGGAAGGCCACCACTTCGGCGCCGCCCTTCACGCAGCGCTGCACCACGCTGGCCACGGCCGCCTCGTCCATGAGTTCAGTGATGGGGGTGCCGTCCACCGTGGTGAAGCGCGGCCAGCACACCATGCCCTCGCCGTGCGCGCCCACGGCCCAGGCGGTCACGTCGGCCGGCGCGCAGCCCAGCTGCTCGCACACCGCGAACGCCAGACGCGAGGAGTCCAGCACGCCGCCCATGCCCATGAGACGGTTCGCGGGCAGGCCGGACTCCCGGAACGCCAGCGTCGTCATCACGTCGAGCGGGTTCGTCACGCAGATGAACACGGCGTTCGGGGACGCCTCCATGGCCTGGCCGATCACCGACTTCATGATGCCGGCGTTCACGCCGAGCAGGTCCTCGCGCGTCATGCCGGGCTTGCGGGCGATGCCGGCAGTGATGACCACCACGTCGGAATCGCGCGTGTCGGCGTAATCGTTCGTGCCGATCACCTTGACCGTGAACTGCTCGACGCTGCGCATGTGCATCATGTCGAGCGCCTTGCCCTGCGGCAGGCCCTCGGCCACGTCGATGAGCACGACGTCGGCCAGGTTCTTGGACGCGATGATGTGGGCTGCGGTGGCACCGACGTTGCCGGCGCCGACGATGGTTACCTTGGGCATGTGATAGCTCTCCTCGCTCGTTGATCGTACTTCGCATGATTGTACCGCTTGGCCCGTCGCTGTGTTTTCTCGGCGGGCCAAGCGGACGGTTTCTTCACGCCTTCCGCGCTTTCGCCTAGTCCTTCTTCGCGGCGGGCGCGCGTTTGGCCGGGGCTTTCTTCGCCGCGGGCTTCTTCGCGGGAGCCTTCGCCGCCGGCTTCTTGGCCGCCGTCCCCTTGGCGCCCTTGGCACCCTTCTCGTCTTCCTTCTGCTCCTTGCCGGGGCAGTCGAAGTTGGGGCACAGCTTCCACGGGCCGCGCGCGGTGGTGACGATCACCATCGGGCGCCGCAGTGCTCGCACACCTCCTCGGTGGCCGTGAGCGCGCCGTACTGGGGCAGCGGATAGCCCGTGCCGCAGTCATCGTAGTTCTCGCAGCGGATGAAGCGCTTCAGGGTGCGCGGGTTCTTCTGCGCGATCAGCTTCGCCTGGATGCCCTTCTCCTTGCAGGCCGGGCACTCGCCCACCACCACGTCGGGCTCCTGGTTCGTGGAGCAATGCGGGTCGATGCAGATGGTGCGCGGTTTGCTGCGGAACGCGGTCACCTTCACCTGGGGCATGCCGCACGTGGGACACGGCTCGGGGACGGCCTCCACCTTGCCCTTCGGCAGCGGGTACGTGACGTCGCAGTCGGGCCAGCCGGCGCAGCCGATGAACATGCTGCGGGTCTTCTGCGAGGCGCGCAGCTGCAGGTCCTTGCCGCATTTCGGGCACGGGCCCACGTAGGCGTCGGCGGCCACGGCGTCGGCCAGGGCCTCCTTCACCTCCTCGGAGTGCGGCAGCAGGCTGGCCAGCTGCTCGGACAAAAGGTTGCGGCTCGTGTCCACCACCTGGGCCTTCGTCGTGCGGCCCTCGGCGATGTTGTCCATCTCCTCTTCCAGCTCGGCCGTCATCTCGGGGTGCGTGATGTGCGGGGCGAACTTGTCCAGCGCATCGCACACGGCCATGCCCAGCTGGCTGGGCTCGATGGGGTCGTTCATGCAGTACTTCACCGCATAGAGGCGCTCGATGATGGCATGGCGCGTGGACTTCGTGCCCAGGCCCAGCTTCTCCATCTCCTGGATGAGCTTGCCCTGGCTGTAGCGCGCGGGCGGCTCGGTCTGCTTCTTCGTGCAGACGGCGCCGTTGAACGCGACGGTCTCGCCCTCGGAAAGCGCGGGCAGCTGCTCGTCTTTCTTGAGGCCGTAGGGGTAGATAGCGCGGTAGCCCGGCTTCACCAGAACGTCGCCCTTCGCCACGAACGGCTCGGCGTTCACGTCGAGGGTGACCTTCGTGCCCTCGATGACGGCCGCCTCGGACAGCGTCGCCAAAAAGCGCCGCGCGATGAGGTTGTACAACTTGTAGTCGGCGGGAGCCAGATCGTCGGGCGTGGCCTTGGCGGTCGGGTAGATGGGCGGGTGGTCCGTCGTCTCCTTCTTGCCGCGCGTGGCCGTGAGCTTGCCCTTCGCCAGTAGCTCCTTGCAGTACGGCGCGTAGGCCGGGTTGCCGGAGATGGCCTTCACCGTGTCGGCGAGGTCGAGCGAGCTCGGGTACACCGTGTTGTCCACGCGGGGGTACGAGATGTAGCCGTCCATGTACAGGCTCTCGGCTATGCGCATGGTGCGCGCGGGGCTCAGGCCCTCGGCCGACGCCGCCGCCATGAGCGAGGTGGTGTTGAACGGCGCGGGCGGCTGCACGGTGCGCTTCTTCTTCTCGACGGACGCCACCGTGGCGCGCGTGGCGCCCTCCACATGGGCCATGACGGCCTGCGCCTCGGCCTCCGCCTTGAAGCGCGCGGTGGCATGCGGGGCCTCGAACGAGTCGGGATCGGCACCGAACGCGCCGCGAATCACCCAGTAGTCCTCGGGGACGAACGCGAGGCGCTCGCGCTCGCGCGCCACGACGAGGGCGAGCGTGGGAGTTTGCACGCGACCCGACGAGCGCACGTTGCCGTAGCCGGCGAACTTCACGAGCGTCAGGTAGCGCGTGAGCACCGCGCCCCAGATGAGGTCGATGTCCTGGCGCGAGGCGCCGGCGGAGGCGAGGTTCACGTCGAGCTCGACGAGGTTGTCGAAGGCGTGCGTGATCTCCTCTTTCGTGAACGCCGAGTAGCGGGCGCGCGACACGGGCGCCGTGGGGTTCACTTCCTGGATGCAGCTGAGCGCGTCGCTTCCGATGAGCTCGCCCTCGCGGTCGAAGTCGGTGGCGATGATGACCGAGTCGGCCTTCTTCGCGAGGTTCTTCAGGGAGCGGATGATCTCCTTCTCCTTGGGCAGCTTGTTGATGGGCGCGTACACGAGGTACGGCAGCGCGTCCATCTTCCAGGATTTCAGCTCCACGCCGTCCTCGGTGAAGGGCTTCTTCTTTTTGAACGGGGGCTTCGGCAGCGACGCGGGCAGCTCCGCCGGAAGCGTTTCGCCCTCCTCGGTGACGCCCTGCCATCCCCCGCGCTTCTTGTACACCATCGTCGGCGCGAAGTCGGGCTCCAGGATGTGGCCGCGCAGGCCGATGGTCACCCATTCCTCGCCGTCCACGTCGAAGCGGTACACCGGCGTCGAGTACACCTTGTCCGCCTTGGGTTTCTTCACGCCAAGCAAATCGGCGATCTTCTGAGCCGCGTCGTTCTTCTCGGTTACCACCAGCTTCACGCGGTTCCCTCCTGTTCTTTCCGGCCGCCTCCCGCAGCCTTGTTTCGTTCACACGGTTGCCCCACCTATTTATTAACGTGTGCGGGGATGGGCGCGCCGTCAAGCGCGCATGCGCCGCGCCGTTCGGGCACAGCAGGTGTTAGCATACACGATTTTCCGCGCCGCGCGAGAGAAATTGCCAAGCTGGCGAAAACGGACGCGCTAGACGAAACTGATGCGCAGCTGCTTGCCGAGACCCTCGGCCACGCGCTTGAGCGTTTCGAGCGTGGGGTTGGCGTTGCCGGACTCCAGCCGGGCGAACGCGCTCTGCTTCATGCCGCACCGCTGCGCGAGCTCGCGCTGAGTGAGATTCTCTTCGGCACGCGCCGCGATAATCGCATCGATGATGTCGTACTCCGGCCGCAAACGCTCGTATTCAGCGGCGTATTCCGGGTCTTTCATCTGCTCCGCATGGTATTCGCTGAGCGTGGTCATAAAGGCCGCCTCTCTTCCCAATCCCGTTTGTACCGGCAGAGCGGCGGCGCACTCCTCGCGCACGCGTCGCATGCGCACTTCCGGAAATCGAGTGGTTATTTCGTTACCGCGGGTTGAAGATGCTGGGGTCGTTTTGTGAAGCGCCCCGTTCTCGGGTACCCTTGATCGCAAGGGATGAGCCGCCGAAACGACCCACCGCCCCGCTCCGCACGCACCACGAACGCAGCAGCGGCGGCGTCCCGCCGAACGCAACGGCCCTCTGGGTCGAGATACGGGAGGTTACGCATGAAACGAGTCCTGGGCGTGTTCCTCGGGCTGATCGCCCTCATCATCGTAGGCATCGTGGGCGTGTTCGCCTTCTCGGGCACCGGATCGGGCCCCGCCAGCGACCTGGCGAACGACGCGAAGGCAGCCGCCGCGAACGCGGCCATCGACGCGACCGGCCTCAAGGACAAGGCCAAGAGCGCCCTCGAGGGCAGCAAAGCGAGCATCGCCGCGGCGACCGGCCTCAGCGAAAGCCAGGTCGATCAAGCCATCGAGCAGCTCGACATCGACGGATGGCAAGCCGCCTCGCTGCCCTCCACCGCCACGGCCACCGGCACCATCGACGGTAACGCCCTCGGCATCAACGGCACCGTCACCACCTACGACGATCCCGGCTACGTCTCCGTCGAGGTCTACGGCCAGACGGTCACGCTCGCCGTCCCCGAAAGCGCGCAGGCCTACCTCCCCTACCTCGCCTACGTGCAGTAGCGTCGGCAGCCAAGGCAAGCGGCGCGGGGGTAGAACGGCTCGCTGCGCGGCGCAAATTCCGTCTCGCGCACGTTTCCAGGGATCGATCTGCAGCAAAATCGAACTTTTGGCAGCGTTTGCACGTTTCGAACGCCGCGAGAAGACGCCCGATCGCCAAGCTGTCGGGAAAACGCCTGATCGCCCGACCGCCTCCGTGAGAAGCTCGTTTCCGTGCTGCCAAAAGCCCGATTTTGCCGCACATAGGGCCGCCGCTGTTGTCGCATGCGGCGGCCCCGTGCGGCGGAACGCCGTTCGGATGACGCGCAGGGGGATCCTTCGACTTCGCGCTGCGCTCGGGATGGCTGGGAAACGCGCTCGTGCAACCCTCCCTACGCGGCGCGGGCTTCCTTCAGCCTGCGCTGGTAGGCGCGGACGATCTGCGACAACGTGAAGCACACGATGAAGTAGATGAGCGCCATGATGCCGAAGATGGCGAAGATCTGCGCGGTGGAGTTGTAGCTGTTCATGAGGATCATGCCGCGGCCCATGAGCTCCTGCAACGCCATGGCGCCCCACAGGTAGCTCGTGTCCTTGATGGTGGTCACGAACTGCGACAGCAGCGCGGGCACCATGTTACGCAGCGCTTGCGGCAGGATGATCAACACGTACGTCTGCACGGTGGAGAAGCCCTGCGAACGCGCCGCCTCGTACTGGCCGTGCGGCACGCTGGCCAGGCCGCCGCGCACGATCTCCGCCACGCTCGCGCTTGTGAACAGGGTGAACGCCAGCACGGCCGCGCCGATGGGCGGCAACTGCGCCACGAAGAACGTGAACATGATCCACAGCAACAGCGGCGTGTTCTTGAATATCTCGATGTACACGGTGGCTATGCCCCGCAGCACGCGGGCGTTCGACGTGCGCATGACCGAGATGACCGTGCCCAGCACCACCGAGCAGAGGATGGCCAAAGCGGATATGAGCAGCGTCATGCCGAGCCCCTGCAACAGGAAGCGCATGTTGACCCAGGTGAACAGCGCGGCGATATCGCTCATCAGCGATCCTTCCGCCCGTCGTCGGTCGTGGCCGCCTCTTCGCCCTCGGCCAGCTCGGCGCGCTCGACGTCCATGGAACGCTCGTCGGTCTCGGCGGCCTCCTCGGCGTCCTCGAGCGCCCGATCCGCCTCCTCGTCGAGGCGCACGTCGTCGGGCTGCACGGTCTGGGGACCGCCGGTCCGGTCGGCCCGCTCGCGCGCCTCGCGGCGTTCGCGGCGTTCGCGGCGCTCCTCGCGAAGCTCGCGACGGTCTTCCCGCGCCGTAGCGCTCTCGGCCTCGGCATCGAGATCGGCTTCGTCGCGAGGGCTGCGCACCTGCGCGATGCGCTCATCGGGCTGCTCCAGCTCGCCCGGCAGGTAGTCGTTATCCAAGAAAGCCTCCTCTCCCAGCTCCGCCTCATCGCGGACCCGGTCGCGCGCGGATCGCGCCCGCGCGCTTTCGTCGACGCGACGCTTCACGTCGCGCGTGATACGGTCGCTCGTCACGGTCTCGGCGCGCGAGGCCAGCGCCTCGTCGGCCTCGGGCGTGCGACGGCTCGCCGCTCGTCCG
>ENA-OQDA01000800-OQDA01000800.1-human-gut-metagenome-genome-assembly--contig:-NODE-800-length-12120-cov-3.469190_pt1 | contig 12120 bp, 10 predicted proteins | sample MGYA00242771_ERZ504603 | MGnify/ENA primary metagenome ERZ504603 (study PRJEB26092, sample SAMD00036328) | human gut metagenome | host: Homo sapiens | study: EMG produced TPA metagenomics assembly of...
CGCCATTCGTATCATCCTCGATCGGAACGGACCCGGCTAAGGAGAAGCAGGAATGCTGGCAGGTTTATTCGATTGTTACGGATATGTACCAGCCGAACCCGAAGCGTCTGCGCGACTGGCTCTCTATCCCGAAAAGCAATGGTTACGAGTCGTTGCACATCACTGTGATGGGTCCGGAAGGGAAATGGGTGGAAGTGCAGATACGTACCCGCCGCATGGACGAGATCGCGGAACGCGGCTTGGCTGCTCACTGGAGATATAAAGGTATCAAGGGTGAAACGGGTCTGGACGAGTGGTTGACTTCTGTGCGGGAGGCGTTGGAGAATGCGGACAATGATTCGCTGAAAGTGATGGATCAGTTTAAGATGGATCTCTACGAGGATGAAGTGTTTGTCTTCACGCCCAAGGGGGATTTGTTCAAGCTCGCCAAAGGGGCTACGGTATTGGATTTTGCTTTCCATATCCATAGTAAGTTGGGATGCAAGTGTATCGGCGCGAAAGTGAACGGCAAGAATGTACAGCTCAAACAGAAACTGAATAGCGGCGACCAGGTGGAGATCATGACTTCAAATACCCAGACACCGAAACAGGACTGGCTGAACATCGTGACGACTTCCAAAGCACGCACCAAGATAAGACAGGCTCTCAAAGAGATGGTGGCACGCCAGCATGCTTTTGCCAAGGAGACGCTGGAACGGAAATTCAAGAACCGTAAATTGGAATATGATGAAGCGACCATGATGCGCCTCATCAAGCGTTTAGGCTTCAAGAACGTGACGGAGTTTTATCAGAAGCGAAGTACCAGAAACAGGCAGGCTGTGACCAGGCCCATGCCGGCGGAGGCGTTCAAGCCGCAGAATACTACAAGAATAAAGGTGATAATGACAGGCGAAAGCGCCAGCCATAAATCCTGCGTACCCTGACTGTCATTGGCAATAGTTTCGGTACGGCTGTTTGCCGCTTTGATGGGGCGGATGAGGACAAACCAGCCTGCGGAGAAGGCCAGTACGGTTAGCCAGGCCAGATGCAGAATGAATTCACCGTAGCTGACGCCGGCGATGTTGCAGGCCATAATCATACCGGGAATAATCGGGCTGGAAAATTCAAAAGATATGGCGGAACCAGAAATTGATGGCAGCTTTATGCTCCTGTTCGATAGGCAGATTTTTGCTGGCTTCCTCTACAATAGGAGCCGAGAAGCGTGCGCCACCAAGTGACGGCAGCAGGCCTAAGAAGGCAGGCATCACGGCCAGGGTTACCTTAGCGCTGGAAAAAGATGCGCTGCAGCGCCTGCACCATACCTGCCAATGCACCGCTGGTGCGCAGCTCGATTTCCAGGCACATGACAAAATAAAGGGCAAAAAGAATATCATAGGTGCGCGGCATTGTTAATGTTTCGCGTAATGCCTGTACCAGATACGGCAGCTCCGGTGCTTTCATCAGCCAGATAAAAATACCGCTGGTGAGCATACAGGGGCCGATGGGGATGTGACGCCTCAGCATGAGGATGACCATGAGCATGGCGATTGTAAGCAGAAGAAATATATTCATAAACAGGTTTTCCTTTCGGTTGCGTAATTGTTGGCAAGTACCAAGTAATTGCTGATGATGTTTATTTATTATACACCTGCCACAAAAAATCATAATAAAACTGTAAAAAATCTTAGTATGGGATGCAAATAATGCTATAATGTAAGCAGAGATACAGAAACGGAGGTCAGATTATGCAGATAGAAAGATTAAGACTGAAGAATTTCCGTTGTTACGATGAGCTTGATATTGCATTTTGAACCTAAGCTGACAGTTATTGTAGGCGAAAACGGCAAGGGCAAGACGGCGATTTTTGATGCGCTGGCAATTGCTCTGGAGCCCTATCTGCGCAGCTTTGATGCCAGTGGCCGGCAAATTACTCCCCAGGATGTGCGGCGTGTGCCTGTTTATAAAAAGGATATGCGTCATATTGATGGTATGGAATGCCATTATCCGGTAGAAATTAAGCTGGAGGGTGAGGTTTACGGCAAAAAGCTTACCTGTAACCGCCGCCTGCTGGAGGGAAATGTGCCTGAGGATGATGCTGATGAGCTATGCGAACGTGGCTGTGCATTGGCGCACGATGCCAAGGAGAACGGCAACAGGCTGTTGCCGGTGCTTGCCTATTACGGTACTCAGCGCATTTGGGTAGACAGCAAGCTGATGACAAATTTTCATAAATCGCTGATGGAACGCAATGTAGGCTACGAGGAATGCCTGGAGCCGTCTTCTTCCTACAGCACCTTCGGGAAATGGTTTGAGTATGTCACCAAGTGTGCGCAGTCAGAGCAGCAGTACAGCGCAGAGGTGAAGCGCAATGTGATGCTGAAGAATGCGATTCAGAACGCTGTCGACGTGTGTCTGGAAAGTACCGGCCTGCGTGATTTGTATTATAATTACCGCCTGAAATGCTTTGTTGTCAGTCATCCCGATATGGGTGAAATGGTGGTAGATGAATTGAGCGACGGCTTTCGCAGTATTATCAGCATGGTGGCTGACCTGGCCTATCGCATGGCGCGTCTGAATCCGCAGCTGCGTGAGGATGCGGTAACCAAGACTCCGGGGCTTGTATTGATTGATGAGGTAGAAATGCATCTGCACCCGCTGTGGCAGCAGACGGTACTGCTGGATTTACAGAAAACCTTCCCGATGGTACAGTTTGTAGTGACTACGCATAGTGCGCAGGTGCTTAGCAGCGTGCCGGCCGAGAGCATACGCGTATTGGCCTGGGGCAAGCAGTTCGAAGGCGTGCGCCACGTAGATTTTTCCTTGGGCGCCAACAGCTATCAGCTGCTGCAGGATATTCAGAATGTGAGCCCACGTCCGCAAGCTCTGCCGATTGTGCAGGATTTAAAGCGTTATCTGCAGCTGGTGAGCGAGGATGCCTGGGATACGCCGGAAGCGCTGGAACTGCGCAAAAAGCTGGATAAATGGTCCAAGGGCAAGGAGCCTGCTCTGCTGCGTGCGGATATGGATATCCGTATGCGTCAGTTCCGCAGGAGGCGCTCATGAAACGTGTTTATAAAAGCAAGGAAGAACCTGAGCTTCTCAGGCAGTACAGGCTGCATAATCCCGAGGAAACCTGGGAGCATTTCCGCCGTCGCTGCCGCAGGGGCTATAAACAGGTGCGGGAAGCAATTTTGCGTGACCAGCACGGCCTTTGCGCCTATTGTGAGGTAGGCATTAAGCTGGCGGATGAGGAAGGCGAGGTTGACGACTTCCGCGTGGAGCATTTTTATCCGAAAAATGCTACGCAGGAGCATGGGCACAACTATCATCTGGATTGGCGCAATCTGTTGGGCGTGTGCCACGGCGGCAGTCAGCCTTATGTGCCTGACCCCGAGTGGCGCTATTCAAGCCAGAAGCGTGACCGCAGCTGCGATGTGCCTAAGGGTGGGCGTGAAATTACAAACTATATCCTCAATCCGCTGAAGATTCCCGGCAAAATCCGTCTGTTCCGTTATGCGGAGCATAGCGGGCGGATGTACGTAGACGAAGATACCTGCCCCAAAGATTTGCAGGGTAAGGCGCGCAGCACTATCCGCGAGCTGAACTTGAACGCGCCGCGGCTGATGCGCATGCGTCGTGAGGTAATCCATACGCTGGAGGACCAGATAAGTGATGAGCTTAGTAAGGGCCGTGAGCTGGATGAAGTTTTGGAAATGTTGGCAACCATCTGTCTGGTGCCTGACTATAATGGCGTGACGCTGCCGTTCTTTTCCGTTATCCGTTGGTATCTGGGCGAGGCAGCGGAAGAAGTTATCCGTGCGAGCGGTGCTAAGCTGTAGCGTTCAAATCCTGTCTGCGATGCAGGCAGGATTTTTTTGTTGGATGAAGAATAATATAAAATGGTTCTTGAACAATGAAATTTTGCTAAATACACTATAAAAAAGGAGAATAGACAAATGCAAGTTACGAACAAGGCTTTTAAGGCCTACGATGTACGCGGCGTTTACCCCACAGAAGTTAACGAGGAAATGGCTTACCGTATGGGACGAATTTTTTCGGCAATGTTCGCTGCGGAAACTGTTGTTGTCGGACATGATATCCGCTTGAGCGGCAGAGCACTGGTGGATGCGCTGACGGAGGGACTGCGCCATGGCGGCACCAGGGTTATTGATATCGGCCAATGCGGTACGGAAATGATTTATTTTGCTACCGCTCATCTGAAAGCAGACGGCGGTATTATGGTTACTGCCAGCCATAATCCCAAGGAATATAACGGCATGAAGCTGGTACGCCGTGATGCACGTCCTGTTTCCAGCGATACCGGTCTGAAGGAAATCGGTGAGATGGTTGCTACAACCAAAGAGTTCGTGCATAAGGTAGTAGCAGGCAAAACTATGGGTGCTTTGGAGCATATGGATATTATGCCTGCCTATATCGAGCATTTGCTGACCTATGTTGATACAAGCGTGCTCAAGCCGATGAAAATTGTTGCTAACCCCGGCAATGGCGGTGCCGGTCCTATTTTGAAGGAGCTGGCGAAGCATCTGCCGTTTGAATTTATCACGTTGAACGAAACTCCTGACGGCACCTTCCCGAACGGTGTGCCCAACCCGTTGCTGCTGCCCAACCGTGAAGCTACGGCTAAGGTTGTACGTGAGAGCGGTGCGGATCTTGGTATTGCCTGGGATGGCGACTTCGACCGCTGCTTCCTCTTTGACGAGAAGGCAGATTTTATCGAGGGCTATTATATTGTCGGCCTGCTGGCGGAGGTTTTCCTGCACAAGGAGCCGGGTGCAAAGATTATGTTCGACCCGCGCCTTACCTGGAACACCGAAGCTATTTTGCAGCGTGACGGCGGTGTGCCTGTACGCTGCAAGAGCGGTCATGCCTTTATGAAGGAATGCATGCGCAACAATGACGTGCTGTACGGCGGCGAAATGAGCGCGCATCATTATTTCCGCGATTTCTCCTGCTGCGACAGCGGCATGATTCCCTGGCTGCTGGTTACCGAGCTGATGTGCCGCAGCGGCAAAAAGCTTAGCGAGCTGGTAGGCGAGCGCGTTGCTATGTATCCCTGCAGCGGCGAAATCAACCGCAAGGTGGCAGATTCCGCAGCAGTGCTGGCTGAGTTGGGCAAAAAATATGCTGACGGCGAGCAGGACCATCTGGACGGCCTGAGCGTTGCCTATGACAACTGGCGCTTTAATGTGCGTGTATCCAATACGGAGCCTGTAATGCGCTTGAACGTAGAAACTAAGAGTGACAAGGAGCTGCTGGCGGCTAAGACTGCAGAGCTTTTGGAAGTTATCGGCGGAGAGGAAGCCTGATTTTAGATGCTTCCCGTAAAGCATCGCTTGCTGAGTCACCGCGATTTATAAATTGAGTCTATACAAGGAGATAAGATAAAATGTTTAAACCTGTACGTAAAGCCGTTATTCCGGCAGCAGGCCTGGGAACACGCTTCCTGCCTGCTACCAAAGCAACTCCGAAGGAGATGCTGCCTATTGTTGATAAACCGACCATCCAATATATTATCGAAGAGGCTCTTGCTTCCGGCATTGAGGACATCCTAATTATTACCGGCCGCAGCAAGCGTGCCATCGAGGATCATTTCGACCGCAGCATCGAGCTTGAGCTGAACCTGGAGGCCAGCGGCAAAACCAAGGAGCTGGAGCTGGTACGCAAAATTTCCGATATTCGCATTCATTATATCCGCCAAAAGGAACCGCGCGGACTTGGTCATGCTATTTTGTGCGCTAAGCATTTTGTTGGCGATGAGCCCTTTGCCGTACTGCTGGGCGATGATGTTGTTGACAGCCGGGTGCCTGCACTGAAGCAGCTAATTGATGTTTACGATAAAACCGGTGCCAGTGTTTTAGGTGTGCAGGAGGTGCCGCAGGAGAAGGTTTCTGCCTATGGCATTGTTGCCGGTGAACCGACTGATGAAGCACGTACCGTTAAGGTAAACGATATGGTAGAAAAGCCTGCAGTAGAAGAAGCACCCTCTCGTCTGGCGGTTTTGGGCCGTTATGTAATTACACCGGAAATTTTCCCGATTCTGGAGCAAACTCAGCCCGGCCGTGGTAATGAAATCCAGCTGACCGATGCGCTTAAGGTATTGGCTAAGGAGCAGCCGATGTATGCTTATGACTTTGTAGGCCGTCGTTATGACGTGGGCGATAAGCAGGGCTTCTTGGAGGCAACTGTAGAAATGGCGCTGAAGTGTCCTGAGCTGCGTGACAAGTTCCTGACTTATCTGCAGGGAATCGTTGCAAAGGAGAGCAAATAATTAATGAATATCCTTGTTACCGGCGGAGCAGGTTATATTGGCTCCCATGTAGTGGAGGAGCTGCAAAAGAGCGGCTTTACTCCTATTGTTTATGATAATTTTTCTACCGGCCATGAGGCGGCAGTGCCTGACGAAGTACAGCTGGTAGAGGGCGATATCCATGATGTGCGTTTTGCCAAGCACATTATGGAGCAGTTTAAAATTGATGCGGTGATTCATTTTGCTGCCAGCAGTCTGGTCGGCGAATCTATGACCGACCCGGCGAAATATTATTTTAATAATGTTGAAGGCAGCCTGCATCTTTTAGAGGCTATGCGTGGTGCCGGTGTGGACCGAATGGTATTTTCTTCTACCGCAGCTGTTTACGGTGAGCCGGAAGCAGTACCTATTACCGAGGACAGCCGTCTGGCACCGACCAATGTTTACGGCCGTACCAAGCTGGCGATTGAAGGCATGCTGGCAGATTATGACCATGCCTACGATATGCGTTATGTGGCTTTGCGTTATTTTAACGCTGCCGGTGCTTCTCCGACGCGCGATATCGGCGAGGACCACAGTCCGGAAAGCCATCTGATTCCGCTGATTCTGAAAACGGCGCAGGGCGTGCGCAAGCAGGTTTCTATCTTCGGTACCGATTATCCGACGGCTGACGGTACCTGTGTGCGTGATTATATTCATGTCTGCGATTTGGCGAAGGCGCATGTGCTGGCACTCAAACATCTTTTGAGCGGTGGCAGCAGCCGTGTGTATAATCTGGGCAGTGAAAACGGCTTTAGCGTACGCCAGATGATTGACAGCGCCAAAAAGGTTACCGGCGTTGACTTCCCCGTTGTGGAGGAGGAGCGTCGTGCCGGTGATCCCGCAGTGCTCATTGCTTCTTCGGCAAAAATCCGTGAGGAGCTTGGCTGGGAGCCGCAGCACAGCAGTGTAGATGAGGTTATCAGCACCGCGTGGAAGTGGCATAAGGGCCATCCGCATGGCTATTGCGGCTAAAAGTAAATAAGTGCATACTAAAAAACCGGTTTCCCAGGCTTTTAAGCTGATAGGGAAACCGGTTTTGTTATGTGCTGAGAAAGCTTTTCTTAACAATAACTGTCTAAGCTAAGCAATAACATTGCATAGCAGTCTGCTTATTTGCGTTTGTTGAGGAATTTGCCGATGTCGAAATGCTTGCCAGCCAGCAGGCAGTCGATACGTGCGGTAACTACATCGTTATTGCTGAGCTGACGCGCTTTAATCAGCGAGCGGCGGATGGCAGGCGTGATAAATTCCTGTCCCCAGTCATCGACGATACCGCAGGCAATGCCGCGCGGCAAATCGAAGATGGATTCCAGGGCAGCGCAGATAATAGCATCGCTTTCACCCGGATGTGTGTTGAGATAACGCAGCGGTACCAGCAGGTCGTTTTGTTCTACGCAGTAGCGGGGCAGGTCTGCTTCGATTTGACGCAGCACGCGTTCGGAGCGCTGCTCGCCTTCGTAGGAAAGCAGGTACGGGAACAGCGGTGTTTCGTCCGGATGTGCCAACCAAAAATCGAAAAGCCGCGGCCAAATGTCTATATCCAGCTCCACTGCCAGGTTGCACAGCTGATAATCAAGCTTATTGTCCTTGATTAAATCGCTGTCAATTTCAGGCTGCCAGTCCTTGCGGTAGATGATTTTTTCGCAGGCGGCAATCTGCTCATGGCATTGGTTAAGCGTGAGCTGCCTATGGTTCTGCTCATCGCAAAGCTGCTGCAGCGCCGTAACGTAGCTGATTAAATCAAGTACATCCTCCGGTTTGCTGACATGTGCTTCGGCCTGCGCAAGCAGGCAGGTAAGCAGCTTGTTCAGATGGATATCGCTGATGTTGAACTGCTCTTCGATTACCTCTGCCGGGAAATGGTTGAGCATAATCAGATAATTGCCCACGATGATGACAGCGCTTTTATACTGTGCGTAGTTAAGCGGATGTGCCAGCTGTTCCTCTAAATGTGTTTCTCTGATGAATTTGACGGACAACGGCGGATATTCTACGTCTATATCGGGGCCGTTCTGCAGCAGCCAGAGGCGTTCCTCCTCATCACGGCAGTGGCAGTCGGTAATGCTGAAAACCTTGCCCCAGCCACTGGTGCAGCGGATAAGCTCCCAGATAGCGTTTTGCGGGTTGAAATTTGTTACGCGGCAGGAATATAAAAAGGCGAAGGTAAATTCCTCGCAGTGTGCTATGCGCAGCAAATCCTGCCACAGCTCCGGCTCCTGCTGACAAATTTTTTCCATGCCGTACATGCCGAAAAGCAGCAGGGCGAATTTAACATGCTCACGTCCGTCGGCGTTATAGAAAAAGCGTCGCGCCAGGTCGAAGGCAACACTGTTGACATCATTCTGGTCTAAAGCTTCGATAAAGGGGTCGCAATATTCCGCAAAGGCCATGCCCTTCAGTTCATTGTACAGTTTGCTGCGCTGCTGGGTGGTAGGCTCGTTAAGATAGGCCTGCAGCAGCTTGAGCAGTATGCTGGCGGATTTGGGATTGGGCAGGTTGCCCATTGTATAGTGAAAGGCATCCTCGGAGCCAAGGGGACGTGGAATGGTGGCGTAGCGGTCATCGCACAGATTGGTAGCAGTAAAGCGGCCATGCTCGTCCAGATAGCTGTTTACATATTGATAGATTGTCTGCTTCATGTGCTCACCTCGTAATAAAAATATGTATTGCAGCAAATAATGCTGTTTTAAAAAAGCAAAGAGTAACTATATCATAACATAGAGGAAAAATAATGACCAGCAAAAAAAGTAAGGCTGCCGTAGCAGCGGAAATCCGCCACGGCAGCAGCCTTAAGTTTAAGCGTATGCAATTTACATTTGAGTTTTTATTTCCAGGAGGCAGTCGCCGCTTTCTACGCGTTCGCCTGCAGCTACATGGATAGCGCTGACGATACCGGAAATCGGTGCCGAAAGCGTGGTTTCCATCTTCATAGCTTCGGTAACAATCAGCGGAGTGCCCTTTGTAACGGACTGGCCCTTTTCTACCAGCACCTTGACAACGGAGCCGGAAAGGGAAGCGCCGATTTCGCCCATGTTGCCCTTTTCTGCTTTCTTGCGGGTAACAGTGGTGGTCTTGGCGTTGCGGTCCTTGATTTCGATTTCACGCGGCAGGCCGTTGAATTCGAAGAAGACGGTGCGCATACCGGCAGCGTTGGCTTCGGATATGTGGTCCAGCTTGATAACGAGCACTTTGCCCTGTTCAATTTCAACCTTGATAACCTCGCCCGGAGTCATGCCGAAGAAGAAGGTAGGAGTATCGAGAACGGATACATCGCCGAATTGGTTGTAACGGTTTACCCAGTCGGTGAATACCTTAGGATAGAGGCAGTAAGCGCTCACTGCTTCGTCCGTAGTAGGTGCTTCAAGCTCTTTGAGCTTAGCGCGTACATCCTCAAAATCTACCGGAGGCAGTACAGCGCCAGGACGCTCGCTGATAGGTGCGCGTCCTTTGAGCACCAGCTTCTGCAGCTTTTCGGGAAACCCTTGGTACGGAGTGCCGATGCGTCCTCGAAGAATTCCACAACGGAGGCCGGGAAGTCCAGAATATCGCCCTTAGCATATACATCTTCTTCCGTCAGGTCGTTCTGTACCATGAAGAGTGCCATGTCACCGACAACCTTGGAGGATGGAGTAACCTTGATTAAATCGCCGAACATCATGGATACGCGGTGATACATATCCTTGATTTCCTCCCAACGATGGATGAGGCCCAGAGCTTGTGCCTGCTGTTTGAGGTTGGTATATTGTCCGCCGGGCATTTCGTGTACGTAAACCTCGGGGTTGGGGAAGTTTTCGGTTCTGTCGGCTGCCTTGTAGTAGGGACGCACGGTTTCCCAATAACGGGACAGCTCGTTCATAGCGTCTACGTCAAGACGCGGTTGACGCGGATGACCGCTGAGTGCGTAGTACAGGCTGCTGCCGCTGGGTTGGGAGGTACCGTTGCTCATGGCGCTCATAGCAGTATCTACGATATCAACGCCGGCATCAATAGCACGCGCGTAGGTGTAGATAGCGTTGCCGCTGCCTTCATGGGTGTGCAGATGGATAGGTACGTTGACGTAGGATTTGAGGCTGCTTACCAGGCGGTAAGCTGCTTCCGGCTTCAACAGGCCTGCCATATCCTTGATGGCGATAATGTTGGCGCCGGCTTTTTCCAGCTCCTTAGCCATATTGATGTAGTAATGTAAATCGTATTTATCGCGGTTGGGGTCGAGAATATCGCCGGTGTAGCACAGTGCTGCCTCTGCTACCTTGCCGCATTCGCGGACGGTGTCAATCGACAGGCGCATATTGTCCAGACCGTTGAGGCTGTCGAAGATACGGAAAACGTCGATACCGATTTTTGGCTGCCAGCTTAATGAACTGCTTAACAACATTATCCGGATAGCTGGTGTAGCCTACGGCGTTGGCAACCGCGCAGCAGCATCTGGAAGAGAATGTTCGGTGCAGCCTGACGGAACTGTGCCAGACGCTGCCAGGGGCTTTCGTCGAGGAAGCGATAGGCTACGTCGAAGGTAGCGCCGCCCCAGCATTCAAAGGAGAAAAGTCCGGGCAGCTTGCCGGCGGTGTCACGCATAACGCGCAGCATATCGGCAGTACGCAGACGGGTGGCGAAGAGGGACTGATGCGCATCACGGAAGGTGGTGTCTGTGAGCAGAATCTCCTGCTGTGCCAGTACCCATTCAGCAAGACCTTCAGGTCCGCGGGTATCGAGAACGTGCTTAGCACCCAGCGCCAGAATGCCATTGTAGGGCTTGGGCATATTCAGCGGAGCAAAGTCAGGCTTCGGCTGTACGCCGACGTTAGAGTAACCGTTGACGGTGATATCGGCAATGTAGTTCAGCAGCTTGTTGCCGCGGTCCAAGGTTTTTTGGAAGACAAACAGCTCCGGTGTATTATCAACAAAGTCGGTAGTATAATCGCCCTTGATGAAGTGCGGGTTCTGCAGTACGTTTTCCAAAAACTGGATATTGGTTTTGACGCCGCGGATACGGAATTCTTTCAAGCAGCGCAGCATCTTGGTAATTGCAATCTGGTGAGTGAGGCCCCAGGTGGTAGCCTTAACCAGCAGAGAATCGTAGTACGGAGTGATGACGGAGCCGGTGAAGGCGTTGCCGCCGTCTAGACGGATGCCGAAGCCGCCGCCGCTGCGGTAGGTAATCAGCTTGCCGGTATCGGGCATAAAGTTATTGGACGGGTCCTCTGTGGTAATACGGCATTGGATAGCGTGGCCGATGGTTGTCAGCTCATCCTGCTGCGGCAGGGCGATTTCCGGGCCGTGCAGGTTGTACCCCTCAGCAATTTTGATTTGTGTTTGCACAATGTCGATACCGGTAATCTGCTCGGTAACGGTGTGTTCAACCTGAATGCGGGGGTTAACCTCGATGAAGTAGAACTTGCCGTCGGGAGTAGCCAAAAATTCTACGGTGCCGGCGCTGATGTAGTCAACATTTTTCATCAGCTTGACAGCAGCCTCGCAGATAGCTTTGCGCTGTTCTATAGGAAGGGCGAAGGCCGGAGCAATTTCAACCAGCTTCTGGTGGCGGCGCTGTACGGAGCAGTCGCGCTCGAACAGATGCATTAAATTGCCGTGGGTATCGCCGATAATCTGTACTTCAATGTGTTTCGGATTTTGCAGATATTTTTCCAGATATATTTCATCATTGCCAAAGGCTTTTTTAGCTTCGCTTTTAGCCATGTCGTAGGCAGTTATGGCTTCTTCGGCGCTGTGAACAACGCGCATACCGCGGCCGCCGCCGCCGTTGACTGCTTTAATGATGATAGGATAACCGCATTTTTCGCCAAAGGCCAGTACCTCATCGAGGCTGTTTA
>ENA-OQDA01000801-OQDA01000801.1-human-gut-metagenome-genome-assembly--contig:-NODE-801-length-12111-cov-2.218041_pt1 | contig 12111 bp, 16 predicted proteins | sample MGYA00242771_ERZ504603 | MGnify/ENA primary metagenome ERZ504603 (study PRJEB26092, sample SAMD00036328) | human gut metagenome | host: Homo sapiens | study: EMG produced TPA metagenomics assembly of...
GGTTGTCATTGAGGGGGTAGAAACACCACAGGATTATGCCATTTGCCGTATGAGCGGCGCAGATGCTGTACAGGGCTTTCTGTTTGAGCAGGAAATTTTACCGAAAAGCCTGAATCATTGCTGACTCAGGCTCTGGCAATTACTCGCTCAGCGTCTGTGCGATATCTTTTTGCACCTGCTGGCGCTGTTCTGGGGTCAGCACTTTGTTCAGGTCAAAATAGTATTTCACGCGATAATAACGCGCCTGCTGTTCGATGTTGCTGAACGCGGAAAGCTGTTTCTGAACGGCAGCTTCATCCCATTTCCCGGACTTGATGACGTCAATTAACGCGCCGTCTTTAACATCTTTCACCGAAATCTGGCCGACGTTGGTTTCAAGCTGTTGGTGCAGTTTTTTAATCTGCGCAACCTGGTCAGTGCTCAACTTAAGATGTTGCACTATAGGATCCTGGGCTGGAGCCGGAACATTAGATGTCGTTGCTGCAAGCGTGCTAAAAGAAGCGCCCGCTAAGGTAGCCGCCAGCAAAGTCATGCGTACGAAGTTCTTCATTATTGAAATCCTGATAAGGGAATTATCGACATTGTCTGCCACTCGTTGGTTGCGAGTGATTATCCTTTGCAGAATACGATGCCCGCCGCATGTCGCCACGCGAATTTGTTTTGCGGTTGGTTACGGAGTGAAACAATCCCGCCACGGAAAACGTTGTGCAGCGGGAGTGAAGGCGATAGTTATAGCGTGAACGGGTCGGCGTCTTGCCAGGCGGGGAAACTTCTCGCGATACTCGCGCAGCGCTGAGAGTGACAGTTCGGCGTCAATGCGTGTGGCCTGATGCGGCTCGGCGGTGGCAATAATCTCACCCTGCGGATTAATCACCCGGCTGTCACCGCGATAATGATGACCGTTACCGTCTGTGCCCACGCGGTTACATCCTGCTACATAAGCCTGGTTCTCAATCGCCCGTGCGGCAAGCAGAAGCTGCCAGTGCAGCGAACGCGGCGCAGGCCAATTGGCAACATACAACGCCAGGTCGTAATCGTTGCGATTGCGCGACCATACCGGAAAACGCAGGTCATAACAGACCAACGGCAGAATGCGCCAGCCGCGCCATTCAACAATAACGCGCGCGTCACCCGCATGGTAATGCTGATGCTCGTCCGCCATGCGGAACAGATGGCGCTTGTCGTAGAAATGCACATTACCTTCGGGCTCAACCAGAAAAAAGCGGTTTACCCGGGCCGCGTTCAGACTGGGTAGCAGCGCTGCCCGCGATCAGGGCGTTGGTCTGTTGCGCTTTGGCACGCATCCAGCTTACGACTTCTTCTTGCGGCAACGATTTATTTGCCGCTTCCATGGCAAATCCGCTGGTAAACATCTCGGGCAACACGATGACATCACGTCCGGCGACGGTTTCCAGTTGTCGGTCAAAATGGCGCAGGTTGGCCGGGCCATCCATCCAGATCAAGGGTTGTTGCAGCAGAGTAATTTTCAAACCAGGCACGATCGAGGCTCCTCGTTGAACAACATTTTGACACTGTAGCATGAGCATTAATGAAAATGTGGCAATAAAAAGCCCCGCATTAAGCGGGGCTAAACGTTGTGCGTATATCGTTATGCGGCTTCGACTTTACGCACTTTCTCTGGCAGCTTTACCGGCTGAGTCGCCAGCTCCTCGGGTTCAAAGTCATCCACGTTGATACTGCGCAGTCGGCTCGCTTCGGCTTTCACCAGAATCGCGGCTTCATCTTTATCAATCAGCCCTTTCGCCAGCGCATTGTGCGCCAGTTCGTCGAGGCGGGTAAATGGCAGGTTTTTACCCAACTCTTTACAGATCCGCTGGTGGATAGGGTCGGCTGCAATCACGTCCAGCAGCGCCTCTTCCAGCAAACCAACCGGGTTATGCTCGCTTGGCGTCAGATATTGACCACGACCAATACGAGAACGAGTCGCGCTCGGAACCTGCAAAATCTTCGCGACTTTATGGTCCAGCTTGTCAGACGGAGCATCATAGTGGCGACCGGTCGGGAAGATAACCACGTTCAGCAAGCCCGCGACCAGACGGTTCGGGAAGTTTTTCAGCAGATCGTCCATCGCCTGTTCCGCTTTGTACAACGCATCCTGAACGCCCCAGTGAACCAACGGCAGGTCCGCTTCATTACGGCCTTCATCGTCATAACGTTTCAGTACCGCGGAGGCCAGATACAGCTGACTTAACACATCGCCCAGACGCGCGGAGATACGTTCACGACGCTTCAGACTGCCACCCAGTACGGCCATGGACACATCTGAAAGCAATGCCAGGTTGGCGCTCAAGCGGTTCAGGTGCTGGTAGTAACGTTTGGTCGCATCGCCGGTTGGCGTGCTGCTGGTTAAGCCACGTGTCAGACCAAGCCAGAAGCTGCGTACTTTGTTACTGCCAACGTGACCGATGTGTTTGAACAGCAGCTTGTCGAACGCATTCACATCGTTACTCTGTGCCGCAGCCATCTCTTCCAGAACATACGGATGGCAGCGAATCGCACCCTGACCGAAGATCATCATGCTACGGGTCAGAATGTTGGCACCTTCTACGGTAATGGCGATTGGCGCACCTTGATAAGCGCGGGCGAGGAAGTTGTTTTCGCCAAGCATAATGCCTTTACCGCCAGTGATATCCATCGCATCGATGATTGACTGCTGCCCGCGGTGGGTACAGTGATATTTCACGATAGCCGACAGCACCGCCGGTTTTTCACCCAGCATAATGCCGTAGGTAATCAGTGATGCCGCAGCGTCCATCACGTAGGCGTTACCGGCAATACGTGCCAACGGTTCTTCAATACCTTCCATCTTACCGATGGAGATTTTGAACTGGCGACGAATGTGTGCATAAGCGCCGGTGGCCATCGCGACCGATTTCACGCCGCCTGTCGAGTTAGACGGCAGGGTAATACCACGTCCCACAGACAGGCATTCCACCAGCATGCGCCAGCCTTGACCGGCCATTTTCGGACCACCGATGATGTAATCAATCGGTACAAACACATCTTTACCGAGGGTCGGACCGTTCTGGAACGGCACGTTCAGCGGGAAGTGACGACGCCCAATTTGTACGCCCGGCGTTGAGGTTGGGATCAGTGCACAGGTAATGCCGAGATCTTCTTCACCACCCAGCAGTTTTTCCGGGTCGGAGAGTTTAAATGCCAGACCCAGTACCGTCGCGATAGGCGCCAGCGTGATATAACGTTTGTTCCAGGTCAGGCGCATACCCAACACCTGCTGGCCCTGCCAGTCGCCCATACAGACCACACCGGTATCAGGGATCGCCCCTGCGTCGGAGCCTGCTTCCGGGCTGGTCAGAGCAAAGCATGGGATCTCCTGACCGCGAGCCAGGCGCGGCAGGTAATGATTTTTCTGCTCTTCGGTGCCGTAATGTTGCAGCAGTTCGCCTGGGCCTAATGAGTTAGGTACGCCAACGGTGATCGCCAGGATCCCGGAAACACCGGAGAGTTTCTGCAGAACGCGAGCCTGAGCATAGGCTGAGAATTCCAGCCCGCCGTACTCTTTCTTAATGATCATCGCGAAGAAGCGGTGTTCTTTCAGATATGCCCACAGTTCCGGCGGCAGATCCGCGAGTTCATGGGTTATCTGGAAGTCGTTCGCCATGCGGCACGCTTCTTCCACTGGACCATCAATAAACGCCTGTTCTTCAGCGGTCAGATGCGGTTGAGGATAGTTATGCAGTTTTTTCCAGTCAGGCTTGCCCTGGAACAGGTCACCTTCCCACCAGGTTGTACCCGCATCAATCGCTTCTTTCTCAGTACGCGACATCGGTGGCATGACTTTACGGAAACCGCGGAACACCGGCGCAGAGATCATGGATTTGCGCATCGGCGTAAAGTTAAACGGTACGAGAATAATGGCCAGAGGAACCAGCAGCCAGACTGACCACAGGCCAGCCACGCCAAGCGCAGCCGTCCAGGCGAGCAAAATTAAGCTGCTGAGGAATAAGCTCACGCGGTGATAAAACAGAACGCTGAGCAGAACAACCGTAGCGATAATACTCAAAATCATCATAACGAAAAGCTCCCTTGCTTGTAGGAGGTCTGACCACTTGTGATGATATGTTTGTAGTGGATGTAAATTCTTTTAGCAATGTGTTTACAAAATAATTACAACAAAGCTCACATTGTTGCTGTTTTAACCGGCACAAAAAATCAAAAGCGACAGCCATTCCTGTCTGGATAATTTTCTGTAGTAGGAAATATCAACATGCGTTGTTAAGGTAATGAACGTGTTAATTCTGAGAAATTGTTCCGTTCACTTTGCGTTTATCGCCACTCTGCAGCAACAATATTTGTGAACGTGTTAAGGGTGCTATCGCTGCACCCTTAACAATCCCGGCTCCTGGCGGGAAATACCCTCCGCTTATTCCTTCAGGCTACCGGGCCGGGCGCGAGGTAGCGTCCCTGCAAAACGCGCCCTGAGCCAGCATCCATGCTGGCTCTCCCGGCCTTACGGAAACACGTCGGCAATTTTCAGCCGGACCAGCCCACACCTGATCATCTCCGCCGTTTTTTCAAACTAGCGAAAACGAAAACACCTGAGATTAAGAGAGTTGAAGCGATACCCTCGGTCCGGCTGAAAATTGATGAGGCGTTGACGGCTGACTGGGGTCGTCCGCAGGGATGCGGACGGAGGGGATGGCCTGCAGGGATGCAGGCTCGGCCCCGACCCGAAAGGCAGACGGAATAAGACGAATGAATCGCATAGCGATCGAGTTTCCCGCCGGGAGCCCGGGTTGCAAGGGTGGTGGCGGTGAGCCACCCTTGCACGTTCACGTAAATAGCGATATCAGAGTAGCGATGAACATAAGGTGAACGTAACCCTGTTCAAAGATAAAATATTCTCCTTACATGATTCACTTGCAGTCATTATGACCATTCCTGTGGCTTGTACTTCTCGCTGGTAGCGCTATCCGGTACACTGCGTCTTGTCATTTACATTCATGCTGAAGGATATCCTCATGTACCAGGATCTTATTCGTAACGAACTGAGCGAAGCGGCGGAAACGCTGGCTAATTTTCTTAAAGATGACGCCAATATTCACGCCATTCAGCGCGCGGCAGTTCTGTTGGCAGACAGCTTTAAAGCGGGCGGTAAGGTGCTTTCTTGCGGTAACGGCGGTTCCCATTGCGACGCGATGCACTTTGCTGAAGAGCTGACCGGACGCTATCGTGAAAACCGTCCTGGTTACCCTGCTATTGCAATCTCTGACGTTAGCCATATCTCCTGCGTCAGCAACGATTTTGGTTACGATTATGTGTTCTCTCGCTACGTAGAAGCCGTGGGTCGTGAAGGTGATGTCCTGTTAGGCATTTCGACTTCGGGTAATTCCGGTAACGTAATTAAAGCGATTGCCGCAGCGCGTGAGAAAGGGATGAAAGTGATCACCCTGACCGGTAAAGATGGCGGCAAAATGGCGGGCAGCGCAGATATTGAAATTCGCGTGCCGCACTTTGGCTACGCCGACCGTATTCAGGAAATTCATATCAAAGTGATCCATATCCTGATCCAGCTGATCGAAAAAGAGATGGTTAAACCATAAGAAGATGATTGCCGGATGGTGGCTGAAGCCTTATCCGGCCTACATGAGCACCACGTAGGCCTGATAAGCGCAGCGCCATCAGGCAGTTCACGGTTTTAAGGTAGGTGATGTATGTGCGAACTGCTCGGGATGAGCGCCAATGTGCCAACCGATATCTGCTTTAGCTTCACCGGGCTGGTTCAGCGCGGCGGAGGGACCGGGCCGCACAAAGACGGCTGGGGTATTACGTTTTATGAAGGTAAGGGCTGCCGTACGTTTAAAGATCCGCAACCTAGCTTTAATTCGCCTATCGCCAAACTGGTACAAGACTACCCCATCAAATCCTGTTCCGTGATTGCCCATATTCGTCAGGCGAACCGTGGCGAAGTGGCGTTGGAAAATACCCATCCCTTTACCCGCGAACTGTGGGGGCGTAACTGGACCTATGCTCATAATGGACAGCTCAGTGGGCTATAAATCGCTGGAAACCGGAAATTTCCGCCCGGTCGGGGAAACCGACAGCGAAAAAGCTTTCTGCTGGCTGCTCCACAAGCTGACGGAGCGTTATCCGCGCACGCCTGGCAATATGACGGCAGTGTTTAAATATATCGCGATGCTGGCAGGAGAACTGCGGGAGAAGGGCGTCTTCAACATGCTGTTGTCTGACGGACGCTATGTGATGGCCTTCTGTTCAACCAACCTGTTTTGGATCACGCGTCGTGCGCCGTTTGGCGTGGCGACATTGCTGGATCAGGATGTGGAAATCGATTTTAGCTCAGAGACCACACCCAATGATGTGGTCACCGTGATTGCCACTCAACCGTTAACCGGCAATGAAACCTGGCAAAAGATTATGCCAGGCGAGTGGGCATTATTTTGTCTCGGGGAGCGTGTAGTTTGATGCCAGTTGCGGCTGAACCACTTCGTGACTCAACGGCTTGCTGACGACGTAACGACCATCGACGACAGAGACAGTCGGTGGTTTACGTGTTTGTTCAAAGTAATCGTATCCCGGCTTTAACTGGGCCCAGAAATCTTTGTAATACGAGAACTTATGGCGCTGCATGTTGGCATCGGTCATGCGGAACGGGTAAATGCTAACCTGTACGCTGGACTGCCCGAACACCAGAGCACCGGTCACAAACTGGAAAATCTCATCAATGCCGTTGTCGGTCATTGCGTAGCAGCCGACGGAAACACAGGCACCATGGATCATCAGGTACTTACCTTCATAACCGTGTGCGCGGTCATAGGCATTAGGGAAACCAATGTTAATCGCTTTATAGAAGCGACTATCTGGTTTCAGCTGTCCACGCTGAACGCTGTAAAACCCTTCCGGACTTTTGAAATCACCCTGACGCTGCTTCGGACCTAAGCCACCGGAATAATTACAGATCTTATAACTGTCGAGCAATTGATACTGTTCGCCCATCTTGACGTACAGATCCAAGGTTCGCTCTTCTTTGAAGATCTGGATATAAACGGGGGAGCCCATTAATTGCTGCTTATATTCTTTGCTGACAGGCGTAGTCGGGCTGCTGCTGCTCAGCAAACCGGCAAATGAAACGCACGGCAATAAAAGCATCGCAAGAAAAAATGCGATTTTACGCATACTGCTTATTCCTTGATAAAACGATCACACACGCCAGGACGGCAAAAAAGAATCCCCAAATCGGATAAATCTGGATCTGGAGCGCTCACATTAGCACCAAGAGAGTTTTTCGCAAGTCTCTCGTGCGGCGTTTACACTTTAGTTTTTCTTTATACGGAAAATTGCGCTTAAAGGCAGTCAGACACTGGCGTATTTTGCTGGTTACTGCGCTTCATTGGGTCTTAATCGTGCTGGATGGATAATGGGTCAGGAACGGCTCAGCATTAGGTACAACCAGACTTCTCACAACATAAAAATACTGTATACTTAAACAGTAATGTGGGAGACAAACGATGCGTAAAATCATACATGTCGATATGGACTGCTTTTTCGCGGCGGTGGAAATGCGCGACAACCCCGCCCTGCGTGATATTCCCATTGCTATTGGCGGCAGTCGAGAACTCGGGGGGTCATCAGCACGGCCAATTACCCGGCGCGCAAATTTGGCGTTCGTAGCGCAATGCCAACTGGAATGGCATTAAAGCTGTGTCCGCATCTCACTTTATTACCTGGTCGTTACGAGGCCTATAAAGAAGCCTCCCGCCAGATTCAGGCTATTTTCTCCCGCTATACCTCGCGCATTGAGCCGCTGTCGCTGGATGAAGCCTATCTTGACGTCAGCGACAGCGAGCATTGTCACGGGTCAGCCACCCTGATAGCCCAGGAGATCCGCCAGACCATCGAACGGGAGCTGCGCCTCACCGCCTCGGCGGGGGTAGCGCCGGTGAAGTTTCTCGCTAAAATCGCTTCAGATATGAATAAACCCAACGGCCAGTTCGTTATCGCTCCCCATCAGGTGGCAGAGTTTGTGCGGGCGCTGCCGCTGGCGAAAATACCCGGTGTCGGGAAGGTATCGGCAGCGAAGCTGGAAAATATGGGCCTGCGAACCTGTGGCGATGTGCAGAACAGCGATCTGGCCATGCTGCTTAAGCGCTTCGGTAAATTCGGGCGTATTCTGTGGGAGCGCAGCCACGGGATTGATGAGCGGGAAATTCATAACGATCGGCAGCGTAAATCGGTGGGCGTGGAGCGCACCTTAGCGGAAGATATCCATGAATGGCCGGAGTGCGAAGCGATTATCGAAAACCTCTATCCCGAGCTGGAGAGGCGACTGGCGAAGGTCAAACCTGACCTGCTGATCGCCCGTCAGGGCATTAAACTGAAATTCAATGATTTCCAGCTGACCACCCAGGAGCACGTCTGGCCGCGGCTGAACAAAGAGGATCTGATCGCCACCGCGCACAAAGCCTGGGATGAGCGCCGCGGCGGACGGGGCGTGCGCCTGGTTGGGCTCCACGTGACGTTGCTCGATCCGCAGCTGGAAAGGCAGCTTTTATTAGGGATTTAGCCATGCATATTCGTGCTTACCGCGACAGCGATTTGCCACTGCTCTGCCAGATCTTTCTGCGCGCGGTGCGGGAAACCGCCAGTCGGGACTATACCCCGGGGCAGATCGCGGCCTGGGCGCAGGTGGATGAGACGCGCTGGCGACAAAAGCTGGCCGACTCAATCGGCCTGGTGGCCGTGGTCAACAGCCAGCCGGTTGGCTTTATCACCGCCATCGGGACGCATATCGATTTGCTGTTCGTCTCGCCGGATCGCGCCCGCCAGGGCATCGGCGGCGCGCTTATCGAGGCGCTCTGCGCTCAGTATCCAGCGCAAATCCTGACGGTGGACGCCAGCATTACCGCAAAGCCCTGTTTTACGGCTCATGGTTTTAAGGTGGTGGCTGAGCAGCGGGTGGCGGCGCGCGGGAGTGGTTTATTAATTACCGGATGGAAAAACGCGTGGCGCTAAGGTGATGCGGGGTAAAAACCGGCGGCGGGCCGCCGCCGGTTGTGGGGCTTATTTAGCCGGAATGGCTTTCAGCAGCTCGGTCAGCAGCGTCCAGTACTGACCGACGCTCTCGATATGGACCTGCTCATCCGGAGAGTGCGGACCGGTAATGGTTGGCCCGATGGAGACCATGTCCATCTCCGGATACGGCTTTTTTGAACAGACCGCATTCCAGACCGGCGTGAATGATCTGGATGTTCGGCGTCTTGTTGAACAGACGCTGGTAAGTCTCGCGCACCAGGTGCATCACCGGCGAATTGGCGTCCGGTTGCCAGCCAGGGTAGGCGCCTTTGGCTTCGGTTTTCGCCCCCGCCAGCTTACCCAGAGAATCCAGCATGCTGACCACGTAGTCTTTGCCGCTGTCGATCAGCGAGCGGATCAGGCAGTGGATCTGTACGTTGTCATCGGTCATGGTGACGACGCCGACGTTCAGCGAAGTTTCCACGACGCCTTTCGCCACGTCAGAGTTGCGGATAACCCCGTTCGGCGTGGCGTTCAGCAGACGGATGAAAGTGTCGCGGGAAGCCTGACTCAGCGCCGCTTTGTCGTTATCGACCGCTTCCACGAGCACCACCAGGTTCTTCTCTTTGGCCTCCAGTTCGTTTTTCAGCAGCGCCTGGTAAGTATTCACCAGCGCTTTCAGCGCATCGGCTTTATCCGCGGCGACGGCGACAGTAGCGTAAGCTTCACGCGGGATGGCGTTGCGCAACGTGCCGCCGTTTGAAAATCGACCAGACGCAGATCCAGCTCATCGGCGTGGCCGGCGAGGAAGCGCGACAGCAGCTTGTTGGCGTTACCCAGACCAAGGTGGATATCACCGCCGGAGTGGCCGCCTTTCAGCCCTTTTAAGGTGACTTTAAAGCTCTGGAACCCGGCGGGAATCGCTTCGCGGGTCAGCGCCAGGTTAGAGGTGAAATCGATCCCGCCGGCGCAACCCATGTAGATTTCGCCTTCTTCTTCGGAGTCGGTGTTGATCAGGATATCGGCCTGTAGCCAGTTGGCCTGCAGACCGAACGCGCCGTCCATGCCGGCTTCTTCGGTCATGGTCAGCAGCACTTCCAGCGGGCCGTGAGCGACGCTATCATCGGCCAGTACCGCCAGTGCGGACGCATTCCGATACCGTTGTCCGCGCCCAGCGTGGTGCCGCGCGCTTCACCCATTCGCCGTCAATGTACGGCTGGATCGGATCTTTAACGAAGTCGTGGACGGTGTCGTTATTTTTCTGCGGCACCATATCGAGGTGCGCCTGCAGCGCTACCGGCTTACGGTTTTCCATACCGGCAGTCGCGCCTTTACGAATCAGAATGTTGCCAACCTGGTCGCGTTCCGCATGTAAGCCTTTTTCTTTTGCCCAACCCATAATATGCTCGGCGAGCTGTTTTTCGTGATAGGACGGGTGCGGGATGGAGCAAATCTTGGCAAAAATATCCCAAAGCGGCTGCGGGGATAGTTGAGACAGTTCAGACACGGTAAGTCTCCTTACAGACTCCTGCATACAGCGGTTGCAGGACGAGGGTTAGCGTTAAAATACACAACAAGCCCGGGCTTGCGCGATGGGGTTGAGAATACCACTTTCCACCGCCGCAGGTAGTGTAAACAACGCAAAAAGCGTTGCGCAAACCGCTTAACACTGGTTTTTAGTGCGTCAGATCTCTATAATCTCGCGCAACCATTTTCCCCCTCGAACATTATTTAAGCCGTATTACACAGGCTGGGACACTTCACATGAGCGAAAAATACGTCGTCACCTGGGACATGTTGCAGATTCACGCCCGCAAACTGGCCAGCCGTCTGCTGCCGGTTGAGCAATGGAAAGGCATTATTGCCGTTAGCCGCGGCGGACTGGTACCTGGAGCCTTACTGGCGCGTGAACTGGGCATTCGTCATGTTGATACCGTATGCATCTCCAGCTACGACCATGATAACCAGCGCGAGCTGAAAGTGCTGAAACGTGCGGAAGGCGATGGCGAAGGCTTTATCGTCATCGACGATCTGGTGGATACCGGCGGTACCGCCGTGGCGATCCGACGAAATGTAATCCCAAAGCGCACTTTGTCACATTTCGCCAAGCGGCAGCGCCCGCTGGTGGACGATTACGTTGTGGATATTCCGCAGGATACCTGGATTGAACAGCCGTGGGATATGGGCGTGGTGTTTGTACCGCCTATCGCAGGTCGTTAATTCTTCAGGACAGTGCTATTTACCACGCCCGGCTTGCCGGGCGTGGTATTTTTTTATCCTTTAGCAGGTTACAATATCCGGAGTGGCACTACGACGGAGACTGCACATGTCACAGGCTAACCTCAGCGAAACGCTGTTTAAACCTCGCTTCAAACATCCCGAAACTTCTACGCTGGTGCGTCGGTTTTCTGCCGGAAAACCCCAGGCGATGCAGTCGGCGCTGAGCGGCAATCACGTCGATCACTGGTACCGTCTGATCAACCGTTTGATGTGGATCTGGCGCGGCGTAACTCCGCAGGAGATCCTCGATGTGCAAGCGCGCATTGTGATGAGCGAGGCCGAACGAACCGATCCTGAGCTGTTCGATACCGTCATCGGCTATCGCGGCGGCAACTGGATCTTCGAGTGGGCGAAAGAAGCCATGCAGTGGCAGCAAAAGGCCGGGCAGGAAGCCGATCCTTTGCTGAGCGGCCGCCACTGGCTGCATGCCTCGAACCTGTATAGCATTGCCGCTTATCCGCATATTAAAGGCGATGAGCTGGCGGAACAGGCGCAGGCTTTAGCCAACCGGGCGTATGAAGAAGCCGCCCAGCGGCTGCCGGGCTCGCTGCGCGAGCTGGAGTTCACCATCCCTGGCGGCTCGCCGATAACCGGCTTTTTGCATATGCCGAAAGGCGAGGGGCCGTTTCCGACGGTGCTGATGTGCGGGGGGCTGGACTCGCTGCAGACCGATTATTACAACCTGTATGAAAACTACTTCTCACCGCTCGGCATTGCCATGCTGACCATTGATATGCCTCCATCGGCTTCTCATCAAAATGGACGCATGAATCAGGACACCAGCCTGCTGCATCAGCAGCGCTGCGCCATCTGGAAATG
>ENA-OQDA01000804-OQDA01000804.1-human-gut-metagenome-genome-assembly--contig:-NODE-804-length-12092-cov-4.344087_pt1 | contig 12092 bp, 15 predicted proteins | sample MGYA00242771_ERZ504603 | MGnify/ENA primary metagenome ERZ504603 (study PRJEB26092, sample SAMD00036328) | human gut metagenome | host: Homo sapiens | study: EMG produced TPA metagenomics assembly of...
GTGGGAACCGCCGTTATTTCTTTCATTTCTTCGCTCATGGCAAAGATCCTCCTTCAATCAATCAGGTGTGTAGCACCAAAAATTCGAGGATAGTGCTTCGAGGCAGCCCGAGGAAACCTAATTTTGAAAATCATTCCCCGTCAGCCCCTCTTGGGCAAGCATAGCCTCCAACGCGGAAATATCAGTGGAAACATCCATTGCCGCATTCTCAAATAAGCTATCCAGCAGGTTTTCAAACGCCAGATTGATGGTATCAAGCGTTTCACGGATTTCCGCTTTGGCGCTCATAATATTCTCACCCTGCACCGGCTGGCTGTCAAACTCCCGATAGGCATTGACCAGCTTTAAGGTGATTGGCAGATAATAGTTTAAAAACTTTCGGATTTCAGGCAGCTTCTCCGGGTGTTTTTCCACATGGTCAAAAATTTTTGAGGTGATCTCCTCTAATCGGAACAGCTTCTGCGAGATCTCCTCGCCCGGAATTGCATCGTTTGCCTCTCGAATTTGGCGGATCACCCGGTCGCCATCCTCTAGCAGAGCTTCCAACTCCGCGGCCTTGGGGTCATTTTTGAGGCGCTGACGGCGGCGCTCGTCCTCCTCCTCCCGGCGTTTTCTGCTTTCCTCCGCCTCCAGATAGCGGGCATAGGTTTCATGATCCAAAATCAGGCATGTTTCCTGTGCATCCAGGTGGGCCTGCGGGAAAAAGCCCAGCCCGATCATGCGTTTGATATCTTTCGCCACAAAGCGCTCTGATTGGCCCACCGCCTGAGCAAGGTGTGCCAACGAGCAAAAGCTCATGCCCCGCAGCTCCTTGCGATAGGCTTCAAAGCGAAGCGCTCGCCTGCGCATACGCAGGCCGCTACCAAACAGAACGCCGCAGCCAGCAGCACCTACGCTCAAAAAGGCCACAGCCGCACTAAGGTTCAGCCCTTTGACGGCCAGCAGGATCGCGGAGACCACCAGTGCCGCCACAATCGGCACGCCGGGCACGGCGCCAAGCAAAGCCAAAAGCAACCCGGTGATTTTGCCGGGCGCAGAACGCTTCATCAGCTTGCCATCCACCCATTGAGGTTGATAGGGCGCCGGTTTCGGGGGTGTTTTGGGGCGCGCCGCCGTATTTTTAACGGTATCAACCGTTTCCAGCACGGTATCCTTGATCTCCTTCACTGTGCTATCCACCGTACGCCTGATCTCTACAAACGTTTTCGAGTTGTTGCTGACCGTTTGCTGCACCGACCGGCTGATCTCCCGCACCAGATCGGCAAGATTCATTTCATCCATTCTATTCCTCCACCCTATCGACACACCTCTCTACAGGCGCATCCAATCTGCGGCGTCTCCCGCTGAAAAAAGCCTCTAAATGAGAAATCCGCAAGGCCATTCCATGCAAAGCTCTCCACCATTTCCGGTACGCCACCCAGCGAGCAGTATGGTATTTATTATATCTCATTCCCTATAAAAGCACAAGATGATGCGTAAAACAAACATGATGACGGAAAGGCGAATTACATCCCGTTTTGCAGCATCTGCCTCCTAATCAAAGCATAAAAAATCCAGCTGCAATCTACCGCAGCTGGATTCATGTGCAACGCGCAACTTTCTACATATCCTTATTTCAGCCCTACCGCGTCATACATGCAGCAAGCCTCGGTTACAACCTCAATGCCTGTGCGGATCGCTTCAGGCTCCAGCAGCTCCCAACTATCGAGCCGCGTGTGGTAATAGCGCGGCGGCGTAGGGTCCATCGCGGCAAAGCCGGTGGCCTTCACACCGATCTGCGTAAACGCAGCGGCGTCGCACGCGCCGATGTAGATCGAAGCATAGGGAAGGTCGAGCCCGCAGTTGGAGGCAGCGTTTTTCACGAGCTCCTTTGCCTGCTTATCATGCTTTAAGGTGCCGCTCAGATCGCGGTCGTAAACGGCGAGATCCTTCAGATCGCGGAAGGTATCAAGGCCAAGCACAACGGTTTCCGTAGCGAGCAGCTCCTCCTTATGCCGCTTGGCATAGGCCTTCGCACCGCGCAGGCCCGCTTCCTCAGAGCCGGAGAGCAACACGACGACCTCCGTATTCTCAAAACGGATATTCGCTTCTGCCAGCGTTTTGAGCGTGCTCATGGCAACATAGCAGCCGGTGAGGTTATCGTTCGCACCAGGTACGCTTTTGAAAGGATTCTGAAAAAACAGAAAACCAATAAAGCACGGGAACAGGCAAAACAGAAGCACGCCAAAAATCTTGAAGAAGATATCCAGCCCGCCTGTTAGCGCCACTCCTGCCACATCGGCCACTAAAAACTTCACCAGGCTGGCAACACCGCAGATCACGAAGCCGACCACTGCGGGGATCAGCACCGCCTTCATGCCGTTGCCGCCCAATTTATAGTTGAGCGTCCACTCATATTGGGAGTCAGAATGGCCCACCAGGAAAATCCGGCGTTTCACCTTTCCTTTTGGCTTGCGCGTAGCGATCACATTGTGAGACGGGTGGCCGGGGAACAGCGGGTCGATAAACTGCTTATACATCACAAATTCCAACACCAGGGGAATTGCACCGATGATCACAAGAATCAGCGCGGCCAACGCGTGGTCGAACCAATAGAGGAACGATGCGATAATGCCCAGCGCAACCGTAAACGGAATAAATCCCATAAATGCTTGGCGGTGCACGGTAAATTCCTCGATCTGCACATCGTCCGCCCATTGCCCGAGCTCTTCGGCCATCATCTTCTGCGCTTTCAGCTCTTCCGGGCTGCCGGGCGCACGAGGGCCGACTGTCTCGATGATCTGTTTGATTTGGTCGCAGCAATACTGCACAGTCGCCTTCAGATCAAAGGCTTTGCCGTTTGCCGCCTGCTCTGCATACTTCAATTCTTCTCACTCTTTCTATACAAAAGTTTTTAGCTGACCCTACCCACACAAAAGCCCTCGTAAATGCTTCAAACGATCCTGTTTGAAGCTATTTTATCATATTTTATGCACTATGACAACCGAAAGCAAAAAGAAAGGCGGGCATCATATCGTTCTCTTTTTTTGCATATGGTGCAAAAGGGGTGAGGATGATGCCGGAATATATCCGTGTGACGGATTTAAGCAAGGTTTACCGCAAGCACGAGGCGGTAAAGCACATCAGCTTCCAGGTTGGCAAAGGGCAGATTTTCGCCTTTCTTGGGCCGAACGGGCGGGCAAAAGCACCACGATTAACATTTTATCCACCCTACTGCTCAAGAGCAGCGGAAGTGTATGCATTGGCGGCATGGATCTCGACCGCCAACGCAAACAGGTCAAGCGAGAAATCGGCATCGTTTTTCAAGACGACGTGCTGGATGGGAGCCTGAGCGTATATCAAAACCTGCTGTATCGCGGCGGCCTTTATATCCCCAAGGAAAAGGAGTTGAAAAAACGCATTTCAGAGCTTTCCTCTCTATTGATGCTGGAGCAGATTCTCCCCGGAAATACCGGGAGTGTTCCGGCGGCCAAAAGCGCCTCGCACAAATCGCGCGGGCGTTGCTGCCGGCACCCGGCCTGCTGATCTTGGATGAACCAACCACCGGCCTTGACCCCGTTACGCGCCAAAAGGTTTGGGCAGTGCTGCACGGCCTGCGTAGTCAATTGCAGATGACGATTTTTTTCACCACTCATTATATGGAGGAGGCAGCCTTTTCCGACGCGATCTGCGTGCTGGACCACGGCCACATTTTGTTGTGTGATACGTTGGATAGAATTGAAACGGCGCAGCAGACCAGCGGAAGAGAGTTGGACTTAAACGCACTTTATCTTCGCCTGTTAGGAGAGAGCAGATGAATCAATTACTCTATTTCATTCGGCGCAACCTGCGCCTATTCTGCGGCAATCGGCTGAATATTTTGCTCTCCTTTGCCTCCGTGCTGATCGTTATTGGAATCTACATGCTATTTCTGCGGGATTTTCTGCTGGATACGGTCACGCGCGCGGGGGTGGAAAGCACGTTCGTCAAAGAGTTCACTGACCGCTTTATGCTTGCCGGGCTGCTGATTGTTGTTAATACGACCACCTGCTTTGGGATTTTGCAATTGAGTGTTGCCGATACGGAAACCGGCATCCGGCGTGATTATCTGGTTGCCCCGGTTTCGCATTTTTCACTGACGATTGGCTATTGGGTGACGGCTGTGCTCATTTCGTTCTTTTTTACTATATGTACCGTATTGGGTGGGGAGTTATTTTTTCTTATGCGTTATCACCATGCGCTGCCAGGCACAAGCCTCTTCCAAACAGCCGGAACCGTTCTGTTTTCCTCTATGATAAATGCCGCCATCCTCCTATGCCTCTCCCGGAGGCTGAAAAGTACGGCCACATTTTCCACCCTGGCAAACCTCTATGGCACTCTAATCGGCTTTCTCGCCGGAGCTTATCTGCCCTATTCCTTTTATCCCAGCTGGCTGCGCGGCATGCTTTTTTACTTTCCGCCAACGCAGGCGGTCAGCGTGCTGCGGCAGCTCTATACCGAGCATTTAAGAATCCCGCTCGCGCAGCATCGCCCTGCGGAATTTCTGCCGGCGCTTTTGCAATCCTTTGGCATCGAGCTCCGGCTACATGGCTCCTGTGTGGCCATGCAGCGCCAATATGGGCTGATGGCGTTCCTCTTTTTGCTACTCATGCTCTGCCTCTGGGCTGGCGGGCTCGAAAATAAACCGCTGCAAAAAAATCCACCGGCAGCACACCGCTGCTAAGCCAATCAGACAAAATATAAAAGGCGCATTTCTCCAAGCCATTTTTCTAGTTCGCCGCGTAAAAAAAGCTCCGCCTGTGCGCGCTGCTCCGGACGGTAGCAATATTTTCCCGCCCCGCGCCCGGTCATCAGAGCGGCATCATAAAGCTGCGCTGCATTGGGAAAAGCTTCCTGATTGATCGCCCTATGAACATAACTATAGGTCATTAATATCACCTCAATCGCCGCCTGCCGTTTTACGGCGGGCGATAATTCATCCGCAAGGCGCTCCAGCAGCCGGCGATAGGCCTGCTGCCAATTTTCCACCAAAATGACGGGCGCGATTAGAAGCCCCGGCCGGTAGCCCGCCTCGCACAGGCGGTTGAGCGCGCGGATGCGATTTGGCAGCGGCGAGGTGCCGAGCTCCACCTTCCGGATCACTTCCTCCGGATTCACGCTCATGCGCACAATCGTCCGGCCGTTGTGCCGCAGCGGCAACAGAGGCTCCACCCGATCAAACTTGGTGGGAAACGTCAAAAAGCCCTTTGGGCTGTCCGCAAAGCGTTCAATCGTCCACGGCAGGTTTCCCGTAATTGTGTTCTCTAAAATCAAATCGCTGTTGCTGCCGATTTCAAAGGTTAGATCCCGGTCAGCGGACGCGGCCGTTTTCATCAGCTTTTCGAGCATCTGCTCCCGGTTGACAAACAGGCGCAGATAAGCGCATTTGTTATAGTGACAAACCAGATAGCAATAAAGGCACATCGCCGTGCAGCCGGATGACGTATATGGGACAAGGAAATCCGATCCCTTGCGATTCGGCACATAGCGGTGTGTTTTGCGCACGCCCAGGACGAGGTGACGCTTTAGCTGCGCAAATGCGCTGTTCGGCTGAGTGCGCAGGCTGTCGATTCGGTTATGGCTTTCAATCTCCGTCCAGGTAACGTCCGCGTACTTCTCCCGCAGCTGCCTACCCAGCGGATAATGAAGAACAGCAGGCTCATAAAAAACTTGATCTGGAAACATAAAATCCCCACTCTTTCAGAAATCTAGCCCTATAAATGCTAGTTTGCCCGAAAGAGGCGCTAATCATTGCCCGACGGGCAGATTGACTTTCTTTTCATCCCCCTGATCTCGCAGAAAAAAGTTTTTTAAAAAATTGAGAAAAAGGCTTGACATCTCCTTCAAAAAATATATAATAACAGTAACGATTATCATTATTGAACGGATGGTTCCCATGGCACTTATAAAACGCAGCCGTCAGCGCGAGGCAATTCTCAGCGAACTATGCGGCCGGACCGACCACCCCACGGCGGAGGAGCTTTACCTCTCCCTAAAAGAGGAACTGCCAAACCTGAGCCTTGGCACGGTCTATCGTAACCTCTCCCTCCTAAGTGAGGAAGGAATCATTTTAAAGCTCTCCTGTGGAGGTGCGGATCACTTCGACGGCAACACGGCGCAGCACTACCACTTTTTATGCAATCGCTGCGGCCGCTTGTATGATCTGCCCATGCCGGTATTTAAAGAGCTGGACCGGGAGGCACAAAAGTATCTCCCCTGTTCGGCTGACTACCACCGACTGACGTTCTACGGTATCTGCCAGAATTGCATGGAGAAGCACTGATGAAATTCCGGTGGCCTGGAATGCCTGGATTTCATCAGCGGTTCCCTGCGGAGCCTTCTACAATAAAGATAATCAAAAAATACTTAACATCATATGGAGGTCATGAATCATGAAGAAGTTTGTTTGCAGCGTTTGCGGTTATGTTTACGAGGGAGAAGAAGCGCCGGAGTTCTGCCCCGTCTGCAAGGCGCCCCGTGAAAAGTTCAATGAGGTCACAGGCGAAATGGCATGGGCTGACGAGCATCGGATCGGCGTTGCCAAGGGCGTAGAAGAGGATATCGTGGAAGATCTGCGTGCAAACTTTATGGGTGAGTGCACAGAGGTTGGCATGTATCTTGCCATGAGCCGCCAGGCAGACCGCGAGGGCTACCCCGAGGTTGGCGAAGCTTACAAGCGCATTGCTTATGAAGAGGCAGAGCACGCCGCGAAATTTGCCGAGCTGTTGGGTGAAGTTGTTGCCGCGGATACCAAGGAAAACCTGCGCGTTCGCGTTGAGGCGGAATATGGCGCAACGGAAGGCAAGCTCAAGCTCGCCAAGCGTGCCAAGGCGCTGAACTACGATGCAATCCATGATACTGTGCATGAGATGTGCAAGGATGAAGCTCGCCACGGCAAAGCCTTCAAGGGCTTGCTGGAGCGTTATTTCGGCTAAAATATAAATCAATAGAAGCCTGCATTCTCTATTTTTTTCGAACAGCAAACCGGCCGTGCCTGAAAGGTACGGCCGGTTTGTTGCCTTGACTTTCTATTTGCTATATGCTACTTTTGAATGGGATGATTTGGTTGATTTTTATCAGTTGAAAGGAGGAAAGTTATGGAGATTTGTCGAATATGCGGCACACCCTTACAGCCTGGAAAAATAGATAGCATTACAACCGAAACCGGCGAAAAATGCATTTGCATCGCTTGCGGCACACAGGTAAAAGCCCTAATCAAACAGGCTGAACCATCTGCCGCCGCGGCAAGGAGCTATTTTAAGCAACGCAGGCTGCGCACCATCGACCCGGAGGTTAAGGCTTATCTCGCCGCTCTCTGCGGTGAAAACGAAGCTGTCACCAGCTCCCCGCCCGCTTCAAAAACCGCCTGACCCACAGACTAACCCGCAGAAAGACTACTGGGGCGCCGGTGCAAAGCGGCAAGCAAGCGAAAGCATTTGGAGGCATCGATTCCTCCTTCTGGATTTCCTCCCTGAAAGTAGTCATGGCGGTGCTGTTCTTCGCCATCCTGCTCGGTGGGGGAATGATGGCATTCGCATCGGGCAACGCTTTTTTGGGGGTTCTCATTTTGATCTTCTCTTTGCTGTTGGCCGTTGCCAGCATCACAGGCGGCATGGTGTTGCTGCATATCGCAGAAGATGTTTCCGCCATCCGTTATTGGATCTTTCACAACCAAACCGGCCACTAATAAGCGCCGCCGCACGCCTCGTCAATTCATCGAGAAATTTTGTTTTTAAGAGGAAAGGACGCGACTGTTATGAGCAAAATTTTTGTTGGCCTGCTTTTGGTCTTTCTGGATATCAACTTCACCTTTAATACCACAACGATTGGCCTGCTGCCCGATTTTATCGGCTATTTCATCCTAATCGGCGGGCTGGCGGAGATGGCGGCAGTAAACAGTCATTTTGGCAAAGCAAGACCGTTTGCGATTGCTATGGCGATTTATACGCTGATTCTATATATTCTGGATCTGATTGGCCTATCTGCCGCCCTCGGCTATGCCGCAACCATCCTGGGGCTTCTCTCCACCCTCATCTCCCTCTATATCTCCTACCATATTGTGCAGGGCGTGCTGGAGCTGGAGAGCGCGCAGGCCCGCAGCCTGAACGGCACGCCTTTGTTTACCACATGGAAAGTGATGGCCGTTGCCGACATATTGGCATATCTGCTGCTCTTCATCCCGGGGCTGAATGTGATCTGCATCATCGTACGCTTTGTTTTCGGCGTGGTCTTTCTGGTCCATCTAAACCGGACAAGAAAAGCCTATGAATGCCCCCCGGCCAATTTTTAAATCCCCATTCCTCTTAGCCTCTGCACTTGACACGTCTCTCCCCTTCCGATACACTGGAAGCAAACGCGGCGCAAAGCCGCGCGACGGAAAGGATGGGAAAACATGAAAAAATGGCTTGCATTGATGATGGCCTGTTTGCTCTGCGGCGGCCTGTTCCTCACCGGCTGCGGAAAAAAAGAAAACCCGGATAGTTGGAAAAACGAAGCCTATGACCTCTCCCTGCCGACGCTTGGGCAGGATGGCTGGTATCTGGTGTTTGAGGATCAATTTGAAGGCGACGGACTCAACCAGAACATCCAATTTGGAGAACAATACAAGGGAAATCGAGAAATCTGGACGACCTCCCCGCATGCCATCCGCTGGGAAAGCGACGATAAAAGCCGCCCGGAACAGGGCTGTTGGTGGTGCCCGGAGATGGTTACAGTAAAAGACGGCAATGTGGAAATCCACTCCCGTTATGAGACGAACCACACCTGCGATGGAACCTGCCCGGCCAGCGGCCGCTTTACAGGCGGCATCGAAACCCGGCGCATTACGGGCGACAACAACAGCAACAAGGGCAGCAGCGATGAAATCCTCTTCGGGCAGGCGTTCGGCTATTTTGAGGCGCGCGTGAAATTCCCGGATACGGACGGCCTATGGTCCGCCTTCTGGCTGCAATCCTCCAATCAACGCAAAGTGGCGAGCGAGGGCGTGGATGGCACGGAGATCGACATATTCGAAAGCGCGTTCCGCAGGAGCAAAACCAGCAAAATGGGCCACGCCCTGCTGTGGAACGGCTATGGAGCGTTTTCCAAGGTGGATGACAGCATCGTGGAGTTGGAGCAGGATCTCTACGACGGCTACCATACCTTCGCCTTGAAATGGACGCCGGAATATTACGTTTTTTACATCGACGGCAAGCCGACTTGGGCCTCCATGGGCGGCGGCGTTTCCAAGGTGCAGGAATTTTTGCGGCTGACCGTAGAAATTGATGCGGGCGACGCCTACGGCCCGCACGGGCAGAAGATCGGAAAATTTGATGAGGCGAGTGAGAGTATCTTCTATGTGGATTATGTAAAGGTCTGGCAAAATGAGAATTATACGCCGTATCAGATTGATGACGCAAAATTCCCGGGCGAGTTGGATTTAGCAAATTAAACGGATGGAATAAACTGCTGCAAAACATAATGCTCTGTGTTTTGCAGCAGTTTTTTACAAAGCGCTGCAAACATTCTCTATAATAATTGTATATCATCTGAGAAAAGAGGAAACAAAGTGGGCATCTGTAGTATTTGCAAAAAAGCAATCGATAGCGCACAGCCGGATCATATTCCAATCGGCTCTGCTGAAAAGCCAATCTGCCCCGCCTGCAAGGCGCAATTAAATCTCCTGCTGCACAGCAACAGGCTGATCGAACTGCGCGGTGCGATCCGCTATTTGACCGCCTGCGGCGAAACCACGGCAGACCCTGACGTGGCCTCCGCCCTGCGCGCCCTCTGTGAAAAGAACGCCGAGCGTTTGCAGGGCGCGGCGGACGCGCTTCCATATGAACCGGTTGCGCAGCAGGAGCCGCCGAGCATCTGGATCAATATCGTGAAAGCTGCCAGCTGGAGCCTGTTGGTGCTGATAATCCTCGGCGGCCTGTTCGGCGCGTTAGCAATCTTCAACACCGATATGGAAGGAGGCGGCCTGCTGGCGCTCCTCACGCTTGTCGCTTCCCTCTTCCTCGGCCTATTCACGGTGGCCGGGATCATGGTGTATGCAAACCATGCGGAGGATACCGGGGAAATCCGCAGGCTATTGGCTGAATTGGTAAAAAAGCAAAGATAGCATGAGGGGTTTCCGAGGGGCGGCGTGATTGCGCCGCTCCTTTTTCATGTTTTGTTTTCTTCGCCGAGCAGCCAGTAGAGATCCTTCTTCAAAACTTTGGATAGAATGAGAAGCTCATAGTCCGTGATGAATCGTTCCCCTTTTTCCATCCGGCTGATGCATTTCTGGGAGAGGATCACGTTTTGCACCTGCAATCTGGCCGCCAGCTCATCCTGAGAAAGGCCCAACTCCATACGGGCCTGCCGAATGCGCAGCCCCGCCAGATTGGCCGCGCCGTTGTAGTTATAAATTTTCATGCCAACACTCCTTACCAATAAGATGGGTAAATCAGGTTGACATTATCATTTTTTGTGCTATTTTTACCTTAAAGATGACTAAAATACGCTTTTGTCAAACGTTCGCTTTCTAAAAAATTTATTTATTCCATAGGAAACTAAAGAGGTGCAAAATTCGTGCAATACAGGAATAAATATACTTTTTAGGAAACCGTTGAAACAAAATTGATCCTTAGTTATCTAAGCACTATGTGAGGTGGGAAAGCAATGAAAACATGTGAAAAATGCAAACGCCAGTATGAAGAGGCCCTTATGTTCTGTCCAACTTGCGGTACGCGCTTGCAAACAGCACAACCTGCCCCTTCCATCTGTTCAAACTGCGGCAGAAGCATAACAGAAACAGACGGACGGTTCTGCCTATACTGTGGATTTCCCTTGGGCAGTCAAACAAAAGGGGAAGTGAATACTCACAGCATGGCGCAACAATATGCATCTGCGACAACTGGGTCAAACACAAATCCTCCAAACAGCAAATTTCTCAATTCTGTAAAAAAAGACTTCCAGAAAAGTGAATCAATCCGTATGCTGAAACACGGCGCCAAACAGGCAGCTGAAAAGACGGAACAAGCAGCAGAAAAGGTTGCCAAGCAAACCAACCTTTCTAAAAAAAGCATCGGCATCATCGCGGCTGCTTTGATTGCCGCAGTATTATTGCTGGTGACCGTTGCATTCAACACACATCGGTGCGACGAATGCGATAAAGTTTATATAGGCAGGCAATATGAGCTTTGGGGAAGCGAAATATGCAAGGACTGCTATACATACTGGACGGTATGGGAGTGAGGAATAAGATGAAACGAGCAGCCAGCCTCATTCTGTCCGCTTTGATGATTTGCAGCCTGTTTTCCTCCTGTTCCCTGATTCCCCCTAACATTAGCCGTGCCCCTGACAGCAGTACTGGCCAAAGCGGCAATCCCCGGCCAGAAACGGAAAGCACGACGCAGGCTGTGTCGCATACGTTGGAAGCGATCCAGGAGGCATTGGAGCAGAGCATGCGGAATGGAACGGCAAAACCATTGCTTGCGCATTGTTTACCCCTCTGCGAAGAATTGCTTGTATTTGGGGAAGGGAGAGAAAAAATAAGCGAGAGCGAGAAACGGGAACTTAGGCAGGCTATACAGGAGGCGACTATCACCTACTTTTTTTATGATCTTCCATCGGCCGCCGCTCTCAACGACGGTATCTTCATTCAATACTATGGATACACGTCCCAGCGGGATCAAACCAACGGCCCATTCGACTATAGCTTGATCAAAGAAATGATAGAGGCCTTTTATGCTGAACAGGGGCGAGATATTCACATTCTGGATATCGGTTTTATGGAGTTTGATGTCAGTACCGACGATTCCGAGGATGCCGATCACCTTACCGACGCCCTGCTTGGCATTGTTGAAACAGACAAGGGCTATTTCATCTTTGCGATGAACAGCATGTAAAACAAACGAATCCAATCTATCGTGACAGGAGAATTAATATGACATCAAAAAAAGTAAGCATCATCTCCGCAGCAGCGCTCATCATCGCATTGATTGCGGGGATTTTCATCTGGAACGCGGGCGCGACAGTCAGCATGATGAAAAAAGCGCTGGAAGAGCGGAAGCGTTGAATCCGTTTTGCAGGTATACCGGTAAGCTGTC